>ERZ773252.3-NODE-3-length-381729-cov-14.157773_pt1 | contig 381729 bp, 334 predicted proteins | sample MGYA00580517_ERZ773252 | MGnify/ENA primary metagenome ERZ773252 (study PRJEB29015, sample SAMEA2737766) | human gut metagenome | biome: human gut; feature: human-associated habitat; material: faeces | place: China | collected 2012 ...
ATTCATACCATTGTTGATGTTCAATACTTTTACAAAAAGTTCAAGACACGGCTCATTTCGCTGTTCGAGAATTACTTCATATTCTCTGGCTAGGTACAAAAGGCTCCGTAGTGGATAATTCAAGCAGACGGTGCTGCTGTGTTCAATTAAACACATTTTTTGCTTTTTACTCTCATCTTATGTCTCCTTTCCATTTTCACTTTACGCCTTCGTCGTTTTCTTCTTTCTCGTGGTTCGCTTTTTCTTGTTTTCCCCTGCATGATGAGGCTGCACCGAACGATAAAAAGAATTCAGTTTTGCACGATAATCGCCGCCTTTTGCACGCTGTACCACCTGCTGCACAAAGGCTTCGAGTTTTTTCATGTAGTCACCCTCGCTGATTGAGCCGTCCGCCACACCGGTTAAGCCCTTCTCCCAGCTTGCCGTCAAATTCGGCGAAATCATTTCCGGCATGGAACAAAATACAATACCATAGACAAGTTCGCCCTTTAGCGTCGGTGTAATAATCTGATTCTTTTTGTTCAGATTCAGATATTCAATGGAAAACAACTTCTTCAAAATTTCCGCTCTCGTTGCACTTGTGCCAATGCCGCTTCCTTTAATCTGCTCTCGCAGTTCTTCATTTTCGATGAGCTGCCCGGCATTCTCCATTGCTAAAATCATAGAACCCGAATTATACCGTTTTGGCGGAGAAGTCTCCCCCTCTTTTACCGAACATTCGGTGAGAGAAACAGAGGTGCCTTTTTTTAAGAGATTAAGTACCTCTTTTAAGTCAAAACTCTCCTCTTTTTCCTCTTCTTTTTCTTCTGCCGATAGAATCTCTTCCGGATTCTTCTTTTTCGTAAAAGAATACTGGGTAACAGGCAAAAATCCTTCTTCCAAAAGAACTTTTGTTGATGTAAAAAAACGTTCCTCTCCGGCCTTTACCGTTACATTTAGCTTCTGATATACCGCAGGTGGGTAAAAGATACTAAGAAAACGGCGGACAATTACTTCATACATCTTTGTCTGTAACTCTCCCAGACGTGAAAGTGCACTTAATCCTTGACCGGTCGGAATAATTGCATAGTGGTCAGTAATCTGTTTGTCGTTTACATACCGTGTTTTCTCAAGTCCCTTATACGTCTGGTTTTGCGAAATATAAGGCAGGAAAGATGCCGTCATAGGATACCCCTGCAGTCCATTTAAGTTTTTCCCGATTTCTTTTGCCACCGCACTGGAAAGAACACGGGCATCGGTACGCGGATACGTTACTAACTTTTTCTCATAAAGTTCCTGAACAACCGAAAGTGTTTCATCAGGACTAATTTTAAAAAGTTTTGAGGCGGTGTTCTGAAGTTCCGCCAAATTAAATAAAAGAGGCGGATTCTTCTTTTCCTTCTTCTTTGCGACCTGCTCAATTTCCGATAAAACCGGCTCCGGCTGCATCAGAGAATCAATCAGAGCCAGCGCATTTTCCTTTTCTTTAAAACCATTTTCTTTGTAAAGAGCCGGTGACTGATAGTATTTCGAGCCTTCTACCGCCTTCCATTCTCCCTGAAATTTTTTGCCCTGTAACTCAAAATTGCCAATCACACGGTAAAACGGCGTTTTGACAAAATCACGAATCTGCATTTCACGCTTTACCACCATGCCAAGTACACAAGTCATCACACGTCCAACAGACACGGACGTCCACTTCTGCCCCTTTAACGTATCATTGAGCCAAAATCCATATTTCAAAGACAAAACACGCGAGAAATTAATTCCCATCAAATAATCTTCTTTGGCGCGCAAATAAGCCGAACTGCTAATATTATCATATTCAGCCATCGGCTTTGCCTCGCGGATTCCGCGTAATATTTCTTCTTCCGTCTGGGAATCAATCCACACACGAAGTTTCTTTTTGTTAGCAGAAACCTGCGCCATCTGGTCTACCAGACGATAAATGTATTCACCCTCCCGCCCGGAGTCGGTACAGATGTAAATGGTATCCACATCCTCACGGTTCAAAAGATAACTGACCGTATCAAACTGCTTTTTCACACCGGGAATTACTTCATATAAAAACTTCTCCGGTAAAAAAGGAAGGGTGTCTAACGACCATTTTTTCAAAGCGGCGTCATAAACTTCCGGATAACTCATCGTCACCAAATGACCAACACACCAAGTCACAATCGTATCTTCCGACTCAAGATATCCGTCTCCCCGTCTTCCATTTACCTTTAATATGCGGGCAAACTCCTGCGCCACACTTGGTTTCTCTGCTATAAAAACTCGTTTTGCCATGCTCTCACTCTCTAGTATCCTAATTCTTCACCAACCAAAATAACTTTGATTCGATTTTTCACTCCACTGCGCCTTGTCACTACAAACTGACTGCAGATACAGTCCTCACCGTAGCAGTTTCCACACATACCATTTACTGCACAAGGTGTTTTTTTGTTCAGTCGGACTGCATTTGGCGGGCAGGCAGTAAGACGAACCCGTTTCAGACCGGACTCCACGTCCGTTACCACTTTGTTCATACCTGCAATAACAATCACATTTTCCGGTCCGTAACAGAGAAAACTCACACGGTTTGCCCTGCCATCAATATTAATCAGCTCACCGTCTGTGGTAATCGCATTTGTACTCATAAGAAAATAATCGGAATTAATCATTCTTGCCTTAATTTCTTTTTCCTCTTCCGGCGTAGAAAATGCGGTGCGGTCGATTACATCGCAGGGACTTTCCTTCAGCCAATCCATAATCCCGGTTTCCTGTAAGGTAACAGAGCCTCCATAACAAACCGATTTCCCCTGTGTAAGAAACTTTTCTTTCACAAGTGCTAATGCTTCTTCTTTTGTTTCTACATAAAATCCTTCCATCCGGCGTAACTTTAATTTCTCAATCATTTTCTCCGCCAGTATACGGTTTGCCGTCTTTTTTGCTTCCTGCATCGAATCACTCCTCGTAAATCATAAGTCTGGGCAGATACGCCCAGACTTACTGTTTTGTTCTATAAAAATATTGCACACGATTCTAGTACAATGGGTACTTATCCGTCAATTCCTTAACAATTGCCTTTGCTTTTTCTGTATTTGCTTCATGGTCATCAATCAGCATTGCAATTGCCTCAGCAATCTGATCCATATCATCCGGATTCATGCCACGGCTTGAAACCGCTGCTGTTCCCAGACGAATACCACTCGTTACAAATGGAGACTGTGGATCATTTGGAATTGTATTCTTATTTGCTGTGATATTAGCATCATCCAGCCATTTTTCTACTTCTTTACCGGTCAGACCTTTGGCAGCCAAATCAACCAACATCAAGTGGTTGTCCGTACCACCGGAAACAATATCAATGCCGCGTTTCTGCAATCCCTTGCAGAGAGCCTGTGCATTATCAATGATACGTTTTCCGTACTCTTTAAAGCTTGGGTCTAATGCTTCTTTGAAGCAAAGTGCTTTAGCAGCAATCACATGCATCAAAGGACCACCCTGAATACCAGGGAAAATTGCTTTATTTAACTTATGCTCCGTAGCAAATTCTTCAGAAGAAAGAATCATACCGCCACGAGGTCCACGCAGTGTTTTGTGTGTTGTCGTTGTTGTTACATGAGCATATGGAATCGGGCTTTCATGATAACCGGAAGCAACCAGTCCTGCGATATGAGCCATATCTACCATCAGATAAGCACCAACTTCATCTGCAATTTCACGAAATCTCTTGAAATCAATCTTACGGCAGTAAGCACTTGCACCGGCAATAATCATTTTCGGTTTGCACTCTTTGGCAATGCGCTCTACTTCGTCATAATCAATAAATCCTGCGTCATTCACACCGTACGGTACGATGTGATAATAGGTTCCGGAAATATTTGCCGGGCTTCCATGAGAAAGATGTCCGCCGTGGTCAAGGTTCATTCCCATAACTGTCTCGCCCGGTTTAACCAAAGCAAAGAATACAGCCATGTTTGCCTGGGCACCGGAATGTGGCTGAACATTTGCATAAGTACAACCAAACAGTTTCTTTGCGCGGTCTCTTGCCAAATCTTCCACGATGTCCACATACTGGCATCCGCCATAATAACGTTTGCCCGGATAACCTTCTGCATATTTGTTTGTCAGTGTGCTTCCCATAGCAGCCATTACGGCTTTGCTGACAAAGTTTTCTGAAGCAATTAACTCAATGTGGTCATTCTGACGACCGGTTTCCTGTTCCATTGCTTTTGCCAATTCAGGATCGGCATTTTTTACCTCATCAAATGAATACATAAATTCTCTCCTTTTTTATTTATTGTAAAGCGTTTTACGCCTCATCAATTGCTTTTCCGATATCATGTCTCATATACTTATTTGAAAAATCAATCCAGTTTGTTGCTTCATAAGCATTCTTTCTTGCCTCTTTCAAATCTTTTCCCTTTGCCGTCACACCAAGTACGCGGCCTCCATTTGTCACGATGCCCTCATCCGTAAGTTTCGTGCCGGCATGGAATACATAATAACCATCTTTACCATCAAATTTTTCAAAACCTGTGATTACTTTGCCTTTTTCGTAATGCTCCGGGTAACCATCGGAAGCAAGTACAACACAAACCGCTGCATTGTCTTCAAATTGAAGGTCAATCTCATCGAGTTTACCATCGATGCAGGCATTCATCACATCAATAATATCATTTTTCATACGCGGAAGAACGACCTGAGCCTCCGGATCACCAAATCTGGCATTGTACTCTAATACTTTTGGTCCATCTTCTGTAAGCATCAAGCCGACAAACAAAATTCCGACAAAATCTCTGCCTTCTTTTTTCATCGCATCCATCGTAGGCTGATATACTTTTTCCTCACAGAATTTCTGAACCTCATCCGTATAAAACGGACTTGGTGAAAAGGTACCCATTCCACCGGTGTTCAATCCCTTATCACCATCTTTGGCACGTTTGTGATCCTGTGCACTTGTCATTGGTTTGATATGTGTACCATCGCAGTAACAAAGCACAGATACCTCACGTCCGGTCATAAACTCTTCAATAACAATTTCATTTCCGGCATCACCAAACTGCTTGTCTAACATCAATGTCTTAACACCGGCTTTTGCTTCTTCTAAGTTGTTGCAAATCAAAACACCTTTTCCAAGCGCAAGCCCGTCCGCCTTCAAAACAATTGGCATTTTTGCCGTCTCAAGATAAGCCAGTGCCTCATCCGGATTCGTAAAGTTCTCATAGGCTGCCGTAGGAATGTTGTATTTCTTCATCAAATCTTTTGAAAATGCTTTGGATCCTTCGATAATCGCTGCATTTTTTCTCGGTCCGAATACACGGAGTCCACGTGCCTCAAACACATCAACCACACCGCCTACCAATGGGTCATCCATACCGATAATCGTCAAATCAATCTGATTTTTTTCTGCAAAATCAGCCAGTTTGTCAAATTCCATTGCGGTAATATCAACACATTCTGCAATCTGTCCGATTCCGGCATTTCCCGGCGCACAATATATTTTTTCCACTTGATTACTTTTTGCTACACTTGCTGCAATGGCATGTTCACGGCCACCGCTTCCTACAATAAGAACTTTCACGAGATATCCTCCTAACTGTTATTTACGTTTTACAATTCCATCCACAATTTCTAATTTACCATTGGCAATTAAATCAATTGCTTCCGGAAGAATTTTCCATTCTGCCTGTTCCATCACACGCTTCTGCAACACTTCCGGCGTGTCATCATCAAGCACTTCTACTGCTTTTTGTGAAATAATCGGACCACTGTCGGTTCCCTCATCAACAAAATGAACCGTTGCCCCTGTCACTTTATTTCCTCTTGCCAAAACGCTTTCATGCACCTTAAGTCCATAATATCCGGCACCGCAGTGCGATGGAATCAACGATGGATGAATATTTATGATACGGCCTTCAAACGCTTTTACAAAATTCTCTGGCAAAATCACAAGATACCCAGCTAATACAACCAAATCAATCTGTTTGTCATTTAAACAGCGAATCAGTGCTTCTCCAAAAGCATTCCGGTCTTCGTAATCTTTTGGAACAAGGACTTCCGATGAAATCCCGACCTTTTTCGCACGCTCTAAGGCATACGCTCCCGGCTTATTACTGATAACAAGTGCAAGCTCCGTATTTGTAATCGTGCCCGCCGCTGCTGCATCAATAATTGCCTGAAGATTTGTTCCGCCACCGGATACACAAACGGCTACTCTTAGCATAACGTAATTCCTTTCTCGCCATCTACGATTTCACCCATGATGTAAGGTGTCTCTCCGGCTGCTTTGATTGCCTCAACGGTTTTATCTACGTCCTGCTTATCTACTGCTGTAATCATACCAACACCCATGTTATATGTATTAAACATTGCCTCTTCTGCAATCGAGCCATCGGATGCCAGCATTTTGAAAATAGGCGGAATCACAAAACTATCTTTCTTAATTTTTGCATGAGTTCCCTCTTTTAACATTCTAGGAATGTTCTCATAGAATCCACCACCTGTGATATGGCTGCATGCTTTAATCCGCACGCCTGCCTCTTTAATCTGACGGAGTGCTTTGACATAAATCTTTGTCGGAGTAAGAAGTGTCTCACCCAAAGTCAAGTCACTTTCAAGAGACTCATACCTCTGGTTTAATGTTTCTTCCTTCATGGAAAATACACTGCGGACCAGTGAATAACCATTACTGTGAATACCGGAAGAAGCCATACCTACTAATACATCACCGGCTTTCAAATCTTTGCCGGTAATCATATCTTTTTTATCTACGATACCAACAGAAAATCCTGCCAAATCATACTCGTCAATCGGATAAAAGCCAGGCATCTCAGCTGTCTCTCCACCAATCAGTGCGGAATCTGCCTGACGGCATCCGTCTGCTACACCACTTACAATTTTCGCAATTTTTTCCGGTTCATTTTTACCACATGCAATATAATCCAAGAAAAACAGCGGTTCACCACCGGCACATGCAATATCATTTACACACATTGCCACACAGTCAATACCAATTGTATCATGCTTATCCAAAATAAAAGCCAATTTAAGTTTTGTTCCTACACCATCTGTGCCGGAAACCAATGTTGGTTCTTCCATGCCAACAAACTTTTTCATCGAAAATGCACCTGAAAAACCACCGATATCCGTCAATACTTCCGGTCTCATAGTCGATGCAATGTGCTCTTTCATCAGCGATACTGCCTTATAACCTGCCTCAATGTCAACTCCTGCTTTTTTGTAATCCATCTTTGAAATTCCTCCTATATATTGTGCATATCAAAATTCATTGTACCATCTTTTGTACTATCGGTCAACGAATCTTAAATTTCATTTTTTTCGTACCGGAATAATTGCCAACACCTTTTACATAAAGAAGTGCCGTACCTTTTTTCTTGTTTTTCCGATAAGAAAGAATGTAATCTCTTTTTTTCTTTAACTTCTTTCCGCCAAGTTTCACCGTTACTTTCGGCTTAACAGCCTTACCGGTACGTGCATAAACTGCTTTCAAGCCGGTAACACTTGCTTTTTTCACAGAGGCACGGACAATCGTAAAGGAAGCCGCCAATGTACCGGAATAATTGCCTTTTCCAGTGACAACAATGCCAGCAGATCCACGTTTTTTATTGTTTTTATAAAGTAATGTATAATCGGTATTGTTCCTCAAAATCTTACCATTCCAAACAACCTGAATCAAAGGTTTCACCTGTTTTCCGGTATAACTGTATTTTGCTTTACATCCAGTAATTACCGCACTTGCCATTGTCTCCGGACGAATGGTAAAGGTTTTCGTAAGTGAATTTGTATAAACACCTTTGCCACAAATCACTACTTTTGCAGTACCAACATTTTTGTTTGATAAGTAGGTTACGGAATAATCCAAATCCTGCACAAGCTTAACTCCATTTAACGAAACAGTAAACGAAGGGGTCAGAGCAGTTCCGCTGTAACGATAGCTTCCAAGGGAAGATACTGTCGCTTTCGCAATGGAGAACTCCAATTTTGAAAGTGACGTCTCCGCTGTTTCCAATGTAGCCAGATTTGCCACATAAGCTTTCTGTGCCTCACTGAGCGCATCATATGCCTTTCTTGCACTCTCAATGCGGTCTTTTGCCTTTGCATTCACCGTACCAATCTGATTGATCAATGAGGATACACGGAGTGCTGCATTCATATTTTCTGCATCTAACTGCCTCTCAATAGCCTCTAACTGATTCAAATAAGAGCTTCCAAAATATCTCTTCTGACGATCCGTCATCTGCTCGTAGTCTGCGCGGAGTTTTTTCACCGTATCCTCATCTAACAGAGAATAACCGCCCTCTCCGCTCCGGAGTGTATCAACCTGAATACGCAGGGCACTTGCCACCTGTACATCGGCATTAATTTCACGAAGAGAATCAATATTATAAATAGCTGCCTGTTTGTCCTCATCCAAAGACGCATATGCATTTAAAAGACTCTCAATCTGCAATTTCTTCGAACACATTAAAGCATCTTCCGTCTCTTCAATCTGTCGAATACTTTTAAGCATTTCCAAACGGTCGGTTGCTTCATCCAGTGTTGACAGATTCGAAATCAAATCCGATATATCACAAATTCCGCTGTAAGAATTAACAAATAAACGATAGGATTTGTATGCCTGCTCATAACGTTTGGTGAAATCTTCAAATTCATCATCCGACGCTGCCGTACCAATATCTGTAATCTGTTTTTTTACTTCCTCACAGTTTGTATTTAACAATACGGCATTGTTCATCTTTTTCACAAGTTCCGGTGCCACCAAATCCTGCTCATCCGCAGTAAGTTCCTGATTGTAGTAGCGGTAAGCACGAAGTGCCGCGGTAAGTTCTGTTTTATTCTTCGGCGTTTCTGAGGTCAATGCAATCATTTCCTCAAAGGTCTCAATGTTGCGGTACTGAGTCAGCACATACTGAATTGCCTCTCCACGGTAATAGTCGTAAACCGAAAGTGAAAAATTGCTGGCTGCACCGGCATCTACTGCATCCTGCAATACATCCAGTTTTTCTTTTACGGTATCGTCAAGAACATCATAGACACCTAAATCATCATACGCCTGCTCAACGTCTGCGATAATATTTGCTTTTTCATATTTCTCGTAATTTTCAAACAAGGAATTTTTCATTGCTTTGATTAAACAGTCTGCATATTTTGTATAACGGCGGAGTTCTGCAAATTTACTTTCATACAATCCATAGGCTGTTTTTGCGGACTGAACATCTTCTAAAAATAAGTTATAATCACCGGCAGAAGCATCTGCCTTTAGCATTTCAATTCGTAAAAATGCGCGATCTGCACTGTCTGCCAGTTCCAAAAGTTCGCGAATCTGATTCAGTGCATTCACATCATCCGCATCCACTGCCGCTTTTATGTGGGCAGAGGCGTTCTCATAACTCTCTTTTGCCGTCTTGTAATTTTCTCTTGTTAAAGGTCTTGCTAACATGGCATCTACTGCTGTATGAATCGGTGCTGCCAGCTCCTCTAATGCCGCATTCTGTGCATCGGCATAATCCTGATAGAATTTCTGCACGGACTGATAACGGGTAACTGTCTCTGTTGTTGTCTCATCCTCTCCCGGTACCTCCGATGTCGTCTTTGTGGCAACATACGCATCCAATGTGTCAATCTCAGATGTGCTAAGCCCCGTTTGAAGTAATTTCCCTAATTTATCCACTTCATCTGCCAGTTCTTCCGAAAATGTGTAATCTTCCGGCGCAGGTGCAGCAGTCAATATAGTATCAATACAAAGTTTTGCCTGCTCAAGTGCCGAAACTTCTTCTGCCGAAACCGGCATCACCGGCAGAATACTTATCATCATCAATAGTGCACTCCATAAAGCAATCCATTTTTTCAATCTCATCATCCTCCATATTCCTATGCTTTCTCAACATCTGTTATTGGATGTTACAACAATATATTTTACCTTGTATTTGAAAAAATAGCAATAAGAAATCCTTTTCTTTCTATGAATTTTCTGATACAATAGGCAGGAAAGATAAAATTACAAAGGAGGTACACGAAAATGTCAAAGAAAAGAGGTTCTTTGCTTTCTTATCGCCCGGATATTAAAGTGGTAGATGCTACTCTTCGGGATGGAGGACTTGTGAATGATTTCCGTTTTACGGAAGACTTTGTACGTGATTTATACGCTGCGAATGTTGCAGCTGGCATAGATTATATGGAATTTGGCTATAAAGCATCCAAAGATATATTTGACCCGAAAGATTTCGGACCATGGAAATTCTGTGAAGAGTCTGACCTTCGCAACATCGTTGGTGACAACGATACGGATATGAAAATTGCTGTTATGGCAGACGTTGGCCGATGCAATTACAAACGTGACATTATCCCACGTGAGGAAAGTGTCATTGATCTGGTTCGTATTGCAACATACATCAATACCATTCCGGCAGCTCTTGATATGGTAAGACACTGCAAAAATATGGGCTACGAAACAACGATTAACATTATGGCGATTTCCAACGCAAAGGAATCAGAAATCACAGAAGCACTGCAGCTGATTGGAGAAAGCGAAGTCGATGGTATTTACTTAGTAGACAGTTACGGCTCTCTCTATATGGAGCAGATTGATGACTTATCTGACCAATATTTGGAGGCAGCCGAAAATACTGGTAAATTCACCGGTATACATGCACATAACAACCAGCAGTTAGCCTTTGCCAACACAATCACCGCTCTTACCAGGGGTGTCAGCTACTTAGACGCCACTGTAAATGGCATGGGCCGCGGTGCCGGAAACTGTGCCAGCGAGCAGTTGTTAGGATTTTTGAAAAATCCTAAGTATGATATTATTCCGCTTCTTAAGTTTTTGGAAAAACATATCGTGCCCTTAAAAGAGTCCGGTGTTGTCTGGGGATATAACATTCCCTATCTTTTGACCGGTCAGATGAACCGTCACCCGCGTTCTGCGATTGCGGCGACAAAGGAAAAACGCACTGACTTTCTTAACTTTTACTTAGAATTAGGAGATAAAGACTGATATCCGATTTCAAAAAGAGGCATATCCTTTGATATGCCCCTTTTTTTGATTTTCTATTTTGCTATGTGTGCCTCGACATTTTTCTTTGTTTGCTGCAAATTTGTTTCTAATCGCTTTAACTCCGTGATGGCTTGTTTTGCATCCTCTTCTGTCGTATCCTCAATCTTTTCATCTACCTTTTTTGACATCGACGTAAGTTTTTCTTTCATCTTTGCAAAATCGGCGTCTGCCTCGATGTGATTTTTCTGAATCATCGTCTCAATTTCCTTGTATAACGATAACACCTGGCTTTTCTTTGTCTGCACTTCTTTTTTGGTCTCCTCCGTAACAGAATCCGACTGACATCCCGTCACACTTACAACCATAAGCGAAAGACTCAAGAAAAGACTCACCAATTTTCTTTTCATATCATCCATCCTTTCCTATCACTGCTTTTCCCAAAAAGTACCTTCTCTGGTATCTTTTAACACAATCCCTTTTGCCAGCAATTCCTCGCGGATTGCATCAGCTTTTGCGAAATCTTTTGCTTTTTTTGCTTCTTTTCTCTCTTCTATTTTTTTCTCAACATAAGAAGCCAGTTCATTGTCCACATCTGCCTCTTTGTCTTCCCATGCTTTCTCAAGCTGCAAAGAAAGTACTTCATCCATGCTCTGCACTAACACACGTTTCGAAGCATCCGAAAGTTCTGCCTTTAACATATCATATAAAACAGTAATTGCCGAACTGGTGTTAATATCACGAGAAAGTGCCTCTGCAAATTTCATCTTCCATTCTTCGCACGCAGCCGTATCCACTTCTCCATCTGTTGATAGATTGGCAATTCTCTTTACTAACTTATCATACGCACTTACTACATTATCCAGTGCATCCCACGAAAATTCAAGCGGTTTGCGGTAATGTGACTGTAAACAGAAGAAACGGTATGCCATCGGATTATATCCTTTTTCCTCTAAAAGAGAAACTGTCAAAAATTCACCCTTTGACTTACTCATTTTCCCATTCTTCGTATTTAAATGATTGACATGGAACCAGTAATTACACCACTTATGACCGATGTAGGCCTCACTCTGGGCAATCTCATTCGTATGGTGAGGAAAAATGTTATCGACACCACCACAGTGAATATCCATATATTCTCCCAAATGTTTCATACTAATGCAGGAGCACTCAATATGCCATCCCGGATAACCAACGCCCCAAGGGCTGTCCCACTTCAATTCCTGATTATCAAACTTCGATTTGGTAAACCAAAGAACAAAGTCTGTCTTATTTCTCTTATTTGTATCTTCTTCAACATCCTCGCGGACACCAACTTGCAAATCCTCTTCATTCTGAGAAGATAAAACATAATAATTATCCAATTTTGAGGTATCAAAGTACACATTCTCTCCTGCAATATAAGCATATCCTTTTTCCAAGAGCACCTCAATCATGTGAATAAATTCCGGAATACAGTTTGTCGCAGGTTCTACAACATCCGGACGTTTGATGCTCAACTTTTCACAGTCAGCCATGAATGCATCCGTGTAAAAGTGGGCGATATCCATAACTGTCTTATGCTCTCTTTTCGCTCCCTTTAGCATCTTGTCTTCTCCGGTATCACCGTCACTTGTCAAATGTCCGACATCCGTAATATTCATGACGCGTTTTACATCGTAGCCAACATAACGCAGGTATTTTTCAAGTACATCTTCCATAATGTAACTGCGAAGATTTCCAATGTGTGCAAAATGGTACACCGTCGGTCCACAGGTATACATCGCAACTTTTCCTTCTTCGTTTGGCACAAACTCATCCACTGACTTTGTCAAAGTATTATATAAATACGTTTTGATATCCATCATTGCTCTTTGTCTCTCTTTCTAACTTTTTGCTTTTCTTCCATTATAAAAAGCACCTGAACATTTTTCAAGTGCTTTTTATGAATCTTATCATTTTGCCAGTTTTTCAATGCCTTTAAACTTTTTAATGATGTCGTCTACCGACAATTTATCGACAAGGAAATAATCCATGCCGTTTTTCTCTACCCGGTAAAAGTTAATTCCGTCATAAGGCAGGTAACGAACAGTTACATCACGGTTATTCTCGTGGTACACAATTGTGAGGACCGGCTTACTGCTCTTTGGTTTTACTTTATTATCCGCTTTTCCGGAATACTCAAGCAGATAAGCAAGTGAATACGGCGATAAAAAGTCTCTCTCGTCATCATCTGAAATCTTCTTGCCATTTAATGTCCAGATATTCTTCACACTGCTATCCGTTGCATTATTAACTGCAGTTCCGCTTTCGGTTGCCGCAGCAGTCGGTGCTGCAGTTGTCTTTGAAGTATCCTTTTTCACGGTTTTACGTGTTACGGAAAGTGTCGTATTGCCATATGTGACATCATATCCTTTTATACTTGTCGCAAGTACGGAATACACACAGTGATCCATATTGGTATAGGCATCTAGTTTCGTAATCTTTTCAATTGTATCCGAGCTCATCGTGTACACATTCCGGCTTCCTTTTTCACAGACGTAATACGAATCTTTTGTCTTTTTCCCAATCAAAAGATTTAACGACTTATACATTCTTTTGTTCTCCGGAATGATATAGGAAGCATCCGAAGAAGATGAGGACGAAGACGAATCGGACACCATAGCATTTGGTGTTGCCGTAGCTGTCGGTGTATAACCATCCTTTGGCTGGTAGAAATCTACCGTAATCGCAGAAGTTGGCGAATCCAGTCCGTATTTCTTAAGGTTCTTGCAGTCATACTCCACCATTTTCTCATATTTCAGAACCGTAAAATAACCAAGCACTGAACTCCACTCCGACTGACTGGTTGCCAGTGGTTTCGCATACGGTGCCGTAATATTCCAGTTCGAGTAAAAATCAACTTTTTCTGCATCCGTCACCTTTTTCGCTGCAAAATCATTGCCTTTTTTATTCATTACAGAAAATGCAGTCAAATAATCGTCATCAATTTCAGGTAGTGTATCCATCTTGATGAAACTAATCTCATCTACGTTAAATGCCGTAATCATCGCGGTATTCAAGCAGTAAATTTCATCATGTCCTGAACATTTTGCGTAGTAGCCCATATCTGATTTTGGCACCTCGCTTCCAATCTGATACTGATAGGAAGCGCCGTCTTTTGTCTCAATCGCAATTGTAAATGCCGGTGTTTTCAAACCGTAGTCGGAAAGATTTCCGGATTTAGCTGAAAACTTCTGTGTTGCTTTCACAGGATTAACATTTTTTACCATAGAAGATATCGTATCATCCGATACCGGAGCACTTTCTTTTCCGTCAATCTTCCATGTCCCCTTTTTCTTCTGGGAAAGTTTCCACGCCTGTTTACCTTTCTTTGTCAAGGTAATCGAAGAAATGTTATCAGACGTAATGGTATCCAATGTAATTTTGGCATTGTTCGAACCGGAATCCGTTGAGTTCGATTCACTTGTCGAACTGCTGTCTGCATCTTTGTCTGATGATTTACCGCGTGGAATCACAAAATAAAGGACCAAACAAATAATCAGTACCACCACAAGGGCAATCATCGTAATGGCATTCTTTTTCTTACTTGACATTATTTTTTCCTCCTTCGGTTCCAAATCAGGAATCCGCAAAGCAGCAGGGCAAGTGGAAGAACCACAACAAGTAATGCTGTCCAGAAGGTAATGTCACCGGAGTTTAACTGTACCGTCTCTTCTAAGAGGGAGCGGTCCGGAATATTTAATACCTTAATCTCATCTCCACCATCACCGACAAGCCACTTCAGAGCGTTCACTAAAATCGCACGGTTATTGTACTGCTCTGCCATTTGGGTACCGATAATACTTGTTGTTGAGCCATAACTGCTGTTTGGCACATCCATAAAGGCAACGGAACCAATCGCAAAAATCTTCGTTGCATGGCCTTCACCCTTTGTATTTTCCGCATATTTATCTTCTGCGGTCATCGCTACACTAAAAGGTCCTGCCTGGTCACTGTCTTTTTTCTCCAAATCCTGTGTATCTTCTTTATCACTGATTTTGCGTGCATAGGATTTATCCGATGTCGACAAAACCGATTGAACGGTCAATGTGCTTCGCACTTTCTTATCTGCCGTCATTCCTTTACTATACCAGGAAAGAACGTCTTTTGTGCTCAAATCCGATGTCAAATCACTGTCTTTACTTACCTGCGGTGTCAAAAGCATATAGGCACCGCTTCCATAGGACGCAAAGTAATTATCCGGATCAAGTACATAACCGGACTGGACATTAATGCCGTAATCTTTTAACAGCTTATTGTAGTACGGTGTATCCACTGTATAATTCAGCAAAAAGATTGCCTTTCCGCCATTTTTCAAGTAAGTACTCAGATACTTGTACTCGTTTTCTGTAATATCGGCAGCAGGACTGTACAAAATAAGCAAACTACAGTCATCCGGCACTTTTGTGTTTTTCGTCAAATCAAAGTCTTCCTTCTCCAATCCGTTTTTTGAGAGAAGTTCTGTAAAGTCATCATTTAAGGACTGCATGCTGTGACCGCCGCCCACGTAAACTTTCTTTGTGTTTTTTAATGTTACTTTCTGAATTGCAGACGTAACTGCCGACTCTAACTTCAAGGATTTTGGAACTTGCTCCATAGAACCGGAAGAAGTGTCATACGTCATTTCAATCATATCACTCTGAAATGACAAATACTGTGATTTTCCGTTTTTGTTATTCACCACAATCATGTCATTATCCTGCACACTCTCGCTTGTGTATTTTTTCGCAAAGTTTGGATAAAGAACCGGGTTCTTCTTCTCAACCTTCACCGTTCCCAAACCATCGTAAAGTTTAATGATATTCTCGACATTAATCGTCTTTGTATAAGAACTCGTCTGTGCCTCATGTCCATCTTCCACCAAATAATAAATGGTAATGTCATCCTTTAATCCTTTGACATACGAAATCGTATCGGATGACAGGGAATACAAATAATCCGAGTTCATATCTTTTGACCAGTTCATTCTGGCAATTACAACATTAACAAGCACTACTACGGCAAGCACAATTACCATCGTAATTGTCTGGAAACTTCCCATCTTAAATTTACGGCTTGCAAATTTTTTCTTTTCATTTTTATTCCTGCTCATGATATCCTCCTTTTCCACGCATCCTAATTATAGCGTTGTTTCTTAATTCTCTGAATCGTAAAGAATACAAACAGAAAACTAACACTCACATAATATAACATCGCGCTCACATCCAAAATACCATATGTGAAGTTTGTGTACCGGTCCGTAAATGAAATCGCACTTAACACGTTGTACAGCAAACCATCAAAATGGGATGAGAAAAAGAAATACAAAACAAACAAGACAATTTCAGCCACAAGTCCAACAAGCGCCGAAACCCATTTGTTATGAATCCAAAAATTCAAGGCAAATGCCAGCAAAACAATTAAGGCTGCGAAGAAACATACCATAAAAATTTTGCTGGATGGAAGCATATTTGCAAGACTTGTCATCAGCATCGTGAAAATATTGATAACACCAATAGCAACGGCTGCAATCACCTGACTCTCCGTCAAAGAAGAAACAAACACGCCAATGGCAATGTAAGCACATCCCATCAAAAAGAAGCCAAGCGTGCTGCCATAAGCAACCGCATAATTTACCGTGTAAGAAGTACTTCCCTCTTCTGCTACGCTGCGCACTAAATTCTGTAAAATAATCGGATAAAGTGACACAATCAAAAGACCAATTGCAAATAATGTAACTAACGCTAAATATTTTCCAAGTACGACTTTATTAATCGAAATTGGTGACGTATATAACAACTGGTCTGTTTTCTGATGTTTCTCGTCTGCCATACTTTTCATCGTAAGCACCGGAATCAAAAGCAGAATAAAGAAAATCTCAATGGCTCCATAAACGGTAGAAAAGTTCAGCGAACCACCGGACAAATTATACAGGAAGAAAAACAATCCGGTCAGCACCAAGAAAAACGCCAGGAACACCCACGCAATGGCAGATGTAAAATAGGACTTTATTTCCTTTTTATAAATCGCTCTCATCTTATTTTCCCTCCTTTTTTCTTCTGCGGCTGTTTCGCTCCGCCATCTGACGGCTGCCATTTCCGGTCAGGCGAATGAAGGTTTCCTCAAGAGAAGGCTCCTTCGTATGCATTTCCAAAATAGCACATTTATTCTCAGCCAGCGCATAAAAGACCGTCTCACGGATATCCGAATCTGCCTCAGAAATAACCATGGCTTTACAGATTTCATCGTCTTCAGAATCGGTCACTTTATATTCTGTAATATGTTCAATGCCCGATAAAATACTGCGGACTAATTCTTTATTTCCCTTAATCTCCATCGTCAGTTCATGCGTCTGCTCAATGTGCGTGGAAATGTTTTCCGGTTTATCTTTGACAATCATCTTACCTTCATTGATAATGATAATCTCATTACATACCGCACTAACTTCCTGCATGATATGGGAACTTAACAAAATCGTATGTTTCTCGCTCAAATCACGAATCAAATCGCGGATTTCCAAAATCTGTTTTGGGTCAAGTCCAACCGTCGGTTCATCAAAAATAAGGATTTCCGGGTCACCAACCATTGCGCCGGCAATTCCCACACGCTGTTTGTAACCTTTGGATAAGTTTTTAATCAGACGCTCCGATACATCCGTAATTTTCGCACGGCGCATGACTTTAGAAATCATAGCATCCTTCTTATCTCTTTTCACTTTCTTTATATCACAGACAAAACTTAAGTACTCTCTTACCAGCATATCCGGATAAAGCGGCGGCATCTCCGGAAGATATCCGATTTTCTTCTTCGCTTTCTCCGGCTCATCAAATATGTCTACACCATCTATCTCAATCGTGCCCTCTGTCGCAGAGATGTAACCGGTAATCATGTTCATTGTTGTTGATTTTCCGGCACCATTTGGTCCTAAGAAGCCAACAATCTGTCCTTTTTCAACGGTAAAAGTCAGGTCATCCACTACATTTCGATTACCATAACGCTTTACCAGATGTTCTACTTTAATCAACGTTTGAACCTCCTTTATGTTCATTCACCATAAGGGCTCACTTTATCAAACCCATACCCACATACTATACAATGTAAATGTTACGAAATTATGAACAATTGACACTTCCATAAAAAAGGAGTAGAATACACGAGAGTGAAAAGATGCAAAGGAGAATGAGAAAATGAGTTTCCATTATAGAAAAGAAGTGATCTCTCCGGAAGTGCTTCAGGAATTGTACTCCCTGACACCGGAGCAGAAAGCACAAAAAGAAATTCGCGATGCACAAATCCGCGCAATTATTACAGGTGAATCGGACAAATTTTTGTTGATTATCGGGCCATGTTCTGCTGACCATGAAGATTCTGTCTGTGAATATATTACCCGCCTTGCAAAAATGCAGGAAAAAGTAGAAGAAAAAATTCTGATTGTTCCACGAATTTATACAAACAAACCAAGAACTACCGGCGAGGGTTACAAAGGAATCGTTCACCAGCCTGATCCGGAAAAAGCACCTGACTTTATGGAGGGCTTGATTGCCATGAGAAAGATGCACCTTCGTGCGATTTCCGAAACCGGCCTTTTCTCTGCGGATGAAATGCTCTATCCGGAAAACTGGCCATACATCAGCGATATTTTATCTTATGTAGCCGTTGGTGCCCGCTCTGTGGAAGACCAGCAGCACCGTATGACCGTCAGCGGCATGGATGTTCCGGCAGGTATGAAAAATCCAACCAGTGGTGATTTTTCCGTTATGTTAAATTCCTGTATTGCTGCCCAGTCCTCACATACTTTCCTGTATCGTGGACACGAGGTAACAACAGACGGAAATCCATTGGCACACACTATTCTTCGCGGTGCCGTAAATAAACATGGACAGAATATTCCAAACTACCACTATGAAGATTTGGAGCGTCTGCATGAGAAATATTCACTTCTCAACCTGCACAACCCGGCATGTATTGTTGATGCCAACCATTCCAATTCCGGCAAAAAACACTATGAGCAGCCTAGAATCGTAGATGAAGTGCTGCACAGCCGTTTGGTAAATCCTGCTATCGCCGAATTAGTTAAGGGTGTTATGGTAGAAAGTTATCTGCTTCCGGGCAGCCAGAAAGTCAATGAGCACGAATACGGAAAATCCATCACAGACCCTTGTCTTGGATGGGATGAAACCGAGCGCTTAATTGATAAAATTGCAAGCCACTTATAAGATTTTCTTCATCAGCGGCAAATTCCATTTAACTTCAATCAGACAGGCAGTTAAAAAAGTAAAAATCATAAGAACAATTGTGATTTTTCCTCGCTTTGGCTGCCTGTTTTCTGTTGTCGCATAAAACAAGAAAAGATATAACGGCGCCAGTAAAAAGACCTGTGGAATCAGACTGGCAAAGTAGACAATGATGCCAAATGCACTTTTTGCATATAAAAAAAAGACAAATAAAAAACCGTTTCTTATTCCGGTATAAACGACAAATATCTTCTGACTCACCGGTCCTGCCGGACTTATTGCTAAAAGCCATATGAGGGCAAAATACTTTCCATGATTCCACAAAGCCCGAAACCATTCCGGAAAAAACGCGGTTTCTTTTGTCCATGTCTTTGTATTATTTTCTAAAGTTGCCTGTAAAATTTCACGAAATGAATTTTGAAAACAGTAATAAAAAACAGCTCCACACAAAAAGCCGATTAGAAAACAGAGACTTATCTTTTGCAGAAATTCTCTATCTAACAATCGGCTGTGATTTGTTCGATGATGTTTATACATATGTCCACTCCTCTCAGGCAGCGCCTTTTACAAGGTATGTGGACAAAGCCTGTATTATTCCTGATTCTTATGTTTTAACATCTGATATGCCATAATACCGGCAATGGTTTTTCCATCTGTAATCCGGCCATCAAAAATCATCTCATTTAATTCTTCCAGCGAATAGCGTTCAATCTGAACAAATTCATTTTCATCCAAATGCTGTTTCGATGGAATTAACTTTTCCGTATAGTAAATCGCAATTTTTTCACTTGTATAGGCAGCAGCTGAGTGATAATCCACCAAATGATGAATTTCATCCGAACGATATCCGATTTCCTCTTCTAACTCTCTCGCCGCACAGACAAGAAAATCTTCCTCCAAAGAATCTCTTCCTCCTGCCGGGATTTCTAACAGCAAATCGTCAATTGCACCGCGGTACTGTCGTACTAAAATAATCTTTCCATCCTCATCTACCGGAATAATGGCGGAAGCCCCTTTGTGCTCCAACACATCCCAGTAAGCTGTATTGCCATTTGGCACTTTGAGTTCGTAAGTATAAAAATCCAGAATATGTCCATGACGTTCCAGTTTTTTACCCATAATTTGAAACTTTTCCATTATGATTCACCACCTGCCAACATTCCTTAATTTTTAAAACTATGAATTGGTGCCGGAATTCGGCCGGTTCTGGTTACAAAATCATCGCATCCAAACGGATTTACCGGCATAATCGGTGCATATCCTAAAAGTCCGCCAAATTCTGCCTGGTCACCAACATCTTTACCCTGTACCGGAATCAGACGAACAGCTGTCGTCTTCTGATTTACCATACCAATCGCCATCTCATCCGCAATGATACCGGCAATCGTTGTTTCCTTCGTATCTCCCGGAATTGCAATCATATCCAGACCAACGGAGCAGACACACGTCATTGCTTCGAGTTTTTCAAGTGTCAATGCACCCTCGGTTACAGCATCAATCATTCCCTGATCCTCGCTGACCGGAATGAAAGCACCACTTAAACCGCCGACATAAGATGATGCCATAACGCCGCCCTTTTTCACCTGGTCGTTAAGCATTGCAAGTGCTGCTGTTGTACCCGGTGCTCCGGCACGCTCTAATCCAAGGGATTCAAAAATCTCTGCAATACTGTCTCCAACTGCCGGTGTCGGTGCTAACGACAAATCGATAATGCCAAATGGAACCCCAAGACGTTTGGACGCTTCATGGGCTACTAACTGTCCAACACGCGTAATCTTAAATGCTGTCTTTTTAATTGTCTCACAAACGGTACTAAAATCTTTTCCTTTTACTTTATCCAGCGCCGTTTTTACAACACCGGGTCCGCTGACACCAACATTAATTACGGCATCCCCTTCTGTTACGCCGTGGAATGCGCCCGCCATAAACGGATTATCATCCGGCGCATTACAAAAGACAACCAACTTAGCACAGCCGATGGAATCATTATCTTTTGTGAGTACCGCTGTCTCTTTCACAACTTTACCCATCAAAAGAATCGCATCCATATCAAGTCCTGTCTTTGTAGAACCGACATTTACTGAGCTACAGATATATTCTGTTGTTGCAAGTGCTTTTGGAATCGATAAAATCAGGTTTTTATCTGCCTGCGTCATCTTTTTCGATACCAGTGCCGTATAGCCGCCGATAAAGTTTACACCTACTGTTTTTGCTGCACGGTCAAGTGTCTGTGCAATCTTAACAAAATCATCCGGTGTCTTGCACGCAGAGCCACCAATCAATGCAATTGGTGTAACGGAAATTCGTTTGTTTACAATCGGAACTCCAAATTCTTTTCCAATTTCTTCTCCTGTCGCAACCAAATCTTTTGCCATCGTCGTAATCTTTTTATATACGTTGTCACAAAGTTTTGTTAAATCCGAATCAATACAATCCAAAAGGCTGATACCAAGAGTAATCGTACGCACATCCAGATTTTCTTTATCAATCATTTTATTTGTTTCAATGACTTCATTTATATTTATCATAGTTAAGCCTCCGTAATCTAATCCTTATAAGCGATGCATCTTGTCAAAAATCTCTTCCCTCTGTACACGGATTACGCAGCCGATTTCTTCGCCCAAATTTTCCAACTCTTCGGAAGCATCCACGAAGGATTTTGTAAGCTTTGCAAAGTCAACAATCATCATCATATTAAAATATCCATCTACAATTGTCTGAGAAATATCTAAAATATTGATGTCGTTTTCTGCTAAGTAAGTACATACTTTTGCAATAATGCCTACGCTGTCCTTTCCTACTACGGTAATTATTGTCTTTTTCATTTCTTCCTCCATTCTGAAATAGTTTTCTATTTCATAATTATTGTATCGTCAACAGTTTTGTCGGCGCCATACGGTCTGCCACTAACAACTCTGTATCCATCTTTTTCCAAACTGGGTTTTGTTCCAATTCATAACTTACGGTCTGATAGGCAAGTTCCGGAAAATTATTTTCCTTGCTCAAATGACCCAGTAAAATATGCTGCAAACCGGGATGCAGCACTTTTTCAATCAGTCTTGCCGAGGCATCGTTGCTCAAATGCCCCTTTTCACCGAGAATCCTCATTTTAAGTGAGTACGGATAACTGCCAACCTGCAACAGGTTAATATCATGGTTTGCCTCTAAAAGCAGGGAATCGCAGTCTTTCAAATGGTCTACGATTTCATTGGAAAAGCAGCCCATATCGGTTGCAACTCCGATTTTTTTCGATTCTGACTGCACCGTATAACAAACGGGATTTGCCGCATCGTGGGAAATTCTAACCGGCATAATCTCCATATCTTCAATCGAAACCGCCTTTTCCGGCACAACCTCATGGAACAAATCTTCGGAAACACCTTTCATATCACCTTTTTCCCATATTGCCTCAATCGTTTCCTTCGTAGCATAAACAGGAATCTGGTACTTGCGCAGTACCGGTCCTAAACCACAAATATGATCGGTATGCTCATGTGTAATAAAAATGGCATGAAGGTTTTCTATCGGAAAATTTTCCTCCATTAAGCCCTCCCGAATCCGTTTCATGCTAATCCCTGCATCAATTAAAATCCGGGCTTCTTCGCCACCGACATAAATACAATTGCCACTGCTTCCGCTGGCAATACTATATAACTGCATGTGTTTCCACCTCAATTTGTCTCATTTTATATTACATCTGAGAACTTATCTTCTCACTGTCAATTGTAATCCGGTCACGTCCATTCTTTTTGGAATGATACATCGCCCAGTCTGCTCTTGTCAAAAGTTCTCCCGGATTGGCGCAAGTCTGCGGATAACTTGCCACACCAACGCTGGCACGAACTGAAATATGTTTTCCGTCGTAAACAACTTCTTCACTCCGAATCTGATTATGAATGTCCTCAACGATATGATACGTTTCATCCAAATCTTTTTCAAAGAATGCCACTACAAATTCTTCACCGCCATAGCGTCCGGCAATACCGCCATGCTTGAGTGCTCCACGATTTAGTAACGAAGCCACATAACGAATCACTTCGTCACCGCACTGATGTCCATAGGTGTCATTCACCATTTTAAATTTATCAATATCAAAAAGTGCAAGTGAAACCGGCACTTTTTTCGCCATGGCTTCCGACAAATACTTTCTTAATAGCTCCGTCAAGTGTCTGCGGTTATAAATTCTTGTCAAACCATCTCGGATTGCCATATCATTCATCTTTGCATACAATCGTGCGTTTGCGACACCAAGACTTAACTGACTCGCCATATTCTCATAAAAGGCACGGCTATCCATAAAAGCATTTTCTTTATTTTTACCGACAAATAACGTACCAAATCTTTCCTCCTGGTTTCGAATAGGCAGGCATACAACAGAAGGCAGCTCTTGATTTTTATTAAGTTTGCTAAATAACTGAACCGAATCTTCTGTGTCATTTTGTATGTATGTCTGCGTCATACGCTGTATTTCAGACATATCTGTCTGCTCAATAGAAGCAATCAGATTTTTCTTAAATTCTTCCCCCAGCACACATGACACTGCATATGTCTGATGACCGTTGTCAGTGCCAGGGACAAATAGTTCTTCAAATTTCTCAAGAATAATCACAACAACATCCAAATCCAATCGCACCTGCATCATATCTGCAATTTTTTGCAGCATGGTGTTAATCTCCTTTGAGGCAATAATAATGGAAGCAAGTTCATTCTGTACCGACATTTCATCATGCGAACGGTTAATCTTTTTATTTGCAAGCTGTAATTCGATTTTTTGAACTCCTAATTTTTCATTCACCCGGTTGATTTTTTCCTGCTGTTCTTTCATCTTATCATTAACTTCATTTAAATCTTCCAGTGCACGGTTCTGGCGGAAAATATCTTTTTCAAAACAATCCCACATGTAAAACATCATTTCACTGACTACCACAATTAAAACAAGCACAACCGATACCGTCACAAGTTCACGGCTAGCAATTCCAACCGTAACACGGCTTAAGTTATCTTGTGCTAACACAACAAGCATAACAAAAGATATAATACCATACAGACAGATATAAGTCACGTAAATAATAACCCGATGAGCCTTTTTCCCAAGAGCAACACTGTAAAAAAGCTCAAAGAAATAAATCAGAAACAGTATCAGGAAAATAATCCCCTCTAATTTTGTCTCTGCCATATAATAATAAGCTAATCCAAGTGCCGGCCACAAAAAGCAATACACTTTTTTCGCCTGAATTATCCGCTTGGAATGAACATATTTTTTCTGCATATGGTGATTATGTACTAATTCTGTCACAATACATAACAAAGCGTATACAAAAAGAATCACATACCGGATAGTTACTACCTGATTCCCTGCAAAATAAAAACTAATACAGTAAATCAAAAGCATAACATCCAAAAAAATGTGATAAAACGCAACTTGTTTTTGTTTCCAGAATTCTTTAATTTTTTCTTCCATGCCAAGTCTCCCTTAAGACTCCCAGAACAATTCAATCCTATCACCATCATGAACAGGCTCTGTGAAATCTTTGTCTTCACCATTAATTCGAGTTACTAAACGCGTTCCTCCCGCTTTTGTCATATCAAACGGATATACATCAAACACATCGACAAAAATCGGATTTTTCTTATGTGGCATTTCGACCACATCACCATTTATCGTAACAAATACAGGTCCCGTCACTTCTTCTACCGGTGTAGAAATCGTTTTCTCCTGCCGTAACTGCTTTGCACCCGGAATCACTTCTCCGTCCGCTCCTAATTTTGCCGTATCGAACGGGACATCGCTCATCCAATCCGGCATCGGTTTTAACGGTGCCAACAATGGATCATCATCCATCTGCTCCTGCATCGTTTCTTCTCTTGTTTTTTCCGGCTCTTCCGGCTTAATAACCGGTCTTTTTGTAATTACATCACCGTCAACAATTTTTGCTGATGCGCCAGCCTCTCTTCCATTCAAAAGAACCAAAGTTTCAACATCCATACCGGCAAACTCTAACAATCTCTTAATGGAATAATAATCATAGGTACAGATTTCGTCTCCGTTTTTGACTTCGTAAAACGAGGATACCACCTCACCATTTGCCTCAACTAACTTTGGACATAACAGTTTTCTTCCAAATAAAGTCACGGTAATTTCCGCATTGCACTCCGGAATCTCTTTGATTAACAATTTTCCAGTACTTCCCTTTGTGGAAGGCCGAATCTGTATCGTATCATTTTCCTCTACTTTATCATTCAAGCTGACTAGTGTGCCATTTTTCTTGATCTCAGCCACCTCGCCAACTCTTCCCTTCTTTTCCCGGGTTTCACCATTTACCGTATAATGAATACTGTCTCCGCGAATCGGGAACAAATTATCTTTGGAAAAACCATAGCTGACACAGGCATCTAACACCGATACCTTGCCATTATCATATAATTTCACACGCTGCTCATTTACCATTACATGGATAAAGTTATTTTTTTGCTCATAATAAGTCATGCAAATACCAAGCGGTGTCACTAATGTGGAATCTTTGCGGATTCCCTCCTGCTCAAACTGAACCTGTGAAAGTACCTCTGCACCACGTATTGCCACACGCTCATTTGGCAATCCCAGATAATGTGCGAGACTCTCGGTAAATCCCTCGTGCTTACCGCCTCCACCGACAACAAATACCGCACTAACACACTGACCGCCATTCAATTCCAAAATACGATCGGCAATGTTTTTGGTAATATTTTTCACAGCGTCTTCAGATATCTGTGCAATATCCTCTTTTGTTACCTGAATTTTGCTTCCAAATATGTCCTTAAAAGAAACACTCTTCTTACGCTCACAGGCTCTTTTTATGTACTCTGCAGTCTCAAAGTCTGTCAAATACTTCTTAGCAATCGCCTCCGTCACTTCATCGCCGGCAAGCGGAATCATGCCAAATGCAATAATACTTCCATCTTTTACAATCGAAATATCACTTGTTCCGGCTCCGACATCCACAAGTGCAATGTTCAAAAGGCGGAATTTTTCCGGAATTGCCATGTTAATCGCAGCAATTGGCTCAAGCGTCAGACTTGCCACATGCAATCCTGCAAGCTCAACAGCCGAATACAAGCCATCCACAACCTCTTCCGGCAAAAAAGTTGCAATCAACTCTACCTCGATGTAATTTGCCATATGCATCTCAATCATTTCCATCGGGTAGCCATTCAAATAATATTTTACAATCGAATAGCCGACACAGAAAAACTTCTTTCCACTGTCGGTCTGCTCTTTTCTTATTTCATCATAAGCCTGTTCCACACCCATCATATCCAGAGAACGAATATGGTCTTCCGTCACCTTTGTCTCTGAATTAAACTGATAGCGGGCTTTGACGCGCTTTGTCTTTAACACTCTTCCGGCAGCCGCAATGCTGACGTCCGATAAAGGTTCTCTCACACGCTTTTCCAAACGCTCTTTGACTTTATAAATCGTATCTGCTACGGTCGGTATATCGTGAATCTGTCCATCAATCACGGCACGCGTCGTATGCTCAATGGATTCCTGAGCAACCACAACAAAACGGTCTGTACCAATCCGGTAGCCAACCGTTCCCACAATGCTTCTCGTTCCGATATCCAATCCAAATACAAGCTTATTGTCTTCTGCGTTCATCATTTTCACCTTGTTCCCTCATCAAAGATTCTACATATCCATTATTCTATCACAAATTTGTCTTTCTGACTAGTAATTCTTCTATTCTTTCTTGCAGTTTTTGCAGGTTTCCATTATTCACAAGCAGTGCATCACATCGTTTTTCCCATTCTTTATCCGATAATTGCACTCTCATAATGGATTCTGTCTTTTCGCGAGAGTATCCTCTCGATTCCATAAGTCTCTGAATCCTTAGTTCTTTGTCTGTCACAACCGCCCAGATTATATCGCAGAGCGTATCACATCCGGTTTCAAATAAAATTGCCGTTTCTAAGCAGACAACCGGCTCATCCTTCCATTCATTTAATTGTTTACAAATCTGTTCTTTCACAAAGGGATGTACAATGGCATTTAGCCGCTCTCTGCCGTTGTCATCCTGGTAAATTTTATCCGCAAGCAAAGGACGCAGAATCTGTCCATCCTCTCCTGTGATGTCAACACCAAATGTATCGCAAATCTTTTGATAAGGCTCCGTCCCCGGTTTCATTGCTTCATGACCGAGGGCATCCGCCTCTATAATCTTTGCCCCATATTTTTCTTCCAGTAGATTTAATACCGTTGATTTACCACAGCCTACGCCGCCAGTAATACCAATTACCATTTTCTTTCTCCTTGGTTTTATTTTGCCTCATACCAATTTATTCCCTGCTTCACCTCTGCAATCAAAGGCACTGCCAAATCGCAGGCATGAACCATTTCTGTTTCCAAAATCTGTTTTACTTCATCAATTTCATCCTTGTGTGTCTCAATCAAAAGTTCATCGTGAATCTGCAAAATCAGACGGGATTTGTAATTGCCTTCTTTTAATTTCTTGTGCACACGTATCATCGCAATTTTAATAATATCCGCCGCCGTTCCCTGTATCGGAGAATTCATCGCAATGCGTTCACCAAACTGGCGCTGCATAAAGTTTTTCGACGCAAATTCCGGAATTGGGCGGATTCTTCCAAACAAAGATGTCACATAGCCTTTTTGTTTGCCCTGCTCCACCAGTTCGTCCATAAACCGTTTCACATCCGGATACGTTTCAAAATAATCCTCAATATATTTTTCAGCCTGTTTTTTTGAAATATTCAAATCGCGCGACAAACCAAATCCACTGATTCCGTATACAATTCCAAAATTAACTGCTTTTGCATTCCGCCTTTGCAGTTCTGTCACCTCTTCATAAGGCGTATGAAAGACAAGTGCTGCCGTCGTTCGATGAATATCAGCATTTTCCCGGTAAGCTTCAATCAAAGTTTCATCCTCTGACATATGTGCCAGCACTCTTAATTCAATCTGTGAGTAATCGGCATCCAAGAAAACGTATCCGTCCTGTGGGACAAAAACTTTTCGGATTTGTCTGCCAAGTTCCATACGAATCGGAATGTTTTGCAAATTCGGCTCAGTACTGCTCAAACGTCCGGTTGCCGTCACATTCTGATTAAATGTTGTGTGGATTCTGCCATCTTTTTCATCGATATCACTCTCTAATCCATCTGCATAAGTAGATTTCAACTTCGTAAGCTGGCGGTACTCCAGAATCATCTCCACAATCGGATCCTCAAAACGGAGTTTTTCAAGAACTTCTGCTGAAGTGGAATATCCTGTTTTTGTTTTCTTTCCATAAGGCATATGCATTTTTTCAAACAAAATTACACCTAACTGTTTCGGTGAATTGATGTTAAATGACTCCCCGGCACGCTCATAAATATCCGCTTCCAGTTCAGAAATGCGCTCACCAAGTTTTGCACCATATTCATGCAATGCCTCTTTTTCCACTAAAATCCCCACCTTTTCCATGTCATAAAGGGTAAATAAGAGCGGCATTTCAATCTGTTCAAACAATGACTGCATTTTTTGTTTTTTCAATTCTTTGGAAAGATTCGGATATGCAAGCACATTTACCAGTGCGCAGTAACTAAAGTAACGTACTGCCTCGTCTTCTTTCTCTAAAAAGGCAGTTTCTTCCGGCTGTTTACCAAAAAACTGTTCATATGGGTGCATCAAAACAGAGGCATAGTTTTCCGCAATCTCTTCTTCTCCAAACTTTTTCTGAACCGGACTTAACAGATACGCAGCCAGATTCGTATCATAGGAGTTTTCCGGTTTTGCATCCGGTAAGAAATCTAACTGACTCTTTAAATCATTGGCAACCAATATATGTGTTTTCAAAAGATTACTGATTTCACTTGTAATATCGTATTCGGACAAATCATCGCCCACTTTGCAAAAAGCAATCTTTTCTTTGGAAAAAGCAACCGCCATACCTAAAAGTCTTCCATCTGCCTCCGTCATAAATAACGTCATCTGTCCGCTGGCACTCGTTGTTACTGCAGCATCCTTTCGAAAAACGGCCTTGACCGCTACCGGCTCTTTCTTTTCAATTGTCTTCACAAAAGAGAGCCAGTCTTTTTTTGTCTCAATTACCTGAAAATATTTTTCCAGTTTTTTATCTCTGCCGGTATCCTCCGAAAATCGCTTTAAAATGGATTTCAAATCCAAAGACTGAATCATCTGGTATGCTTTTTCGTTAAACATATCCTCAAACGTACACTCTGAAAGCACCACTCCCAATTTGCAGTTTGTCCTTATAGTCGCTAAATCTTTACTCATTTTTGCCATGTCCACATGGTTCTTCAACGCCTCTTTCGCACGATTTGGTGTTACTTCTTCTACATGCTCAATCGCATTTTCAACCGTACCAAACATCGTCAGAATTTTAACTGCTGTCTTCTCACCAATTCCCGGAACACCCGGGATATTATCTGAAGCATCTCCCATCAGCCCTTTGAGATCAATAATCTGAGATGGTGTAACACTGTATTTTTCAATTACCTGCGCTGTATGATAGTCTTCGACAACCGTCTTTCCACGACTCGTTTTTGGAATGCGGACCAAAATAGTATCCGTCGCTAACTGCAGCAAATCGCGGTCACCGGATACAATCGAAACAAGATATCCTTCCTGCTCCGCTTTTTTCGCCATCGTTCCTAAAATGTCATCCGCCTCAATGCCTTCTTCCGCATAAATACGGATATTCATCACTTGAAGAAGATTTCGGATTACCGGCACCTGTTCACTCAATTCAGCCGGCATCGGTTTTCTTTTCCCTTTGTATTCTTCGTACATTTTATGGCGGAAAGTCGGTGCTTTTTCATCAAACGCTACTAGCAAATGCGATGGCTCTTCTTCGTCCAATATTTTAAACAAAATATTTAAAAATCCGTAAATCGCATTTGTATGCAAGCCCTCGCGGTTTGTTAAATCCGGCACGCCATAAAAGGCACGGTTCAATATGCTGTTTCCATCAATCAGTACAAGTTTGTTTTCCAATTTTTTGACCTCTTTATTTTTTGATTTTTATTTTCCGTTTGCTTGTGTAACCACTCTCATAGCGTTTTCCTTTTTTGCTGTAATATGCTTTCACACGGATATAATACGTTCCTTTTTTCAGACCGTACGCTTCAAAACGGTTTCCGTTCAATATGTATTTCTGTGTTTTTTTCGCAGCAAAGGAAGATGCCGTCGAAACTTCCATCTGGTACCCATGTACCATTTTCCCACTCGAATAAGTAATCGCAAACGATTTCTTGTTTTTCTTCAATTTCTGAATTTTCGGTGTCTGCGGCACAATTTTAAAGGAAATGGTTTTCTTTCCGGTAAAATTGCCCATGCCCTGTATAACAACCGATGCTTTTCCGATTTGAAGATTATTCCGGTACACCAATGTATAGTCTCTATTTTTCTCTAATTTTACTTTCCCCACCTTCAACGTCACATTTGGTTTCACCCATCTTCCGGTATAACTCTTTGCCTTTTTATAATGACAAGTTACCGAGCGAACCGAACGTTTCACAATGGTATAAGAAACTTTTTTTGTTCCCTTGTAATTACCGATTCCCTTAATCGTAATTGTTGCTTTTCCTAAATTTTTATTATTCTGATAAGATGCCTTGTAATCTTTTCCGGAATCAAGCACCTCTTTTCCATCCTTAACCGTTTCGTTTCCTTTGATTGCCTTACCTTCATAAGCATATTTCTTTTTCAAACGAATCATTTTCTTTGTCAGAGCTTTTTTCTTAACCGGAACTTTCACACGGATAATCACCGTACGGTACATTGCTGCATTTTCCGGCACATATTTCGCACGATAACCGGAATTTCCATAAACCGGCACAATCGTACTATCTACCCAGCTAAATCTCTCCGGCAGACGAATTGAAGAAAGTTTTTTCTTGTTTGAATACACAAAACTTCCAAGTGTCACTTTCGGAATCTCCGGAATCAATTTGGGCACATAGGTCGTTGTCTGTCCTGCCAGATAACCGGAATATTTCTTTGCTTTCACCTGGCAAATTAAACGATATCCGATATCTTCTTTTGTCACTTTGTAGGTAAGCCCGGTTGCTCCTTTAATTGCTGCCGCTCCGTCAATGGTCGTGACATCATCTTCTTCTTTTACATTTGCCGCAAATTTATGGATGGCATCCAACTCATACGTGCCATCGTCATCGCTGTCATCTTCTTCGTCATCATCGTCTTCCGCTTCCAAATCGTCTTCTTCGGCTCCGCCTGTCTCATCTAACACGGACTCAAAACTCTCTGCATCCTCTGTTTTTTTCACACGGTACCACTGATAAGACAATTCGCCCGGATCCACTGAATCCAGTGATGGTTTTGCGGTAAGCGTCTCATCAATTGCCGGTGTTCCGGTTATTTCCACACTTCCGGCAATTGCCATTTTGTCAGTCGTAAAGACCGCACTTTTTGCCACTGCCGATTCATTTCCTGCATCATCTGTCATAAAAGAATAAATTACATATTCCGTTTCCGCTGCAAGTCCATTAAATGAAAAATTAGAAGCTTTTGCACCATCTACTCTTCCATAACCAACAATCCCATAATGAGAAGTCACACGCGACAATATAAATTTCGTTGTCATGCCACCGCTTTCTTTCTCTGCCTCTTCGCCTAACGCCTTTGGCAGTACCACATAATAAAATTTACCCGGTTCATTTCCGGTAATCAATCCGGAAGAAGTCGTATCGGTATCACTGTCAAAACCGGAAACCGATGTAATCTGTGGTGCTGTAAAATCAGCTACAATTGTAATCGTTTTCTTTGTCGTATCAATCGCATTCTTTGTCGCATCTGCCTGTTTCGATGCTAAATAATAAGCAATCTCATTTTTTCCTTCTGTCAACGTCACAGACATCGTATCTGCCCAATTTGCATCCACTGAAGCCTGACTGCTGATTCGATAGCCTGCCGGTGCTTCTATCTCAACCTTATCGTCTGTCAATCCTGTCCTGTCTGCAATATTAATTGTATCTTTTTCCGTCTTTGCCACCGCATTCGTATGATAAGCACGAATTTCATAAGCCGGAGCATTTTTTGCCAGCTGATAAGAAATTTTCTGTTTCTCATCACTGCTCCTTTCATCCTTTAACACAAACTGCTGTTTTCCGGCAGTTTCCGATGAAATCGTAAGTGTAACTCCATCCGGCAAATCCTTTTCATCGGATACTGCGTAATGCACATCTCTGATAAAGGTACGCTTCTGTCCATAATACTTCCACAAGCCGGAAAATGGTGTTACCGTAACAATTTCTTTTGGTTCAGCCGTAGGCTCTATCGTAGCTGCCCCTCCGGTCACACTTCCACCTGAAGTCACATTTGCATTAAATAATACAATTTCTCTGTTTTTTTGTTCCTTCGCCTGCGTATTCACCGGGGTCATCCCCATAAATAATGCACATGCTAAAATCCATGCTAATCCTTTTTTTAACTTACGTTTTCTCATAAGTTCTCCCTTCTAATATAACTTAATTCATGATAAATTATATTTTACACGTAAATGTGTTGAAACACAATATAAAAAGAAAAGTTTGTGGGAATTGTTTGGGTTCCGTAATTTCGTAGAATAGCTTTGCGTCTCGTGGGCACTCTCGTTTAACAAACGCGTAAGGGTATGGTCTTGCAAAACACGCAAGCCTCATACCCACGTGTTTGTACCCACGAGTCACAAAGCTATTCTACGGAATTACTGGAATCCCAAATAAATTGTCATCAAACATTTCCCCCAGTTCACAAACATAATCGAACTTACTAACTTTTTTTCTAAAAAAAGTATTGACACATTAAAAAAAGGATGGTATAGTAAATATCGTTGTGAGCGGATGTGGCGGAATTGGCAGACGCACAAGACTCAAAATCTTGCGGTGGTGACATCGTGCGGGTTCAAGTCCCGCCATCCGCACTCACTAAAAAGCACTAAAAACTACGAAAAACGTTGTTTCTAGTGCTTTTTTATTTAACGAATTAGATTCTAAAATAATTTGCTTGTAGCAAATATTTAATGACAATTTATTGGGATTCCAGTAATTTAGAAAAAAGACATTGTGACTCGTGGGTTTGACCACTCACGAGACGCAAAGTCTTTTTTCTAAATTACGGAGCCCAAAAAATTAGTCATATTTTTTACTGTTACATTTTGGGTATTTCGATGCAGTAAAATGATGTGTTTTTTTCATCACCGAACTCGATTTCAAAAAGTATGTATAATACGGTTTTTTGTTGGTGTTTGTGCCATTGATAATCGGGTCGTCAAAGGTCACATCAATGTGATACCACTTACCGGAAAGTTTCACCATATTCCATGCATGGCCGACGCTACCGCTTGAACCGGTTACAAAGCGGCACGGAATTTTAAGTTTACGCATCACCATCTGAAAGGCATGCGAATAACCATCACACACTGCCACTTTTTTCAGCAGTGCTCCCTTTGCTGTGTGGGATACACTCGGTACATATCCGCGTTTGAGACTGTAATAATCATATTTTACATTTCGAATCATCCAATTATGTACTGCCTGTACTTTTTGATAATTCGTCATATCTTTTTTAATAACCGATTTAATAATCTGGTTTACCCGTTTTCCAACTGCTTTTCCGTATACCGTTACTTTGTACTGATATTTTTTACCGCCGGCAGATGCCTGAATTATGGTGGTTCCTTTCTTTTTTGCACGAATTTTACCGCTTTTTGTAACAGATACCACACTCTTTTTCTTACTCTTATACGTTACTGTATTAATGCAGTTAAGCAAAGGAATCGTGTCAGTATCTCCCGCAAGAAGGTAAATATGGGAAGATGCAAATTTAATTTTGTTTGTTGTCGTAACGGCAATTCCTTTTTTCTCGGCATACGAATACGCCTTACTTAATTTTGGTGCTGCAAAATTTAAGATTTTTCCACAGTCATAAAGGATATTGTCTATCAATGTAACAGTTTCTTTTGGAAAAGAAATCACACGAAGCGATGAACATTTAGCAAAAGCATACTTTTCAACTGTCGTTACACTTGACGGAAGAATAATTTTCTTCACCTTTGAATTGTTATAAAAGGCAAGCGAAGAAACCACCGTTACCGTATTTGGTACGGTTACGGTCGTATCGCTTCCCCGATAAGAAATCAATCTGCCATTTTCAATCAAAAAATCCGAATTGTCGTAGGTACTGTCGCTGTTTTCTGTCGTTACCTCTCCAGACACAACGGAAAAGGATGCCGGCATGCGCTCTCCTAAGATTTCTCTTAAAATCGAAACCAGCACATCGGTATCTGACTGGCTTCCGTAAATTCTCGCATACTCGTCCTTTGTCACCTCATAGCGGGCGTCATCCAGATAAACATAATAATGCGTCACCTCTGCCGCCCTGCTGTTTTTACAAAATACAGGCAAAAGCATACCGCATAAAATTAATAAAACAACAATTCCTCCGATTCTTCGGATTTTCTGATTTGTATTCATTCTAACCTCTTTTCCAATGCCTCCACAACAATTTCAAGGACTTTAATCCTTGCGTATAACTTGGAATTTGCCTCAATAATATGCCATGGGGCTTCTGTCGTCGATGTGCGTAACATCATCTCATCGACTGCTTTTTCGTAGTCATCCCATTTGTCACGGTTGCGCCAGTCTTCATCTGTAATTTTCCACTGTTTTTCCGGCGTTTCCATTCGCTGCTTAAAGCGTTTTTCCTGCTCATCTTTGTCGATGTGCATCCAGAATTTCAAAACAATTGTACCGGATTTTACCAAATGGGCTTCCATATCATTAATTTCCTGATAAGCACGTTTCCATTCTTCCTCCGTGGCAAAACCTTCCACACGCTCAACTAACACTCTCCCATACCAGGTGCGGTCAAAAATTGCCATGTGTCCGTCCTTTGGAAAATGATTCCAGAACCGCCACAAATAATGATGTGCTTTTTCAATATCATTTGGCGAAGCAATTGGCACCACTTCATAACCACGCGCATCCATACACTGGGTAATGCGCTTAATGGCACCGCCTTTTCCACCGGCATCCCAGCCTTCGAATGCTAGCACCACAGGCACACGCTGCAGATACATCTGATTGTGAAGTTTCTCCATCCGCTTTTGCAAATCTTTTTTCTTTTTCTTATATTCCTCAGGCGTCAAAGAGAGCGTCAAATCCACACCTTTTAACACACTGTTTTGCAGATATGCATCTGTATCCTCACTTTTAGAATCCGTTTCCGGATTTCCTTTTTTCTGATTCATCTCGACCGCCTGCTCCAGCCGGTTTACAATTGTCGTTAAAATTTTATCTGCTGCAAATTTTTTGTCCATTGCCTCGACAATTGTCCACGGCGCATTTGCCGTATCAGTCTGTACCAGCATAGTATCAAATTGTGAGAAACATTTGTCATAATTCTCATTATTTTTCCAGTCTTTTTCTTTGACACGCCAGCTCGTGTCCTCACTGCCCGCCAAATGGTTTAACCGTTTTTTCTGCTCCTTTTTTGTAATAGCAAGAAAAAACTTAATCAAAACAACTCCATCGTCGGTAAACTGCTTTTCGTACCGACAGATTTCGTCCGCCTGTAAAATATCCGGAAACCCCTGATACCAGCTGTGATCAAAAATATGAATTCTTCCTTTTGCCGGCATTTTCGTCGCATAACGCCATAAATATGGATGCCTTTTATCCTCTTTCGTTTCCTTTTCCATCGTAAAAACCTGAAAACCTCTTGGGTCAAGAGGACGAATCATCCGTCCAATCATTGTTCCTTTTCCGGACGCAGAAAACCCCTCAAACACAATAACAATCGGAATCCCCATACTCCGGCACTGCCGCTGCAGTTCTCCCATACGAATTTCTAAATGTGCCAGTCTCTCATCATAGTCTTTGCGAACTTCTTTTCGCTCCATCATTACCTTATCAAGCATAAGTAACACCCCTTTTCACAATCTTCTTGGTCTGCCCCACATCTGATTTTTACGGAGTAATTGGTACTTAGCATACGCATGTTCCAAAATTTTGCGTTCATTGGCAAACTTCAGCAGATGATATGCCTCATGGTATTTATAATACCCCGAATCCTGAAAATATTCCTCCCTTTGTGGTTTTGAATAGAAACTATCCGACTGCATTAAAAACCAATGAACATCTTTGGATACCGTCCCCTCCGGCACTTCAAATGTGTAGTGGCTTCGGTCAACATAATCAACAATCCGGCACAGCGCACTTGCCTCCTCCTTTACTTCACGTAATGCCGTCTCCGGAAAACTTTCTCCCTGCTCAACTGTTCCTTTCGGAAGAACCCAGCCTTCATATTTGTGTTTCACATTTTTATACAACAATAATATCTTACCCCGGAAAATTACTACTCCGCCACAGCTTGTTGCTTCTATCATTGCAATCCCTCCTGCGTGGAAATCACGTTCCTCTGTACACGTGTTTTTTTCTTAGTATACCCCATTCTACCAATAAGCGTCAAACACCTTTTTAGCAATCGGAACAGCATAGGCACTTCCGGTTCCCGCAGCCTCTACAACTACGCTGACGCAAAGCTTTTTACCATTTTTTTCCGCGTAGCCGACAAACCACGCATGAGAATCCGTCGAACCGTTTTGGAACTCCGCAGAACCCGTCTTTCCACCTGCCTTATATGGCGTTCCATAGTATAAAGACGTCGCCGTTCCACCTTTTACGGTTCCCCTCATTAATTTCTTTAATTGTTTTGCCTCTTTTTCTGACATTTTCTTCCCGAGTGATTTCGGTGTATTTTCAGAAACCGTATTTCCGTTTGCATCCTCAATCCGGTCAACCACATATGGCTGCATCAATTCACCGCCATTGACTGATGCACAGACAAGTAAAATATTTTGCAGCGGCGTAACCAGTGTCTGTCCCTGTCCGATTGACGCCTGTCTTACATCGCCCTGCGCCGTCTTGTTATCAATCGTAAAACGGGACGATTTCTGCTCCATTTTTTCAAGCGGAATGCTTTTATTGTAATAAAAGGATTCACATAACTTGCGCCACGAATTCCGGTTCAAACCATCTCCGATGGAGCAAAATGCTGCATTACAAGATTCGGCAAATGCCTTTTCCAAATCCACTTTTCCGTGCACTTCACCACCATAGCACTTAATCTGTTCACTTCCTGTTCCAATTTTTCCGGTACAGGTATAATGAAATTTTGAATAATTATCCTGTTCTCTCATAAATTCAAACGCTGTATACAATTTAAAAGTAGAACCCGGCGGGTACAACCCTTGTGTCGCCCGGTTATAAAGCGCCGACTGCTCTCCGGAATCCGATGTCAGTTTGTTCCATCTGGCATCTGTCAATTGATTGGGGTCGTATGACGGTTTGCTCACCATCGCCAGCACTTTCCCGGTTTCCGGGTCCATCACAACAACCGCTCCACGCTTTGAACCAAGTGCATTACTCGCCGCTTTGGAAAGCCCGACATTCAATGTGGTAACTACATTGTTTCCCGGATTTTTTTTACCCTTTAATTCATTAATCGTACTAAGAAACGGATTCAGTCCGGAGGTCAGCATGGTATAACTTTCTGATGCCTCCAACCCGGTTTTCCCGTGCGAAGAACGTCCGACAACATGCGCAAACAAGCTGCCATACGGATACTTTCTCGTTTCGTTTCCTGAAGAATCCGTAACTGTCTTTGCCAGCACGTTGCCTTTGTCCGATAAAATTTTACCTTTCGTCACACGCTTGGCTAAAAGTTCCTGACGTTTATTTGCCGAATTGTTTAGCACCTGATCCGAATCGTGAATGATAAAATAAACCATATATCCGGCAAGAATAAAAAAAATTGCCATCACAAGATAGGTCACAACCGCCATTTCCCGGTTCTGGCGTTTACTGCCTTTTTCCGGATTTTCGATTAATTGCTGCTTGTTCTTCATTTGTCGTGACCTCCTCTCTTCGGTTTCTCACATACATTCCCTGAATAATACTAAAAATCACAATCGTCGTTATAATGGAACTGCCGCCGTAACTGATTAACGGCAGCGTCACACCGGTTGACGGAATAAATTTGGTTACTCCACCGATACTCAAAAACACCTGAAAAACCAAAACCACACTCAATCCGAATGCACACAATTTATAAAAATTCTTTTTCATTTTTAAAGCGATATTGACAAACATAATAAAGGAACTAATGTAAATCAAAATCAAAAAGATACAGAAAATGACCCCCATTTCCTCTGCAATCGCAGAAAAAATAAAATCACTTTCCACAACCGGCACACTCTTTGGCATGCCCTGTCCAAGTCCCATGCCAAACAATCCTCCGGTTCCGATTGCAAACAGACTCTGGCAAATCTGATAGCCGCCCTGATTCATGTTCGACCAAGGGTCCTGCCACGCCGCCACACGCACACGCACATGTGCAAATAACTGATACGCCACAACGGATGCCGCCGTCCCTGCAAAAGCTCCTGCCGCCAGATAGCGCAATTTCATCGTTGCCACATACAGCATCATAAGATATGTTACAAAATAAATCAGTGCTGCACCCAAATCCTTCTCTAACACAAGGATTCCCACATGTACTGCCGCCGCAATACTGATCACGGCAACACTCTTAAAATCTGTCCGCTTTGCCAAAAGGGAAGCGATGAAAAACACATAAATAATTTTTACAAATTCAGACGGTTGCAATTCAAATCCGCCAATCGAAATCCAGTTTCTTGCGCCGTATTTTTCCACACCGATTACAAACACCAAAAGTAACAGCAGGACACCGGCAAGCGCATACTGCCAGCCGATTTTTTCCCAAATCGTAAACCGCTCAATAAACAACGGCACTAAAAGACACACTCCCAAAGCAAGCGATGCCATCACAAGCTGTCTGATTGCGTAATCATAGGAAAGTCTGCCAAGCATAATAAATCCAATCATCATGCAAATCATCATGTTATTCCAGATTAGTTTTGACATTCCCCTGTAAAACACCTGATAGATTTTCGTAAAAAACAGAAAAAAGAATAACTCAAGTGCCCACAAAACCACATATTTAATTTCTTTTTCTTCCACTAAAATAACTGCACTGCAAGCCAAATGAAGCATCACGATAAGCACACGCTGTGCCCGGAATACTCCCTCATTATTTCCTGCCGCCCGTCCGATAAACGCGCGGTAACTGTAGAAGGTATACAGAGCAAATAAAATAACGATTATATATCGTGAAAGTTCTGCTATAATAAGTTCCATGTTTTCAAAACCTTTCTCATTTCATCGGCTGTCTCCCATGTAAAATGGTGCCATGCCGGCTTATCAAATTCCGGCTTTTTCTCGCCGTTTTTTGTATATATCGTATTGTAGCAAAAATCACAATTATTTACCACATAGAATTTGTCCCCTTTGCCACCGGATACTAAAATTCTCTCTCTTTTTCCATCGCACCTGTCAAGCGTCCGCTTTAAGCATCCCTTCGTCACCATTACTTCTTTGCGCCCATAGCCACGCTTAATTGCCTGGCAGATACCAAATTCTGCAAGCACTTCTTTTGCGCGCTCATTTTCATGGTAAAATGTTTCGGCAGCAATCCATGGGCAATCTTTAAACCTCTTTTTTGCCACAAGCAGCGCACGGTGGCTGTTAATCACAACCGCACCGACAAATAGCCTGTTTATCAATGTCCTCCACTTTTCTTCCACTCCCGCTTTCATAATCCGTGGGAATGAAAGAATTACCGGACGATTTTGAAGAAGTTTGATTACCTCATCCTCTTCTTTTGCAAATAAAGCTACCGGAAGTTCAATCCATACATCGTTTTCATCCGTCTCAACTGCTGTCCTTAACTGCTCCATCGTAGAAACTTTTAGAATGGAGGCATTTTGCCAGACAAAAAGTTCTTTCTTTTTATGCGGTTTTTGCTCTCCCACACTTCGTCCGGACACCGCCTCTCTCTCAAAAGTTGCTAATGCCTCTCGTTTTAATTTGGCGATTTCTCCCATTGGCACAAAGGAATCCTCCTCTAAAGTAATGGAAAAGTCCGTGAGTCTATAATTCGTATTTCCCATTTTCCGAATGCGCTTTTCAATTTCGTCTTTTGTCACAGGACGATTCACGGCTCTTTGTAATGGTTCACCAAACACTGTAACTTCATGCGAAAGTCCCTGCAGTTTCAGAGCAATCGGTTTGCCGATTTTCGCGGTCATTTCGCCTTTCAAAGAAATTTTATCATCAACACTTTCAATTTTTTCATCAATCCATGACAACAGTGCTGCATTTTTTGTACGGTAAACTTTCTGTCCCTTAAATATCGTACTGCCCCTTTTTACATTACACGTCACAACATCACCGGGTGCTGCTTCATTTTTTACCGTATACTCGTATGCTTTTGTATCATCTTCCAGGCGAAATTCTAAAATATCCTGATAATGCAGGGCTTCTTTTACACGGAATACCGCCTGTCCTTTGGACGCTTTCAAAACAGTACCAACACACGTACCAAAATGCCCGTTTTTTTTCGGATACATAATATTTTTCTTATCTGTCTCAAAAAGGTATCCGGCACAAAATCCGCCGCGGTTATAAATGTCTTTACTCCGCCTGATATCTTTCCACAGCCTGCTTTCTTTATTCTGAACCAATGCCTGAAAAGTTTCCTTCCCCTCACTCTCATAAACATCGACATAATGGCGGTATAACGAGGACAAATACGCGCTGTACTCCTTCTTTTTCATGCGCCCTTCAATTTTGAAAGAATCGATTCCGGCATCCACAAGTTCGGGAATATGCATAAGCGTACACATATCTTTTGTGCTGAATAAATGTCCGTTTCCATATGCACTCGTAAATGGAAGTCTGCACGGCTGCGCACACATTCCCCGGTTTCCGCTGCGGTCTCCAATTTCCTCACTCATCAAGCACTGCCCGGAATAACAATAGCAGAGCGCACCATGCACAAACACTTCTATTTCCAAATCGGTCTGTGCTCTCATCGCACGAATTTCCTCAATGGTACATTCTCTGGCAGGAACAAATCTTGTAACACCATAGTTTTTGTATAACTCTGCCTCATCTCCGGATAAAATCGTCATCTGCGTGCTGGCGTGCAAATCCATCTGTGGAAAATTTTCATGTAAAAAAGACAACACGCCTAAATCCTGTACGATACAGGCATCAAGTCCCGCCTCATACAACGGAGCAACCAATGGAAACAAATCATTTTCCAGCTCCCTGTCCGAAAGCAGTGTGTTGACCGTCAGATATATTTTCTTATCATGCATATGCGCATACACAAGTGCCTCTTTCAGTTCATCGACACTTGGATTTTTTGCGAAAGCACGGGCACCAAATCGGCTGGTTCCTACATAAACCGCATCCGCTCCCATTTGAAATGAAGCATATAAGCCATCCAGCGAGCCTGCCGGTGCAAGAATTTCTACGTTACTCATTCGATTCCTTTCTCCCTCTATCTTGTAAAGAAGGACTGCATTTTCAGCAGTCCTTTTTCTATCTTTTTTGTTTCAGTCTGGTCTCTAATTCAACCTGTTTTTTTTCTAATTTTTCAACTGAATCATGAAACTCATCGCGTTCTTTTTCAAGTTTCTTAATGGTATCCTGTAACTCAATAATCTCATGCTTCATGTCTAACACCATTTTGTCTTTTAACTGAGTCTCGGTGCGGTATTCGCTTGCCTTTTTCTTCTCTTTGTAATAATCGTCGGCAATATTAATCGCAAGCAGGGTATTACGCAAATCCAAATCCAGTCTTGCATATCCCTCCTGTTTATGAAATTCTGCCAATTTACGATTAATGTAAGAGGCAATTTTCTGAATGTATTCCGGGCTTTCAAATCCACAAAGTGTATATTTTCTGCCATCAATTAAAACTTCTACATCATTTTTCTTTTTCATCTATGCACCTCACCTGCTCAATTTCCTAATAATTATACATAAAAAAACATTATTCGTCAAATGACAACCCCAAATGATGATATGTTTTTTCTGTCACAATACGTCCTCTAGGCGTCCTTGCTAAAAACCCATTCTGAATCAAAAACGGTTCATAGACATCTTCAATCGTCCCACTGTCCTCACCAATGCATGCAGCTAACGTATCCAGTCCAACCGGTCCTCCCTGAAATGTCTCAATCATCGCCAGCAAAAGGCTCCGATCGGTGTTATCCAGTCCATATTTATCTACTTCCAGCAAATCCAATGCAAAATTTGCGACCGAAAGTGTAATGTTTCCGTCGTATTTTACTTCGGCAAAATCGCGCACCCTCTTTAACAGGCGGTTAGCTAAACGTGGCGTTCCGCGTGAACGTCTTGCAATTTCTCTGGCTCCCTCCCTATCAATCGCCACATGGAAAACCTGCGCTGAACGAAGAACGATTTCGGTTAATTCATCTACCGTATAAAACTCCAAACGATGGACTACTCCAAAACGGTCACGAAGCGGTGCCGTCAGCATACCGGCGCGCGTTGTTGCACCCACAAGTGTAAACTTCGGCAAATCCAGACGGATACTTCTCGCCGAGGCTCCCTTTCCAATCACAATATCAATGACATAATCTTCCATCGCCGGATAGAGCACTTCCTCCACTTGTCTGTTAAGTCTGTGAATCTCATCCACAAACAGTAAATCACCATCCGAGAGATTATTTAAAATGGATGCCATTTCACCCGGTTTTTCAATTGCAGGTCCCGATGTAATCTTTAAATTTACATCCATCTCATTCGCAATAATTCCTGCCAATGTGGTTTTCCCTAATCCCGGCGGCCCATATAACAGTACATGGTCAAGCGATTCGTTTCTCTGCTTCGCCGCCTCAATATAAATCTTTAAATTTTCTTTTGCTTTACTCTGACCAATATAGTCTTTCAAAAACTTTGGACGAAGACTATTTTCAATTTTATAATCTTCTTCCATCAGGTCAGTAGAAATCACTCGCTTTTCCATTACTTACTCTCATTCCTTTACAGATTTTTTAAGCTCAATTTCAAAATATCTTCCACAGACATTTCTTCCGTAACTTGAAGTTTGCGTACCGCACCGGCAGCCTCTGATGCGGAATAACCAAGGGCAACCAGCGCCTCAATCGCATCTTTCTTCGCATCTGCTCCGGCCGATACATTTTCTGTAGCAAAAGATTCTTCCACGCCGCCAAAGACATCTTCCAAATGACATTTATCCTTTAACTCAAGAATCAGTTTGCTCGCAGTTTTTGGTCCGATTCCCGGTGCTTTCGCAATCGTTTTTGCATCATCCGAAAGAATCGCAAGACGGAGCGCATCGGTGTCCATGGCAGTTAAAATACCAAGTGCCGCCTTCGGGCCAATGCCATTTACCGTAATCAGCAGCTTAAACATGTCCATACTGTCTTTCGTCAAAAAACCATAGAGCTGCAACGCATCTTCGCGCACATATGTATAGGTATAAATCTTAACTGTATTTCCTACCTGCGGCAATTCAGAAACAACCGAACCCGGCACTAAAATTTCAAATCCGATATTCTGATTTTCCACAATAATTTTGTCCTCACTCACGGAGTCCAAAATTCCTTTCACAAATGCTATCATAGTTCCTCCCTTATGCCGGATGCATTATACAAGTGCGTCAAACACATGTAAAATCGGCTGAATAATTTTCATCTTTAACGGTCTGTTTTTCCAATCCTCATAGGTAATCTCAATACTTTGCGCAAATGTATTTATAAAATCGGCTTCCACCGCCTGCCTGAATTCTTCATCATAAATCCAGACACCATTCTCATAATGTAAGTAAAAGCTCCGGTAATCCATATTGATGGTTCCGACAATCGCACAATGCTCATTCATAACTACTTTGGAATGAATGAATCCCGGCTCATATTCATAAATACGAATTCCATTTTTCAAAAGGATCCCGTAGTTATATTCTGTCATGTATTTAATATGTTTTTTATCCGGAATATGAGGCGTGATAATCCGCACATCCACACCACGGCGCACGGCTTCCAAAAGCGTCTCAACCATCGCTTCTTCTAAAATCAGATACGGTGTCATCACATACATTTTTTCACCGGCATAATGTATCATCTGTTTATACATGCTGCCAACAAAAGAGCGGGTATCTAACGCCGGACCGTCACGCAGTACATGGCAGTACATATCCGACTGAATCGATGTTTTTTCTGCCCGGTACCGCTCATAATCAATCGCCTCATTTTTAGAGCAGACTGCCCACAGTTCGAGGAAAGTAACTACCATACTCCAGACAACATCGCCTTTTAACCGTACTCCTTCATCTTTCCATATACCAAAACGGTCTACTAAATTTGCATATTCATCCGCAATATTGAAACCGCCCGTATATGCCACCTCACCATCAATAACAAGGATTTTCTGATGGTCACGGAAGTTCATAAACAACTTACTGGTATACTTATGAATCGGATTAAATACTTCTACTTCAAAGCCTTCTGCCCGCAGTTTCTGTGCAAAATCCGTACTTGTGCGAAGCAGTGCCCCGAAATCGTCATATAGGAATTTAACTTCAACTCCTTCTTCAATTTTACGTTTCAAAATATCATGCATCTTATCCCAAATTGCGCCTTCAGCCACAATAAAAAATTCAATAAAAACATATTTTTTGGCCCGCTCCAAATCAGCAAACAAATCTTCAAACGCATTTTCTCCCATATCATAATATCTTGCCTCATTATTTTTTGAAATCGGTGCACCATTAGCTTCCATATAACGCGACATACGGGATGAAACCGGATGTTTTTTCCGAAATTCATCAGACACTTCGGGATGCCATTCTAAGTGTCTGTCTACACTTTGAATCGTCGATTTTATACGACGATTTAATTTGTTTTTTTTGCCTACTTTTCCCCAAAGAGCAAACATAATATTTCCGGATACCGGAAGTAAAATTGTAATGCACAGCCATCCATATTTATAGGACATGCTGCGGCTGTCATTCGTAAGTGCCAGAATGGTAAACACACCAAACAACTCCATTACCAAATAAAATAATGAAGCATACTGGCGCAGTAAAAATGGCAGTACAATCAGAATTGCGAACTGAAACGCAACCAAAACCGCCACAATGCAAGCTCTCAAAAAGCCGCTCAAACTATTTTGAACTCGTCCTTTTAATCCCTGAAGATGTTTTAATGGACGTTTTTCTCTCTGTGCCTCCATATCATTCTCCATCCTTTTCCATCAAATTTCAAATAAATACAGTATACCACATACGGTGGTAATTCGCAAACATTGCAGGATGTTGTTTGTGTCACTTTTTTGTTTTCCGTAATTCCGTAGAAAAGCTTTGCGTCTCGTGGGCACTCCCGTTTGTTGAGTGCGTAGCGGTATGGGCACTGAAACTACCAGTGCCACATACCGACGTACTCAAAACCCACTCGTCACAAAGTTTTTCTACGGAATTACTGGAATCCAAAGGAATTGATAGCAAACATATGGCATAAACTAATTGTATAAAACTTGGTAATTGGGCTAAGTCATACTATAGCCGCCTCTTTTCATCCGCTAATATTTATCAAGCAGCTTTACAAACATTGCAAATCCTTTCATTTCTTGCTATGATAAGTTCAGGTTTTTACGAACTACAGCAAAAAAACAAGAAGGGATTAACCATGGAACACACAACAAAGGTACTTACTTCCTACGAAAAACAACTTAACAATGCAGCGTCTGTCTTACCGGCTCCGGCAGAAAACATCTGCTTTTTTGATATTGAAACTACCGGGCTTTCTGCTGCTGTTTCGTCTCTTTATCTGATTGGCACAATTACCTTTGAAAATAATGAGTGGGTTCTAAACCAGTGGTTTGCCGATGATTATGTGAGTGAAGTACGTCTTTTGCAGGCATTTTCTGAGTTTTCAGAAAAGTACGAATGGATTGCGCATTATAATGGTGCTACCTTTGACATCCCTTATCTGGAAAAGAAATACCGCACAAATCATATGCCGTCCCCGTTTGCCGGGAAGCAGACACTTGACCTTTACCGGGCAGTCAAACACATCAAAAAATATTTCCCTGTTCCCAACCAAAAATTGATTACAATGGAGCGTCTTGCTGGTTTTACCAGACATGAACTTTTAAGCGGAAAAGAATGTATCACACTTTACACGGAATTTATGCATGAGAAATTTTTTCATAATCCGGAATCCTTAAAAAAAAAGAAAAGACTGCTCTTTCATAATGAAGATGATTTGATTGGTACCAATGTATGCGCACTTCTCCTTGCCTACACAACGTATAAACCGATATGCCCGAGTGTACAGACAACGGAACACAGCGTTTTATTTACCGACACCTTAGAGAAAAAAGTGCCGGCAAATCTTTCCTTTCAAAAAGGTGATATCTCCTTTTCTTTTGAAGGGAAATCCCTTTCTATCGAGGTGCCGCTTTGGGAAGGTACGCTGTACCACTTTTTTGCCGACTATAAAAATTATTATTATCTGCCAAAGGAAGATATGGCGGTACATAAAAGCGTTGGCTGTTTTGTCGAACCTGCCTACCGTCAGAAAGCAACTGCCGCTAACTGCTACATCAAAAAAGACGGCAGATTTCTTCCGCTGCCGGCTGGCACCGACTGGGATTCTCCTGTTTTTTCGCTCACCCGAAAAGACAAGAAAGTTTTTATACCATGGGAAGAAAATACGGAACTAGCAACTGATTCCGTCTGCCGCCTCATTAATGGATTTATGCATATGCCAGAATAATACCGCCAATTCCTGCATAAACACTTGCAATCCCTCCCGTCTCAACAATGTGAATCTGACAATCCGGAAGTATCTTATTTAATTTTTTCTTTACTTCATATGCTCCTGCCTCCTGCCCGCAGTGTGAAATTACAATATGCGAAATCTTTTTTTCTTTATTTTCATTTCCAATTGCACGCACCATCGCAGACAACGCACGTTTCATACCTCTCGCCTGACCGGTCTGGCAAATGGTTCCTTCATCGGTCGATGCCAAAATCGGACAGATATGAAAAGCGTCCGCAAGTTTTGCCTGAAGACCATTTAATCTTCCACTTCGCTCTAACATCGTCAAATCATTTAGCACAAATTTCGTCATCATATCCCTGCGAAGTTTCTTGATCCGCTTACGAATTTCATCTCCGGAATACCCTTTATTTTCCCAACGCATCAATGCTCCTGCCAGTAATGTCTGCCCCGCGGATGCACTTTTGCTGTCAATGATATAAATTTTCTGCCCCTTTTTTCCTTTGTTCTCCTCCCGCCAAAGTTTTCTCGCCAGGCTCGCGCTGTTATAAGAACCGGAAAGAGCTGAAGAAACCGTTATCACATAAATACGGTCTGCATTTTTATCGAACTTCTGCAAATAAGCATCCGGTGCCGGACACGCCGATTTTGGCAGCACATCCGTCTCTAAAATTTCATCAAACAACTCCTGTTTATTGATATGTCCATCGTCCGGCCACTCTTTCTGCCCCACTCGGATTTGCAGAGGAATCATCCGCAGATGCTCATTATTTCTCATTCCTTCCGATAAATCGCCGCAGCTGTCCATTAAAATCTGGTAACTCAAAAAATCGTCTCCTTTGCTTTTTGAATTAGGGTTGACAAGATAGAAAAAATATATACAAAAATAAAGACGAGATAAGAAACCAATCGGTTTCTCCTCTCGTCTTTATTTTATCTGTACACGGCTAAGCCGTCACAATTATTCTGCTGTAGTAGAGATAATCTCTTTTTTATTGTAGCTTCCGCAATTTTTGCAAACACGGTGTGGTACCATCAAAGCGCCACATTTACTGCATTTTACCAAAGTTGGAGCAGTCATCTTCCAGTTTGCTCTACGCTTATCTCTTCTCGCTTTCGAAGATTTATTCTTAGGACAGATACTCATGTCGATTACACCTCCTCTGAATTACTCAAACACTTTTTCCATTATACTTGCTTGACCTAGTCTTGTCAACAGTTTTTTAGAAAAAATAGTCGAATTTTCCAATTATCTTTTACAAAATCTTATTTCAAAAGAGCAACCGTCTCATGAGCAATTGCCAATTCCTCGTTTGTCGGAATGACAGCAACGGTAACCTTAGAATCTGGTGTGGAAATAATCTTCTCCTCACCGCGAATCTGGTTTGCTTCTTTATCCAATGTGATTCCCATATAACCAAAGTGATTCAGAACCTGCTCACGTACAACGATGTTGTTCTCGCCAAGACCTGCAGTAAATACGATAGCATCTACACCATTCATGGCTGCGATATAAGAACCAATATATTTTGCTGTGCGGTAGCTGAATACCTCAACGGCAAGTTTTGCTCTTTCATTTCCTTCGTTAGAAGCCTTGTCCAAATCACGGAAATCACTGGATACGCCGGAAATACCGAGCACACCGGATTTTTTATTTAAGATAACCATAACTTCCTCTAAGGATTTATTCAGGCTGTGTGCAAGATACTCAACGATAGTCGGGTCCATATCACCGCAGCGGGTTCCCATAACAAGACCTTCCATTGGTGTCATACCCATACTGGTATCTACAACTTTTCCGTTCTTTACAGCGGAAATACTGGAGCCGTTACCAAGGTGGCAGACAATAATTTTAGAATTATCCGGGTCCAGGTTCAACATCTGAATCGCACGCTTGGAAACAAAGCTGTGGCTTGTTCCGTGGAAGCCGTAACGACGTACTTTATATTTTTCATAATACTCATATGGAAGACCGTACATATAAGCAACCGGCTCCATAGTCTGATGAAAGGCGGTATCAAATACACCGATGTTTGGCACGCCCGGCATAATTGCCTGACAAGCGCGGACACCGATTAAGTTTGCCGGATTATGTAATGGTGCCAAAGGACTGCATTCTTCAACACCGGCAATTACTTCGTCATCTATAATAACGGATTTTGTAAATTTCTCACCACCATGTACCAAACGATGACCAATAGCGTCAATTTCATCTAAGTTTTTGATGACACCATAATTTTCATTCGTCAAAGCATCCAATACCATGCGGATTGCTACTTCGTGATCCGGCATAGCCTGCTCAATTACAACCTTTTCTCCACCATTTGGTGTGTGGTTCAAACGTCCGTCAATTCCAATTCTTTCGCAAAGACCCACTGCCAATGCAACCTCTGTTTCGGAGTCAATCAACTGATATTTCAGTGAAGAACTTCCGCAGTTAATAACTAATACTTTCATCATAACCTCCATTTCAGAGCGTAGCTAAATACTATGTCTGTTATTCATACCGTATTATTATACGCCTGAATTTTCAAAAAAACAAGCGTACATTTATAAATTTGTGCAATGGATAATTCTAAATCACCCAATCCCAGAATCCATCCTGCTCTAACTCACTTCTCGAATCTCTGCTATACTGCAATTCCGGATTTTTCACATTTACTTTCATGCCGGCGGAAACCGATTTAACAATAAATGCATTACCGCCAATTGTAACACCGTCGCCAATGACGGTATCACCGCCAAGTACCGAGGTTCCGGAGTAAATTGTTACGTTGTTTCCGATTGTTGGGTGTCTCTTTTCGCCCTTAAGAAGCTGACCGCGTTTAGTGGATAACGCTCCAAGCGTAACTCCCTGATAAATTTTTACATGGTCTCCAATTGTTGTTGTCTCACCAATTACAATGCCGGTTCCATGGTCAATGCAGAAATACTTGCCGATGGCAGCACCCGGATTGATATCAATTCCTGTCAGGCTGTGTGCATACTCTGTCATAATACGTGGAATCAACGGCACACCAAGAAGCACCAGTTCATGGGCAATGCGGTAAACCGTAATAGCAAAAATACCGGGATAAGAAAAAATAACTTCATCGGTACTGTATGCTGCCGGGTCACCATCATATGCTGCCTGAACATCGGTGTATAAATACTCTCGTATCATCGGAATTTTTGAGAAAAATTCTTCAACAATTTTTTCTGCTTTATTTGATAAATCCGATTTTGGGCACTGGTCACATGTCTCATCATTTCCTAATACGCGTGCAATCTGCTTGCGGAGATGGTACTGGACAAATTCCATGCGGTCGCCCACTAAATATTTGATATATTCACTTCTCACGCGGTTGGTATCAAAAAATCCCGGAAACAAAATCCGGCGAAGTTCTTCCAATACCTGAATCAATACATTTTTATTTACAATATTCTCCGTATCCATCCGAACTGTAACCGGATACTCTTTGTAACTTTCTAATATGGCTTCTATCATTTTCTCTGATTTTTCGCTCAAAGTCTGCCCCTCCATTCTTTTTCCATCCTTTCTGATTATCGTAACACAAAACACTTCTATTTGTCCATCTCTACCGCATAAGATAGAGTAAAAACCGTGAGGTATTGTTATGATTGTCGGCTCACTTCTCTTTATCGGCTTCCTTTTATTTTGCCCGGAAGCAGCGATTTCCGGCAGTAAATATGGCTGTTCTCTGTGGATTTGCGAACTAATCCCGACACTTCTTCCATTTTTTATTGCCTTAAATTTCTTCCGGCTGCAATTAAAAAAAGCATCCGAACATCCGGCATTTCTCCTTCTTGGTCTGCTGTGCGGTTATCCAGCCGGTGCGGATTTGGTGAGCAAACAATATGAAAAAGGACTGCTGACAACAGACAAAGCTTATTTTTATCTTGGATTTGTCAATAATCCCAGTCCCATGTTTATCATGGGGTACTGTTGCAGCACCATCTTAAATGTTTCAACACCAAAAGCGATTCTTTTTTTCCTCACACTGATTCTGTCCGCTTTTTTAGGAAGTTTTTTTGTTTCTTCTATTCTGAAAATAACCGGCAGAAATAAAAACACTTTCCATGGCAGCAGTACACATAACGAATGTTCCCCGCAAAAGCTTCCTTTCTCCAAACTAATGGATAAAATTATTTTGGATAGTTTTATCCTGATTACAAAAATCGGTGGCTATGTGATTTTGTTTTCGATTTTTGCCTGTTTCTTGAAAATGCTTTTGCCTACCTCCAGTTTATTCGGCATTGCCTGTCTTGGTTCTATGGAAATCACAACCGGAATGTCCTATGTTGAGACTGCTCCACTTTCTCTGCAAACAAAAGAAGTTCTAAGTGCTTCGATTCTTGCCTTTGGCGGTCTGTGTGCAGCCGCACAAACGAGCAGTGTTCTATCGCAGTCAGAACTTCCCATTTTCCCATATCTTATTAATAAACTGATAAATGCCGTAATTGCCGGCAGTCTGGTTTATTTACTCTTCTGCATTTTTTAAGAAGGCATCTTCCGGAACCTCAAAGGATTCCTGTCCTTGTGGCTGTGGCTCAAGCTGTTCCGGCTCTTCCGGCATCTGCGGCTCACTGGCTGCGGCTGCTTTGGTCGGCTCAAGCTGCATCATAAGTTCTTCCTTATTACTCTTCATCAACTGAATACTGTTTTTAAGTGCGCTGGTAAGCATGCGGGATTTATTATCAATTTCTTTTAATGATTCTTCCACATGTCCCTGTGCCTCGCTCAATAAATCATTTGTATACAAAAGTGCTGCTTTTCTCATCTGATCACTTTCGTCCTGTGCGGCATTCACCAGACGCTCAGCCTCTTCCGTTGCCTGACGCATAATATCCTCCGCACGCTGATATGCAGTCTGAACAATCTCGTTCTGGTCAAGAATCTGTGCCGTCTGCTGCTGTGCCTGAGAAAGCATGTCCTCCGCACGCTGCTGTGCCTCATTCAAAATGCCCTCGCGGTTTGTAATGATTTTCTGATAGCGTTTGATTTCTTCTGGTGCACACAAACGAAGTTCGTCTAATAAATCATAAAGCTGCTCGCGGTCTACGACAACTTTACTTGGATAAAGTTTTGATGGTTTACACTCTTCTACATAATTGTAAATCTCGTCAATTGCCTGCTCAATTCTGGATGGATTCATATTCTTCTCCTTTTCTCGTTCTTCCGGCTCCCTTATTTGGCACGAAGGAACACATGCTGATTGTTTTTATATTCTTTGATTCTCACAATTTCAAACTGCTCGGTGTCAACATAATCGACCGGTGTGTCTAACGAAGTTTCTAAAATCAAAATCGTATCCGGATTCATGATTTTAGCATCACCAAGCCACTCTAAAATCTTTGGCTCAAACCCTCTCTCATAGGGAGGGTCGGCATAAATAATATCAAAAGTTTCCTGCTGTCTTGCCAGTTTGGAAATCGCATAACTGACTTCCACCGGAAATACAACTGCCTGACTTTCTAGCTTTGTTTTTTTCAAATTTGCCCGAATACAGGAAAGTGCTTCTTTGCCAAATTCAACAAAGACTGCTTCTTTGGCGCCTCTGCTGATTGCCTCAATTCCAATTGCTCCGCTTCCACTAAATAAATCCAAAAAACGGCAGCCTGGAATGTCATCCTGTAAAATATTAAAAAGCGTTTCCTTAATCCGGTCGGTCGTAGGTCTTGTCCCCCTGCCCTCCGGAGAGACTAGAGGAAGCCGCCTTGCCTTTCCTGCAATCACTCTCATATCCAATTCTTCCTTCCCAATGCTTATCGTTTTCATTGTATATGATTTACGCCTTTTTTTCAAGGAAAACATTCACCTTACAGCGTAATCTGTCCCAAATACCGGTTCAAACGATTTCTTAAACGCTCATTTTTCTTATACAGAAGTGCTTTTTCATCCGCCGACATCTCCTTTGCCTCTTTGGATGCCTGCTGCAATAACTTGGCATCCTCAAAAATATCGGCAATTAAGAACACCTGCTCTCCGCTCTGACGGATGCCGAATAAATCCCCCTGCCCGCGGAGTACCAAATCTTCTTTTGCAATATAAAATCCATCATTGGAATTGACTAAAACCTGCAACCGCTCCCTGCTCTCTTTGGTTTCTTTTGTCGACATCAAAATACAATAGGACTGCCACTTACCGCGTCCGACTCGTCCTCGAAGCTGATGTAACTGCGCCAGTCCAAAACGCTCTGCATTTTCTATCATAATCACACTGGCATTTGGCACATCAATTCCAACCTCAATCACTGTAGTTGAAACTAAAATATCGATTTCACCTTCTGCATAACGTGCCATAATATCTTCTTTCTGCGCCGGTTTCATTTTCCCATGAAGATATTCAATCGTTACCGAAGGTGGAAACTGGCTTTTAAGTTCCTCGGTGTAAAGCATTACACTTTCCAGTTCGGATTCGTCGTCCTGTTCCACCATCGGGCAGATAATATACACCTGCCGCCCTTCTTCAATCTGTTTTAGCATAAATCGATAGGCATTCGGACGATAATCCGTGTTGACCGCACAGTTCTTTATCGGAAGACGATTAGCCGGTCTTTCATCAATCACAGATAAATCCATATCGCCGTACAAAATTAACGCAAGCGTCCTTGGAATCGGCGTCGCACTCATCGCAAGGACATGTGGTTCTTTTCCTTTTTGATAAAGTTTCTCACGCTGCTTTACACCAAAACGATGCTGTTCATCGGTAATCACAAGTCCCAAATCATCAAATGCAACACCATCCTGAATGAGCGCATGCGTTCCAATCACAATATCCCATTCCCCGGAAGCAATTTTTTCTTTTGCCTGTCTCTTTTCTTTTGCGGTAAGAGAACCGGACAATAATCCAACCGTCACGCCGTAATCTGCCAATAATTTTGTCAGATTTTGATAGTGTTGTGCCGCTAATACTTCCGTTGGTACCATGAACGCTCCCTGATATCCGTTTTTAACGACTTCCAAAAGGGCTAACACCGCAACAATCGTTTTTCCCGAACCAACATCTCCCTGCACCAGACGATTCATCACAAAACCGCCTTCCATATCCGCACAGATTTCTTCATACACTTTTTTCTGTGCGCCGGTCAGCGAAAATGGAAGATTTTCCAAAAACTCAGCAGCCTCTTTTGTCTTTTGAATCCGGTGTGTGCTGATTTCTTTTCCATTTTCACGGATATAATTAAGCGCCATTGTATATAAAAATAACTCATCAAAGGCAAGTCTTTTCCTCGCCTCTTTCAATTCCTTATAATTAGCCGGAAAATGAATCTGACGCATCGCTTTTTTATATTCAATCAGCTGCTGGCGTTTGCGCAAATCCGCCGGTAAAAATTCTTTGAAATCCTCTACCTCCGTGATTGCCTCCTGCATTAATTTTGCCATAGCATGATTGGTAATCCCCGCCGTAAGCGGATAAATCGGCTGCATTTTTCCTACAATTTTGTAAAATTCCTGCCTTGTGTAACGCTTTGGCTGCACCATCTGCAACCGCCCGTTTCGCTTTTCAACCTTTCCACGGAACAAATATCTTGTCCCCATTTTTAACTGATTTCGCAGAAAAGGCATATTAAACCACGTAATTAGCAAACTGCCGGTCGTATCCCGCAGCGTTATCGTTAAAATACTTTTTGAGCCACGTTTCATAATCTGCGGCCGCGCCATAAGCACGCCTTCTACAGCCGCTATATCTCCTTCTTCCAATGCTTCAATCGGACAAACCGGCTTGATTTCATCGTAGTTTCTTGGGTAGTGCTCTAGCAGTTCTCCCACCGTTTCAATTTTTAATTTGTGAAGATTTTGTTCCGCTTTTTCGCCAACACCTTTGACGCTGCGGACCGAGTCTGTTGTCTGCATTGCGATTTCCTTTCCATAAGATACTCAATCTTGTTGAGAATTTGGAATGTGCATTTTTTGCACATTTCTTTGTCTAATTAATTCATTATTAAACTCTTTTCCATCTGAAGCAGTTGTCGCAAAATTTACGACAACTGAATTAGCCAACTCTTTCTTTAATGCATTATTAATATGTTTACCGATTGCCCTTACATCTCTTCAATAAATCCCATTTTGTCAAATTCATATCTGAATAATACGATAAAAATAACGGCACTGTATATCTTTATTCATATACAGCACCGCTATTTTTTTCGATGCACCAAACAACTTCGGACATACTCTACATATGTCGTCAGAACTCCTCCCAACTTCGTTGAGTCCCTCCTCAGTGCATATAATGGACCTGGCGGGAGTCGAACCCGCGTCCAAACCAGAATCCCACGTTCTTCTACTATCATAGTCAGTTCTTTTGTTCTCTTGCGAAAACCATTCCCTCCAAATAGCGGGAACTAACACCCACTAAGTATCAGTAGCTTCATGTTTCTCTTACCGATTCAAAGCTTTACCGGCAAGGTTCCCTACAAAGGAATGATGCTGTAACCTAGGTTGTAGGACGCCTAAGCACAACAGCCGCCATAATTAGGCAGCGTAAGCTAATTTATTATTATCAGCGTTTAAATTTAAGTCTGCGTTTTAACGTGGTCACAGTCCACGGATAGCTTCACCGTCTTCAGCTGGCCTGTCGAAACCAGTACAAGCCCGTACTGATAGATAACGTCAAGGTCACAAAGCACCCTAACTGTTATACACATACTATCACACACACATTTACGTGTCAACACCAATTTATCACGAAGATACCAAAACAACTTTAATTGCGAAAAAAAACATAAAACGTTGCATTTTTTCTTGTTTTAATGTCTAAAAAAAGTTAAAAACAGCACTAAAACAACGCTAATTTCATAAAAATCAAAAAAGCGTTGCATAGCTTGTTAAATTTTCCCAAGCAAAAACAACTCTTTCGCTAAAATCTACGAAATAGCGTTGCCTTAATCGCTGCCGGCATAAAAAATATCCGTATTGAAAAGCCAGCGGATTTTTAACTCACTACAAGTGCAAAAATCCGCTGGCAAATATTTGTATTTTAGACTTTCTGCTTACGTTTAGGCATTCCCTACCACGTCAAACTCTTGTACTCACTGGCTTTATCGCGCATCAGCAAGTCTGCCACTGCCTGCTCTGCCGTTTTATCGGAGAACAAAATTGCGTTAATCTGTTCCACAATTGGCATTGTTACGTGATTTTTATTGGCAAGTGCCATCGCGGCTTTTGCACAGTTTACGCCCTCGATAACCTGTTTAATTTCTTTCTTTGCTTCCTCTAACGTCTTGCCCTGTCCTAACATATAACCACAGTTATGATTCCGGCTGTGGGTGCTGATACAGGTTACGATTAAATCGCCGATTCCCGACAAACCGCAGAATGTTTCCATTTTTCCGCCAAGTTCCACACCAAGTCTGGAAATCTCAGCAATTCCACGTGTCATCAAAGCAGCTTTTGTATTATCGCCAAGTCCCATGCCATCCAGAATACCGGCAGCCAGAGCAATCACATTTTTCAATGCACCGCCAAGTTCAATACCAATCATATCCGGACTTGTATATACACGGAAGCGGTCACTCATAAACACATCCTGTACAAACATTGCCGTCTTTTCCGTCTTTGCTCCGACAACAACCGTTGTTGGTACTCCATGGGAAACTTCTTCCGCATGGCTTGGTCCGGAAAGCACACAGACATCGGCCATCGGCAGCTCATCCTCAAGGATTTCGCATAATGTCATCAATGTATTTTCCTCGATTCCCTTGCCGACATTTACAATAATCTGATTATCTTTGATAAAAGGCTTTGCTTCCTGTGCCGTCGAACGGACAAACGGAGAAGCGACTGACCATACAATAATATCCTGATTGGTACATGCTTTTTCCAAATCTTCTTCAATCACAATACTATCCGGAAGTTTTACCCCCGGCAGACGTTCCAGATGTTCTCTATGCTCTTTGAGCATATCGGTCTCTGCTTTTACCTTTGACCAAATCGTAACCTGATGTCCATTATTGGCACACAAAATAGCAAGTGCGGTTCCCCAGCTTCCTGCTCCTAAAAAACTAACATGTTTCATCTATTCGTTCTCCTTTTCCTTTTTTTCTCCCAATTTACGTTCTGTATGATTCATTAACCGTCTTATATTTCCCGCATGCTTAAAGTAGGCAAGTGCTGTAAAAATGAGCGCAATGACAAGCATAATGACAAACAAAGACGTTTCAATCCTATGGTACTCTAAAATCACATAAAGTGGAAAATACCACACAACAATCAACGAGCCAAGAGACACATATCTGGTAATTCCAACTACAATAATAAACAATGCCAAAAAGATACCAATCATAATCCAGCCAAGGCTTGTATTGGATGAAGAAGCAACAATAACTGCCGCCGATACCGCAATTCCCTTGCCGCCTTTAAAATGAAGGTAAAAAGGGAAATTATGTCCAATTACAACACCAAGACCAATCACCAAAGTCATAAGATAGGTCAGTTCCGGTGAATATCCCATGTTCGGGCAAAAAACAAAACGTACCAAAAGTGTCGGAATAAATGCCTTTAATAAATCTCCGGCAAAGGTAAGCGCACCGCCTTTTGCTCCCATAGTACGAAGAGCATTGGTTGTGCCGATGTTGCCACTTCCCTCCGACTGGATATTATGTCCACTCATCTTTCCAACCACATAACCGGTTGAAAAGCTTCCAAAGCCATAACCAATGATTAAAAAGATTATTGAATAAACAAGTTCCATGATAAATTACTCCTTTTCTTTACGTTCCCTGATAAAAATACGAATCGGTGTACCCATAAAACCAAATGTATCACGAATCCGGTTTTCGATATACCGCTGATACGAAAAATGCATCAGTTCTTTTTTATTGACAAACAAAACAAACGTCGGCGGCTTTGTACTCACCTGCGTCATATAAAACAGTTTCAACCGTTTTCCTTTATCTGAAGGTGGCTGCTGCAATGCGACCGCCTCCATCAGAATCTCATTTAGCACACCGGTCTGGATACGCATTGCGTGATTCTCAATAACTGTTTCAAGCATATCAAAAATTTTCTTTGTACGCTGTCCGGTCAGGGCAGAAATAAAAATAATTTCCGCATAAGGAACAAAAGACAAAATATCCCGTACTTTTTTCGTATATTCTTTCACCGTATGATTGTCTTTTTCGATTGCATCCCATTTGTTGACCGCAATAATCAATCCACGGCCTCTGTCGTGGGCAATTCCCGCAATTTTCGCATCCTGCTCAGACACGCCTTCCGTGGCATCAATCATCAGAATGACCACATCCGAGCGCTCAATTGCTGCAACCGTGCGAATAATACTGTAGCGTTCAATATTTTCCTTAATTTTACTCTTCCGCCTAAGTCCGGCTGTATCAATAAAAACATACTCCGTGCCATTGTAAACAATTTCCGTGTCAATCGCATCTCTTGTTGTTCCGGCAACATCCGAAACAATAACACGATTTTCACCTAACAGATTATTAATTAAAGAAGACTTTCCGGCATTTGGTTTGCCGACGATGGCAATCTTAGGTCTGTCATCCTCTTCTTCTTCAATTTTTTCCAAATCAAACAATTCCAAAACCGCATCCAACATATCACCAATACCAAGTTTAGATGCTGCGGAAATCGGATGCGGGTCTCCAATACCCAAATTGTAAAACTCATACACATCCGGCATATATTTTTCAAAATTGTCGACTTTATTTACAACTAAAATCACCGGTTTCCCGGATTTTCTCAGCATATCTGCTACTTTAAAATCCGCATCTACAAGTCCCTGTCTCACATCCACGAGAAACAAAATCACATCCGCAGTGTCAATTGCAATGTCTGCCTGTTCTCTCATGTGCTTTAACATCTTATCCTTTGAATCCATCTCAATACCGCCGGTATCAATCATCGAAAAGGAATGATTCAGCCATGTAACATCTGCATAAATACGGTCTCTTGTAACACCGGGATGGTCTTCTACAATCGAAATCTTTTCCCCGGCTAATGTATTAAATAATGTTGACTTTCCAACATTCGGCCGTCCAACAATAGCCAATATTGCTTTTCCCATGCTCATCCTCCATTTCTGCCAATCTATCCTATTATATTGCTTTTAGGAACAAAAAGCAAGTAAACGTTCTACTTTCTTTCATCCGAAAAATGAAAAAGCATCCCTCACAAGACGACATTCATCCCCGATTATAAACACGACATCATACCGCACCGGTGTATCCTCCGGCAATTTATGCTCCCATAAATAAAACTGACTCGTTTTGCAAATCCGTTTTATTTTCGTAGGCGAAATAGCACCTTCCGGCGCACCGTATTTTTCATTTTTCCGATATTTTACCTCGACAAAGCAAAGATACTTTCCTTCTCTGGCAATAATGTCAATCTCGCCAAACCGGCAGTGATAATTTTTTGCTTCCAGTTCATAGCCGCAGGATTTCAAATATTCTCCCGCCTGCTCTTCTTTTTTTGCTCCCACTTCTCGTTGATTCATTATTTTTTCTTCACCTTACTTTGAATTTTGTCCATATCATCCACAAAAACTAACACCTCTGCCACAATTGAGTACAGCTCCTGCGGAATGTACTCTCCAATATCAAGAACCGACAGCGAGCGGGCAAGTTTTTCGTCTTTATGAATTGGCACATTTTCCTCTTTTGCCACATCTATAATTTTATCCGCCAGATAACCGCGTCCACTGGCAATGACCTTTGGCGCCTGCTCACCCGGCGTATATTCAAGCGCAACCGCCGTCTTTTTTTCCTTTTCATATGCCATACTTATTCCCTCCTTAAAGAATCCAGTTATGAATAAATGTGCTCCTGTGAATCGGACACGGTCCGTATTTTTTCAGTGCCTCACGGTGCTCTGCCGAACCATATCCTTTATTTTTTTCAAAGCCATATTCCGGATAAAGTTCTGCGTATTCGACCATCATGCGGTCCCTCGTAACTTTTGCCATAATGCTGGCAGCCGCTATGGATAAACTTCTTGCATCTCCTTTTACAATACCGACCTGACGAATCGGAATCAAAGGAATCGTAACTGCATCGTTTAATAACAAATCCGGAACAACATCCAAATCCTCGACTGCATGCCTCATGGCTTCATAAGTCGCCTGTAAAATATTGATTTCATCAATTCTTGCCGGTGAACTCATGCCAATGCCGACACTCACAGCCTTTTCCTTAATTTCATCATACAATTCCTCACGCTTTTTTGCACTCACCTGTTTTGAATCGTTTAACCCTTCAATCGTAAGTCCTTTTGGCAGAATGACTGCTCCTGCAACAACAGGTCCCGCAAACGGTCCGCGCCCCGCCTCATCAATACCGCAGATACAGGAAAATTCATCCCCATATTTGCGCTCAAACTCTAGCATTCGATACAGTCTTTCCTGCTCCTTTTTGTGTTTCAAGAGCTTATTCTCATACTGTGTAATAAGTTTCTGCACACCTGCACGTTCATCCGTTTTATACTGCGAAAAAAGAGCATTCCACTGCTCTTTTTCCGCCTGTTCAAACAATTGCTTTATATCTTTAATACTCTGCATAATTCCACTTCCGTTTCTTATTCCAGACTAAACAGCGTCCGCTCACCAATTGTAATCTGAGAGGTCACAGGGCTGCCCATAATCGTCTTTTTCTTGCGCTCGCTGTACGTTCTTCCTACGGTTTCAAATTCGATGATGTTATATCCCTTTGCCCAATCCTTAATTGAATATGGGATATACGCAATCAAAGGAGCCGATGTTTTTACCTGATAGCCGGTCTTACCACTGTAAGTGGTTTTCTCACAAGCCGTCGTCATATCCTTTGTCGTATACAGAATAAGATTTGAGCCGGGTGCCGTTTCACCGCTCTCGTTCTTTAGCGATACCTTTGTCACCAAACCATCCTCAGTATTGTTATTATCGTGAATCTGAACTTTCAGATACGAGGTTTCGCTGGTATACGAACGGTCGGACGAATAATCAATCAAAACCGAATCATCGGCTAATTTCACATATTTCTTTGCCTGTTTTAATGCCTTTACAACCAAATTATTTACGGTTTCCGGACGATTATTCATAATCTGAAATGCCGTATCCATCGCAACATTTAAAACATCTGCATTCTCCGTGTTACCAAGTAAGGTCGAGTAATTTTCATTGTTTGCATTTTGCGGAATTGCCACATTACCATGTTCGCCGTCACTGCCCTTGGCTTTCATTCCCATCTTTGATGATGTAAAAATATTACTCGCATCATTCACATCAAAATAAGAACGATTATAGCCATAGGAAACAAATTTATCTACGTTAATATTACATTGGCTGTCTGTACTCCAGAGCGCATCCATCTCATCCGCTTCCGGATAGAAAGTAAGCGGATTCCACAGATAATAACACTTTTGCTTTTCGGTCAAATCATCGGTTTCAATTGTCTTTGGTCTGACATAATAACCGGTGTTATCTGCCGGCGTTTTTGCATCTGTTTTCGCCGTCTCATTTAAAGCTATCTGCTCTAATTTTCCTGTCATCAAAATGTCATCATAAAAAGTTCGGATATACGATTCATCCTCTTCTTTTTTCGCCGTCAAATCAAACTGTGACGCGATGATATAAAGTTTTGCCAAATTATTAAGCGTCGCTTTTCTCGTCACATTCGGCGTCTTTTTCGATTGATACATCTTAACATCTGCCGTTCCATATTTTTCCAGATTGCCAAGACGGTTTGTCATGACTAATGGCAGATTTTTGTTATTACACAAACGATATATCAATTTAAAGCACAAATTCCAATCCAAATCTTCGTCCATAAATTCTGCTACTTTGGACGAATCGTACTGATAATCCTTCTGATTTTCCACGTATTTATAATATAACTTATATACATTCGCAATATTATTTGTTTCTGAATCGTAACTGCCCAGATAGAACATATCCGCGCGCTCTATCATATCCACCTTTTCTTTGGTATCCTTTTTCCCCATCGCATTCAGCTCTGAAGGTGTCATGCAGATAACCTGCATGTGAAAATCATCGTATGCTTCCTGCGTTGTAAAATGGAACAACTGACGTTTTAACACGTTATTATTTTTCAATCCATAATAAGAAAAGGTATAAACTTCCTTTGTCTCCTGCGGGGACTTCACATATTTGCTGGTCAAATTATCGTTATCCGATAATTTCAGCATCATACCAGTCAGTGCCTTCGCATCCTTACCATCTTGATTGTTATCATACTTATATAAATCTGATACATTGGACCAGTAATTTTCCTTTGACTTGTCATAAAATCCATTTTGCTTAATTCTTGCCACATCAGAATTATACCGCTCCAGCACTCCTTCCGGTAAATCCTCTTCCTTCTCAACGTAAATCCAGCGGTCTGCATCCGTTCCCATTTTCGTGAAAATGAAATTTGAAGCATCACTCTCGCTGGCAAAACCAAACTCACCTTTACCCGGCTCTACTGCCACAAGATATCCGGTTTTCTTATAAATCTCTTCTTCTGCTTCCTTCACAACTTCCGTTTTCTTTTTCACCGACCAGTTATTAATATCCTCTTTTGCCGGTTTACGGATGGTATTTTTATGGCTGTCTTTCTCAAAAAAATCCGGATATTTTTTGATTAATGCCGGAACATCATAAACTTCTCTGCTGAATTTCTGTGTTTTTCCTTTCTGTAACTGCTCGTCAAATGCCTCTGTTGACACACCCGCCTTTTCTAAATCGTTTGATGTAATCTCAACATTATATAACTTGGCAATCTCTGTATAAGGAATGGATTCTTTTTCTGCCTTTTTCCCAATTTTATAAACCGAATATTTCCAGTTGCAGAACCACTGTCCGATTTCTTTCAAATTATCCTGTCCCATAATAGAAGAACTGCCCGGAACATAAGATCGTTTTTGCTCTGCGGCAGTATCAATGCCGTACTGCAAAATATCCAGCGGTTTCGTCTCATTTTTATCCATCGCAAGATACCCCATCTGCTGCTGCGCCTTGTCTGCAACAATCTCTAAAATCACAAACGGATTATCTTTTGTTCCTTTTTTCCCTTCGCAGGTCGGCACATCCGAGGTTGCCGGTTTCGCTCCGGTACCCATTTCGCCAATCCAGTTCTTTCCTTCATCCGTCACGGAATCCAAAGCAATTGAGTCCGATTTCCCTTTCACATACGGTTCTTTCGGACTAAACATACCAAATGCTCTTGTATAAATGCCGATACCTACAACAATGGCGATTACAATTGGAATCAAACTATATAAAAACCATATTTTTTTTCTTGTTCTCAAAAAAACCGCCTCCTTTACTGATTTCTCATCATAACTTCTTTATCACAGGTAAACTCTGCCATATCTTCATTTTTCAACTGCAGTGAAATATGGAGAATATCCTTTTGCTTTTTCTCTTTATCTTCTTTTTTCTCACATGTAAAATCTTTTACATGATCTAATAAAAGATGTTTTTTATCCGAGGTCAAAACCGCCTTCTTCGTCTCGGTGTCCTTTGCAAAATAAACGGCATCGCCATCCTGCCAGTAATAACTTGCAAGCGAACTCTCCGGCTTATGATCTGCACCGATTTTATCCTTTGTTATTGTAAGTCGTTTTTTATTGTCATCCCATTCGACACGACTTCCCTCCATCACATAAGTCGTCATGTGGTTTAATGTCTCTTTTGCCTGATTCTGCAAATCCACTGAGGTCTGTGTAATTCTCATGTTTCTCGTTGCAAAACCAATCAGACCAATGATTGCCGTAAGAACAATAGCTGAAATCGCCATGGCTATCATTAATTCAATCAGCGAATATCCCGCTCGTACTTTTCCTTTCATACAATCACCTTCCACAATCAACTCTTTACTGTAATTCTTCCACATAGTGTTTACCGGTATCCTTCACCAGATATACCATGTAATCATTTACATTATTGTCATAAACTTCAATTTCTTCAGGACCAACGGAAAATGCACCGTCTTTTTTCTGAATTCCTATCGTGATGACCTCTCCGTCCGTCAATTCTTTTCCATCATATTTGAGGGAAATGCCGGATTCGCCAACCGACTCTCCTTCCCCTGACGGGGTGTAACTTTCCTCTTCGGTATAATAAATAAAATAATTTCCTGACTGTTTATACAAATGCATAAATAACTGCTTATTGCTTCCCATGTTTTTGGATTTCAAGTTCGTCAGGCTCGAATCAATATCATAAGCCATCCCCTTTACATCGGCAGAACGGACCATATTATAAGTAACCGCAATACCACCGGTAATCATTCCCAAAATAGCAATAACAATTATCATTTCCATTAAGGAAAATCCATCTCTTTCTTTTACTTTTTCCATGTCCGCTGCCTCCTTTCCAATGTATTTTCCGCTTAATAAGAGTTTTTCTCCCAGTTTTCATACGAAATACAGGATGAAAAATCCGTTGCATTCTGTACACCACGTCCGGTATATCCATAAAACAGTTCTTTCAATTTATCGTCACTTTTTGCCGTTTCCAAAAGTTTTCCAACCAAAACCATATTGGATTTTAAGTTCAAATTACTTCTTGTCGATGTCACTTTTCCTTTAGCTAAAATAAGTCCCTCGAAATCACTCTGTACTTCGACATCGCCACCGGCAATAATAATTCCCTTTTTCATCGAACCATCTACAACATAATCTCCCGGTGTCGCATAAATTGTACCGGAATTTTTTTCATCGTTCTTTGTCATAACCGTCGTCAATTTAGAAAAATCAATCAGACGGTCTGCTACCAGTGCATTCGCATTTTCCGGCAAACGCATACTTCCCGTTGCCCCGGAGACAAGAAGGGATAACTGATACCCCACGTAATCCTGACCCTGCTTTCTGCCATCTGCTAACAATTCTTCATTTGGATTTCCGGCATTATTAAAATAATTATCGGACTGCATACTGCTTCCACCCGCCGCATAATAATTCTGAATCACATTACCGGCAACCAAAAATAGTTCTGAAGAAAATTTCATATTCGTATCATCCACCGTAGATACATACGGTTTTGCCCGCTCATCGAGCTGGTCCTTATTGGATACGGTTTCTCCATCTTCCTCTTTTGAACCTTGATAGTAATTTCTAAAATATTCGTTTGCATTCTTCTCATCTTTAAATTTCAAATAATAAAATACATAGCCGCCGGAGTTACTATAGTTCGCCGTATATGGCTCAGCAGAGTCTAAGTATTTTCCAATATTCGAATTTAAAAGTGCCGTTTTGTCAATTGAAACTTTTTCTCCTCGAATCACCGGATTGTGTGTATCCTGTGCATCTCTTCCATCTTCCGGAATAATATACTCATCCGGCAAAAGATAGGCAATCTGATTACTCTTTACTGCGATGGACTCACCCATCATAATATCGGAAACCCTAGCATTTCCGCTCTCATCGTTTCTCGAAACAAAAGTTCTTCCGGCAAGAATCAGCTTATCCAGATTTTTTGCTTTCAACGTTGTATTTAATCCATTCACCAAAATCGCACTGCTGTAATCAGAGCGCGCCGTCGATGTTGTCTTTGTATTCTGCTCATTATAACTGTAGCCATAATACTTTCCGGAAAGGGTAACAATCGAATTGTTTGCCTCAATATCCAAATCATTTGCCACATAAGCATTTTCATTCAAATCCAATTTTGTCTGCAGCGTTGACTCCGAATCCATCCCCTGTGATTTCAGGCGGATGTTCTGTACCCACAGATTTCCCGCTGCTTTTTCACCCTGTAAAGAAACCGTCGCACCGCCAAGCAAATCAAGACTTCCTCTGCTGATAATGGTCGGGCTGTAAAAATAGGCTGCATTCTGGCTCTCTACTTTTATACCGGCATCTTTATCCCCGGTATAAATATTTCCCCGGAAAGTGACACCTTTGTTATTATCATTATTCGCAACCGCCAAAGAAGAATCCGAAATTACAATGTAATCCTTAATCTCCTCTAACGTAGAATCCCCCTCAAATTTGTAATCCGGCACCTTCATACAAATATCGGTGCGAATCGTCGAGCGGTAATCCGCAGCGTCCGTATAGTCAATCATCATATTTTTAATGGTCAGCGAATACTGGTTATCCGAATCCACATCAATCACAAATGCTAAGTTCGTTCCCTTCTGCGTCGTAACGGCATCCGGAACTTTCGACAATTTCTTCAAAATGGAAAGGTCACAGTTCTGCTCCGTTCCCACTTTGCTTTCATCCCATGCATACGAATATCCCATCAGTTTTGATGCCAGCAAACTGATATACTTTTCGGAAAAAGTTTTATGCATACTGTCTTTTGTCTTTGTGTAATGCTCCACCACATCTTTATAAGCTTCTTCTCCTGCATCCCCGGCATACTCCAAAAGTCCGGTCTTTACTTCCTCAAGAATTCCTTCGGTCTGGTAAAAATTATCCGATGCGTTGTGGTCAACATTTACTGAAATCAAATAACGGCTTGCAATCGTCAAAAGAATCGTTCCAATGGCAGCAATAAAAAGAATCCCAATGATTACGGTAACCAATGAGGAACCCTCTCTTTCTCTATGACAAATATTTTTTATCGTATTTCGCATCCTTTTCACGCCCCCTTCGATGATTGCAGACGGACAATTCGATTATCCTCTGAATAATTCGTTTCTGACGCTTCATAAACATCTACCGTAACACCGGCGATTCTCTCCTGCTTTTCATGGGTAACAAAATCTGTCTGAAAACTTCCGGCAGAAAGAGACGCCCCGTTTGTATAATAAACAGGCTGTAAGAAATTTCCGGAGCCACTAAGCATAATTTTATAGCCGGCCGCCGGTGCTGCATCTCCTTTCTGGCATATGAAATAAAACTTCAACTGTTTTGCTTCGTCAATTGATAAATCTCCCAGATTCACTTCAACCGAATCCGTCAATGCATTGTCATGAAGAAGATTATATAAAATGTATATATTTTCTAATGTCTCTTTTTCCGCTTTCTGGTTTTTCACTACCGCGCTAAACTCAGACCCATTATATGAATAACGGTAGGAAACATCAATCCGGTAAATGCCTTCCTGTTCCGTATCCTTCTGAATATCAATCACAACGTCTCTTGAAAGCCCATTTTCAATTGTGCTTTTGCTGACACTCGGATTTTTGTAGTAAAAATGACTTGCCGCCGCCTGCAGCTGGTCAGATTCAACAATAACGGCATTGTTTGCTGAATAAATTTCCTGCAGCTTTGGCTGCTCATAATTATTATATTTGGATTCCACCTGGTTCCCCTCAGAATCCGTTGTGTCATAATCATAATCAAATAACACGCGCGCCTGATAATCAGAGCCGTTTAACGTGACTTTTTTAGACAATGTCATCTGCTTGTTTTCTTTTTTTACAAGCGTCCACGCACTGCCTGTCGCCGCCATCAACTGACTGTCAATATCCGTAAGTGTCTTGCAGGAGTCTACCTCTTCTAATACCGATTGTGCCACAAGATCTGCTTCCTGCGTGCTCTTACCGGTTGATGAATATAAATTTGCACTCGAAAAAAAGGAAAGTAGAGCCAATGAAGCGACACCCAAAATGGCAATCGCAATCAACACTTCAATCAGCGAAAACCCCTGTACCTGTCTTTTCATTCTCTCACTTCCCTTCACTCACATACAACTTATATATACCTTATTTCTTAAACGTACCGAAAACATCTTTATTTCCAAGAATAATGCCTGAAATATCCGGCTCAACATATGCCTTTCCGTTTCCATTCAAGCTGAAAAAGTGAACTAAAATCGTTCCACTTAATTTTCCGGTACTGTTATCAAATGTAAGGTTAATCGATACAACCGACATTGGTTCTTCATTTTTTGCCACCCAGTCAATTGCCTTTAAAATCTGTTTTTTCGTGCCGGTCAACTCAATTTCATAAGGAGAAGCCTTTCCAACCATCTTCATAACAGAAACTTTTTTCTCCGGATTCTTTTCCACATCACTCAACGTCGTTTCTTCGGATTCTGTGGACTGCTCCGCATCATCACCGGTTCCTGTTGTCACAATAAACTTCCCATCCTTAAAAAAAGTCTTATCTGCCTGTGGACGTATTGCACGCAGACGAACACCACTTGCCACTGACATTTTGTAAATATTGCTAATCGCTTTCTGCTGTGTCATCTTGCACGGATACGTCTGCGATTTTTTCTGAATTTCCTTCTGCGTCTTTGCCTGAGAAGCATTCATCTCATTTACGCGAATCTGCAAATCACTTAAATAATTCACTTCATTCATTTTCTGACCGGAATCCGTTTTCAAACGATTTGCCTGCTTCATATTTCTTTGAAATACAAATATCACGGTTCCAAGCAGAATCAATAATCCGCCAAGAATCAATATCAATCGTTTTTGTACGGTTGTCAATCCATTCTTCATCATTTCATCCCCGCTCTCTTTTTACTCTGTCTGACTGCCCTCTATCTCAGATGCTTTTTCATTCGCATCCACCACTTTATTGTAGGCAAAGGTTATCGTATATGAATATTGTTTCTTCTTTGTCAGTGCTTCGTTGGTCTCGGTAATCGAGTCAATTTTCACACTGGAAATTCCATCAATTTTTTCAAGCTGAATCTGCAGGGCAGACAGCGATAAAAGTTTATCGGTACTGATTGCATTAATCGTAACTTTTTCTTCATCACTGGTAATGCTCTGAATCTTAAAGGATTTCGGGCACTGTGCTTCCATACTCTTTAACAAGGCATGAAAATGATTGTTTTTATTATCACAATATAAATCAAACACATCGAGCATTTTCCGATTCACTACCTCTTCCAGCAAGGCAGCGAATTCAGACTCTACCGGTTCCATCGCCTGTACGCGGTTCGTCCACATACGGTTGGTTTCTTTTTCCTGCAACAATCGCATCACAGAAAAACCACCCACTAAAATACTAATCAAAAGGCAGCCTGCAAAAATCAGAACTGCGCCTGTCATGGAACCTTTCTTTTCTTCTTTTTGACGCACGGCGTTGGATACAAAATGAACCGAATCAAAAACAGCTCCAAAACAGTTAATATACTGCAAAATGTAAGCGTTAATATTTACTTTACGGTTAAAGCGAACGCCTGCAAGTTCTTCCGGCGTATGTGTCTGGATTCCAAGTTCATTTGACAACAGTTCATGAATTCCTGCTACTGCACAGCCTTTTCCCATACAGATAATTTCCTGTATCGGCCGGTCTTTGTATTTGGAATTATAATATTCAATTACTCGTCCAATATTGCCAATCAGATAAGACGCATTATCTGTCACTTCAATTCTTTTATCCAATGACGGATTATTCTCCGAATTTTCTGAATTTAAGTTGTGTAAAATCACACGATTCCGTTTCAGAAGTGTATAGGCTTCTCCTTCCGTCTGCACCTGAAATACCGGTTCTTGCAAGAGAACCTCTGTAAATACGTTAATTCCATAAGGAACTACTCGCTGCAGCAAAAGTTTATTATCACTGATAATATTAACAAGCGTTGCCGACTGGTTAATCTGAATCGACATTGTAACGCCCTCTTTGCTTTTAACCTGACGGCGCATCACCTGGAAAACAGCGTTTCCATCAGCATCAATTGATTCAATATGAAGTCCTGCCGCATTAGCAAGTGTGTAATAGGAATCAATCAAATCAGACGGTGCTGCAAACACCATGACATCCTGAACAAGTCCGCCCTCTTCTGTTTTCTTCGGTTCCCCCTGTTCCACATAAGAAAAAATATATTTTTCCACGTCAATCGGGAACAAATCCGACACTTTTGCCATAACTAACGGCTGGATTTTCATTTTCTTTTTAGCAATCGGAACGCTGGTTTCACGGCTTGCAATCTTTCCGCTCGCTACGGTAAAAATAACATCCTTCGTGCGAATCCCTTTATCTGCACATGCTTTCCGAATGCAGGTTGCCAGTTCAGCAACCTCTATAATCATACCGTCTTTTACTGCATTTTCCGGCGTAGGAAAACGTACACAGCCATATACGGTCGGATAATTTGCCGTATGTTCCATATGCACAATCTGAACTTCATTTGTACCAATTCGTACAACAATTACTTTTTTCGCCATTCATTCATCCTCCTATAATCCCTTTCGCCATTTTTACAATGCTTTATAAAAAAGCCCTCTAAAAATGGCAAATGTTAATATACAAAAGTACGGACATACCAGTTTAACACGGTATCGCCCCATAACAAAACAAGATAAACTCCCATCGCCAGATAAGGAGTTGTTGGAAATCTTCCCGATTTTTTACGGTATAACTGAATCCCCCCCTGAATCACTGCACCAAGCAGACAGCCGGCAATCAGTGCCAGTAAAGAATGTCCAAATCCGATACACAGTCCAATGCACGCCATAAATTCAATATCACCAAGTCCAAGTCCTGCTTTTCCCGTAATCTTTTTAAACAGAAGCGCGCACACAAGCAAAAATACTCCCATAAACAAAGCGCCTGCGATGTAATACAGCCACTGTGACGCATGAAAGAATAAATGAACTGTCCCAACGACAATCATCAAAATCTCACAGACAGCCGGAAACTTCATCGTCTTTAAATCCGTCACAGCAATGACTATCATAATAGAAGTAAGGACACACCAAAGGATACTATCCGGATTTAATCCACAGAAAGCAACCAATAAAACGTATAAAATTCCGTTTGCCAGTTCGACAAGCGGATACTGAATTGAAATCTTTGCTCCACAGTACCTGCATTTGCCACGAAGTGCCAAATAACTGAACACGGGAAACAAATCATACCACTTCAAAGGGTGCTTACAACTCATACAATGGGAGCCCACCGTGACAACACTTTCCCCCTTTGGCATTCGGTATATGCATACATTAAGAAAACTTCCTATAATGATGCCATACAAGAATACAATTATGTAGAGGATAAAGTGTTCCAATGCCATAGCGGGCTCTCCCTTGTAAATTCTTAATTAAATCAACTGATTAGTTTGATGCCGGTGTTGTACTGAACTCTACTCCATCAGAGTCTTTAGCAGCCTCAGTTGCGCTTGCACCAATAAACACCTTAAATCCTTTATTGGATTTCTGGAAATAGAATTTCTTTCCAGTACAGTTTTTAGAAGACAAACCTGCCTCTGTATCTGCAAGTGATTTTTCAAGGTAACTTTCAACCTTATTCTTCAAATCAGAATCCAAAGAGTCAGAATCCTTTGCAGTAGCCATTCCATTTACAATTTTTGCATACTTGCTGTTAACGGATGCAGCAGACTTAAATGCAGTTGCCACCTCATTCAATGCAGCACGGTCTGTAGACTCTCTGGAACTTTCCAAGTAAGGAAGCACTACCAAAGCTACAACACCAATCAAGATTGCCATAATAGCAATAACGATGATTAACTCAATCAGAGAGAAACCCTCTCTCTCACCACTTAAATACTTCTGAATTTTTCTTCTCATAGTTACACTCTCCTTTTTTTAATTTTCCCACGACCAGTATAGGCTTAGCCGTACGGGTGACTTTATAAGTCTTATATTGTTATTATACACAAATTTCTTTAGGGTTTCAAGGAATTCTTTATGGATTTTTATGCTTTTCCTGCATCCTGGTAAATCTTAAGCATTGGCATCATAACCGCTCCAATTACGCCTCCTACAATAACAGCAAGCACAACAATAATAAGTGGCTCCATAGCTGATGTGAGATTTTTGGTAGCTGTTTCCACTTCTCCTTCGTAGTATTCTGCTACTTTATCTAACATCTGCTCCGTCGTACCGGTTTCCTCGCCAATTTTAAGCATATGTGTCACCATCGGTGGAAATACACCAGACGCCTCCAGAGGCTCTGACATCGGGATTCCCTGCATAACCTCTTCACGACAATCTTTTACTGCTTTCCGAATCACCCGGTTTTCAATGACATTTCCCACAATTTCAAGGGCTTCCACCAAAGGAACACCCGACATAATAAGCGTAGACATCGTCATAGAAAATTTTGCCGCCGCATTTTTTACGGAAAAATTGCGAAACATCGGTATTTTTAAAGCGACCCGGCTGGTAAACTGTTTGCCAGGCTCCGTCTTTTTGCCACAGATAATAAAAGTAAGCAGCAAAATAAGTCCTATCGCTATCGCAATAAAATTGCTCGTCATAAAATCGCTCAGTCCAATTACCATTTTGGTCAGCATCGGCAGGTCCTCGCCCATACTTTCAAAGGTCTGCTGGAAGTTTGGAATTACTGTAGTCATCAAAACAATAATTACGCCAACTGCTACTACTAAAACAACAATTGGATAAATCATTGCAGATTTAATCATGGAATTTAATTTCATATCTTTGTCAAACTGCGTACAAATACGGTTAAACGCAATTTCCAGATTACCGGTTGCCTCACCCGCAGCAACCATATGAATCAAAAGAGACGGGAATATTTTACTTTCCATTTCCATGGCATCTGCTAAACTGTCTCCCTTTTCCACATTTACCATGACACGGTAAAGAGCTTCTCTAAGATATTTATTTTCTGTCTGATCCTGAACCATACGCAGACCGTCAATGACGGTTACGCCCGCTGTCAAAATACTGTAAAACTGTTTACAAAAAATGGTAATATCCTTTTTCTTGACCGGATTTCCAATCGTAATATTCCAACTGGCGTTGTCAAGGTCAAATGCTTCACTAAGCTCCAAAACGATGCTGCCTTCACCCTTGAGTTTGCGCATTGCCGCCTCTTCACTGACAGCTTCCATCGTTCCTTTTTTCTCTTTGCCATATTTATCTGTAATGAGATATTTATACTTTGCCAATTCATTCTCCCCTTTCTCGTGTTTTAAAAGCCACCGCTCCCAAACGTAGGACCATCCCAGTCATCCATCTGCCACGAAGGTTCAGCTAACGGTGTTGGCATTTTCCCAGCCGGAATACGTCTTGCCAAATTCGACGGGTCCTGTGCAAATGTCATCGCATCCTCAGCCGTAATCTGATGTGTGCGGTAAAGCTCATAAAGCGCATCATCCATCATCATCATACCGCTTTGTTTATTGGTCTGGATAATGGATGGTATCTGATGTGGTTTCGCCTCTCGAATCAAATTGCGGACCGCACTGTTGGCATACATAATTTCAAAGGCTGCCACGCGACCTTTGCGGTCAGCCGTAGGCAGTAACTGCTGGGAAATAATCGCCTCCAAAAGAGTCGCTAACTGCAAACGAATCTGCGCTTGCTGATTCATTGGAAATACATCAATAATACGCTCAATCGTAGGAACCGCTCCAATGGTATGCAAAGTCGATAGTACAAGGTGTCCGGTCTCTGCCGCTGTAACTGCGGTAGCAATCGTGTCTAAGTCTCGCATCTCACCAACCAAAATAATATCCGGATCTTCTCGCAGCGCAGCGCGCAACGCCCCTGCATAGGACTGGGTATCAATTCCGACCTCTCTCTGATTTACAATTGATTTTTCATGACTATGTAAATACTCAATCGGATCTTCCAGTGTAATAATATGTTTGTTCTGTGTCTGGTTAATAATATGAATCAAAGATGCCAATGTCGTTGATTTACCGCTTCCTGTCGGTCCGGTAACTAAAATCAGACCACGCTTTTTCTTGACCAGTTCCAAAACGGACTGCGGCAGGCCAAGTGATTCCGGACTTGGAATTTCGGTATTCACAAGTCGGATAACAAACGACATCGTTCCACGCTGTTTGAAAATATTGACACGAAAGCGTCCCACGCCTTTAATCGCATAGGAAAAATCGACTTCTCCTTCGCGGTTAAATCGTTCTACCAGACGCCCCGGTATCATCTGTTCTACTAATGCTTTAGAATCCGCCGGAAGAATCCGTCCTTCCATCAACGTCACAAGTTCTCCGTTTACACGGCATTTCGGTGGGATACCTACCGTTACATGAACATCACTTGCGCCCATTTTTCTTGCTCGAATCAGCAAATCATCAATCGTCATTACGACCTCCCCATTTCCATTCCTGCCATTATTCTGTCGCGATGCGCTCCACTTCTGCAATGGAGGTAACTCCCTGCAAAACGAGTTTTGCCGCACCAATACGTAACGTTGTCATTCCTTCACTCAAGGCAACTTTCTGAATTTCATCGGCACCGCCGCCGGCAGCAATTACTTTTCTTACTTCCGGAGATACCGTCATAATCTCATATACACCAATTCGTCCGCGGTAACCGGTACCATTACAGAATGCACAACCCTGTCTGCCCGGCTCGTAAATCGGCTGTGTTCCTTCTCCGCGAATCCGAAGTCTCCTTTTATCCTCATCGGTTATCATCCTTTGTCTCTTACACTTCGGACACAGACGGCGCACCAGCCGCTGTGCAATAATACCAACCGTAGAATCGGCAATCAGATATGGCTCCACACCCATATCCGCCAGACGGGTAACGGTACTTGCTGCACTATTTGTATGCAGGGTGCTTACTACCAAGTGTCCGGTGATTGCGGCTTTTACCGCAATACTTGCCGTCTCTTCATCTCGAATCTCACCAATCATAATGATATCCGGGTCCTGACGAAGAATGGAACGAAGTGCGGATGCAAAGGTAAGTCCCGCCTTTTCGTTAACCTGAACCTGATTGATTCCATCTACATCTGCCTCAACCGGATCCTCAACCGTAACTATGTTTACACTGCCCTCGTTCAACTCACTCAGTACCGTATACAACGTTGTCGATTTACCACTACCGGTAGGTCCGGTAACTAAGATAATGCCATGCGGCTGGTGAACCAGATGGTCAAACCGGCGCATCTCCACTTCCGGAAATCCAAGTTCACTTTTATCTCTCGTAAGCGCTGACTTCGATGCCAGACGCATTACAATCTTTTCTCCAAAAGTCGTCGGCAGGCTCGATACACGAATATCATATTCAACACGGTCAAAACGCTGTGTCATACGTCCATCCTGCGGTGCTCTTTTCTCAGAAATATTCATGCCGCTGATAATTTTAATACGCGCTACAATTGCATTTAATAATTCTTTTTCATAACGCATCATTTCCTGCATCACGCCATCAATACGAAAACGCACACGCACGCTGTCTTCCAACGCTTCAATGTGAATATCACTTGCTCTTTCGTTCACTGCCTGCTCAATAATTTTATTTACCAGTAAAACAATCGGTGCATTATCAACTTCTTCGTTTGCTTCCTCCTGTTTTTCTCTGGCATTCTGCTGCTCCCTGCGCTCTTTGGAATATGTTTCTGCCATCTTGGCAACCTGCTCATTTCCATAATAGCGCTCAATCCCAAAACGCACATCGGACGGTGTCGCAACCATCGCCTCAATCTGCATGTTCGTCACAATCGCCAAGTCATCAATTGCGATAATATCCATCGGGTCCGCCATTGCCACACGCAGGATATTCGGATTATCCGGATCAACTTCAAACGGAACCACATTGTGCTTTCTTACAATTGTCTCCGGTAAAAGCGAAATCACTTCCGGTGCAATTTTTGCCTCGCGGATTTTTGCTATCGGATAGCCCATCTGCTGATGAAGAGCTTCTACAATTTCGTTTTCATCGGTAAATTTTAACTCAATCAAAGTCTCGCCAAGCTTCAAGCCAAGTTCTCTCTGCTTTTTAAGTGCTTCCCCAAGCTGTTCACTGGTAACTACGCCGGCATCTACCAGCAAATCGCCAAGTCTCTTACGTTTTCTGCCAATCATATGGATTCACCTTAATTTTCTGTATTTGCTTCTTCTTTTGCGTTTTTGTTTTTACGAAGTTTAATACCAACCGCAATGCCGGCAGCCGCTGTTGCTCCAAACATAACCAAACGAATCAAATAATACCCCAATGCTTCCAGAATTGTTCTTTCCATTCTACACACCTTCCTTATTCTTATTGATTTAACGTTTATCTGCGATTTGCCAACTCTCTGGTGATGTCTTCCCAAGTCAGACCACATTCTGCCATAAGTACCATCATATGATAGAGGAAATCAGCAATCTCATACTTTAACTCTTCTGCATTTGGATTCTTCGCCGCAATAATAATTTCCGACGCTTCTTCCCCGCATTTTTTCAAAATTTTATCAATTCCCTGCGTAAACAGATAATTGGTATACGAACCCTCTTTCGGATTTTTCTTTCGGTTTTCAATCGTCTCAAAATCTTCCTGTAAAATCGTTAATGGATTGGTATCAATGTAATCTTTCTTTGCCAGTTCTTTGAAAAAGCAGCTGTAAGAACCGGTATGGCAGGCAGCACCAACTTGATGCACTTTTGCCAGAATCGTATCGTTATCACAGTCTAACGAAAGTTCTTTTACATACTGATAATGGCCGGAGGTGTCTCCTTTGCACCATAATTTTTGACGGCTTCTGCTGAAATACGTCATCTTTCCGGTCTCACAGGTAGCCTGATATGACTCTTCGTTCATATAGGCAAGCATCAGCACCTGACCCGTACGGTAATCCTGCACGATACAAGGAACTAATCCTTTATCATCTGTTTTAAATTCTGAAAATGGAATGGCACTTTTAAATGTATTCATCTCAATACCGGCCTCTTCCATATTTCGTTTTACTTTGAACAAATCGCGACGCTCAAAATAATTGGTTGCCACGCCCTGTACCTCTTCGATTTTCAACAAATCTTCCAAATCGTTGCGGAGCAGACTGTCTCGAATCAGAAAGTTCTTTCCGCTTGCTTTTATTCTTCGGTTTAATGGTTCTCCGGTATTTACATGTTTCAATAAAAGTGTCGATACCGGAAAAGCAATTTTTTCAAATGGAAGCCCTTCATCCACTTCCACAAGAATTTTATCTTCACCAAATCTGGCTGCAGCTTCTTTAATCACACCTTCATCCGGGCAGATTTCGTATTTCACAACTACGCGGTCCGCTCCTGTGTAAAATGCTTTTTTTACATCTTCAAAACGGGCTGCATACATGCCAACAATAAATGGTATATCAATTTTTTTATCAATCTCTTTTAAGGTTGCTAAAAATTCTTCTCTTTCTTCTGTTATTTTTGAGTAATTGTATAAAAACAATTCATCTGCTCCTGCAAAACAATAATCTTCTGCCATCGTCACTACATTGGCAGCTAATTCATTCTCCCCGTTAATAAAGGGAATCAGTTTTTTATAAGACACGTCTCTTCCTCCTCTATCATTTAAAGAACGCCCTTTGTCGAAAGGACTCCTTCAATTCTGTCATCTACTTTTGAAGCCATATCCATCGATTTTGCAACCGCTTTAAACATCGCCTCTACTACATGGTGAGTGTTTTCTCCTGCTAACTGCTTAATGTGCAGATTCATCTGTGCACCGCTTGCTAATCCCATAAAGAACTCTTTCACCACTTCCGTCTCCATCGTACCAAGCCGCTGTGCTTTTAGCTCAGCGTCATAGGCAAAATACATGCGTCCCGAAAAATCAAGAGAAGCAAGCACCAGTGCATCGTCCATCGGCAATACAAAATAACCAAAACGGGCAATTCCCTTTTTGTCACCTAATGCTTTCAAAAACGCCTGTCCTAAAACAATTCCGGTATCCTCTACCGTATGATGGGCGTCCACATGGGTATCTCCCTGTACCGATACTGCCAAATCAAATAAACCATGTTTGGCAAATCCCTCCAGCATATGGTCAAAAAAGCCAATTCCGGTATGTATGTCATACTGACCGGTTCCATCCAAATCCAGTTCGATAACAATTTCCGTCTCCTTGGTATCCCGCTCGCACCGCGCAAAACGACTCATGTTCTTCTCTCCTTTCACTTACGCAACATATCATTTTTATTATATCGTTTTCCCTTGTAAAAAGCAAGGTTTTCGGTCAAGTATCCGAATTATTTTCAAGCCAGCTTTTATACAAATCCGGTCTTTTCTCACGTGTGCGCATAATGGACTGCTCTTTGCGCCATTCATTAATTTTTTCATGGTGTCCGCTCATCAAAACATCCGGCACTCTGCGCCCTAAAATTTCAACCGGTCTTGTATACTGCGGATATTCTAACAGACCATCCGAAAAACTTTCCGTCTCCGCAGACTCCTCATTGTTTAACACGCCGGGAACCAGTCTGGCAATCGCATCCATCATCACAAGTGCCGGCAGTTCTCCGCCTGTCAGTACATAATCACCAATTGACACATAATCTGTCACAATTTCTTCCAGCACACGCTCATCCACGCCCTCATAGTGGCCGCACAAAAAGACAAGCACATCTTCTTTTGAAAAATCTTTCGCAATTTTCTGAGAAAAAACATCACCCTGCGGTGTCAAATAAATAACACGTGGTCTTTTCCCCGCTTCACTGCATATCTGTTCATAACAACGGTAAATCGGCTCTGCCTCCATCACCATACCAGCGCCCCCGCCATACGGATAATCATCCACTTTTCCATGCTTATTGAGCGTATAATCCCGTATATTCATTACCTGCAGAGAAATCAGTCCATCTGCCATGGCACGCCCCATAATACTCGTGTTCATCGCCTGTTCAATCATTTCCGGAAATAACGTCATTACATAATATTTCATTCTATCAGCCCTTTCATGACATGTGCTCTTACAATTCCTTCTTTTGTATCCACTTTCTTGATACAGTCCGGGATAACCGGGAAAAGCACTTCTTTTCCCTCTTTTGTTTCAATTACAAATACGTTGTTTGCTCCGGTTTCCATAACATCTGTTACTTTGCCGATTTCTTCTTCGGTATCCTCGTTAATAACAACGGCTCCGGGAACATCACAAAGATAATACTGCCCCTCTTTAAGCGGAAGTGCATTATCTCTCGTAACCATCAAATCGCATTTACGGAACCGCTCAACATCATTTATATTATTAAATTCTTTAAATTTCAAAATTACAATATTTTTAAAATATTTCACACTCTCCACATGAAGCGTTAAATTTCCCTCTTTTGTAATCAAAATAACCTCATCACATTTTTTAAAACGTTTTACATCATCCGTTGTCGGGAATACTTTCACTTCCCCTTTGATCCCATGCGTTGTTGTCACAACACCAATTCGCAGTAAATCTTCCATAATTCATCCTTTCCCTCTTTTTGGTAAGATACAAAACACCCCGCAGACAAAAGCCCGCAGGGTATTCATGACGCGAGAACACGCCTCATCCTTATTGAATGTCAACCATAATCTTCTTGTCACCTTTAGAACCGGCGGCACGGACAACGGTACGAATTGCTTTCGCAATACGTCCCTGTTTACCAATCACTTTACCCATGTCTTCCGGTGCTACCGTAAGATTCAAAACAATCTGTTTTTCATCTTCTGTCTCCGTGACAACGACATCTTCCGGACTGTCTACTAATGCACTAGCAATCACTTCTACTAATTCTTTCATTACCAGCCCTCCTATTTCTCAATACCTGCCTGTTTGAACAAACGTGCAACTACGTCTGTCGGCTGAGCACCATTCTGCAACCATTTCTTTGCTGCTTCCTCGTCTACCTTTACAACACATGGTTCCTGATTTGGGTCATAAGTACCAATCTCAGCGATGTTTCTTCCATCTCTAGGAGATCTCTCATCAGCAACTACAATTCTATAAAATGGTGATTTCTTCTGCCCTAATCTTTTCAATCTGATTTTTACTGCCACGTCTTTCACCTCCTTATTCTAATCTAAAAATCTATCTCCAAAAAATTTCCAAAGAAATTCTTTTTGGATATCATATTACATCCCGCCAAACGGGAACTTAAAGCCGCCAAACCCGCCTTTTCTGCGTCCTTTTCCGGACATCATGCCAGACATCTGCTTCATCATCTTACGGCTCTGTTCAAACTGTTTCATCAGACGGTTTACCTCGCTGATGTCTACACCGGCACCTTTTGCAATGCGGCGTTTTCTTGATGGATTAATGATTCCCGGATTTGTCCGCTCCTCAATTGTCATGGAGTAGATAATTGCCTCCGTTCCTTTGAGGGCATTATCATCAATTTCTAAATCCGCAGGCAGTCCCATGCCCGGAAGCATACTGAGAATACTGCTTAAGCCGCCCATCTTCTTCATCTGCTGCATCTGCTCTAAAAAGTCATTAAAATCAAATTCAGCTTTTTTTATCTTCTTTGCCATCTCGGCGGCTTTTTGTTCATCAATCTGTTCTTCTGCTTTTTCAATCAGTGACAACACATCACCCATGCCAAGGATTCGGGACGCCATGCGGTCCGGATAAAACTGCTCCAAATCGGATAACTTTTCACCCATACCGACATAATAAATCGGTCGTCCGGTCACAGCACGAATTGAAAGTGCCGCACCACCTCTGGTATCACCGTCAAGTTTTGTAAGAATGACGCCATCCACATGTAACTTTTCATTAAAGGATGATGCTACATTCACCGCATCCTGACCGGTCATTGAATCCACAACCAAAATGGTCTGATGAACTTCTACCTGCTCTTTTATCTTCGCGAGTTCCTCCATCATGTCCTCATCAATATGAAGACGTCCGGCGGTATCGAGAATCACTACATTATTTCCGTTTGCCTTTGCGTGCTCCACACCGGCTTTTGCAATATCCACCGGATTGTGATTCGTTCCCATCGAAAATACAGGAACTTCCTGCTTGTCTCCATTTATCTGTAACTGCTCAATCGCAGCCGGACGATAAATATCACACGCAACTAAAAGCGGTCTTTTTCCTTTTGCCTTTAACTTTCCGGCAATTTTCGCTGTCGTAGTCGTTTTACCGGCACCCTGGAGACCACACATCATAATAACCGTAATCTCATTGCCGGGAAGAAGGTCAATTTCTGTGGTTGTTTCTCCCATCATCTTGACCAGTTCTTCATTTACATATTTAATAACGGTCTGTCCGGGCGTAAGACTATTGAGTACATCTTCCCCGGTCGCACGCTCCTGTACCGCTTTGACAAACTGCTTTACTACTTTAAAGTTTACATCTGCTTCAAGCAAAGCCATCTTCACTTCACGAAGTGCAGTCTTAACATCTGCTTCCGTCAAGCGTCCTTTACTTCGCAGACCCTTGAATACATTTTGAAGTTTAGCCGTCAAATTATCAAATGCCACGAGTAATCCCCTTTCTTTATATCAGTTCATATATCTCTTCGGCGAGTGTTGTAATCTGTCCTGCCGTTTGTTCATCAAAATTTTCTTTTGCAATACTTTCAATCTCACCAAGTTTGTCCTTTGTCAGCTGAAATTTTTCAATCAAATGTAGTTTTTCTTCGTACCCCTTTAAACGAGTGCGGCATCTCTTTACAATGTCATATACACCCTGCCTGGTAATATCCCGCTCTTTCGCAATCTCGCTCAATGAAAGATTACTTAAAACGTAATCCTCAAATACGACACGATTACTCTCCTTGAGCAGAGCACCGTAAAAATCATACAAATACGATAATTCTACAATCTCATCTAACTCGGATAACGATTTTTCCTTCGACATAAAAGCACCACCTGTAAAGGTTTTTTCTTTACAGGTGGTAAGTATAGCGTATTTGACTGGTGTTGTCAAGACTTTTCTTTGTTTTTCTCTGACCTTTTTGAAAGAGTGTGCGGCACCTCCACAATATCGAAATATGCCGGAATTGCTGCCTCTTTAGCAAGAGCATTGTATTTTTTCAAAATACGGTTAGCTACCATCACACCATCTTCTTTCGTCGCATCCATAAGAACAACCACCTGCTGAGTGGAACTAAAGCGGCTTGTCACATCTCCTCTGCGCAGTGACCGTACAATGGCTGACTCCAAAATCACTAACGAATCTTCAATTCGCTCCAGTGATATTTCTTTATCTTCCGGCAGTTCCATGGATAATAAAACAACCTGTACATGCTGTCCGTTTCTCTCCACATTTCGTGCAATAAACTGGTAAATAAATGAAAAACGGTCGTATTCTACCGCATAAGCACCCGGACGGTATTTTCTTTCGGTCACCTGCCGCATCAACTGGTCTAAATCCATCTGACAGCCGGTCTGTCTGTTATTTTTTAAGTCTTCCGGCATGGATTCAAACAGATGATACGCGTCTTTTCCATTATTTTTTACATAATATAATGCCTGATCAGCTTTTTCATATAACTGCTCGCAGTCCAGTTCCTCACCACCATAATATTTTGTCATGATTCCAATAGAAACAGAACACATACTGCATCCCATCTCCGTTCTAATTTTTGCAAAATCTTTAATAATACTTTCCGCACGTTCACAAATGACACGTTCCTCCTCCAATTCAAAGAAAAACACCGCGAACTCATCCCCGCCCATGCGGCAGACAAAGTCATCATCTCTTGTGTTTTCCCGGATAACATCAGCAAATGCCTGAATCAGTTCATCGCCGGTTTTATGCCCATATGTATCGTTGACCTGTTTGAAATTATCCAAATCCATCATAAAAAATGTTCCGCAGGATTTCGAAGACAACAAATAATTATTTATTTTATCTTCAAAATACCGCCGGTTCAGAAAATCGGTCAGTGAATCACGTTCCAATTCGCTCTGAGTCTCCAGCACAGTTTCAGTAAAAACCTGACGAAGCAGTTCATTTGCCTCATTCAGTTCTCCTTCACCCTTCAATTCGCCCTCCGCCCGGTCTTCATCAATCGTAAAGCCTTCCTCCAAAAGTTCAAGAAAAGCATCTACGATTTCCGGGTCAAATTGCGTTCCTCGTCCCCGAACAAGCTCCTGTATCGCATGTTCCTTGGAAAAATGTTTACGGTACGCCCGGTCTGCCGTCATTGCTTCGTAAGCATCCGCCACCGCAATAATGCGTGACACCTCAGGGATATCATCGCCACAGATTCCCACATAGCCATTTCCATCATACCATTCATGATGGTATCTCACACCTTCCTCAAGCCCCGGAACAAATCTCGTATTCTGCACAATCTGTGCACCGATTTCGGCGTGTTTTTTTACATTTTCATATTCCTCTTTCGTGAGTTCTGAAGCCTTATTTAAAATAGTATCCGGCGTAGACACCTTACCAATATCGTGTAAAAGCGCAATATAATAAAGTTCCTCTTTTTCTTTATCCGAATAACCGAGTTTTGCAGCAATGCCCCTGCAGTAGAGCGCAACGCGCAGCGAATGTCTCCTTGCATAACGGTCTTTTGCATCCACTGTGTGAGCAATCGTAACCATCGACTGCAAAAACAGCCGGTCAATCTGCTCTTTTTGTTTCGCGATCAAATGCGCCTGCTGTTTTCGGAGTACGGAAAGTTCGACAATATGCGCAATCCTTGCCTTTAAAACCTGCGGTTCAAAGGGAAGCGAAATAAAGTCAATCGCACCTTCTTCTAATCCCCTAAGTTCACTCTGTATATCTTTCACATTCATCATTAAAATGACAGGAATTTCTTTTGTTTCTTTATCCTCTTTTATCCGGCGGAGAACTTCGTAGCCATCCATTCCAAACATATTCGCATTCATAAGAATCAAATCCGGAATTTCCGACTTCAGGCAATCCAGCACACTCATTCCTGTCTGAACCAATGTTACATCATAAATGTCACCTAAAATAGTTTCCATATATCGCAACGCCACCTTCGTATTATCGGCAGCTAAAATCTTCGGTTTTTGCATCATACCGTCATCCCCTCATGTTCCTGCAAACGAGCAAGCGTCGTCGAAATGCCAAACTCATCGCAGACTTTTTTATATGCATCCATATTCCCTTGTTTTTTATCTGTCTTTACAGCCCGTATCAACAGATTTTTCGGTGTATGCTCTAATTCAATAAATTCCAATATTTGTGTTTCATATCCTGCCTGCTCCAGCAGATTTGCCCGCAGTGCATCCGTCATCAAAGCAGCCATCCGCTCTTTGATAATCCCATATTTAAATATCGGCTGCATTCGGTCATTTTTTAACTGTGCATTTACCTCATGCTGGCAGCACGGAACCGATAAAATCACTTTTGCACCCCAGCGGATCGCCTTGTCTAACGCAAAATCTGTCGCTGTATCACAAGCATGAAGCGTCACGACCATATCGACCTGATTCACTCCCTCAAAAGAGCTGATGTCGCCCTCTAAAAAGGTAAGTTCCTCATAGCCAAACCGCTTGGCAAGCTCATTGCAGTGTTGTATCACATCGGATTTTAAATCCAGTCCTATCATGCGGACACGATATCCATTCATGATTTTCAGATAATAATACATAGCAAACGTAAGATAGGATTTTCCGCATCCGAAATCAACAATCGTTAATTCTTTATCCTTTGGCAGTTTATCGGATACATCTCTGATAAATTCCAGAAAGCGGTTAATCTGTCGGAATTTTTTCTGTTTTTTATCCCGGATTCTGCCATCTTCTGCCTGAACTCCAAGTTCAATCAGAAAAGGAATTGGTTCATTTTCCGGCAAAATATATTTCTTTTTGCGGTTATGTGATAAAACAAGTGGTTTTTCACTCTTTTTGTTTTTTCCCTTTATTGTTATTTTCCCTTTTTTGCTTATCAATATTGTATACTGTTTTTCCGTTGTAAAGAACTGCATCTGACGGTAAATGGGCACGAGTTCGGAAAGAATATAGTTTTCGCCTCTTCTTTTGCATAGTTAAGATGAAATACCTGATTATTCTGGTATCTGGCGAACTGAAACATAAGCGTTCCTTTATCCTCATAGCAGCGTACATCCACTTTTCCGGCAAAATCTCCCTTCTTGGGATTACTGATTATCATATGCACGAAATTCTGTCCAAGACACTGCTCCAATACTTCTTCTAATTCCATCACCATGGTACCTCCTTGTATACATTCTGATAGCAAAAATAGCCCTCGGACTCAAAATCCGAGGGCTCATCTTATCCTTTTATACCGGATAAGTCTGATTCTCTTTATCTGCTAATGTAGCATCTACTTTCGTCCGCTGTGCTTCACGATATTTGAAGAAATCAACTGCAACCTGTGGGAACAGAGCATAGGATAATACATCTTCATCCTGCTCTTTCCACTGTGACATCTCTGCTTCAAGTTTTTTAAGCTGTGGCTCGATCAAATCAGCCGGACGACATGTAATCGGTTTTGTATCGCCGATACATTTCTTCTGAACTTCCGGATTAAATGGTTTAACTGTCTGTCCAAATTCACCGGACAAAAGTTTTTTGGATTCTTTCGTTACCATCTTGTAACGCTCACCGGAAACTACATTTAATACTGCCTGAGTACCAACAATCTGGGACGATGGTGTAACCAATGGTGGCTCACCAAAGTCTTTTCTTACGCGTGGCACCTCTTCAAGCACCTGCTCATACTTATCTTCCTGTCCCATTTCTTTCAGCTGGGAAACGAGGTTTGAAAGCATACCGCCGGGAACCTGATAACGAAGAGTATTGATATTTACACCAAGCACTTTCGTATTCATAAGACCGCTCTCTAATGCTTCCTCGCGCATTGGACGGAAGTATTCAGCGATTTCAGATAAAAGATTCTGGTCAAGTCCGGTATCGTATGGTGTTCCACGGAATGTCTCAACCATAACTTCGGTAGCCGGCTGGCTTGTACCAAGAGCAAATGGACTCATCGCTGTATCAATAATATCACATCCTGCTTCTACTGCTTTCAAATAAGTCATAGAAGCAACACCGGATGTGTAGTGTGTATGAAGGTCAATCGGAATTTCAACGGATTCTTTCAATGCCGTTACAAGTTCCGTTGCTTTATATGGTGTCAAAAGACCGGCCATATCTTTGATACAGAGTGATTTCGCACCCATATCTTCGATTTTCTTTGCAATATCTTTCCAGTAATCCAGTGTATAAGCATCACCAAGTGTATAAGAAAGGGCAATCTGTGCATGTCCGCCTTCTTTATTTGCTGCTTTTACTGCTGTCTCAAGGTTACGAATATCATTCAGACAGTCAAAAATACGGATAATATCAATTCCGTTGGCGATCGATTTCTGAACAAAATATTCTACTACATCATCGGCATAATGATTATATCCTAAAATGTTCTGTCCACGGAATAACATCTGCAATTTTGTATTTTTGAATCCGTCTCTTAACTTACGCAGTCTTTCCCACGGGTCTTCTTTCAAAAAACGAAGGGATGCGTCAAATGTTGCACCGCCCCAGCACTCTACGGAGTGGTAACCAACTTTGTCCATTTTATCGACAATCGGAAGCATCTGTTCTGTTGTCATACGAGTCGCAATCAATGACTGATGTGCATCACGAAGTATCGTTTCCGTAATTTTAATCGGCTTTTTCTTAATCTCTGCCATTTTCTATATCCTCCTTATACTCCATAAATTGCCATAAACACACCGGCTGCTACCGCAGTACCGATAACACCTGCTACGTTTGGTCCCATCGCATGCATCAAAAGGAAGTTTGTCGGATCTGCTTCCGAACCAACCTTCTGGGACACACGTGCTGCCATAGGAACCGCCGATACACCGGCAGAACCAATCAATGGATTGATTTTTCCTCTGGTTACTAAACACATTAATTTACCAAACAATACACCAGCTGCTGTTCCGAATGCAAATGCAACCAGACCAAGAACTACGATTTTCAATGTTGCTACATTAAGGAATGCAGAACCTGTCGTCGTAGCACCAACGGATGTACCAAGCAAAATAACTACGATATACATCAAAGCATTCGATGCTGTCTCTGTCAACTGGCCTACTACGCCGGATTCTTTGAACAAGTTACCAAGCATAAGCATACCAACAAGTGGTGCAGTACTTGGAAGAATCAGACATACAATAACTGTAACGATAATTGGGAAGAGGATTCTCTCCAGTTTGGATACCGGACGGAGCTGCTCCATCTTGATTTCTCTTTCCTTTTTCGTTGTCAAAAGTTTCATGATAGGCGGCTGAATAATCGGAACAAGTGACATATAGGAATATGCCGCCACCGCAATACTACCCATCAAATGCCCCTGCTGCAATTTGCCGGCAAGGAAAATGGATGTCGGTCCATCAGCACCACCGATAATCGAAACAGCTGCTGCTTCACCACCATTGAAGCCCCACAAAAGAGCAAGGATATAAGCGGCGAAAATACCAAACTGTGCCGCCGCACCAAGAAGAAAGCTCTTTGGATTGGCAATCAACGGACCGAAGTCTGTCATCGCACCAACGCCGAGGAAAATCAGCGATGGCAAAATACTCCATTCATCTAACTTAAAGAAGTAATTTAACAGTCCACCATCCTGAATAATCAGCGGATAAATATTTGCCAAGAGCATACCAAACGCAATTGGCAGTAAGAGCAAAGGCTCATAGCCTTTTTTGATTGCTAAATATAAGAAGATAAAAGCAACCAATATCATGACATAGTTTCTCCAGTCAATACCGTCCTGGAAAAACGCTGTCTGTCGAATAAGATTTTCTATTACTTCCATTTAGTTTACCTCCGGTTCTTTTCATTTGCTGAATCAGTCCATAGTAGCCAGTACATTTCCTGCCTCAACCATATCACCAGAGTTCACATTGATACTTGCAATTGTACCATCCTGAGGTGCTACTACCTCATTTTCCATCTTCATAGCTTCGAGAAGAAGAATTACATCGCCTTTCTTTACACTCTGTCCGACATCTGCTTTTACAGCAAGAATTTTACCAGGCATTGGTGCTGTTACTTCAACAGAACCAGCACTACCGGATGCTGCCGGTGCTTTCGGAGCAGGAGCTTGTGCCGGTGCAGGAGCAGGTGCTGCCGCCTGAGCAGGTGCTGCCGGTGCTGCTGCGCCGCCTGCCTTCTCTTCTACTGTAACATCATATACGGTTCCATTTACTGTAATTGTATAACTTTTCATGTCAATATCCTCCTTAATTGAACGTACGTTTTTTTATTGAACGAATTACAAGTCCGTCTGCCGGTACACAAACACCGGTCTCAGCTTCCATCTGTGCTGCTATCGCTGCGGTAATTACCGCAATAATCTGGGTGTTATCCGAAACAGGTACTTCCTGTTTTGCTACAGCTTTTGCTGCCGGTTTCTCCTGTTTTGCTGCTTCCGGTTCCGCTTTCTTTTTCTCGAACATCTTTGGCACATATTTCAAGAGAAAGATAATGATGGAAATAAGAATCAATACAACAAATACCGTTCCCATACCAATCAAGGTGTTCATTACGGCCTCACCGGGACCCACGGTAGCATTTACTTTTTCTAAATCAAGCAATAACATCCTATCACCTCATTCCGAACATCTGTAATGCATAAATTAAGTGTTTCCGAATTTCACTGCCGGAAATCACATTATCCACATAACCTCTCTTTGCTGCCGCTGTGGCACCATCCTGAAGTGCATCAAACTCTTTTGCCTTTTCTTCCAATGCTTCTTTGGTATTTGCTGCCTGTGAAATTTCATCTTCACAGAGAATCTGCGCTGCAACTTTGGCATCCATAACACCAACTTTTGCAGAATCTAGGGCAAGAACCAAATCCGCTCCAATATGTTTGGAGTTCATTGACACATAAGCACTTCCGTATGCCTCACCTGTAATCACGTTAATACGCGGAACATCAGCACTTGCAAATGCATATGTCAAATCTGCAACTGCCTGAGAAATCGTTTTTTCTTCCTGCATATCTGCTGCATACTCTTTTACATTTGTTAAGGTAACAACCGGAATATTAAATGCGTCACAGAAATACATAAACTGCTCTGCTTTCTTACAGCCGGCAGTTGAAAGAATGCCTTCTTTCGCATTTGCAATCGCACCTACTGTAACTCCATCTAAGGAAAGAAGTCCGGTTACCATTTCTTTTCCATATTCTGCTTTTAATTCCACAAATTTTGTATCATCGGCAATCTGTGTCAAGGCAGCTTTTGCATCCGTTGCATAACCATCAAAGCCATCCAGTACACGATTTGGATCATCCGAATTTTCAACAACCACTGCTGCTCCTGCATTTGCCGGAAGTAAATCAATTAAGCTGCGGATTGTTGTAAATACTTCCTGTTCATTCTCACATACAATGTCCGCATTTCCACATTCTGCCTGGAATGCAGCATCGCTTGTGTCACATTTCTCAATACGGTTTCCTGCAATCGCATTTGGCGAATTTACAAACAGTTTTCCGTTTGTCTTTTCGATAATTGTAATATCACCTAATTTGGATGAAATCGCAACACCACCACCACAAGAACCTAAAACTGCACTAATCTGAGGGATTACACCGGATGCATTCACTTTCGCCATGTAAATGTCGCCAAATCCGGCCAATGCGTCCATCGCCTCCTGTACCCGGATACCGGCACAGTCAATCAGTCCGATAACCGGTGCGCCCGCTTTCATCGCCATCTCATAAATTCCGGCGATTTTCTTCGCGTGCATCTCACCTACAGAACCATTCAAGGCGGTTACATCCTGACTGTAGATATAGACCAGATTTGAATTTACAACACCGTAACCGGTAACCACACCGTCTGCCGGCACTGCTTTTTCCTGCATGTTAAAATCGGTATTACGTTTGGTAATCATGCCACCGATTTCAACAAAACTGTTGGCATCAACGAGAGATTCGATACGTTCTCTTGCTGATAATTTTGCTGAGTTACTCATTTGCAGCCCTCCACTTTCTGTATTATTGTTTATATAAAACTCAAATTTTATCCAATTGTAATTGTAACGCTTTTTCAACCCCTTGGCAACAACTATTTGAATTATTTTTTCAAATTCCTCATATACTGTAAAAAAATGTCTGGTGGCCTTTTTATGAAACAAAAAAAATGCTTTGCCATCCTTTTATTATGTGCCCTGACCGCATTCCATATTCTGTGGGACAGACAATTTAGCTCCACCGATTCTTCGGATTTTGTTCCTGTTCTGCCGGAGCCTGTCATTCAAATCAACGCCATGGAGCAGACACCAAATCCACTTATTTTACACGCCTCCTATGCCTGCCTGATGGATGCCGGTTCCCATCGCATTCTATATAGTAAAAACACGGACAAAAAAGTGCCAATGGCAAGTACCACCAAAATCATGACCGCCCTTTTAGCACTGGAGTCAAATAAGCTTAACGATGTGGTCACTGCAAGCCAAAAGGCAGCCGGGATGCCAAAAGTCCATCTTGGTATGCAGCCCGGAAGACAGTATTATATGAAAGATCTTTTGTACTCTCTCATGCTGGAATCCCACAATGACACGGCAGTCGCAATTGCCGAACACCTTGGCGGCTCTGTTTCCGGTTTCGCAGCAAAAATGAATCAGAAGGCAAAACTTCTTGGCATGTCTTCGACTCATTTTATCACACCAAACGGACTCGACGCAAATGGTCATTACAGCACTGCTTCGGATATGTGTAAGCTCGCTTCCTATGCTATAAAAAACAAAGACTTCCTTTCTCTGGTGCAGACAAAATCTCATTCTTTTTCTGACTGCTCCGGAAAGTACCACTACAGTCTGACAAACCATGACGCTTTCCTTTCTTATTATGAAGGCGCGCTCGGTATCAAAACCGGATTTACCGGAAAAGCCGGTTACTGTTTTGTCGGAGCCGCAAAGAAAAACGGCATCACGCTTACCAGTTGTGTTCTCGCCAGCGGATGGCCGCCAAACAAGTCATTCAAGTGGAGTGACACAAAGAGTTTAATGGATTATGGTTTTTTATATTTTCAGAAAACACCGCTTCCGGTTCAAAACCTTGCCCTTGCCAAAATCCCGGTAAAGGATGGCAAAAAAAAGTTTGTATCTCTCAAACCGATTATCCCGAAAGAAACACTTACTGCTTCCTTTGATTCTTTGAAAATCGTATACCGGATTCCGACTGCACTTTGTGCACCAATCCGTGAAAACACATCCATCGGAAGCATTTCTTTCTATATAAATAATAAACTTTTTCAGGAAACCGAGGTTTTCCCGTCAGAAAGCATTGAAAAATCCTGTTTTTCTGATACAATAGAACAAGTGTTGAATCAATGGATGGATATCTTTTGCCTATCATAAAAAAATATTTTCAAAAAAACTCTTTACTTTTGAAAGTAAACATGATATGGTATACGCATAGTACGTTTTACAAGAACGAAGGTGTTCTCATTCATGGGGACACCTTTCTTTTTTGTCAGGCGTCTGCAATTCAAATAACATGGGAAGGAAGGAATTAACTATGCAAAAAAATGTAATCGAAGATGTTTTTGGAACAAAAGTTTTTAACGACGATGTCATGCAGGAATACCTGCCAAAGAAGACATACGCCCAGTTGAGGGATACCATTGAAAATGGTGAGGAGCTGGCTCCTGAAGTAGCAAACGTGGTTGCTCATGCAATGAAAGAATGGGCATTGAAAAACGGTGCGACTCATTATACCCACTGGTTCCAGCCAATGACCGGTGTAACAGCCGAAAAACATGACTCATTCTTAAGTCCGGAATCCAATGCACACGCTGTACTTGAATTCTCCGGTAAAGAATTGATTAAAGGTGAACCAGATGCTTCTTCTTTCCCATCCGGCGGACTCCGTGCTACATTCGAAGCCAGAGGTTATACTGCATGGGATTGTACATCACCGGCATTTCTCCGTGAGGATGCAATCGGTACGGTTCTTTGTATTCCTACCGCATTCTGCTCTTATACGGGAGAGGCACTTGACAAAAAGACTCCTCTTCTCCGCTCGATGGAAGCAATCAGCAAACAGGCTGTCCGCGTTCTGAACTTACTTGGCGATGAGGATGTTACCAATGTAAAATGTTCTGTAGGACCGGAGCAGGAATATTTCTTAATTGACAGAGAACAGTTTTTACAGCGTGACGACTTAATCTTTACCGGTCGTACATTGTTTGGACATATGCCGCCAAAAGGACAGGAATTGGATGACCACTACTTTGGTACAATCCGCGAGCGTCAGGCAGCATTTATGCGTGAATTAAATGATGAATTGTGGAAACTTGGCATTTTGTCAAAAACACAGCATAACGAAGTGGCTCCTGCTCAGCATGAGATGGCTCCGATTTACAGCACAGCAAACATTGCAACTGACCACAACCAGTTAGTTATGGAGACAATGAAAAAAGTGGCACGCCGTCACAACTTTGAATGTCTTCTTCACGAGAAGCCATTTGCCGGCGTAAACGGTTCCGGAAAACATGATAACTGGTCTTTGGTTACTAATACAGGAAAGAACTTATTAAGTCCCGGCAAAACACCATATGATAACAAACAGTTCCTTCTGTTTTTATCCGCTGTTATCGCTGCTGTAGATGATAATGCCGCACTGTTACGTATGTCTGCTTCCAATCCTGGAAATGACCATCGCCTTGGTGCAAATGAGGCACCTCCGGCTATCATTTCTATTTTCCTCGGCGAGCAGTTAGAGGATATCGTAGAGCAGATTTTACAAAATGGTACTGCTACTCACAGTAATAAGGGCGAGCGTATGGATATCGGTGTACACACCATCCCACCAATCAAAAAGGATGCAACTGATCGTAACCGTACATCACCATTTGCCTTTACCGGAAATAAATTTGAGTTCCGTATGGTTGCTTCTTCCATGTCAATTGCCGGTGCAAATACCGTACTTAATGCAACAGTTGCTGATGTACTTCAGAGTATGGCTGACCGCATGGAAAAAGCAGATGACTTAGATAAGACTGTAGATGAAATTATTTACGAGACATTGAAAGAACATCAGAAAGTAATCTTTAACGGAAACGGTTACTCCGATGAGTGGATTGCAGAAGCTGAAAAACGTGGTCTTCCAAACGTAAAAACAATGGTAGATGCAACTGCTTCTCTTCTCTATCCAAAAACCATCGAGATGTTTGAGAGACAGCATGTTTATACAAAGACTGAGCTTGAGTCTCGTGCAGAGATTAACTACGAAGCTTACGCAAAAGCAATCAACATCGAAGCTAAGACAATGATTCATATGGCTTCTAAGGAATACATCCCGGCCATCATTAGTTATGTAACAAGTCTTGGTGATTCAATTAACAGCATTTCTGCTGCTTGTGCAGAAGCAGACTTGTCCGTTCAGAAAGATTTGCTTACTACATGCTCTTCTCTCCTTGCAAAAGCACAGACTGCTCTGTATGCTTTGAAAGATGCAGATAAGAAAGCAAATGCTATGGAAGAAGGAAAAGAACAGGCTGAATTCTTCCGTGACACCGTATTTACCGCAATGGCAGACTTACGTGCACCAATCGATGAGTTGGAAATGATTGTTGATAAAGAGTACTGGCCGGTACCATCTTACGGTGATATGCTGTTTGAAGTTTAATACAAATCAGAATATGACCCAAAAATCCTCCCGCATATTTGCAGGAGGATTTTTTTAAGCATTTTTAGCAAGATACTCTCTCACTTCAATTAAATCCGGGAAAATCATGTAGGACAATTGTTCCATTTCTTTTGTTGGCTTTAACATATCCGGCACGTGCAACACTCTAAGTCCAGCCGCAGCAGCCGAGCGGACACCATTGTGTGAATCTTCAACTGCATATGTGTCTTTTGGATTTATTTTCATCTTTTCACATACATTTAAGTAAATGTCTGGTTCCGGTTTACTTTTTTCTACCATGTCACCGCCAACTATAACCTCAAAGAAATCATATAAATTCGTCGCTTTTAACATTTCTTCCACACGCTGAACACGTGTCGAGGACGCCAGACCAACCCGCCATCCATTAATCTTCAAAAACTGCAATAGTTCTCTTGCACCGGTTTTTAACGGCACACCGTTTTTCTCTATTTTTTCATCAAACATTCGGTGCGTCTCCTCACGAAACTGTGCATAATCTAATTTATCGCCATACGTTTTGGAAAATACCTTTTTTGTTCCTTCCGATGACACGCCAATTGCCTGATAAAAAACGTCTTCAATACCGGTCAGCATAAATTTACCGGCAGCAAATTTCCAGCATGAAAAGACGAGATTTTCTGTATCAAACAGAACACCATCCATATCAAAAATTATCTGCTTTTTCATCCGGGTATTCATCTCCATTTCTTTATTACAAATTTAGTCTAGCATACAATAAAACATTTCTTCATCATTTTTCTTTATTTCCTTGAATCGTTTAGCTGCAGGGTCATAACAACAATAGATATCTCCAACCGTGTCATCTTCCTCTGAGTCTAGTTCTATCTTTAAATATATTTCCCCTTCAACCATGTAAACCTCAGAACACCATGCGCTAAGACCTCCCTCTTCTTTTTCTTTACATATTTGTTTCAGCTTTTCTGAAAATGCCTTCTCATATCGAACTTTTCCTTTTTTCTCTAGTGAGTAAGAATATATCTTATCATCTGCGGTAAACAAATATAACAAATCGTTCCACACACACATCTCGAAAACATTATTAGCTTTGCCAAACAGGGAAGCAATCTCTTTGTTTGTAATTAACTTCTCCTTCTTTTCCTTTTGCAGATTATAGCACCAAATTCCTGTGTCCAACGCGTAAATAACTTGATTTCTCTTCTCATCACAAATCTTTTCTGCCGATGTATAACATGCGGAATCCATGATATGTATTTTGTCAGATCCGATTTTATAGTAAGAAAAAGCATACTTTTCTTTTCCTGCTTTTCCATACGGTTTGCTTTCTAATATAATTTTATCTCCTATATAAAATTTTCTTGCCGCAATAAAATACATATTTGTCAGTGGGATTCCTTTCACATTAACAAACTTTTTCTTTTTCCTATTATACACACCAATATCATGGTAATTTGTATTATATACAAGATAATTTTCATCTACATACAAATCGAATATCTCTGCCATATCTGATGACATTTTCTCATATATAGGGCAGATTTTCTTCGCCTTTGCCATCTGAGGAAAATCATTTCCATCCACATTCAGTAATGGAACTGTATAGAAATAACCCTTTTTATTTTCCCCATAAACACGAAATATCAATTCCTTATCATTAGCATACACTAAAGACCAATCATACAAATCATGTGTAAAGATACGGCGCACAAACTTTCCATCCAGTGTATATTCATCCAAAACGTCATCAATTCCATTGTCATCTATTATCTTTTTGATAAACACATTATGATTATTTGCATTCTTATACTTTTTATCTGCATTTACTAATGGTTTTTTTAACTGGTATTCTTGTTGTTTTTCAAGTCTGCCCTCTCGCTCCCGCTGCATTTTCCCCGTCTGTATGTCAACAAAAAAAACAACACTTTTCCCTTTGTCATAAACTTCTAATTTCAAGATTCCATCTTCATATGCCATTTGTCTTAGCAAATCAAGTCCATCCTCTGGTTTTTCCGAAAGATTATTTTTTATTTCTCCTTCTGATACAAGAACAGACTTTTTCTCACTTTGACAATCATATTGAATTACATCATAACACAAGGCTCCTTTTCCATCCTTCACGCCACTAAAGAACAATTTGTCGTTCCCACACTGATATATCATGCAGTTATTATCCTCTATAATTTCCCGCACCTCTTTTTTTCCATAAATATACTGATATGCTGCATGTTTATGCGCATCCTCACATTTTCCCAAAAACAAAAAATAATTTTTACTTTTTATAGATGATAGAGAAGCCTCATAATATACTGGTTTATGATTATATTTTAACTTTGTAAACTTCTTGTCCTGACGATTATACTCGGCCATCTCACCATCCCAATCCAATATAATATGAGCCTTGGTTCCTGCAATATACTCTGGAGAATTATCGGATGCTTTAGAAAAAAGCAATCTTTTCTGACTATAATTAATTTTTTCTTTTCCATCTTCCCATACAAGAGGAACCGTGTACACGCTTGTGTGATATACATCTCTTTCACCGTATTCATAGGTAAACAGTAACTCCCCCTCTGATACATTGATAACAGAAACCTCGCATGAGTCCTCTACACCAAATTTTTCTGCAGGAATTTTCTGCAACACCTTCCCCTTATAATCACACTGAATGAGAATCTCTTCAGAATCATCTTCTTCATCGATATCTGTGCGATATGTGCAATGACTGGTGATCCACTGATAATCACCTATAGCTTCTGTTTGTTTCTGTTCTAATACATTCTCACTTTGTTTCGTCTCTTTTGGATTTATCCGGCAGCTGGTTAGAATCAGACAAAAAATCATAGAAAGTACAATTATTTTTTTCATTTGATATTCTCTCCTCTATTATCTATCAAGTTTATTTATATAATATAACACTTTTTTATTCTTCTGTAAATGTGTTATACTATTGGTATGCTTAATTAGGAGGACTTTTTATATGATAACCATACCACTTGACAATACAGACACGAAACCTTTTTACATACAGATTTATGAATACATCCGCAAAGAGATATTGAATGGAAATATTGCTGCAGAAGAAAAACTGCCATCGGCGCGTAATTTAGCCGCAAACCTAAATGTGAGCCGGAGCACGGTGGATACCGCCTACGACCAGTTGGTTGCCGAAGGATATCTAGACGCCCGCCCAAGACAGGGATATTTTGCAAACCACGTTACGCATTTAAAGCAAATCCCGACTTCTGCTCCACAAAAAGAAAATAATAAAAAAAACACAAAGGAAGCACCACCGGTACGCTTTGATTTTAACCCGGATTCCATTGATTTAGAACATTTTCCTTATTCGATTTGGAAATCCATTGGAAAAAACCAGCTGGATTTACCATCCAATTTCAGTGCCGGTGATGCCAAAGGGGATTTGCCGCTTCGTCAGGCAATTGCGAATTATCTTCGTGGTTCCCGTGGGGTTATATGCCGCCCGGAACAAATTATCATCGGTGCCGGACTTTCCAATCTTCTTCAGATGTTGTGCATCCTTTTTTCCAGGGAAACCATATTTGCCATGGAAGACCCCGGATATTTGAGTGCGCGTCAGGTTCTCTCGACCAATGGTTATTCCATTCTGGATATTCCGCTAAAGGAAAACACCATGGATGTTTTGGCACTTGCAAAAACAAACGCAGACATCTGCTATGTAACGCCAAGTCATCAGTTTCCGCTCGGCAGTGTTATGCCGGTTTCCACCAGACAAAAGCTTCTGCACTGGGCAGAAAAGAAAGAAAACCGCTATATTTTGGAGGATGACCACGACAGCGAATTCCGCTATAAAGGAAAACCGATTCCCGCGCTGCAAAGTTTAGACAAAGCAGGAAAGGTCATCTATATCGGAACATTTTCCAAAGCCATTTCACCTGCTATAAGAACCGGTTACATGGTGTTGCCGATGGCATTGCTGCCACGTTTTGAACGTCTGATTGACAATTACTCCTGCCCGGTTTCACGTATTGAGCAGGCAATTTTAACCGATTTTATTAAACAGGGATACTTTGAAAAACACTTAAACCGCATGAGAAAAATATACAAAGGGAAACACGACTGCATGATGGAACAACTGCAGAAGTATTTCCCTGAAAAAATTCTTGAAATATCCGGCGACAATGCCGGGTTATATGTGCTTATCCGCTATTTGGGATCACAGCCTGAAGAAGAAATATTACGCAGAGCCAAAACACTTGGTATGCCTTTAAAATCATTAAAGGGATATTACCAGAATCTTCCTTTCCACTATCTTCCAACTTTTCTTCTCGGTTTTGCAAACCTCAGTGAAGAAACGATTCCGGATGCCATTCGCTCTCTTTCTGAGAAAGTATTTGCTTCGCCAAAACCGTATCTCTTGTAATCTGTTCTTTTAATTGCGTAAGAGAAGCAAACTTTCTCTCTTCCCGCAAAAACGAAACAAAGTATGCTGTTAATTCTTTGTCATATAAATCACCGGAGAAATTAAACAGCCAAACCTCAAAGCCGACTTCATTCTCACCGGGGATGGTCGGCTTTACTCCAAGGTTACAAATTCCTTTATATCTTCTTCCTTCAACATCAACAAAAACCGCATACACACCATATGGTGGCAGCACTTTATAAGCATCCGGGTATATATTTGCCGTTGGTGTTTCCATCGTCCGTCCCAGCTGATTTCCCTTTTGTACTACACCGGTAAGAAAATAAGGCGTCCCCAAAAGTTCATTTGCCAGTTCCATCTTACCGGTTCCAATCAACGAGCGGATTCTGGTACTGCTCACGACTTCACCGCCTAATTCCAATTTAGAAAGAACCGTTACCGAAAAACCAAGTTTTTCTCCTAACTGCTGCAGTGTATTTGTATCGCCGCTTCTGCCTGCACCAAACCGAAAATCACTGCCAACGATAACCGATGCGGCATCGCAGGTATCGCACAATAATTTTTTTGCAAACTTCTCCGGTGTCTGACTGCAAAATTCCTTTGTCAAAGGAATCTCAAGCAGACAGTCGATTCCTAAATATTCTGCTAATTTTTCTTTTTCATAAGGCGTATACAAAACCTTCGCTTCATCCACGGAAAACGAAATCATAACAATCGGTTTGTTTTCTTTTTTTGCCTGTTCAATCAGCAGACGGTGTCCTCTATGAATCCCGTCAAATTTGCCGATACAAACCGCTGTCTGTTTTCCCTGAAACTCTAAATTTCGTATTATTTTCATACGTCATTCCTCTATTCTAAAACATCTTCACTACGAAATACTTATCCTCCTTTTGGCGGTATTCGTAAATCGCATAAAATTCATTCTCCATGGAATACATTCTTACCTGCTCTTTGTCTTTTGGGGTCTGATATGAAGTATCTTTTCTTGCAATGCAGTTTCCATTAAGTAAAAGGCGCAGTGCTTCATCCGATACCACACAGTCTGTTAAATCTGAAAACATGGCATCAATCGGAATCAGATAATCCTGTATCTTTCCTTCTATTACTGCCTGTTCAATCTGTCCTAAGGTAAGCGCCTGCTCTAGATAAAACTCCGAAACACGAGTGCGCACAAGAGTTTTCATCGCCGCACCGCACCCAAGGAACTCTCCAATATCCTTGCAGAGTGTACGGATATACGTTCCTTTGGAACAGCTTACTTCCATCGTAAATTCATTTTCCGAAAAATCAATCGACAACACTTTAATTTCGTAAATTGTCACCTTGCGGGCTTTCCGCTCAACTTCTTTCCCCTGTCTTGCCAATTCATAAAGTTTCTTGCCATTTATTTTTATGGCAGAATACATCGGTGGAATCTGTTCGATTTCACCTACAAACTTAGAAACCGTCATTTCAATCTGTTCCTTCGTAACCGACACCGGATGATGGGAAAGAATTTCTCCTGTCATATCCTCGGTATTTGTCGTAACACCTAGTTTTACAACAGCACGATAAGTCTTATCTTTGTCCGTGAGAAGCCCGCAGACTTTTGTTGCCTTCCCTATGCATACAGGAAGCACACCGGTCGCATCTGGGTCGAGCGTTCCGGTATGCCCTATTTTTTTCATATGAAGAATGCCGCGCAGTTTTGCCACCACATCGTGAGAAGTAAAACCACGCTCTTTATATACATTAATAATTCCATTCATGTTTGACTACCCCAGCTGTTTTTCAATATGCCCGGTCAGATTATTGATTACATCAAATGCAGAGCCTTTAATGGCACAGCCTGCCGCTCTTACGTGACCGCCGCCACCAAAATAGCGGGCGATAACACTGACATCGACAATCTCATTCGAGCGCATGCTTACCTTAAACTCGCCCTGTTCTCTCTCATCAAGTAAAATTGCCACCTCGACACCCTCTGTCGTCCGCATTTCATCAATAATTCCATCCAAATCCGATGGCTTTGCCTCATACAATTTCATCACATTCTGACGCACAATAGAAAACAAACAGCGCCCATCCATAATGCGGACACTTTCCATCAGACAGCGTCCCATAATCTGAAGCTGTTTATACGTTTTTCGATAAAAACTATCATCGATAATCTTGCCAAACGGGATTCCAAAAGCAATTAACTTTCCGGCAATTTCCATAGTCTCTTTTGTTGTGTTTGAATGTTTAAACACACCGGTATCATGGACGATTCCGGTATAGAGTGCACCGGCAATGCCGGCATCTAACTTTTCTTCCTCCATCAGACCATACAAAATCTCACAGGTTGAACTTGCTTCTTTTACAACATTTTCATTGCCAAACTTTGTATTTGTAATGTGATGATCAATATTTAACACATACGGCGTTTTTTCCATCACCTTTTGTGCATCACCAAGACGCTCCTCATCTCCGCAGTCAAGGGAAATAAACAGGTCATAGGAAGACTTTTCATAAAAAGCATCTTCCTCCTTTAGGTAATCAAAAGCATCCGGTATCTCTTCCACATAAACACAGACCTGTTTGTCCGGATAATTCTTTTTTATGTACCGGAACAATCCCATGCAGGAACCGATACAATCGCCATCCGGGCGCACATGCCCGCCAATGGCAATCGTTTCTGCTTTTTCTATTGCTGACAGCAGTTTACTCATTCGCTGTCACCCCCGTCCTCATCACGGTGATTCAACTCGCGGATTTTCTTCGACATCTCCACACCATACTCAATGGACGTATCCAGAATAAATGTTAATTCCGGTGTATTCCTGAGATTCATACGGTGCGCTAACTGATGTCTGGCGTAAGCGGCACTCTTTTTGAGTCCCTCCATCGTCTTTTCCTTCGCCTCATCATCGCCGAGAACGCTCACATAAATTTTAGCGAATTTCAAATCCGGCGTTACTTCACAAGCCATCACCGAAGTCATCGGATGAATTCGCGGATCCTTAATGTCTTCGCGGATAATCTGGCTCATTTCACGCTGTACTTCGCTGTTAATACGAATATTTTTTACACTGTTTTTTCTCATTTTCCATCTCCGTTCCTAACGATTTGACTATCTCGGAACCTCAACCATCTTGTAGCATTCAATCTGGTCTTCTTCCTGCAAATCATTAAATCCATCAAATACAAGACCACATTCATAACCGGCAGCCACTTCTTTGACATCGTCTTTGAAACGCTTCAAACTTGACAAATCGCCCTCGAAAATCTGCTCGCCCTCACGCGTAATACGTGCACGACATCCGCGCTCAATCTTACCGTCCAAAACGTAAGAACCGGCAATCGTACCAACACCGGAAGCCTTGAATGTCTGGCGGACTTCTGCGTGAGCAATGACTTTCTCTTCATAAATCGGCTCAAGCATACCTTTCATCGCTGCCTCAATATCTTCGATTGCATCATAAATGACACGATACAAGCGCACATCTACATTTTCTCTGTCTGCTGTCTCTTTTGCTGCATTATCAAGTCGAATGTTAAATCCAATGATAATCGCGTTGGATGCACTTGCCAAACTTACATCGGACTCATTAATCGCACCAACGCCGCCATGAATCACACGTACAGCAACTTCTTCGTTACTTAATTTCACAAGACTCTGTTTTACAGCCTCAACAGACCCCTGCACATCAGCTTTGATAATCAAGTTCAATTCTTTGACATTACCTGCCTGAATCTGACTAAACAGTCCATCCAAAGAAAGTTTCTTTGCTTTTGTTTCCTCCAAAAGTTTATCTTTACCCTGGTCTACATAAGCCTGTGCAATCTGTTTTGCTTCTTTATCATTTTCTGTAGCAACAAAAATTTCTCCGGCACTTGGCACGCCATTCAGACCAAGAATCTCAACCGGTGTCGAAGGTGTTGCCTGTTTCACACGCTCTCCCTTGTGGTCAAGCATCGCACGAACTTTACCATATGCAGTTCCTACGGCAATATGGTCACCAACGTTTAATGTACCTTTCTGTACCAAAACGGTTGCAACCGGTCCACGTCCTTTATCCAGCTGCGCTTCAATTACAATACCTCTTGCACGGCGTTTTGGATTTGCTTTGAGTTCCAAAACTTCCGCTGTCAGAATAATCATTTCCAAAAGATTTGAAATACCTTCTTTTGTATGTGCCGATACCGGACAGAAAATCGTACTTCCGCCCCACTCTTCCGGAATCAGTTCATATTCTGATAACTCTTGTTTTACTCGCTCAATATTTGCGCCTTCTTTATCAATTTTGTTAATTGCTACAATAATTTCTACACCGGCTGCTTTGGCATGGTTAATCGCTTCTACCGTCTGCGGCATAACACCATCATCCGCTGCGACAACAAGCACTGCCACGTCTGTTGACTGTGCACCACGCATACGCATAGAAGTAAATGCCTCATGTCCCGGTGTATCCAAAAATGTAATTTTTTCACCATTAATGCGGACAACATAAGCACCGATATGCTGTGTAATACCACCAGCCTCATGCTCTGTCACATCGGTTTCACGAATGGCATCCAAAAGGGAAGTCTTACCATGGTCAACGTGACCCATTACGCAGACAACCGGTGGACGTTTTTTCATCTTGCTTTCGTCCTCTTCTTCCTCTTTCAGAAGTTCTGCTACCATATCTACTTTTTCTTCCAGTTCCGCAATAATATCGAAAGAAAGAGCAATTTCTTCTGCTTCATCAAAAGTGATTTCCTGATTCAGAGAAACCATCTGACCCTGCATAAATAATTTCTTAACCAAAGCTGCCGCCGGCATCTTCATCTTATCTGCCAATTCGCGGATGGTTAAAGATTCCGGAATTGTAATCTGCTTAATATCTTCTTCCGGCTCCTGTTTTACCGGTTCCGGCTTAATGAATGCACCTTTACGGTTCGGATCTTTCTTAGAGCGGATTCTGCTCATTTCTTCTTTTGTACTCTTGCGGTATCCGCCAGTCTTATTATTTCTATCATCTTTCTTACGGTTTCTCTGGCGGGAGTTTTTCTGCTCCTGCTTAATTCCGTCAAAACCACTCTGTGCCTTCTCGAAACGTTCAAATACGCGGTTATTATTGCCATTACCGTTTCCGTTTCGGCGGTTATCTCCGCGCGAATTTTGTCCATTGTTATTGCCGCGGCGGTCTCTGTCATTTCTGTCGTTTCGGCGGCCGTTGTTATTGCCATTATTCCCGCGGTTATCCGGACGGGAACCATTACCGTTTCCATTTCGGCGGTCTCTATCGTTTCTGTCATTTCTATCGTTACGTCCCTGACCGTTATTGTTTGGCTTACGGTAATTATCGTTTTTCTTTGGCTGCTGAGGTTTCTGTGAAAAAACTTTTTTCTCTTCCGGCTTCTTCTCTACCGGTTTCTTTTCTTCTGGTTTCTTTTCTTCCGGCTTTTTCTCCTCCGGCTTTTTCTCCTCCGGCTTCTTTTCTACCTTAGGTTCTTCTTTCTTTTCTTCCACTTTCTTCTCAACCTTAGGCTCTTCTTTTTTCTCGACCTTTGGCTCCTCTTTAACCGGTGCTTTTACTTCCTCTTTTGGCTCTGCCTTTGCTGCCGCTTTTTTCTTCTTGAAATAATTCATCAGAAATCCAATTGCTTCGTCTTCGATATTGCTGTTTGCACCTTTTACTTCGAATCCGTTCTCATTTAAAAGTGTTACCAAATCGCCACTTTTTATATTTTTGTCCTGCTGCTGTATGCTTCGGGCAATCTCATATATTTTCATTTTTGCCATACTTTGTTACCTCCAAATCTAAATTCTTGCCAATTGCTTTTGCAAATCCACTATTTGTCACCGCTACAGACGCCCGGAATTCCTTTCCGATTGCCTTGCCAAGCATTTCTTTGTCCCCAAACTCCACATAAGGAACATGGTAAAAATGACACGAATCTGCAAATTTCTTTTTGGTATTACCGGATGCATCTTTGGCGACTATAACGAGTCTTGCAATCCCCTCACGAATCGCTTTCTCCGTCATAAATTCTCCGCTGACCACATCGCCGGCCTTCATCGCCAGTCCTAAAGAACCGAGGACCTTTCTAATCTGTACCATCTTTTAACTGCCTTTCTAACAATAGATACGTTTCTTCTTTTACATTCATTCGGAATGACCGGCTTAGGGCGTTGCTTTTCCATGCTTTTTTCAAACACTCCTCATTCGCACAAAGATACGCTCCTCTGCCATTTTTTCGTCCCGTACGGTCAAGCATAATTTCGCCTTCCTTTGTTTTCACGACACGAATTAAATCCTGTTTATCCCTGCACGCTCTGCAGGCAATACACTGTCTTTGTGGTTTTTTACGCTCCTGCATGCCGCATTCCTCCTTTCCATATCATAAAAGAACTTACGATAAACTTTGTGTTTCGCTCTTAATATCGATTTTGTATCCTGTCAATCGGGCAGCCAGTCTTGCATTCTGACCCTCTTTACCAATGGCAAGAGACAACTGATAGTCCGGAACAATGACCTCTGCACTCTTCTCGCTAGGATCAACCGTAACCGATACGACTTTGGATGGGCTGAGAGCATGCTCAATGAAAATAGCCGGATCTTCATTCCATTCTACAATATCAATCTTTTCTCCATATAACTCATCAACTACAGCATTGACTCGCGCACCATTCATACCAACGCAGGCACCTACGGCATCTACGTCTGGGTTGTTGCTGTAAACCGCAATCTTAGAACGGGAACCTGCTTCACGGGATACATTTTTAATTTCCACAACACCGCTCTGAATTTCAGCAACTTCGGATTCAAACAAACGTTTTACCAGTTCCGGATGTGTACGTGAAATCACAATTCTTGGTCCTCTTGGTGTATCTTTTACTTCTGTTACATAAAGTTTAATTCTGTCATGTGCCTCAAAGTGCTCACTTGGAACCTGCTCCTGTTTGGTAAGCACGGCATCAATTTTTCCAATATTTACATTATAATTTCCATTGTTATAACGCTGTACCATACCGGTTACAATATCATGCTCTTTTTCATAATACTGTTCAAACAGCACTTTTCTTTCTTCTTCACGAATTTTCTGAACAACAACCTGTTTTGCTTTCTGGGCTGCAATACGTCCAAAGTTTTTCGGTGTCACCTCAATACTGACGGTCTCACCAAGTCCGGTTCCCGGATATTTCACCTCTGCCTCTGTCTGAGACATTTCAAGCATGGCATCCTCTACTTCTTCTACGACAACCTTATCCTGATACACATGGAACTCGCCTGTCTCACGGTCTAAATTCACACGGATATTATCCGCTTTTCCATACTCATTTTTGCATGCTGCCACAAGTGAATTTTCAATAGCCTCAAGCAAAATCTCTTTGCTGATATCCTTTTCTTTCTCAATGGCATTTAATGCCTCAATTAATTCCGGATTTCCTTTCTTTGCTGCTGTCTTTTTCATTTTTTCTATTATCCTCCTATTCAATCATTCTATCGTATGTCTGCAACGACTTAAAAAGTTATATATTTGCGAATCAGCGCAATTTCTTTGACCGGCGTTTCCATCTCTCTGTCATCCATTGAAAGAACAATCGTCTCCGTATCTTCCCGATATTCCTTCAATACACCAACAAATTCTTTGGCTGAATATTTTTTACCTTTTTCTTCCCATGTAACCGGTGAAAACAATTTCATCTCCACATCCTCACCGATGTTTCTCATAAAGTCTTTCGGCTTCTTAAACGGACGCAGTAATCCCGGCGAACTGACTTCCAAAATATAAGATTCCTCAATGAAATCGTCTTTGTCCATCTCATCACTTAACTCGTGATTTACAAGGGTAAGGTCATCAATTGTAATACCGCCTTCCTTATCAATATAAACCCGAAGATGCCAGTTTCCCGCTTCCTTGACAAATTCCACATCTACCAGTTCAAATTGGTATTTTTGCAGAATCGGCTCTACTAAAGCCTCTGTCTTTTGTACATAGTCCTGATGTTTACTCAATTCAAAACCTCTTTTCTTTAGCCGGAATGACTTCCGTCTGTATTTGAATCTACACGAAAAGAATGAGTGGACCAAAGTCCACTCATATCAATTAACAGTATCTTCATATAATAAAGTAACACAATTTCCTATGTTTGGCAAGAACTTTTTTATTTTAATGCTTCAATCATTGCCTCATAAGACTTCTTTGGTACATAAGTATATACCGTTTTGTACTTACCGGTTGTCTCATCCTTAACTCTTGCGCTCTTCCTTGTAAAGAATAGCGGCTTGCAGCTGCCGCGCCAGGATGTCTGATCGCTGATTCCCCATACCGTAATGCCGGTAATTCCTTTCGGGCTTATGGTCTTGTCACGGTTTTTCTGAATATCCACAATCTGCTTAATAAAATCTTTTGTAAAGGCAGCCTGGTCAGCTTCAGTTTCCTTTTCATTTTTATAAGCATATGTCGGCGTTCTTCCATCGGTTTCGTCCGTATCAAAATTAATCGTAATATCAAGCTCCGTAATCTGAACTTCGAGTCCTGCATTAATAAATGCTTTTAATGCATTTCCATACTCTTCGAGAGTCGGACGCTTAATATCCACGTGGCTCTGCATACCGATACCGCCACAGATTTTCGCTTCTTCTCCCTCATTAATATAGGAAATAAGGGCAAGTTCATCGTCTACACTAAAATATGTGTCGTAATCATTGTAGAACAACGTAACTTTATCCTGAACATTTTCCTTTTTCAATTCGTCATAAGCATATTCAAATGCAGCTTTTACATATGTAGGCTTCAATCCCATATCACCGTATACACTAACCCATGTTGTCGCTGCTGCAGCATTCGAACGATGAATGTATTCATTTAACACATCCCATGCATATACAATTGAACCAACTTCTCCGGTCAATTCTTTTTCTTTCTGCATCGTATATCGCATTACTGTTCGAACAAAGAATTCAAGACGGGCATTCATCGTTGCTTCATCTACAACCGCCTCGTCATCATCGTAATTCTTCTTAAAAAACCATGTTGGTGTCTGCTGATGCCACATCAGAGTATGTGCACGCATACGGATATTATGCTGTTTGGCAATTGCAAGTACACCATCAATCGTTTCCAATGTAAGTTCCGGAACTGTGGATTCCTTGTAATCGTCACTAATCACATATCCTTTTGCCTTGGCATCTGCAACAGAAATTGTAGTCTTTTTATTCAGCATGTTATCCGGCTTCATTTCATTTTCCAATGTAAAACTATTGAAATGTTTGTCGACAAATTCCATGGTACTTGCATCCTGCATTTCCTTACGCTTATTCCATGTCTGGTTATAAGTCAAACATGTTCCGACATTGTCAATCACACCTTTAAAAATTTCTTTCATTGCCGGTGTCGTATCCTGTGGTTCGGCAGTTGCGGTTGCCGTCGGTTTAACTATCGGCACTTCCGTTGTCTTTGGCGCATTGGAAGGTGATGTTGTCGGCGTATTCACCGGGGTCTTAGTCACTTTAGGTGCTTTCTTTTTCACCGTAATTTTACAAACCAGCTTCTTTGTTTTCTTACCTTTTTTAATTATTGCTGTCAAAGTAGTCTTACCGGCTTTCTTTGCCGTCACTTTCACTGCATATTTACCGCTCTTTTTGAAAGATGCAACCTTTTTACTTTTCATCTTCCATGATACTTTATACTTCTTCGCATTCTTTACGGTAATCTTTTTTGTTTTCCCAACCGTAATTGATACGCTCTTTTTTGATAGTTTCGGCTTGGCAGCCGCCTCTGATGTAATCCCCTGTACTCCGGCAAATGAACTAATAACCATTGCCGCTGTGAGAACCTTGGCGAGTACCACCTTTGTTTTTCTCATGATAAATAATGCCTCCTTCGCATGTATAATGTCTATGACTATATAATATATTATATATACTGTCAGTGTCAACATAAATGTACTATTCTATTCTAAAAGTGAAATGGTCTGTATATGGTGGCATGAATTCAGAAAAAAAAGAAAGATCTCCTGACCTTTCTTAAAAAAATTTTAAATAAATATAGTAGTCCGTAGGGGAATCGAACCCCTGTTTCTGCCGTGAGAGGGCAGCGTCTTAGCCGCTTGACCAACGGACCATCAACAATTGCTATCATACTACAGACGACAACAAATTGCAAGTACTTTTTTTATTTTTTTTCATCTTTTTTGTTCTTTCTAATTTTGGGCAAATAATGAATATTCTGTTTCGGACAAATCATAGTACATTTCAGGCAGCTGATACACTCTCCGTCCCGCAATGGATTTTCCTGCAATTTTATTGATACCGGGCAGTTTTTTCTGCATGCCTGACAGCCATTTAGACAGCTTCTCCCCCTCCTTAGGCGGAAAAACGGAAACTGTGGCAATAGTGAAAAGACAGCACCCATTGGGCATAAAAACTGACAAAAGAAACGTTCTTTTACTGCCATCCCTGCCACAATAATAACAAGCAAAAGAATGGCACACAAATTAGAAACAGCCGAAAAATTCCCAGCACGCAGCAATGAAAATATTGTCCATGGACTATTTTCATTCAACAAATTTTCTTTTTGCAAAAAACACAGGCATATAATCCCAAACAGCAATACATATTTTATCTTTTGTAAAATCAGGGCAAAACGCTCTGGAATTTCAGGGATTTTTTTCTTTGTTTTTCTTTGCAGCCAGGATGACACACAATAAATCCAGTCTCCAATTGCTCCAAATGCACACATAAAACCGCAAAAAAAACGCCCAAAAAACATAGTAAACAAACATAATAATAAAAGTATCACAGAAAAGTCGTTTAATACAAGCGGAGTACCCTTTCCAATGGAAACAAAAATATTTTTAATTCCTAAAAATGCCTGCGAAAACAATGCCGGAAAATAAATAAAACATATTCCTTGAATGACAATCCTTATCCACTGTAATTTCTTAATTTTTTTCATTTGCTTCCTCCAATGCCTGTTTTGCTGCATTTATAATTCCCCTCGAAGAATAGGTAGCTCCAGATACCACATCCACCTCTGCGCTCTGCTTTTTTGTAATATCATCAAGCAGGGTGGCTGCCATATTCCAATACTCTTTTGTTTCCTGCTTTGCAGAAATTACGGTAATTGACTTAATTTTATTACTTTGAATTGTAACTTTAAGCTTAACCGGCCCTCCAAAACCTTCTGCTTCTCCGTAATAAACACCATTTTTCCACTTTGGCAACATCTTTTTTTCGTTTTCCATTTTCTGCTGTTTGTAATCATCTCTTTTCTTTTGATTTCCCAGTGCTATCCACTGATAACCAAAAAGTACAGCTAAAACGAGAAACATATTTATCCACTTTATCACTTTTGTTTTCACTGTTTTCTCGCCTCCGCTAATGCCAATCGATATAAAGTAAGGAATGCATGGGACGAACAGGTCGCCCCTGTTACTACAAGTGCATCATCTTTTTGCGCACCTATTAATTGATTTAATAAACCCATACTTTTTCTTGTGCCATTTAATGCCCGATTTGTATAAAACTTGTTTGTGATGTCTGAAATTTCCACGTTTTCAAAGCCCGCAAATGCATTTTCTTTAAAAACAACATCTGCAGACAATCGATAACTTGAAAAATCACCATCCTCATCCGGCAAAACCTCCGTTGTCTCTGAATAACTTCCATTTTTTAATGGCTGTAATGGAGCATAGGACGGTTCGGGCGTTGGTATCAATGTTTCCTCTGGCTTAGGAGAATTTACAGCCGGAGATTCACTTGACTTCACATCACTCGCCTTATCATCCGTATTCGCAGCCATCAAAAGAGCCTGTCTATATAAATTACAAATTGCCTGTGACGAACAAGTTGCACCGGACACTGCTGAAATCTCCTCAATTTTCTGCTTTTGCAAAATCTGATTAACAACGCCCTGTTCTTTTTTTGTTCCATTTGCTGCCTTTATGTAATATGGCTGGTTTTCTTCACAATCCGATGAAAAATTATTGATCGATACACAACGTCCTTCACGGAACACAACCACTGCCTGCAGTGTATATGGTTCAAACTCCATGTCCGCATCCGGGCTGCAAATTGTTTTCACCAAATAACTGCCATCTTTGATTTGACCGACGGAAACATTTTCTTTGGAATCCGGTAAAATCGGTGATTTCGTAGCTTTCGGTCTCGAATTTTTTTCCTCTTTTTTTCCAATTGCTTTCGCATATGCATTCTGATAAGCCGCCCATACCGCTTGCGATGAATAGGTAGCCCCAGAAATAACATCTACGTTTTTATTTTGGCTCTTTAAAATTCTTCTGACCATCCCTTTCCATGCTTTCTGCATATAAGAAACATTTTCTTTTGTTTTATTATGCAGCATTTTCATCTGGTAAAGTGCTACAACTTTTCCATTTTTAAATTTAGCCTTTAGAGAAATCCCATAACCAAACTTTTCACATTCCGCCGTCCCGGTATAAACACCATCCTTTGGAATTCCTTTTAGCGATGTAACCTTATTTTGTCTCTGTTCTTTTTTATTTGTTTTGTGCGCTGCTATTTTCACAGATGATTTTTCTTTTTTCCCTCCCGCATTTCTAAGCGCATTCTGAACAGCCTGTAAAATTCCGGATGAAGAAAAAGTTGCTCCACTTATCGTATCCACATCCGTTGACTGACTGCTTAAAATCAAGGAAATTACTTTCTTTGCTTTTGAATAATATGCCGGTGTCTCTTTTTCATGTGAAACTACATCAATGCTTTTTATTTTCCCCTTAAAAATCTGCACCTTCACAACAATCAATCCACCGAATCCTTTTGCACTTCCTGTATATTCACCATCCTGCAGTCCCTTTTGCTTTATCTTCTTTGCCGTTTTTTTCTTGACCTCACTTTGCTTTTTCTCTTTTGCATCCGCCACTTTTTCTAAATTTCCTGCCGGAGCATTTCCACTAAGTACTGGAAATATCGGTTGATTACAAAACAAACCAAAAACAGCAAATACTGTCACACAAACTACCGGAGTTAAAAAAACCAGACTTCTCCATTTATTATTCATCTCTTACCACCTCATAGTCAAAATCCGATGTAAATATTTTTTCGATACCTTCACTAATCACAATTTTTCCACCCTTAAGCAATAAAACAAAATCAAATTGTTCCTTGTGTTTTTTCCAATATTGTACCGCCTTTTCTTTTCCCATAATAAATAGAGAAGTTGACAAGCCATCTGCAAGTGTTCCATCCTTGCTTACAATGGTTGCACTAATCACACCATGATTCGCTGGTTTTCCGGTTGCCGGGTCTAAAATATGATGATACGTTTTCCCATTCTTTTCAAAATAACGTTCATATCCACCAGAAGTAATTACTGCCATATTTCCAGTTTTAAGTACTCCAAGATAGTCTCCCGAAAGTGGCGAATTACTTGGATTTTCTATTGCTATTTTCCACTTGCTTCCATCTTCTTTTGTTCCATATGTCTGCACATTTCCGCCCAGTGAAAGAACCCCGCCTGTCAACTGATATTCTTTAAAAATCTGCGTTAAACGATTTGATGTATACCCCTTTGCAATTCCACCTAAATCAATTTCCATTCCTTCCGGCAAAGCAGCCAAATTGGTTTTATTGTTCCACTCAATTTTAGAGGCGTCGATATTCTTTAATAAATGATTTATTGTTTTGTCGGATGGAACTTTATATTTTTTTGTCGTAAATCCCCATTCTTTCATCAATGGATAAATGGAAATATCAAATACGCCATTCGTATCCTGATATAGCTCCATGGATTTTGCAATTAACTGAGCTGTATCTTCTGATACAATCTCACTTCCATTCTCGTTTAAAATTGCAATCTCACTTTCATCTTTTCCTGTACTAAGAAGATTATCCAACCGTTCAATTTCCGATACTGCCTTTGTTGCAGCTGCCTCCGCCTTTTCTCCATATGTGGTAATCGTCATATAGGTATCCATAGCAAAGACTTCCTTTGTTGCTTTTTTGCTTTGTTTTTCTTTTTGTCCGCTTTGCTCTCCACAGCCACACAAACACAAAAGTGCAAGCAAAAGAAATATCACTGTTTTTTTCATTCTAATAAACTTCCTTTCTATCTTCCTTTGTACAGCAAACAAGGGAGACTACACTTTGGTAGTCTCCCCGGGCATCCATTTAAGGATTATTTTTTTACTTTTACCTTCTTTACGCTTGACCATTTGCCAACCGACTTTTTGCCCGATTCTGTTTTTACGGCACGTACTTGAATATAATAAGTCTTTCCGGCCTTTAATTTCTTTATTACTACTTTTTGTACATTCTTTACCGATTTCGTTTTCGATTTTTTCATGCTTTTTTTCAGTGAGTAACGAACTTCATATCCAGTCGCTCCACTCACTTTTTTCCATGTAATCTGAGCTGTTTTCTTTTTCTTAGAAACTGCCTTCTTGATTTTTACAGATGCCAGTTTTGATACATCCGTTTTACCAGTATCCTTTTTCACCGAATCATTTTTCTTGTCAGGTGAATTTGTCGGGACCGGTGTTGCCGTTGGTACCGGCGTCGCTGTATTGGATGGTGTTTTTTTTACCTTTTCCAAAGCATCCACCGCTGCTTTCAAATGAGTATAAGCCTCATTTACCATGGATTCATAGTGAGCACTTTTTGCGAGTTCTTCCTCTGCTTCTGCCAGTTCTCCCTCTACTTCTTTCCATGAAGCAGTTGTATAATCAGCCGAATTCATTTTCTTAACAGAATCAACTAATGCCTGTAATGCAGAAGTATCTACCGCTTCCGAAGGCGTTACATTTTCAGAAATTCCATCTTTTGTTACCTCAACGTCATAACTTGCATCTTTATAACCAAGGCCGTAAATCGTTACATTCCAGTATCCGGTTCCATCCGTTCCACTTGGCAGTTCGGAACGATATGACTCAGTAAGTCCAAGTTGAATTCCCATTGATTTGTGCATCCAGTTATCAGCTGCAAATTTTGTACCATAAGAAGTAATCGCTTTGGTGCGTGTACTGTCGGTACCGTAATAGGTCCATTTTACAGCCTGCATTCTTGAACCAAGCGGTCCATAACCTTCATTTGCTGCCGCACCGTCTTCACTGTTTATGTCGACACGAAGGAATTCTCCATAACTTCCTTTCTTCTTTTCATCAGTCACAACCGATGCCACTGTCTTTGATGCCTTAGCAAGCGAAACATCTTTTACACCGGAATCTGTTCCTGTTTTTCTCTTTCCAAATGTATAACTTCCATCGGCCTGCTTTGCAGCAATTTTCAAACCATTGGTGTTCGCTGTTACCGATGCTGTTTCCTCATAAGAAGACAAAGCATTTTCAGAATAACCACCAACTAGTTTTCCGCCATTTTCTACAACTTTATATTTGCTTTTGAAGTCTTGTAAATCTGCTGTTTTAACCGCTACCGGTACATATTTAATTCCAGTCACTGTGTAACTTACAAGTTTTGTTGTTGAAGCATCCGAAAGCGTCAGAACTCCTTTTGCATATCCAATCTTCTGACCATCTGTCGTATAAAAACTCTGGTTTTTATCTTTATCTTGCTCCCAATAAGACACCGGATAATTTTGTCCATTATCCGCCGTAATTACGGCGTCACACTGGAAACTTCCTCGATGCAGACCATGATTCGTTGTCGCACGGGATACCGCATCAAATGCCCCCTTATCCAATTCACCGCGGGCATCTTCTGTTTCATTGGAATCTGTCATGTTTTTTCCATCTTTCAAATAAACATCTTCCGCAGCCCAATACTCTGCCCAATTAAGATCTGCATACAAATAAGTATATGACTCATCTGCCGCTGCACTTTTCGATGTTGTTACTTTATCAAAAGGTCCAACACCAAATAACATAGCTGCCGCTAATCCGCATGCTGTCATTTTCTTTGCCAGCAAAACAATTTGTTTACGCATAATTTATCCTCCGTTTAATTCGTAACAACTAACTGTTGTTCGTATTTTCTAACGTAACAAATTATAAATTTGACATCCTGTTCTGTCAATGCTATTTTTCACTATTGATAATTCTTTTCGACTTGGTTCTCTATTGACAATTCCCCCCTCTGCAAATATACTAAAAAGGCGGCAAAAGCCGCCTTACATTTATTATAACTAAGAAAGAAGGGATACGATGCGTTCTTCCAACGACCGCGAATCAGCCACTTACACGCGCAGTGCTCTCATCTGCTTTGTCTGTGTGGGCATCTGTCTGTATTTTGATATTCAGAAATACGTAAAAACCGGCTTTACCTTTGACCGGGAATTTTTCATATCACTCGTTTTTTATGTTTTGCTGACCGCCCTTGGCATCCGCTCCATCCTCAAAGGACGGAAACTGAAAAAGGACGAATAGTTATCACATAAAATCTAACAATGACATCTGGTCGCTGAGCGGGAGGTCGCCGAGCATTCCCATCTCCCGCATCTTATCTACAATCGTACCGCTGACTTTACTGCGGGTTTTAAAGTTTTCACATGAAGTAAACGGGCCATCTTTTGCGGCTTCCACAACACCTTCTGCCGCCTTATCCCCCATACCATCAATTGTATTTAATGCCGGCATAAGTTTCCCGTCAATAATTTGGAAATGTTTCGCCTTTGCCCTAAATATATCAATCGGCATAAATTCATAGCCTCTGGCATACATTTCCTGAACAATTTTCATATCGCCATACGCTGCTTCTTCTTTGGGAGACAGCTGCTTTGCGGACAAACGCTTTTTGTAGTCTTTCATCGTCGTCTCTAACCGCTCTCTTCCCTGACACATCAACTCATAGTCAAATGCTTTTGCGCGAATGCTGAAGAAAGCCGCATAATAAGCAAGTGGATAATACACCTTAAAATATGCGATACGAAATGCCATCATGACATAGGCAACCGCATGAGCTTTCGGGAACATGTACTTAATCTTTCCACAGGATTCAATGTACCAATCCGGTACTCCCGCCTGTTTCATTGTCTCCTTCCATTCTTCCCACTGTGGCACTTTTCCTTTCGCCACCAGTCCTTTACGAACTTTTTCCATGATATTAAATGCCGTGCCGTCTTCCACGCCCGTGTGTATTAAATACGTCATAATATCATCACGCGTACAGATTGCGGTAGACAGTGTACAGTCACCTCTTGCAATGTAATACTGCGCATTATTAAGCCACACATCCGTACCATGTGACAAACCGGAAATACGCACAAGGTCCGAGAAGTTTTTCGGTTTCGTATCACGAAGCATCTGCATAACAAATTCCGTACCAAACTCCGGCACACCAAGGCTTCCCAAATCCAGTCCCATCAAATCATCCGGCGTAACACCCAGTGCCGATGTATTGTTAAACAACGACAACACCTGCTCATCATCGAGCGGAATATTTAAGGCACTGACACCGGTCAAATCCTCAAGCATCTTAATAATGGTAGGATCATCGTGTCCGAGTATATCAAGTTTTAACAGGTTATGGTCAATCTTATGATAATCAAAATGCGTTGTAATAATGGATGTTGTCTGGTCATTTGCCGGATGCTGCACCGGTGTAAACGTGTCAATTGTCCATCCCATTGGAAGTACAACAATTCCTCCCGGATGCTGTCCGGTCGTACGGCGCACGCCAACACAGCCCTCCAACAGACGCTCAATTTCCACCGTCCGCTTAGGAATTCCTTTCTCCTCAAAATAATTTTTCACATAACCGTATGCCGTCTTATCCGCAAGTGTACCTACCGTACCGGCACGGAATGTCTGTCCGGCACCAAAAATAACTTCCGTATATGCATGGGCTTTACTCTGGTATTCACCGGAAAAGTTCAAATCAATATCCGGCTCTTTATCCCCGTAAAATCCAAGGAATGTTTCAAACGGTATGTCATGTCCATCGCGCACAAGTTCTGCCCCGCAATTCGGACATTTCTTCGGCGGCATATCAAATCCGGAACTGCCGGCAAACGCTTTTACCTCGTCCGAATCAAAATCCGAATAATGGCATTTTTCGCAGTAATAATGTGCCGGAAGCGGATTTACCTCTGTGATACCGGACATTGTAGCAACGAAAGAAGAACCAACGGAACCACGCGAACCAACAAGATACCCGTCCTCATTCGATTTCCACACAAGCTTCTGTGCAATAATATACATTACGGCAAATCCGTTGGAAATAATGGAGTTTAACTCCCTCTCCAGCCGCTCCGAAACCTGCACCGGTAAATTTTCCCCATACATACTGTGCGCCTTATTGTAACAAATATCACGAAGTTCCTGATCGGAATTTTCAATAACCGGCGGACATTTATCCGGAAATACCGGCGATATCTTCTCAATCTGATCGGCAATCAAATTCGTATTCGTTATAACAACTTCTTCTGCTTTTTCCTCTCCTAAGTAGGAAAATTCCGAGAGCATCTCCTCAGTTGTTCTAAAATAAAGTGGCGGCTGTTTACCATCATCCATCTTTTTACCGGCAAGCAGAATTGTACGGTAAATATCATCCTCCGGGTCAAGGAAATGGACATCACAGGTAGCGCAGACAGGCTTGTTATATTTTTCGCCAAGCCTTACAATCCGGCGATTCATTTCCTTTAAATCATCCCATGTATTGATGTTTGCGTAGGCACCTTTTTCCTTGTCAAACATAAATTCATTGTTGCCAATCGGCTGAATTTCCAGATAATCATAGAAATCCACCAATTCTTCAATTCTCTCCTCGTCTGCATCATCTAACAGTGCACGGTACAGTTCGCCCGCCTCACATGCCGAACCAAGAATCAATCCTTCCCTGTATTTCATTAACTGACTCTTTGGAATACGTGGACGTCTGGCATAATAATCCAAATGTGCCATTGATACCAGATGATACAAATTCACACGTCCAACTTCATTTTTTGCAAGAATAATCGCATGATAACTCGGCTTTTTCTTAATGATTTCCGGTGCCGAATGCGTCCTCTCATATAACGCCTTCAAATCTGTAATGCCCTGTTTTTCTAACATTCGGATCATTTTCTCAAAAATTTCCGCAGTTGCCTCAGCATCTTCGACCGCGCGATGGTGATTCACAAGTGAAATCTTCATCGTCTTTGCCACATTATCAAGCGTATATTTCGCCAGATGTGGAAATAACACACGTGCCACACCAACCGTATCTACAACCGTATAATGAATATCTCTGCCCTGCTCGGCTCCTTTTTTGCAGATAAAACTATAGTCAAATCCGGCATTGTGGGCAACTAATACACATCCCTTGCAAAAGTCAAGGAATTCCGGAAGTATCGTTTCGATTTTTGGCGCATCACTTACCATGTCATCCGTAATACTTGTCACGTCAGTAATTCTCGGTGGAATTGCTACCTCCGGATTTACAAATGTACTGAAGCGGTCCGTGATTTTTCCCTTTTCCACTTTTACCGCACCAATTTCAATAATGCGGTTTCTCGTTGGCGAAAAACCGGTTGTTTCCAAGTCAAAGACAACAAACGAATCCTGCAAAGTCTGCCCTTCTTCATTTACAACGGTATCGTCCAAATCGTCTACTAAGTATGCCTCACAGCCATAAATCACCTTAAAATTATCATCTTTAATGGCATGGTCGGCATCCGCAAAAGACTGAACAACACCATGGTCAGTAATTGCAATGGCAGGGTGTCCCCACTCCTGTGCTCTTGTTACCAATTTCTGACAGTCTACCACCGCATCCATATCACTCATCTGCGTATGTGCATGAAGTTCCACACGTTTTACCGGTGCCTCGTCTTTTCTGCCAACGCGGAAATCATCAATTTCTTTGGCACCATCTATGTTTTTAATGACAAGTTCCTTTGAATAATCATCAAAAGAAGCATGCCCTTTTACTTTCACATAATTTCCGCTCTTTATAAACTCAGAAAGAGACAATTCCTCTGCCTTTGTTTTTTTCACAAACATAAGACAGCGAATCGTATCGGTAAAATCCGTAATAGCAAAAGAAATTATCAATTTTTCACCATTACTGAATTCTCGTTCTTCCACACTTCGAATCATACCGGCGATAACGACTTCTCCAATTTCGTCCACAATATCGCTGATTGGCATAACTGCCCCTTCCACATTGGAGCCAAAAAACACACTGGGGTCTCTTGTCTTTTTTTTCTTTGCCACATATGTTTTCTTTTTTTGTATCTTGCGCGCCTCTTCCACCGCTTCTTCATTTTCTTTCTCTTCTTTTTTTCGTACTACTGTATAAACTTCCGGCTCCTTGTTAATCTTTCGCTCCTTCTTCTCATAGTGAAAAGAAATGTCCACTTCCTGACCGAAACTGCGTTTTAATCGTTTGGATAAAAATTCTTTAATTTCCTTACTTTTTTCATGACACAAAAAATCATCGTCACAGGTTAAAACAATCGAGTTTCCATCCACTTTAAATGGATGGCTGCAAAACTTCATATGTTCAATTGTGTCATGTTCTTTTAACTCTTCTTTTAAAATTTCTTCGCATTTTTCCACCAGTTCATCCACCTCATAAGACGCTGCAAACGGGTAATACATCTCTAACTTTGGCTGCACTCCCATTTTACGGAACACCTGCGAATACAAAGCATGCTCCATCGTATGTATCGTTCGTCTGTGAAGCAGCTGGTCACTTTGACAGTAAATAAAGGCCAGCATCTTCGTACGCGATGCGCTGACCTTCTCCACCATAGTTCCTGAAAAATAATTATATAAGGAGTCCTCGATTGATAATTCCGGAAATGCTTCAAAAAAATGTACCACAAAAATCAACCCTTTCTCAATCTTTCCAGTGTAAAAGTTCCTGCCGCAAAGTTTCTAACAACTCGCTTTCCGGCACTTTCTTTACAATTTCGCCCTTCTTAATTAATAAACCTTCACCAATTCCTCCGGCAATCCCGATATCGGCTTCCTTTGCCTCACCCGGACCATTTACTGCACAGCCCATAACGGCAACTTTGATATCCAAATCAAAATCTTTCACCATTTCTTCTACTTTACCGGCCAATGAAATCAAATCAATCTGGGTACGTCCGCAGGTCGGACAGGATACAACCTGTACACCACCTTTATAAAGTCCTAATGTCTGCAAAATCAGTTTAGCTGCCTGCACCTCTTTCACAGGGTCTCCGGTAAGAGAAACACGGATAGTATCGCCAATTCCCTGATACAAAATTGTACCAAGACCAACTGCCGATTTAACACTTCCCGAATACACCGTTCCCGATTCCGTAATTCCTACATGCAGTGGAAAATCCGTCTGCTTTGCCAGTTCTTCATGCGCCCTGATACACATTAAAACATCAGAGGACTTGATGCTGATTACAAGATTATCATATCCCATGTCCGTAATTATGGACACCTTGTCAAGTGCACTTTCAACCAGCCCCCGTGCCGTGACGCCACCATATTTCTCAACCAGATTTTTTTCCAGAGAGCCACTGTTTACGCCTACACGAATTGGCACCTGACGCTCTTTACAGCAGTCAACCACTGCCTTTATTCTCTCATTGCTGCCAATGTTTCCCGGATTAATTCTTATTTTATCTGCACCGTGTTCCACCGCCGCAATGGCAAGACGGTAATCAAAATGAATGTCCGCCACCAAAGGAATGTGAATCTGTTTTTTTATCTCTTCCAAAGATTTTGCCGCTTCCATGGTCGGAATGGCACAGCGGATAATTTCACAGCCTGCCTTCTCCAGCTGCAAAATCTGAGATACCGTTGCTTTCACATCTTCTGTTTTCGTATTTGTCATAGACTGAATGGCAATCGGATTTGTGCCGCCGATTGTCACTTTTCCAATCTGAATTTCCTTTGTTTTATGACGCATTCTTTTCAACCCCTTTTACTAGAACAAATTGATAATATCATGCCCAAGAATGACCACCATTAACAGCATCAAGAGCATAAAACCTGCCATATTAACATAGCCCTCATATTTTGGATTCATCGGTTTTCTGCGAATCCACTCAATAATCAAAAACAGTAACCGTCCGCCATCCAATGCCGGAATCGGAAGTAAATTCATAACGCCAAGGTTGGCAGATAACATAATACACCAGTAAATCATGCTCATAACCATCATACCCGGTCCGCCACCATTGTCTTTGTCACCACTGGCTTCGATGTTTTTTCCCATCGTTGATACAATGCCAACCGGTCCTGACACATCACTTGCCTTAAAGCGTTTTGTCACCAGTCCCTGCAGGCTCTTTACAACCGTTTCAATCCAATACTTCATTTCGTAAGTGGAATACTTCAAATTGCCAAGAATACCTACTTTTTCCCACTTTCCGTGGTTAATTCCGATGCGGTAATTTTCATTTCCACTTGCATCTTTCATAAGTTCCGGTTTCATGACAATCGTTTTTTCCTGACCGTCACGCTCTACGACCATCGTCACATCTTCGCCCTTAGGAAAACCATAATAAGCGGTATACAAACTGATATCACCGTCAATTGTCATCGTTTTCCCATTGATTTCTTTGACTACATCGCCAACCTGCAAACCACTCTTTTGTGCCGGTGTGTTGTCAGCCACAACTGTAATCTGCGGACTTTGATATCCCATTACCGCAGTCAGTATAACAGAAAATATAAATGCTAAAATGAAGTTAAAAAATGGTCCTGCAAAAATAATTGCCATCCGCGCATAAACGGATTTTCTGCTGAAGGAAGAATCATCTGCGATATCCTCTTCTTCACCTAACATCATACAGGAACCGCCAAAAGGAAGCAGTTTCCAAGAATAAATTGTTTGTTCATTATACTCCGGGTGTTCTTCTAAAAATGCGGAAGATTTCAAAAACATGATTTTTCTTCCCTCACTTGTTTTCACCCATGAAATCAAACGCGGTCCCATGCCAAGCGAAAACTCTAAAACTTTCACCTTATTCCATTTTGCCACGATAAAATGTCCAAATTCATGAAATAAAATAATTACACTAAAAACTAAAATTGCCAAAAAAATGGTCCATGCACTCATCTGCTTACATTCCTCCAATCTTTATTTAAACGTTCATATGTTTCCCTTTCGGTTTCTAAAATCTGAGACAAATCAGGATGCTTAATTACCCGATGTTTACTCATAGCATATTCTATCATATCATAAATTTGTAAAAAAGCGATGTCTTTCTTTAAAAATCTCGCAACTGCATACTCATTCGCCGCATTCATCGCAGTCAGCATACTGCCGCCAATCCGGCTTGCCTCCACGGCAATTGGGATTCCCCGCAGAACATCCGTATTTGGTTTTTCAAATTGAATATCCGCTAATGCCTCAAAATTAAGCCTTTCTCCGCCCAAATAATTACGCTCCGGATAATATAGGGCATACTGAATCGGAAGCCTCATGTCCGGTGTTCCAAGCTGCGCCATCACAGCACCGTCAACAAAGCCAACCATGGAATGAATCACGCTTTTAGGCTGAACCAACACATGAATTTTATCGATATCCACATCAAACAGCCACTTTGCCTCAATCATTTCCAGACCTTTATTTATCATCGTCGCTGAATCAATTGTAATTTTTGCCCCCATGCTCCAGTTCGGATGCATAAGTGCCTGTTCTACCGTTACTTTTTCCAGTTCCTCTTTCGTACCGTGGCGGAACGGCCCGCCGGACGCTGTCAGAAAAAGAGTTTCAATCTGTGACTTTTTCTCACCGTTTAAACACTGGAAAATAGCGGAATGTTCACTGTCTACCGGAAGAATTGACACGCCGTATTCTTTAGCAAGCGGCATAATGATATGTCCTGCCGTCACCAGTGTTTCTTTATTGGCAAGGGCAATATCCTTTCCCGCACGGATTGCCTCCATGACCGGGCGAAGTCCAATCATGCCAACCATCGCAGCAACTACCACATCTACATTTGGCAGAGTAGAAACCGCAACAAAGCCATCCATTCCGTATAAAATCTCACAGGAATGATTCGGCAGCAATTTTCTTAACTCTTCCGCCTTTTCTTCATTTTTCATAACGGCATAAGACGGACAGAAACGCTGAATCAATTCTGCCATTTTTTCTACACTCTCACTCGCCGTCAGAGCAACCACTTCAAAATCGTCCGGATTCTGTGAAATAACATCCAACGTCTGTGTTCCAATGGAACCAGTCGCTCCAAGAATCGTTACTCTTTTCAATTTCAATTCCTCCCAATCAGCCAAGATTCATTGTAAGGGCTAATAAATAATAAACAAAAGGTGCTACAAATATTACACTGTCAAACCGGTCTAATACACCGCCATGTCCAGGAATTATTTTACCATAATCTTTGATTTCATAATTTCTTTTAATCGCTGAGGCTGTTAAATCACCGACCTGCGAAATCAACGCTCCAATCACTGTAACCAACGGAAATACGATATATGGATTTGCGGTAAAAGCGGCATATTCCGGAAAGAAAAAGGCATAAAAAAAACCAAGCAGTCCGGCGCCGACAACACCACCAATGCAGCCCTCAACCGTCTTTTTCGGACTCAGTTCTGAGAAATGATGTTTTCCAATCAGAACACCGGTCACATAAGCAAATGTGTCAGAGCCCCAGGCAGAAATTATAATCAGCCATACCAGCCAGTTTCCGGCAACTAAATCTCTCGTTCTTGCAATATAACTGAACAAAACACTTACATATAAAAAAGCAAACACTGCTTTTGTAATATCTTCAATTCGTAACTTTGGATAAGAAAATACATAAATCACTAATAGGGCAAGCATCATGAATATAAGCAATCCAAACAGCAGCCAGTCAATTCCTCCATAGACACAAAGCAGGCCATAATATACCACGGTCGCCACATACGACACCACTGCCAGGAAAGTTTTTTCCATCCGAAGTACACGCAGCAGTTCATATACACCAAGAAGTGACAAAACGCCGAGCGCAAAAAGCAAAAAATAACCTCCCTGAACAAAGACGAAAATAGCGGCAAGCACTAAGACAATCCCACTAATTAAACGAGTAAAAAACATGATTTGCTCCTCCTAAACTCCTCCAAAGCGACGGTCTCTTTTGTTATAATAATCAATCGCTTTTTGTAATTCTTTTTTATTAAAATCCGGCCACAAAACATCCGTAAAATAAAATTCGGTATAAGCAAGCTGCCAAAGCATAAAGTTAGAAAGTCTTTCTTCCCCACTTGTACGAATCAACAAATCCGGATCCGGAAGACCTTTGGTGTCCAAATATCCGGCAAACAATTCCTCACTGATATCCTCAGGCTTTACTTTACCGTCTTTAACATCCGCTGTCATCTTTCTCATCGCACGTGTCATTTCATCCCGGCTCCCATAGTTTAAAGCAACCTGAAAATGAAGTCCGGTATTATCTTTTGTTGCTTCTTCTAGTTCTTTGATACTCTGTTTCATGTCCTCTTCTAACGGAGTAATATCACCAATTACACGAACGCACATATTATTTTTTGTACTTCTCTTAATGCAGTCTTTCAAATACTGTCTGAGAAGTTTCATCAGCGCATTAACCTCATCCTGTGGCCGTTTCCAATTCTCCGTAGAAAACGCATATACGGTAAGATAATTTATCCCAAGATTATAGGCATCCTCACAAATCTGCTCCACGGTTTTACTTCCGGCAACATGCCCTGCTTTACGTGGCAGCAATCGTTTTTTTGCCCATCTTCCGTTACCATCCAAAATAATGGCAACATGGTTTGGCGCATTTAATTCTGAACGTTCCATAAAAATTCCTCCATCTTCTAAAAAAAGGAAGGACAGACAAGACTCCTGCAAAGCAGGAACAGGCTGTCCTAATATCCGGCACACATGCACCGAAATTCCTTCTATACGGTCATTACTTCTGTTGATTTTGCATCAATTGCCTGATCAATTTTCTTTACATACCCATCGGTAAGTTTCTGAATCTTGTCTTCTAACTGTTTCTGGTCGTCTTCTGAAATCTCGTTTGCCTTTGCTTCTTTTTTCACAGCATCGTTGGCATCTCTACGAATGTTTCGAATAGCAACCTTAGTTTCCTCACCTTTTTTCTTAACGTCTTTTACTAATTCTTTACGGCGTTCCTCCGTAAGTTCCGGAAATACCAGACGAATCACTTTTCCATCGTTTGCCGGTGTAAGTCCCAAATCCGAAGCCAAAATTGCTTTCTCGATATCTTTAATAAGACCGGCATCCCACGGCTGAATCTGAATCATGCGGGCTTCCGGTACAGAAATATTGGCAACGCCCTGCAAGGAAGTCGGTGTTCCATAATAATCCACCTGAATACGGTCTAAAATTCTTGGATTTGCACGTCCGGCACGAATTGCACCATATTCTTCTTCCAGATTTGCAAGTGACTTTTTCATCTTCTCTTCATATTGATTTAATTCCATGACTGTTTAACCTCCATTAATCCACAGTAATAATCGTACCGTTGCTCTTTCCTGCTACGGCGTTTGCAATACTGTTTTCTTCATTCAGACCAAAAATCAGCATTGGCATTTTATTTTCCAGACAAAGCACAGCGGCCGCCAAATCTACAACACCGAGTTTGTTGTCAACAATGTCTGCCATCTGCATCGAATCATACTTTTTCGCATCCGGATTTACCGCCGGGTCGGAATCATATACACCATCAATAGATTTCGCTGCGAGAATAATATCGGCATCAATTTCAATCGCACGAAGTGCCGTTGCGGTATCGGTTGAAAAATACGGATGTCCGGTTCCACCGGCAAAAAATACTACCATTCCTTTGCCGAGATATTTGTTGACGCGGTCTTTGGAAAATAACTTCGTAAAAGAACCACAGGAAAATGGTGTTAATACTTGTGTCATAAGTCCTACGGAACGACAGATTTCTGACATATAAATGCAGTTCATAACCGTAGCCATCATACCAATCTGGTCTGCTTTGGTGCGGTCTATCGTCTCACTGGAGCGTCCGCGCCAGAAGTTTCCACCACCGATTACAATGGCAACTTCAGTTCCGGCATCCACCAAATCTTTAATCTGTTTTGCAACCGGTACACAGGTTGCCTCGTCAAAACCGGTCCCCTTGTCTCCTGCCAAAGCCTCACCGCTTAATTTCAATAATACTCTTTTATATTTGCTCATTGCGAAATAGCCTCCTGTTATATTTCTTATTCAAAGAATGAATCCAAATCCACATCGGCATATGCCAAAGAGCAATGTCCATCAACAACAGCTCCACTGTTAATCTGAATGGATTTTGCCTTAATATCACCCTTTACTACTGCTGTGGAATCCACAATAACAGGACCATTTACTTCAATGTTTCCTTTTACTGCACCTGCAACCAGTACGGAAGTACAGCTAATGCTACCAATTACGACTGTTCCTACATCAATTTTTACAATACCACGACTGTTAATATCACCTTCCAGTCTTGGTGTGTTCACATAAATTTCGGAAGCAATTGTATTACCTGCTACTTTACCGGTAATTGTTAATTTGCCCTCACATTCTACATCACCTTCAATGGTACCTTTTACAACGAGTGATGTATCGGATTTGATGCCACCGTTAATGGTTGTTCCTTTCGTAATTACGGTAACTTCCTGTGCATCATCTTCCACCTCTTCCACCGGTGTATTATCAATGCTTGCTCCTTCCATTGCTTCTTCCATTACTTCTTCGTTCATGACGTCTTCCTCCTCGTAATCTTCAACCGATTCTTCAATTTCCTCCGGCTCATCTACTACTTCTTCCACCGGTGCTTCCACAGACTCCTCTATTACTTCTTCCGGCTCTGCAGCCACCGCAATTTCATTTTCTTCCGTCTCATTATTTTCCACAACTAATTCCGGAACCTCTTCTGTCGGTTCTTCCGGCGGAAAATCGGTTGTCAATTCACTCATCGAAACTGTCTCTTTTGTTTTCTCATCATCCACTGCCAGATTTTCATCCAGACTCTCTGTCAACTCATTTACGGACTGAGCAATATCCTCTTTTAAGTCCTTAAAAAAACTCATTTTCCTTCCTCCTGATTTCCATTGTTGTGCTGAATGAGTATCATCGACTCATCCACCGGCAACAATTCATAATTTTTAGCCTTAATTTGTTTTATAATAGATGGCAGTGCTTTTACCGTCATCGGTTTGTCTGCCACATCATACATAAGTACAACTGCTGTATCATATGCATCAACGCCCTGCATAACGCCGGTTACCACTTGTTCTTTTGTGGCATTTGCATTATTGATATCAGGACTGATAACATTCCAGTCTAAATACAGATAATGGTTTTTCTTTAACACATCAATAAAATTCTGGATTGGAAGTGATGTATTCTGCGTACTGCTTCCTCCCGGAAAACGATAAAACTTCGTGTGTACTCCGGTTGCTTCATATAAGCAACGGTTGATTTGCTTTAAATCTTTCTCAAAAGCCTCTTTAGAATCATAAATCACATCCTGAATGTGTGAATAAGAATGCATTGCTAACGTGTGGCCTTCTTTTACAATCCGCTGATATATTTTCTTCGACGAAGCGTCCTCTTTTCCTGTCACAAAAAAAGTTGCTTTCACATGGTTCTTTTTCAGTATATCCAAAATTTTCCCCGACTGGCTTCCCGGACCATCATCAAAAGTCAGATAAACCTTTTTTGTAGTTGTATCATCCGTTGGTTTTATCGTTGGCTCGGCAGTCGTTGCCTTTTTTGGCGCTTTCGTTGTCTTCACCTCTTTTTCCTGTGCTTTGACAACACCCGAATCCGACACCTTGGTAATCGTCTCAATCTGCTTTTCCAGTGAATGAACCTTCACTAATAAAAACAAACACATTATCGTAGGCAGTAACAAAAGTACAATAGCTGTCCCTACAATAATTTTCTTAATTCGCTTTACCCTTTTCTTCCGATAAGCAGCCTCCGCTGCATGAACTGTATTTCCTGTCACCTAACAGCGACCTCCTTATCCTTCCATTTCTCGCAGCACGTTATCTAATTTCTTTTTCTTCTTATCGCGCTTATACTCATACAATTTACCATCTGCCGCATTCACGCAGTCCTCTAAGTCTCTCTCCTTTTCGGATTCCAAAAGACAGTAACCAACACTTGCCTTTACCAGATATGGTAGTTCACTCTCTTCATTAAAGTCTTCCAGATACCCATTAAAATCCTTTACAAACTGCTCTGCCATATCTTCTGTATAACCAATTCCAACGACATTATATTCATCGCCGCCGACACGGGCACAAGCATCTTCTTTTCCTGCCACCGCCTGCATCGCCTCACCAATTGTCCGCAGTGCCAAATCTCCATTCATATGTCCAAAACGGTCATTGACCACTTTCAGATTATCCATATCAATAGCAAATATTACAAATGACTTCTTCTCCTTTTTCGCCCTTTTATATTTTTCAAGGGAAACGGAATCAAATCCTCTCCGGTTGTATAAACCGGTCAGTGCATCATGGACATATAAATTGTTCAATTCCTGAAGAAGTCCCTGGTTTTTCTGTTTAATGCGAATCATCTCTAGCGCATTGCCAAGAATTGCAAGCCAGTTATTAAAGGTCTTATTGGTGCTGTAATTATCCTCATAAGACACAGCCAGATAACCGTAAGAAAACTGGTTGTTATGAATCGGGAAAAAATAATAAATCATCGGCTTATCTTCCGATACATCTTTTGGCAAAAGCTGTGAAGTTTCAAATACATCAAACACACAGGCTCTTTTATGAAACAAACCGCCAACAACTTTACTCTTCTTAGCAAAGCCGTTTGCCGGAGAACAGTATTTCGGATACTGCTCACCGCGTCCTTCACCTAAGCAGATAAAAAAACTGTCAATATGGTCATTCGCACCTATACGGAGTGACTTTTCAATGCCGTCCACATGATCAAGATCTGACAAATCAATAAACATATATGTGTTACTCTGATTTGACTCCATAATACTCTGGTATTCATTCATCTGACGAACACGTTTGGCTAACATCGACTGCATATTAAATGTCTCACAGCCACAGGAATTACGGAAAATCACTTCGGAATTCACATAACTTTTCTGCGGTACTGTTTCGCCACGCCACATAGCTTCAATAAGCCCAACCGCCTTTTTCACCATATCATGAACCGGCACAGAAACTGTCGTAATCGGTGGGAGGGTAATCGAAGATTCCCATATATTATCAAAGCCGGAAACAGCAATGTCATCCGGTACCAGAAAACCTTTAGCAATCAGTTCATTCATTAAAGAACTTGCCATATAATCATTTGCACACACAATTACTTCCGGTTTTTCAGCCAGTTCCATCGTAAAGTAATCGGCTGCTTCTTTCGCTTTTTTTGTCCAGTAATCCCCTTCATATACCATTTGTTCATCAAATGGTATCCCGCGGTTAGCCAAAGCCCGCTTATAATCAGCCAGTCTCGTAATCGTATCCGGATGGTCAAACGGTCCCGACATAAATGCAATTTTCGTTTTATGATGTTCATCCACAAAATGATACACCAAATCCTCTATACGGTGTTCCTGATTCACTAACACCGCCGGATAATCCTTTAAGTCATGGCGCAATGTAACAACCGGGCAGCTGCATTTTTTCTCAATGCTCTCTACCACGTAATCAAGTGCCGGTTTATTCGCCAAAGTATCATGACATAAAATAATAGCATCCAATTCCTCAAACGGAATCAAGTGAACAATATTTGCTTCTCCTCTGCCATTTCTTGTTGTTTCGGTTCCATAGCACGAAAAGAATGTAAAATACGCCAAATTATAATCTGCCTCTTTTGCATACATTGACAACGTCTGGCAGATTTGTTCCTGATAATGTGATGACACATCACAAAGAATTACACCAATCGTTTTTCTCCCATTTTCAAACATATGGTTTCTCCTTTCCGTACTTTGCACACACTTATTCATATTATATCATATTATAAAAATATTTCCACATGTTTTTTCTCATTTGTCTACACTTACGCCGTCTGTTTTTGTGAAATCAGGGACTGTTTTTGCAAGCTCTTCTGCCACCTCTTTAATTTCATCCGAGAAATCCATATACCACTGCCGCGTTTCCAAAACATATGCTCTCCGAAACGCCTCATCCGTACAAAAAGCAGTCCTCAAATTATGTAAGCGGTCAGCCGCTTTTACAACAAACGCAATTGAATTCGAGCGGACTCCCGCCACATATTCAGCCATGACATATCCTTCTTGTTTTGTCAAAAGGCGCACCGCTTCCAACACCCGTGCACCACCAAGATCAAAAATCTCCTCTTCGGTCGCATCGGTGTCCTCTAACAAATCATGAAATAAAGCTGTAATCTGGTAGTCCATCCCATAGCCTTGATTTCTCACGATTTCCGCCACCGCTAAAGGATGCATAATATATGGTTCGCCGCCAATGCGGAACTGCCCCTTATGTTTTTCTGTTGCAAAAGCCTCAGCTTTTTGGTATCGTTCCTTCTCATCCATGCGCTTTTTATCCATGCCCCTCATTTATAATGTATGATACATAAATTGTAGCATATTTACCGGAATAGTTCAATGATTGGTGGATGTTTTTTGTTTCCGTAGTTTAGAAAGAAAAGTTTGCGATTCGTGGGCACTCCCGTTAAACAAACGCGTAAGGGTATCGGCGTGCCAAATACGCACGCTTGATACCCACGTGTTTGTACCCACTCATCACAAACTTTTCTTTTCTAAATTACAGGAAGCAAAAAGACATCATCGTCTACATCTTAGCAAACAATGATGTCTTATTAATTCAATCAAATATTGAACTAAAAATGCTATATTCTCTTGCCTTATCTGTACCAAGAAATATTTCTTAGTTACCCATCTGTGCGGCAACTTCTGCCGCAAAGTCTTCTTCTTTCTTCTCAAGGCCTTCACCGGTCTCGAAACGAACGAAACTCTTAAGTGTCAGATTGCATCCAACTGCTTTTGCAACAGATTCTACATACTTAGCAACAGTCTCTTTGTTCTCAGCCTTTACATAAACCTGTTCGGTCAGACATACTTCTTTCAACTCTTTGTTCAAACGTCCGATAATCATTTTCTCAATGATGTTATCCGGTTTGTTTGCATTCTTAGGGTCGTTTTTCGCCTGAGCAAGAAGAACTGCTTTTTCTCTCTCTTTGTATTCATCGGATACATCATCGGATGAAAGATACTGAGGATTCATAGCAGCAATCTGCATTGCTACGTTTTTCAAGCACTCAACTACTTCTGCTCCGGTGTTATCTGTCTCAGCAGCAATCAAAACACCAATTTTACCGCCAGCGTGAATGTAATCAACAACAATACCATTGTCGCAGGTTACTTTCTCAAAACGACGGATATTCATGTTCTCACCGATGGTAGCAACCATAGAAGCAAGCTCTTCTTTTACTGTCTTAGAAGAATCGCCAGCCCATGGCTCAGCCAAAAAGGCATCGATATCAGCAGCAGAGGAAGCATTTACCTGATCTGCTACAGCAGCAACGAAATCCTGGAATTTTTCATTCTTTGCTACAAAGTCAGTCTCGCTGTTTACTTCAACGATAGCGGCTTTCTTGCCATCTTCACTGATGTTTGTCTTAACAATACCCTCAGCAGCGATACGTCCGGCTTTTTTCTCTGCCTTTGCAAGACCATTCTCGCGAAGCCATTCAACAGCCTTGTCCATATCACCATCTGTATTTGTAAGTGCCTTCTTACAATCCATCATGCCGGCACCTGTTTTTTCTCTTAATTCTTTTACCATTGATGCTGAAATAGCCATTTTTAAATCCTACCTTTCTCTTTCTTACTCTGCTTCTGCCTCAGATGCTTCTTCTGTCTCTTCTGCTAAAGACTCGCCCTGATTTGCCTCAATAACAGCGTCTGCCATCTTAGAAACAATCAATTTAACGGCACGAATTGCATCGTCGTTACCAGGAATTACGTAATCAAGTTCTTCCGGATCACAGTTTGTATCTACAATACCAATCAAAGGAATACCAAGGATGTGTGCTTCCTGAATACAAATTCTCTCTTTTTTCGGATCTACTACAAAGATTGCATCCGGGATATCTTTCATGTCTTTGATACCGCCAAGATTCTTCTCAAGTTTTGCCCATTCTTTCTTAAGGTTAATAACCTCTTTCTTAGGCAGAACATCGAAAGTTCCATCTTCTGACATTTTCTCGATTGCTTTTAATCTCTTAATACGAGTCTGGATTGTCTCGAAGTTTGTAAGCATACCACCGAGCCATCTCTCGTTTACATAGTACATACCGCAGCGCTCTGCTTCTGCTTTAATAGAATCCTGAGCCTGTTTTTTGGTACCTACGAAAAGGATTTTGCCACCTTCTGCTGCAATATCTTTTACTGCATTGTAAGCTTCATCTACTTTACCTACAGATTTCTGAAGATCAATGATATAAATACCATTTCTCTCTGTGTAGATGTACTCAGCCATTTTAGGGTTCCATCTTCTTGTCTGATGTCCAAAATGAACACCTGCTTCCAGTAACTGTTTCATTGAAATAACACTCATTATTTCGTACCTCCATTTGGTTTTTTCTTCCATCCGCTTCTTCTTTTTGTTACACTGTCTTCGCAAAAAAAAGACAGCACCATAGCAAAAATCGGCGAATGTGATTTTTTCAATCCGATTCATAATATCATAAACCGAACAAAATTGCAAGTATTATTTTCCACCGGTAATAATCCGCGCAACTTCTTCCTGCGATGCGCCAACCGGTATTTTATAATCGCCGGCAATTAATTTTTTTGCCAAACCGCTTTTTTCTAAATAATGGTCAAATTTATCGGCATTCTTAATAAAACCAGCCTCTTTTAATTCATGGGAAACAGAACTTGACAAAAGACCGCTCCGCACTGTAAAAGAACGTGTTTTCCCACTTGGTTTCTGTGTTTCTTTTGGCTCTTTTGTTGCTTTCTGTGCAGCCGTAGAATCCGGTGTTTTCGTACGAACTGGTTTTTTAGACTGTACTGCCGCTGCTTGTCCCGTCGCTGCCTGTGAAGGCGCAGCTGACGGCTGTATCAGCGTATCCGGTGTTTTTTCCGGAAACTGCATACCAAGTTCTTTAGCCTGTTTAATAATTGAATTTTCGCTGTTTTGTCCACGGTAACTAATACACAATAACAGTGTTGCAAGTAAAACACCCACGCCAAGTCCCCGGAGGAAATACCTCATCTTCATTTGTTATCCCCCCCATAAAGTGCAAGAACAAGTTTTACTTCACCCTGTCCGATATTTAGTTGTTTTGATATTTCTAAAACAGATTTTCCCTGTTTGTGTAATTCCTTAATCTTTTCATTTACATTCCCCTGCCCTGCCACTGACATTTCAGGTTTGGATGTTTCATTTTTTACTGCCTTTTTTGGCTCTGCTTTTTTTACCGTTTTTTTCTTTTCTGCTTCTTGTGCATTTGCAGTCAGACGTGAAATCGCTGTCTGGGAAGCCGTGACCGGATTTAAATCCATCCGATTTGAAACCGCCGGTTCCGATGCCATACGTGTTTCAGCCATGGATTCTTTCTTCACCGGTTTCGACATAAATTCTTTCAATTCTTTTTCTTTTTCACTCAGCATGTTGTACATAAAGACAACTTCCTGATGGTTGGCATCAATTTTTTCCAAAATCTGCTGTGAAAACTCATCCACCGCCATGATTTTATCATTGCACAAACGATTCATCCGTTCCTCAGTCGTATCCACTAATTCATCCTGTCTCTCGGATAAAATTTCTCCGACACGCTCTTTGATTTTTTCTTCTTCTTTCTCTGTCCAAAGTTCGGAACTTAAGTTTTCCTTTTCCCCCTCTGCAAAACCGCTATTCTTTTTTGCCACAAAGCAGCTTGCACACAAGCAGATAAAGCCAATAATAATCAATATGATTTCTATCGCTGTCATAATCCATCCTTCTTCTTAAATCGTAATATCAAAACTTCCGGTTGAACGAGGTGCTAATCGTTCCTTTTTTTCCTGTTTTTGTTTCTTTTTTGAGGAATTTTTCGCACCTGTCCCTTTTCCGTTTCCTTTCTTATCGTAATCCTTTGTTTCGCTTTCCTGCGTTTCTACTGTTTGTCTGCTTTCACGCCTTACTTGCTGCTGAAACTGAATACCATTCTGGTCATAAATATGCTGATTCTGATTCAGTTCACGGCCCTGTGCATCTGCTGCATTCAGCGTTCTTGGCGCCATAGTAACTGCATCAATTGAACCCATCGACATAGAAAACGCCTCCTTTTTTCTTACAATCCAACAATCCGTACATCTGCACCATCTCTTACAAAGCGGCAGTGGGAAACCTGCTCATGCTGAATTTTACTGACATCCTTTATGGTAATATCAATCCCTGAATACACGGCTCCTTCCACCCGGATACAGGAATGTTTATTTTTTTCAATCCTTACTAAAAGTTTTTCTCTTTCTTCGCGCAGTTCTCGAATCTGTTTCACAAGAAGCGGCTTATTTACCGTTGCCTGTTTCAAATAATTCATCTGTTCTGGCAGCACTTCCTGATTAGACGCTAACTGCTCCTTGACCCGATTTACAACTTCATCAATTTTCCGAAGTGTCTCTTCCTTATTTTCCACTTCTTCCTTGATTTCATTCGCACGAATAATCAATTCTTTATCTGAAATAATCTTGATTTTCGTTGAAGCACCCATTGTCGAGCCAAGTGTTGTCGCATGAACATCAGCATAAGTTGATAAACTTCCGCCGTTAATCAAACCTTTTTTTCCTAATATATCAACATTTTCCTGACATTCCACATCACTGTGCAAAATGGCATCGGCTTTGAGCATGCCTTTACATCGAACCTTACAGTTTTCCAAAAATTTTGCAGTAATATTACCTTCTGCCTGAAGCATACCACGGTCCATCCCCTGCATGCCTCGTTTGAGAACAATATTACCACCGGAAACAAGCGTTGCGCCTTCCACAACACCATTCACAATAATATCGCCCTCGGCTTTAACAGCAAATCCGGTTGTGACATTTCCTGTCACTTCTACCGTTCCCTTATAATCAATATCTCCGGTTGATGAATCAACATTTGCCGGAACCCGGTAAACATCAGAAACCATAACCATATCATCAACTAAGGTTACATGCCCGGAAACCTTCGAATATATTGTACACTTATCCTCTGAAATCCGTATATTCCGTCCAAAACGAAGCGCACGGTTTCGCACTTTTTTCGGCATCATTGGTTTACCTAACACGGATACACCCGCTTTTCCACGATACGCCGGCGTAAGTGTCGCAAGTTTATCTCCTTCTTTGACCGACTTAATATTTCCCAATTGATGAAAATCAACGCTGCCATCTTCATTTAATTTCGGATGGGCAGTCGTATTTATATCAAAATAATACTTGATTTTTGCACTGTATCCCTGAACCGGCATCGTTGCCTCAGCAATCAGATAGTCCTTTTCATAGGCATGATTCTGTAAAAAATGTTCAATCGCTTTTTTGCGGATTCCATGATGGACACCTGCCATCTGCAAATCCGAGACAATATCATCTTCTGTCAGGCTTGCGCCCCCTGTAGTCGGCGGATAAAATCGCGCAAATGCACGCTCTCCATTTGGCGTGATGGTAACAATACATTTTTCGCTTTCCGGTATAATTTCTCCTTCGTACAGCATAAACATCGAATCGAATTCTTTACGCTTTAAATACTGGTCAAGTGCCACCTGGTCATAATCCGGAAACGAAATGGCATCTAAATATTTCATAACCATCTCCGGCGAAATATCCACTTCACCTTCTTCCGGTGCAAAAATTTTCAGCCACATTCTTCCATCTTCTGCTACTACCTGAAAATAACCATTTGCCGCCATAAGTATCCTCCTATTTCTAATTAGAACAAACTAAGTAAATCAACGGAGTCCCCTAACTGCTCCTTAATTTTTTTCAATGCTTTTGTATGAAGCTGGGAAACTCTCGACTCCGAAACACTCAATATCTGACTAATCTCTTTTAATGTCAATTCTTCGTAGTAATATAATGTGATGACATTCTGCTCTTTTTCTGTCAGTTTTTTGAGGGCTTCCACAAGCATTTCCTTCAATTCCTGCTTTTGGATCGCATGATCGGGCTGCTGAAATTTTGCTCCCATCGTCTCCAGACGCCCTTCGTTTCCCTGTTCCAGATAATCATCTAAGGAAATCAAATTGGTAAATTCCGCCTCTGCCTTCCAGTTCTCATATTCTTCCACGGAGATTCCCAATTCATTTGCAATCTCATCGCCTTTCGCCGTTCTTCCACATTCTGCTTCAATTTTCGCCGCAGCCGCATCCATTTTTTTCTGCTTCTGTCTAAGTGTCCTTGGAATCCAGTCCATCTTTCGGATTTCATCCAAAATTGCACCTCGAATTCTCAAACTGGCATATGTTTCAAATTTTACATTTTTTGCCATGTCATACTTATCAATGGCATCAATTAAACCAAAAATTCCATATCCTACCAAGTCATCATACTCTACCGTATACCCCAAGTACATACTCAGCCTGCCTGCCACTAAATTTACAACACTGGCATATTCAAGAATAAGCTGCTCGCGTAATTGTGGGGTCTTTTTCTTATGATACTGTTCCCACAAGCGGTTTCGTTCTGTTTCCCTCATCCACTATGTCCTTTCCTAGGTCATGCCTGCTCCGTTTGTTCTGTCTGATCCACCTGTTTTTCTGCTTCTTCCTTTTCTCTTTCTTCCGCCTCCTGCTGCTCCTTCAAAAGACGAGCCTGCTCTTCAGCTTCCTGACGTTTTTTCTCCGCCTCAATCATAGCTAGATGCTCTGCCTGCACTTTTCCAACAATCTGCGCCGCAATCTGCCCAATGATATAAAAAAGAAGTAAAACAATAACTAACGTAATTAAACTATTTAAAACAGGCCACCTTTGTACCACACATAAAACACAACACACAAGGCCGGCAGCCAACATAATAAAAGCAGGTATATAACGATTTTTCATATCCTACACCTCGTCAAATCACATATTCATTTACACCAGCCACCGAAATATGCAACAACTCACATTCCGGGTCAAATATAATTGTGCGGCTGAAATCTTTTCCAGAATCATCCGCCACAATTGGAATATTCTTTTCCTGTAAAAATTTCCTGACTGCCTGATTGTTGTGATGTCCAACATTCAGCAGTTCATTATCCAAATGATGCGCAAACATTCTAGCACCGCCTGCAATTTTAGCACGCAGATTTTCTTTCAATCCTCCGCGTGCTAAAAGTTCATGATACATATCTAAAAGACATGTGTCTGCAAACTTCATTCGGTTTTGATTATGAGTAATCTTTGTGCTGTCCGGAAGCATAATATGTGCCATTCCACACAACTTTGTTTTCGTGTCATAGATTACGACCCCCATACACGAACCAAGTCCTAACGTCGAAATTTTATCCGGCGGTGCACATAACTTATAGTCAGCCATTCCAACACGAATCATCTCACTCATACTTCTTTCTTTTCCTCAATTACCGCATTCATATCCAATAAAGAAATGAGTTCCTCTCCTTTTTTGCCAATCCCGGCAAGGAAAGATGCTTTTTCCTCTTCCAGCTTAAATGCTGGTTTCTCGATAGAAGCCGGATTGATATTTACCACTTCCTGCACTTCATCGACAATTACACCAATCATTGACTGATCCTGCATACGGATAATAATGATTCTCGTTGCGGACTGACAGACATCATCCTCTAATCCGAAACGTCTGCGCAGACTCATAATCGGAACCACTTCACCACGCAGATTAATCACACCAACATAATATGACTGTGACTTTGGAACTCTTGTCATATGCTGCATTCTTACGATATTATCCACACAGGAAATATCAATTCCATATTTTTCATTTCCTAATTTGACAACAATATACTGAATTTCATCCATTGCTGTTTCCATTTCATTCATCAAATCTTCCATGTCGACACCCCCTACATTAATGTGTTTGTATCTAAGATTAACGCTACTTCACCATCACCAAGAATCGTTGCTCCACTAAAGAGTTTATCACAGGTGATGTGGTGTCCAAGCGACTTAATAACGGTTTCCTGTTGTCCAATCAATTCGTCAATCACAAGACCAACCTGCTGTTCTGCCTTCTGCATAATGACAACAATCAGAGATTCCGGATCATTTTCAACCGGCTCCATATCCAAAATATCATGCAGACGAAGAATCGGAATGACACGTCCACGAAGATTAATAACTTCTTTGGATTGTACAAAACTGATATCTTCTTTTGCAATATCCTCAATTCCATTGATGCTGCCAAGCGGAATCGCATATTTTTCTTCTCCGACTTTCACCATCAAAGCCTGAATAATTGCCAATGTCAAAGGAAGAGAAATCGTAAAGGTACTTCCCTCACCGGCAACGGTCTTTGCTGTAATATTACCACCAAGTGCCTCAATTTTAGTTTTTACAACGTCAAGACCAACGCCTCGTCCGGAAACATCAGTAATCTTTTCTGCTGTTGAAAAACTTGGCAGGAACAACAAATCAATAAAGTCTTTGTCTGTCATCGTCTCTGCCTGTTTTTCTGTAATAGAGCCTTTTTCAATTGCTTTCTGACGTACACGGTCAATGTCAATTCCGGCACCATCATCGCGTACTTCAATAACAACATTGTTACCATCCTGGTAAGCATCCAAAAAGATGGAACCAACCTCCGGTTTACCAAGACGTACACGCTCTTCATTGCTCTCCAAACCATGGTCAGCCGAGTTACGAAGCAAATGCATAAGCGGATCCCCGATTTCATCAATTACAGTACGGTCAAGTTCAGTCTCTTCACCAGTCATGTACAATTCCATTTTCTTATTTAATTTACGATTCAAATCACGAATCATACGTGGGAATCGATTAACAACACTCTCAATTGGCACCATGCGGACCTTCATAACGGATTCATGCAGGTTTGTTGTCACTCGCTCTAAGTACTCAATCTGTTCATGGAATGCCTGTGCATTTGCCATCTGTCCTGACGGAGAGGCAGCACCTGCCGACACAAGTCCATTCTTTGCAATAATCAGCTCGCTGACAAGATTCATCAGAACATCCAGTTTATCAATATCGACACGAACGGAACGACTGCCCACTTTTCCTTTGGAAGCCGATGCCTTCTTTGGCTTTTCTTTGGCATCCGGTTTTGCTGTTTCTTTCTTTTCCTGTTCCGGTTTTACATCATTCGATGGACCTGCCACAGGCGCATCCGGAATCTCAATATCATCGATGTAAACCTCTGTGATTTCCGATACATTCATAACAAGTTTTTTGATATTTTCTTTCGTATCACTTGATGCAAAAATCCAGCTGAAATCAAAATCAAATTCTTCATCCTCAATCTGCTCTGTCGAAGGTACAGATTTAATCAACTCACCTTTATTTTCAACAGATTTGAATACAAGGAAAGCTCTGGCAGATTTCAAAATACAAGTTTTTTGCAGATATACGGTAATTCCATACACGTTCTTTCCTTCTGCTCTTGCTGAATTGATTGCTGTCACTTCATATTCGGAAATCGGAATCTGCTTAAATTTGCATTTTTCATCCGATGCACTTTCCTGTTTATTTTCTGCTTTCTCTTCCTTTGCGGGAGTTTCTTCTTTTTTTACCTCTTTTTGCGACGGAGCAGCTGCACCGTCGCCACTCTGTTCCTCTAACAGAGCATTCAAATCATTAATAATATCTTCGTTGTCTTCGGTTCCTTCATTTCCCTCAGAGGAAATAACAGCCAGATAAGACTCCAGCGCATCCAGTCCTCGGAATAATACATCAATCAGCTTTTCATTCACTTTCATGTTTCCATTGCGGATTTCAGAAAATACATTTTCCAAATCATGGGTCAGACGCTGCATACGAACAAAGCCCATTGTACCGGACATTCCTTTTAGCGTATGTGCCGCACGGAAAATCTCATTGATTGTATCTTTATTCTCCGGCTCCTTCTCCAAGATCAGAACATGCTCATTCAAACTCTGCAAATGCTCTTTTGTCTCATCGATAAACAAATCTAAATATTGACTCGTATCCATCTTTTCACACTCCTATATGTTTTATCATGGTGTCTGCCACATCTTCGAGTGGCACAACTTCATTTACAATTCCCGCCTGTACTACTGCGCGCGGCATACCATATACCACGCAGGTGTCTTCATTCTGCGCTACAACCTGAATGTCCTTGTTTTTTTTCAGTGCACGGATTCCTTTGCAGCCATCGCTTCCCATCCCAGTCAAAACACCACAGACAATGTGTTCCACCGAACAAGAAACCAGTGATTCAAAAAAGATATCCGCACACGGCTTTAATCCCCCTCTTGCCGGCTTATCATTTTCCGACAAAATCAGATTTCCCTGTGCATCTTCTATGACTTCACACTGCTTGCCGCCCTGCGCAATATAAACCGTGCCCTTTTTCAGGCATTCACCATCCTCAGCCTCCTTAACGTCGAGATTACTAATCTCATTCAAGCGAGCTGCTAATGACTCCGTAAATCCTGCCGGCATATGCTGGACAACGACTAACGGTAATGGAAAATCCTTTGGAAAATACGGAATTACCGACTGTAATGCCCTCGGTCCTCCGGTTGAAGAAGCAATCACTGCCAAACCGCCGCTTCTCCTGCCGCTTTTTGGCACCTTCTTTTTTGCGTTTTTCTTCACCTTCTTCTCGGTCTGACTTTCCACATTTTTTGATTGGCTCTGAACCTGTAACTGCTGTTCTAAAATTGACTGCTCAACCTTTTTAGGAAGAGGCAGCTTACACGCCATATAGGTTCTCAGTAATACCTTTTTTCGGAATTCCTGATACCCCCCGCCAATGGAACCATTTGGTTTTTTAACAAAATCAAACGCACCAAGTGCCAATGCTTCAATGGTTTCATCAGCGCTCTGGCTGGCAATTGAACTTACAATCAATACCGGAATCTGAATTCGATATTTGTTTAGTTCCTTAAGGAGCTGTACGCCATCCATCTTCGGCATATTAATATCAACCAAAAGAATGTCCGGACGACATCCCCCCTGCAAAACATTAAGCGCTTCAAGTCCGTTATTCGCTGTCTTTTCGACAATCAATTGTTCATCATCATTTATTATATCAGAAAGGACCCTTCTCATAAGTGCAGAGTCATCAACAATCAATACTTTTTTCATCTGTGACATCTACTCCTTTCTCATCCTTCTTCGCTGCTCTTCAAAAACGTACTTAATTACCGTTTCACGTTCTTTCTCATTAATATTCAAAAATTCGCCCCTTGTCTCATAGGCAACACGGCTTCCCTCAAAATGAACGCAGGATACTACCTTCATATACAAAGAAAGTGGAACAATTCCACTTTGCAGCGAAAGTGGAAGGACAATTTCCACAAAATCCTCTTTTTTACATTCTACATTACCATGAAAACGAATTCCACCTCCACTTAAATCTGAAATGGTACCTTCTTCCCACAAAATTTCATCTTTCTCATTGTCATGCTCCGCTTCATTTCTCTTTTCAAACTGCTCTTTTGGAACAATCCGGTAACGAATTGGGAACAAACAATCCAAACGATAAAATTTTCTCCTCTGAAATTTTTTCAATGGTGTCAAAAAGATAACATCCATCACATACATACGGTTTTCTGTGTAACGCTTCTTAATCTGTGCCGTGCACTGATACAAACCGGAGTTTGTAAAAAAGCACAGATTATAATCATCATCAATTTCCAATGGAATTACTTTTCCTTCACGAATGGGCATCGCAATTTTGGCGGTTCTGTCCCCGTCAAAATCCAATACCTGACTGCCATATTTTTTATCTGACACCTTTCGCCCGATTGCACTTTTTATATGCATCAGTTCAATCCGGTCTCCAATCGCAAATGCAGCTTTCACGGGGTTGCTCCTTTCTATCGCCGATTAAATTTCATACGAATTACATTTGAAAATAACTGCTTAATACCAACAGCGCGTGGTTTTTCTTTCTCCATATCAAGTAAAGAAAGTGCAATCTTTTCCACAGACTGCGAAGCCAGTGCATCCGGGTCTGCTACGCTAAGTGGTTTCTGATGCATGACTGCTCTCTGCATATTTACATCATAAGGAATTGCCCCCAGATAATCAATATCTATGTCTAAAAACTTATTAACAACAACACCTAATTTCTGAAACAATTCATCCGCTTCTTTTTTTCCACGTACCTGATTGGCAATCATCTTAACAACCGTTTTTTCCGACATATACGAAGAATTGCGGTTCAACGCTTTTAATAACGCATAGGCGTCCGTAATGGACGTCGGCTCCGGCGTAGCCACCAAAAACACTTCTTCGCTGGCTGCCACAAACTCAAGCACCGAATCTCCGATTCCGGCACCGGTATCTACAATAATTACATCTGCCTCTTTGTCTAACTCTTCCATTTTCTGAATCAGCCAGAAAACCTGTTCCCGACTCAGATTTGCCATCTCATTGATGCCGGAACCACCGGAAAGAAAACCGATGCCTTCCGGTCCATAAGTTATTACATCTTGTATGCTTTTTCCTCGAAACATCAAATCTGCCAAATTATACTTTGGGCGAATACCAAGCATAATCTCAATGTTTGCCAAACCAAAGTCAGCATCCAGTACAACCACTCTCTTGCCGAGTCTGTGAAGCTGAATTGCCAGATTTACAGAAAAACTCGTTTTCCCAACCCCACCTTTGCCAGAGGTAACCGTAATAACTCTTGCTGTCCGTTTTTTTTCATCAATTTCCTGCTTTTTAATTATATTTCGTAAGCTTTCTGCCTGATCCATTCCACACCTTCCTTTCTCGCCATAGAATTAGTTCGTATGATTATCACTTAGTAATTTTTTTGCCACTCTCTGCGGATCCATCTCGCCAATGTCTTCCGGAACATTTTGTCCCCACGTTACATAAGACAATGGACAATTTGTTTTCACTCTCATATTCAACATGATTCCCGCCGAAGACGTTTCGTCAAGTTTCGTAAAAATAAGACTAAAATCCGTAAGCGCCGAGTAGACTGACGCAATCTTTTGTAAGTCACTGTATTTTGTACCTGCATTTAGTACCAGATAAACCTGTCTTTCATTCACCGGAATCTGCTCAAGCAATGCCCGGATGTCTTCCATCTGCTCTTTGCTTTTATGAGAACGTCCGGCAGTATCAATCAAGCAGACATCATACTGCTTAAGTTTTTCAAGATTATCCCCCAATTCTTGAGGACTGTAAATCACCTCAAGCGGGACGGATAAAATATTTGCATAAGTCTTTAACTGTTCCACTGCTGCAATGCGGTAAGTATCTGCTGTTACGAGTGCAATTTTTGCATGCTTCTCTAATTTTAATTTCGAAGCAATTTTAGCAATGGTTGTTGTTTTTCCTACTCCGGTTGAACCAAGGAAAAAGATAAATTTCGTCTTTTCATTTTCTTCTGACTTAATGCTGTAAGGCTGCCCTAACATCAAGATGATCTTCTGGTAAATATTTGCCAGAATCTGGTCTAACGGTGCATTTTTAGCAAGCGAACGATTTACCTCATCCATAATGGATTTTGCAATTTTTTCATCCACTTCATTCTGAACTAACTGCTGATATATCAACTCTTTATAGGCCTTTGTTTTTTCATCCTCCTCATCCTCTTCTTTGGATTCAGGAACCTCTTTTGGCTCTACGTTCTCTTTTGGCTCCGAAACCGGTATTTCGAGTGTTTTCTCAACTTTCTCGGTCATACCTTCTTTCTGCATCATCTGTTTCTCCAAAAGAGCTTGCAGCATACTAATACGTTCTTCTAAACTGCTGTTATCCGGTGCATCTGTCTTTTTCTCTGTTTCTGAAAATTTGCCTGCTTCAACCGGCCGCTTCTCTTTTGCCGCTTCCTCTTGTGAGTACAGTGGCGTCTCATCCAATGCTGCTGTCACCTCAACCTTTCCGCGGACAAATAACTTCGCAAGACCTTTTGGTTTTACCTTCTTAATATTCATGACAATGGCATTATTCCCCAATTCGTTTTTTGCCATTTCAATTGCAGCTTTTTCTGATTTTGCTAAAAACTTTTTGATAATCACTCTACCGTCACCATCCCAACTGATTGTAATTCAACATCGGAATCAATTTCATTATATGACAATACATGCAGATTCCTAAATTGTTCTTGCGTTAATTTTTTCAGGTACATACGAACAATCGGCGAAGTAATAATAATCGGCGTTCGTCCCAGTTCCTCTAATTTGTCTGTCTCTTCCCGTAAAGAAGTCATCAGTCGGTTTGTATAATCCGGGTCAAGTGCCAGATAAGCACCCTGTTCGGTCTGTTTCACCGAATCCATAATAACCTGCTCTACGTTCGGATCCAATGTCACAACGCTGGTTGTTTCATTGTTATTAAAATACTGATTTGAAATTGCACGTTTCAAACTCTGTCTGACATACTCCGTCAATACATCCGTATCATGCGTTGTCGGCGCATAATCGGCTAACGTTTCAAAAATTGTAACCAAATCTCTTATGGAAATGCCTTCTGCCAAAAGATTCTGTAACACCTTTTGGATTTCTCCAACATTTAACAATTTTGGAACCAATTCTGATACCAGCGTCTCGTTTGCCTCCTTCACATTCTCAATCAAGTTGTGTACATCCTGTCTGGTGAGAAGTTCATCCAGATGTGATCGGATAATTTCCATCAAATGTGTCGCAATAATTGATGGCGGATCAACTACGGTATAACCAAGGGATTCTGCCCGCTCACGCTGACTTTCCGTAATCCAAATTGCCGGCAGATGGTACGACGGTTCAAACGTCGGAATACCGGAAATTTCTTCTTCTACATAACCCGGATTCATCGCCATGTAGTGGTCAAACAAAATTTCTCCCTCACTGACCGGCACGCCTTTTATCTTAATCAGATACTGATTTGGATTGAGCTGAATGTTATCACGTAGTCGAATCATCGGAACAACACAGCCAAGCTCTAATGCAATCTGTCTTCGTATCATAACCACACGGTCTAGCAAGTCACCGCCCTGGTTGACATCGGCAAGTGGAATAATTCCATAACCAAATTCCAGTTCAATGGCATCCACCTGCAACAGTGAACTGACATTTTCCGGTCTCCTGATTTCCTCTGCGGATTCCTCTTCTTCCGAAACTGCCTCGTCTGTCTCTGTCATCTCCAACTGATTTGCTATCATTCTTGCCGTCAGTAAAAACATAATTCCATAGGCACAAAATACCAACATGTTCAGTGGCGTAAACAAACCTAAGCCAATCAAGGCAATACCAACAATATTAAGTACTTTCGGCGTAGAAAAAAGCTGCCTTCTCAAAATATTGCCAACATCCGCTTCTTTGGAACCTTTCGTTACCAAAATACCGGTGGATAATGAAATCATAAGGGATGGAATCTGGCTTACCAGACCATCACCAATTGTCAAAATCGAATATCTCTGAACCGCTGCATTGATGTCCATGCCATTCATCAGAACACCAATCGCAATACCACCAACGAAGTTCAAAACCGTAATTACTAAACCCGCCGTCGCATCTCCCTTGACGTACTTTGTAGCACCATCCATGGAACCAAAGAAAGCCGATTCCTGTTGAATCTTTTCGCGGCGTTCTTTTGCCTCTTCATCCGTTATGGCACCTGTATTCAAATCAGCATCAATTGCCATCTGTTTACCGGGCATCGCATCCAGTGTAAAACGCGCTGTTACTTCTGACACACGCTCGGAACCTTTGTTGATAACGAGTAACTGCATGATAACCAATACAAAGAACACAATAGCACCAACAACTAAGTTACCACCACCGACAAAGTTACCAAATGTATCAACTACATTACCGGCATCTGCCTTCAGCAAAATATTTCTTGTAGAACTGACATTCAACGACAATCGAAATAACGTCGTCAAAAGCAGTAACGTCGGAAATGCCGACATATCAAGAGGCTCTTTAGAAAACAATGCATTAAACAAAATAATCATAGAAAGTGCAATATTTAATGCAAATAACAAGTCCAGCAAAAAGAGCGGAACCGGAATAATTAAGCATAAAATAGGTACTAAGATAAATGCACCTAACACCATATCTTCGCGACGCATTGCTTTTCCTCCTTTACGTTTTTTCTATCAAAATCAACTTACTTTTCCTTGTAATCCATATACATAAGCTAAAATCTCTGCAACCATCTGGTACAATTCCGGCGGAATCTGCTCTCCCAATTCTACATTGTGATACAACATTCTCGCCAGAGGCTTATTTTCTACAATTTCAATCTTATTTTCCTTTGCTACTTCACGAATACGGCCAGCCAGATAATCCGCACCCTTTGCCACAACAATTGGTGCCTCAGCTACTTCCTTATCGTATTTCAGCGCAACCGCTAAGTGAGTCGGGTTTGTGATAACTACATCCGCCTCCGGCAGTTCCTGCATCATACGTCGTCTTGACGCCTCTTGCATCTTTCTTCGAATCTGGCCTTTAATCTGTGGATTTCCTTCCGTATTTTTATATTCGTCTTTGACTTCCTGTTTCGTCATTTTCATGTCATTGTTAAACTTGCGTTTCTGGTACATCCAGTCCGCAAAAGCAATGACAAAGAAAACAGCCGTAATCTGAAAGGCAATATTTAACACGGTACTAACAATCAGGCTAACCGCTGACCAGATATCAAGCTGATAAATGTTGACAATCATGCCCCATTCATCTTTTAGCGCCTGATATACCACGTAGAACAAAATTCCTACTTTAACAACCGCCTTAATCAATTCAAATATTTTATCTTTTGAAAACATCCGCTTAAAACCGCTGATTGGATTAATTTTATTCGGTTTTGGCTGTAACGGCTTTAATGTAACTTTCCATTTAACCTGAACAACATTTACAACAAATGCGCCAATCATCGCAAGTGCTAACATCGGCAGTAACGTAATGGTAATCTCCTTGAAGCCAAACTGAAGCAAACCATCCGCACGCTTAACGGTAAATACATCCGTTGCATAGTCGTTGATATTTCCATAATAAAACTGAAACATGTCATACAACCGCTTCATCATAAAACCGCCGAACACTTTTAAGCATCCAAATAATACAAGCAATAAAACTGCCGTGTTCAAATCCTGACTCTTTGGAGCCTGTCCTTCTTCTCGTGCCTTATCCAGCTTTTTGGGTGTCGCGGCTTCTGTTTTTTCACCGCCCTCACCGTCTTTGGCAAAAAGCTGAAGGTTATAGGAATATACCAAATAATCACCTGCCAACTCATCTGACTTTTCACTTCGGTGTAAACAAATGAATCACCTGTGTGATTACGTCCTTCATTTCACCAAAAATGTAATCTGAAACCATCGGAAAACTCTGTATCACAATTACCAAAACAGCCAGTCCTGCCAGCACCTTAATCTGCATACCAACCACAAACATGTTCATCTGTGGTGCTGCCTTAGCAAGTACACCAAGCACAACATTAATCAGCAGCATACAACAGAAAACCGGCAGTACAATACGCACCGCAATGATAAAATAATTCGCAATAAAATCAACCACGATGTTTTTCAGTGAAACGGTGTCAAACACCGCTTTTCCAACATTGAAATAGGAAAAAGAATCCACAATTGCCCGAATGATGTAATAATGCATATTGGTAACAACTAACATAAGCATAAGCAGATAATTGTACAAACTTCCGGTTACGGAAAACTGCATATTCACCATCGGGTCAAACATATTTGCCATGGATAATCCCATTTCCATATCCATCAACTGTCCCGCCAGGTTAATAATGTAAAAACACATACTGCACATCAATCCAAGAACCACACCAATCATAGATTCTTTCAAAACGAGTGCTGAATATCCAAACACCCCGGAATACGTCAAATCGACAACCGGAGTGACCTGAATCACCACTAAGGACATAAAAACGCTCATTGCCGCACGAATCCGCATCGGCACAGACGAATAACTAAAAAATGGTGCTGTCATAATAAACCCGGAAACTCTCATCAAAATCAAGAGATAAAACTCCAGGTGTTCGAGCGTAAATGTCATTCTCAGCCTCCTGCATAAAGAGCAAATTTTTCACACAGTTTTGTAAAAAGTTCCACGCAATTGTTCATAATCCATCCACCACATATAAGCATTGTAATGAATATTGCCAATAGTTTCGGAACAAAGGTTAAAGTCTGCTCCTGAATGGAAGTAACTGTCTGAAAAATACTAATTACCAGTCCAACAATCAGGGAAACTAACAACAACGGAGCACTACATTTAATGATACACCAAATCATATCGACTGTCACATCAAGTACATCTGCATCTGTCATCTAATCGCCCCCTGTCAGTAAAAGGTTTTGACCAACTGTCCAATCACGAGATTCCAGCCATCTGCTAAGACAAACAATAATATCTTAAACGGCATCGAAATCGTCGTCGGCGGCAGCATCATCATACCCATCGACATAAGTGTCGATGCCACTACCATATCAATTACGATAAACGGCAAGTATATCAAAAAGCCGATAATAAACGCAATTCGTAATTCACTTATCATAAACGCCGGTATCAGAACAAGAGTCGGTATCTCATCTTCTTTTTCAATGGAAACATCATTGCTCTGTTTCTCAATTTCCATAAACAAGCGGATATCCTTCCGGTTCGTCTGCTCAAACATAAATTTGCGGATTGGTTTGAGTCCGGCATTTAATGCTTCTTCCTGAGTAAGTTTCCCCTTATCATATGGCTGAATACAATCTTTATTTATCTGCGTCATAACAGGTGCCATAATAAAAAGGGTCAAAAATAACGCAATTCCAATCAATACCTGATTAGGTGGTGAAGTCTGCGTTCCCAATGCCGAACGGACAAAATGAAGAACGACAATAATTCTTGTAAAGGAAGTTACCATAACAAGCAAAAACGGTGCTAACGACAACAATGTCAACACCAAAATCATCTTCATACTTGCCGATAAGCTGGAACTTCCGGCATTGGAAGTAATATTAAACTGAAAATCCTGCGGAGAGTCCGGGTCCTGCACTTCTCCTTTGGAACTGCCACTTGCTTCGCTTATATCTGATTTTGAACTAACCGGTGCCGCATGCACATAAATTGTGGCACTACAAAAAAAGGTTAATATACAAAGCATGGCTAACAGAATTACAACTCGTACAGATACTTGATGTGCTTTCTTCTGTGTCTTCATAAATACCAACCTTTTCTAATTTTCTTTCTTGTTTTTGTTCAACTTGTCAAGCAGTTCTTTAAACGAAACTTTCTGACCATTACGAACTTCTTCTGAAAAATCCAGTTGAGCTTCATCCAATGGTGTTAAAAAGGTAATCTGATCCTTTGTAACACCAATGGAATAATACTTCTTGCCTAACTGAATAATCTGAATGTATTTCCCATTCGTAATTTTAAATGTCTCAATCATCTTAATATTACGTGACTGGCTCTGTATCATCCCAGATTTTGCAATCCATTTTGTCACATAATACGTCCCGGCAAGGACAAGGACAAAGACAACAACAACAGCGGTCAACTGTAAAATATTCTCAAGCATTAGCCAATAGCCTTCTTAACAGCCTCTAATACACGATCTGCCTGGAAAGGTTTTACAATAAAATCCTTTGCACCAGACTGAATGGATTCGATAACCATTGCCTGCTGACCCATAGCGGAACACATAATAACCGTAGCATTCGCATCAGCTTCTTTAATCTTTTTCAGAGCCTGAATACCATCCATCTCCGGCATTGTGATATCCATCATTACAAGGTCCGGTTTTGTTTCGTTGTATTTCTCGACAGCTTTGAGTCCATTCTCTGCTTCCCCTGCGACATCATATCCATTCTTTGTCAAAATATCTTTGATCATGACTCTCATAAATGCTGCGTCATCACAAATTAATACACTCTTTGCCATTATAACTTTCCTCCATTTTATTCTTTAATAATCTCGGTTACACGAATACCGAAACTTTCCTCAATTACAACAACCTCGCCCTTGGCAACAAATTTTCCATTTACAAGAACATCAATTGGCTCCCCTGCCAACTTATCCAATTCAATGATTGTTCCCGGTGCAAAATCCAGTATATCTTTTATCGATTTGCTGGTTCTTCCAAGTTCCACGGTAACTTCCAATGGAACATCCATAATCAAATCAATGTTTTCCGGTGCAATTCCGTCAAGCTGAGGTGCCTGAGCAAAATTTTGGAACTGTGCCGGCTGTATATTAATATCCTGTGGCGGAACAGCATACATTGGCTGCTGCATTCCTGCCATAGGTTGTTGTTGTGGATTTGCAAAATTTTGTGGCACTGGCTGTGGCGCCGGTGCTGCCGGCTGTGCCTGTGGCTGCGGTGCCGGTTCTACGGCAACTGCCTGGCTTGCAGGAGCGTTCTCAGCCGAATCACCACCTGTCTTACCAACAAACTGCTGATAAATCAATCTGGCAAATTCGATTGGGTACAACTGCATAATCTCACTGTCAACCAAATCACCAATTTCCATTCGGAAAGAAACCTGTGCAAATAACTGCCCGGACAAATCACCAAGACCAGCCCCATCTAATCCCTCTCCAAAATCAACTCTCGTAGCAGTCGGCGGACTAATATCCACCTTTTCATTAATCATGGATGACATCGATGTCGCTGCCGAACCCATCATCTGATTCATCGCTTCACAAATAGCACTCAAATGTAAATCACTTAATTCGGTGTCATCGACGTTGGTTCCGTCACCGCCCATCATAAGGTCAGTAATTACCTTTACATCCCTTTCTTTCAATATTAATAAATTTTTACCTTGTAAGCCCGTCTTATAAGATATGTAAATGAAAACAACCGGAGCCTCGCACTGTGCAGACAATTCCTCTAGTGTCGTGTAGGAAACAGTAGGAGTTGTAATATCAACCCGGTTATTAACCAAAATCGACAACGTCGTTGCCGCCGTCCCCATACTTATATTTGAAATTTCACCTAACGCATCCGATTCTTCCGGAGTCAGCTTCTCGGCTTTCGAAATATCGCTTGATGTCTGTACGGCATCCGATGCTGCTTCTTCTGAAGTGCTATCCGCATCCATATTGCCTAATAACGCATTAATCTCTTCCTGCGATAACATTCCGTCCATTGCACTACTCCTCTCTGTAAATTGATTTTATTTTTACTGCATAGGAATCTTCATAAGCTCCCGGGATTGCAGAAAATTTCTTTATGTTGCCAACATAAACATCCAATTCATCTTCCAGCCTCGTGTTTACTTTTATAATATCCCCCGGCTGCAAATGAATGAAGTCATTCACCGATATCGCGCTTCGTCCCATAATCGCACGAACCGGAATCTGAGCTCTCTGTAATGATTCTTCCAGGTAATCTCTATATGTACCGTCTCCGGTTGCTACAGAAGTGGAGTACCAGTATTTAGTGTTCACCTTATCAATCACCGGCTCTAATACCGCATATGGAATACAAACATTCATAAGTCCCTCTACTTCACCAATTTTAATGCTCATCGTAACAATCGATGTCATCTCATTTGGTGTAACAAACTGAGCAAACTGCGAGTTTGTCTCAATCCTCTCAAGCATCGGCTCCAACACCTGAACAGTATGCCACGGTTCCACCAAAAGGTTTGTGCAAACTACCATAATGCGTTCAATAATTGTCAATTCTATTTCCGTAAATTCGCGATTTTTCTCCAACGGCTTTCCACCGCCTCCAAGCATTCGGTCGACAACAGCAAACCCAATTTCCGTTGACACTTCCATAATAATGTTACCATCAAGTGGCGCAAAATTTACAACACCTAGTATAACCGGATTTGACAAGGAATTGGAAAACTCCTGATAAGTAACCGCCTCCGAATGCATCACTTCAACCTGTACGTTCTTACGAAGATATACTGGCAGATTTGTGGAAAGAAGTCTGGCATAATGCTCAAAAATAAATTCAAGCGTTCGCAGATGCTCTTTTGAGAACTTGGATGGTCTCGCAAAATCATAATCCTTAATCTGTCGATCATCCGTCTCACCCGCCTCATCTGGGTCAAATTCACCACTATTAAGCGCGGATAACAAATTATCTATCTCATTCTGCGACAATACGTCACCCATTTGTTCTCACCTCTTTTCTCACACTGTTGTTTATTATATCATATTTCCTTCATAAACTAAAGTCTTTTTTTCGATTCTTACAATCAGGCAATCAATGGATCTTTTAACGAAATCTCAACAACTGCCTTTGTATTGTATTTTGCCTGAATTTTCTTCACAATTTCAGAACGAACCTTTACCAAGTCTAATGTTGTAGCTGTATAACTTCCAAGTGTTTCTTTCACAATATCATCTACATAAATATCATTGGTCTGAATCGATTCACTCACCTTTTTATAATCATCGGCTTTGCTGTTAAAAGAAATTGTAAAACCGGCAAGCTGCGCATAATGGTTGCTGTCGTCACCGGCATCTTTTTTTAGGTTAATATTTACTGCCGAATCATAAGTTTTCGTATAAGCCACCAAATCATCAATTGTATAGTCCTGCTCTTCGGAATTTGGGTCATCAATATTTAAATCAATCACCGATGCCACTTTATCAACCAGAGCAGCTGTCTTATTTGAGGCAGGTACAATAGAAAAGACAAGTACAATCCCCAATACAAGATTCACAATTGATACCGCCATAACAATAATGGTCAATATATTCTTCTTCATAAGAAATTCCTCCATTTACTTACTTGTATAAATCTTAATCTCAACACGCCGGTTCTGAGCGCGTCCTTTTCTTGTTTTATTGGATGCCACCGGCTCATACTCACCCATACCGGAAATCTCAATTTCCGTCTCCTTTGGCTTCATATGTTTTTTATTTACCAAATATTCAAACACCGTATTCGCACGTGCTGTTGAAAGCATCATATTGTTCTTGTATCTGCCGGAAATTGGAACATTATCCGTGTGTCCTTCAATTTTGATCCGATGGTCTGCATATCGCTTCAAAATATCTCCGACTTTGCTCATCAAAGGCACCATGTTTTTCTTAAACTCAATATCGCCGGATTCAAAAAGCAGTGCACCATTTAATGAAATTTGAACAAATTGATATTTTTTATCCATATTAATGTTAATCTGGTCTTCCACGTTCTGATGTTCTGCATCCTGTGTGAGTTCTTTGTACAATTTTTCTGCCTTTTCCTTTTGTTCCTGCTGTTGTTTTTTTAAAAATCCCTCTTCTGCTTTCGCTTTATCATTCATCGGCTTTTCTCCGGTTGACTGGTTGCCCTGCTCAGATTTGTTACCATCCTGCTTGTCAACCTGTTCTTCCGATTTCTGATTGTCCTCTCCGGAATTTTCATATTCGTTAAAATACTCCGAAATCGAAACAAGTTGATCGGTTCCACTTGATACAAATGCACCTTCCCCAACAGCAGCACCGCCACCATCAAAGATATTAATCCGCTCCGTCATGGATGTTACTAACTGTTCGTACTTATCAGCATCGACAGTCGACATTGAAAACAAAAGGACGAAAAAACAAAGCAAAAGATTCATCAGGTCGGCAAAGGTATTAATCCATCCGGCGCTAATACCCTCCTGTTCCGCCTTCTTTTTCTTTCGGGCCATTAAGCGTCACCACCTTGTCCGCTGCCTTTATTACCACCACCAAGAACTTCTTCTCTCTCACTAGGTGCAAGGAAAGATTTCAGTTTTTCCTCAATCACACGTGGATTTTCACCTGCCTGAATAGAAAGAATTCCTTCGCAGATAACTTCCTTCATAATAATTTCTTTCTGGTTTTTCGCACGCAGTTTTGTTGCAATCGGGATACTGATCCAATTGGCAATCAGCGAACCATACAAAGTAGTAACCAACGCAACCGCCATGTTCGGTCCAATTGAACTTGGATCATCCAAATGTTTTAACATGTTAATCAATCCAATCAAAGTACCAATCATTCCCCATGCAGGACCCATAGCGGCCAAGTTATCCCAGAAGCTGTAAACTTTGCTATGTCTCTGCTCAATGCAATCAAGTTCTGTCTCTAGAATACTTGATACCAATTCCTGATCCGTGCCATCAACAATCAACATAATTCCCTTCTTCAGGAAATCATCATCTATGTCACCGGCTGCCTCTTCTAACTGCAAAAGCCCTTCTTTACGAGCTACGTTTGCCAAATCAATAATTTTATGTATCGTCTCCCCCTCGCTGGATTCCTGTACTTTGATTGTCAAAAGGAATGACTTTAAGCAGTTTATAAGTTCTCCAATGTTGCCGGACATCGTCAGCATACACATCAAACATCCAACAATAACAATCAAAAAGGACGGATAATCCCAAAAGTTTTCCAATGCAGCAAATCCTAAGTCACCAGAAACAATACCATATACTACGGCTCCCGCACATCCTACGAGGCCTATAATTGTAGCTATATCCAAAATGACACCACCTAACTGTTACATGTTATTTCTTTCTCGTATAATTTTACTAGATTTTTCACTTCTTGTCTACTTTCTTTTACAATTATTTTTTTTCCCGTTGTTAAAGTTATCACCGTATCCGGTGTTTCCTCTACCATTTCAATCAAATGGTTATTAATGGTAAGTAATGAACCATTCATTCTTGTCACATCAATCATAAACCCCTCCTTACTTGTAAAAAGCACACTGACCCATCCGCATAATTCATGCGGATGGGTCAATATGCCTAATCATTATCGTTTCAGATTAATGAGTTCCTCAAGCATTGTATCAGATGTAGTAATAACACGGGAGTTTGCCTGAAAACCACGTTGTGTCGTAATCATATTGGTAAACTCGGTTGCCAGATCAACATCGGACATTTCCAAAGCTCCGACTGAGAATTTACCAACTTCTGAAATATCCACACCAATTCCATCAAAATCACCGGAGTTCAAGGTTGCTGCATACATGCTGTTACCAACCGCCTCTAAGCCGGATGGATTAGCAAATGTTGCCACTGCGATCTGTCCTAACAATTTTTTGTCACCGTTACTGTATAAACCATAAATCATACCATCGGTCTGAATTTTGAAACCATTTAAAGTTCCTGCCGCATTACCGGCTCCATCCCCGTTGTTATTGCTGTCACCACGGTTTGGTTTTACTTTACAGGTTTTATTGCTCGCATACATCGTCAAATCCGAGAAGTTAACATCCACACCACTGGTTGGATACGAATTTCCGGTATCACTTAAGTTTAATTTCAGCACCTTGCCATCAGCACTGCTTACACTGGTAAATGCACCGGTCACCGGATTAAAGGTAAGTACCGGCCAGTCCGTATCAGCAGGAAACGAAATATCACCACTACTTGGATCTACTGTATAATTTGTGCCCCCAAGATCTATCTCGTTAAAATTAATCACCTGCTCGGTAGAAATGTAATTACCTGTCGCATCATCTTTCTTTTTCAAAATAGATTTACCATCTGCACCAAGAACATCATGAAGACGAACGCTGTATGTATTTGGCGCATCCGCACTCGTCTGGATAATACTGAGTTTTGCTGTACACAAATTACCTAAATTATCATAAAAGCTGACTGCCATTGGGTAACCGGCTCCATCTGCACTATAAGCAACTAAAGGGTCTTTTTGGTCTACATTTCCGGAAAGGGAAACTTTTGTTGTCGCATTTGGGTCGGAATAAGCATTCTCACCACCCATAAGATTCAAGGTGGATACAGTATCTTTACGGATTTCTCCGTTCTCATCAACACCCCATCCAAGAACAGAAGCACCATTTGTTGTACAATATAAAGTACCATTTGCATCAATATCCAGCGCCCCGGATTTTGTGAAATATGTATTTCCATTGCTTCTTACAATCAAAAACGCATCACCGTTAATCATAAGATCCATGCCGCGATCGGTACGCTGCGAATTTCCGGTACCACTTAAGTCCACGCTAATTGCTGCCACGTTAGAACCAAGACCAATCTGCACCGCGTTCGTTCCTGCTGTGCCGGTTGTTGCGTTCGGACCGGATGCATTCTGTGTTGTCTGATAAAATACATCGGTAAAGTTTACTGTACTTCCACGGAAACCAACCGTATTTACGTTTGAAATGTTATTACCAATTACGTCCATCTTTGTCTGATGAACTTTCAATCCGGATACACCGGAATACAATGATCTCATCATAATGAATCACCCTCCAATTTTACTATCGTTATGCTCTCTCTGTCAGTCAAGAGCATGTATGCTTCCTGTTAAGGGCCAGCATATATTTATTTTCAGTTAATTATCGCTCCATCGATATTGGTAAATACAGCATTTTTTGTGTCATTTACCGCAGTAATCACCAGATTATTCTTCACATTCACAATAAACGCAAAATCGTCAACCATAACTAAGGACTCTTTCATTCCTTTTGCTTTCGCCTTACAGGTTGCCTCTAACAGTCTTTCTTTCTGATCTGCCGACATATCAATCTGTCTGGTTTCTAACCGCTTTGACGCATGTTTGGAAAATAAGATTTCATCAAACGATGCCGTATTTGTCTGCACAGTCTGTTTTTTTACCTGTCTCTGTGAATCTGTTGTCTGCATCCGGTGACGAATCTGTTCCATGGATGTAAAACCATTCGTTACATTCATAGCACCCGACCTCCTTGTCACACTTATTCAGCCTCTGTCTTCTCTGTTTCTTCAGCTTTTTCGGTGTCTTTATTCGCATCCGAAGAATCCTTATCTCCGTTTGGAATACCACTTCGTACTACTTTGATACATACCTTATCTTTGACTGTTGTTTTAAGCGGATCATCAAAGTAAAAGCCTAAATAATAATCACCCGGCTCTAATTCACTGAAAGCTTCCGGGGAAATGGTTAACGTTCCATTATCGTACTTTAGATACTTGGAATCTATGTACTGACCGTTTAGCACAACTGCCACACTGCTTGCCTCATATCCTTTACTTCCTAAATCAATAGAAACATCAATAAGGGATGGGTTTGAAAGATCATATGTCTTCGTTTGTGCTGTAACGCTTGGCAAATACTCTTTAATAGCATAATAACTATCCATTACCTGTACCAAATCGTCTAAGTCATACGAATTTCCATCAACAACCAACATAGCCTTGCCATTCTTCATTTCGACACAATCTACCGTTCCGCGTACTTCTTTGTAAGTTCCCGCAGAATCAGTTGTCTGTACAATAACTTCTTTGCCAACCAAACTGTAAGCACTTGTATTTGACATCGTAGAACTCATATTGGTCATCTGTTCAAGCGCAGAGAACTGTGCTAACTGAGAAATAAACTGTGTATCATCCTGTGGATTTAACGGATCCTGATTCTGAAGCTGAGTCACAAGAAGTTTTAAAAACTCATCTTTACCAAGTTCACTTGAACCTCTTTGATTAACTTTACGCTCAGTTGTTCCATACGTTAAATCTTCCAATGCTGTCGTCAAATCACTTGTACTGCTTACTGCCATCTTCTCACTTCCTTTCTAGGCCGTATAATCGACCATACTATTAACGTCACGCCGTTCAGACGCTGTCGTCAAATCTTCATTCTTTTCCTCATCCGAAAAACTTTCATTCGGACGGAATTTGCGGTTTCCGCTCTGTTTGGAACCGGTCTGCTCTTGTCCTTCGCCGTCCTTTTTCAGTCCAAACTCAGCGACTGTCACTTCTACCTCATCCACTTTAAGTCCCTGCTCGTTAAAAGCTTCTTTTAAGTGAATCATCTGACTTTCAAGTGCTTCTTTTGCCATCTGGTTTTCTACAACCATCGTCGCTGTCGCAATTCCTGCGCTTGCTGCCACCGTGATATTGACACGGCCTAGGCTTGCCGGATTTAAGCGAAGTTCCATACTGGTCGTTTCCGGCATTACACGGATGCGAACCTGTCGAACAACCTGCTCCACAATCTGATTCATCGTCTGTGTTACACTCTGCCCCTTCATGCCACTTGATTTTTCAAGTGCTTGTGAAAGACGGTCTGCAAACGTTTCCGCCATCGTAGCATGGGTAGGAACCAATGAATCATCACCCTGCGACATCTCACTGTCATCACGCATGGACATATCCTGCTGTGAATCTTTTTGCAAATTTGAAGAATTTGCATCTTCCACTATTGCGGTCATGGTATTCTCCACTGTTCCTGTCTGGTTTAACGTATCTTTCATAGTGTCCGTCTCACTTGCCGCCTGCAATGTATCCACTGCCTGCTTTAACAGTTCCAGCATCGCCTCTGCCTTAAGAGAAGCAAGTTCTTCCTTCGTTACACCGAGCGTGTCACACACAAAATCAGCAAGTGCATCAGTCACTTCTGAAAGTTCTGTATTCAACGCATCATTGGTTAAAAATGCACTCGCATCTTCTACGCCATGCACACCGAGAACCAGCTGTTTAAGCGCATCCGCATTTACTGCCATAATACCACTCTCACTGTCACAAAGGATGAGTGATTCCGGCTGTAAATCGAGTGAATTTAAGATATCCTGCAACTCATCGTTTGTAAGTCCAAACAAATCCTGTAGTAAAACCGTTACCTGCGAAGCAAGAACAACGGTAACTTCTTCGATATCCAGTTCGTCATCCGCCATCTGATTTACTGTCAGCGAATCCTGCGTATCGTTTGAAGCCGCTGTGTCGGATTTTGTACTGATAGCTTTTGATTTCTGATAACGGTTTGCCGCTAACTCTTTTTTCGCCATGCGATTATCTACTCTGTCATCCGGTGCAAAACCATCCATGGTCTTTTTTGTCTGCTGCTTATTTCCCTGACTGCTCATTACGGCCTCAAACAAGGTACCTTTTGCCTTTTCGCTTTTCTCAGCAACTGCTGCAGCAGCCTTTGGCAGAACATTTGAAATTCCCTGCATCGTCATTTCATTTCCCTCCTTTCTTCTTAAAAATCTACTACAAATTTTATATCGGCATTTACCTGTCTTTTCTTTAGTTTTTATTTGTTTTTCATCGCCGTCATCTTCGTCGTAACCTGAGCTGCCGTCGTTGGTTTCATGTTCTGCAAAATCAAAGCACTTTTCGAAGTCTGCATACTGTCAAGTATCTTTGCAACCAAAGTTAAATCATTGGTCATCTCGGACAAAATTGCTGCTGCGCTGGCAGGTTCCATTTTGCCGTATGCATCCGCCTGATCCTTGATTTCCTGCGAATACTCATAATCCTTGCAGACTTCCTTATAAATTTTTTCTGCATTGTCCGGCTCTATTTCTTCATAGTATTTTTTAAACTCTTCCGTATCCGGTGCCTTATCGTTATAAACGACGTTTTTATCAAACTCCTGCACACGTTTTGCAAACGCACTCTGTTCCTGCTCAAATTTCTTTAATCGGTTAATTTCCGCCTGCAGATCGGACACTTCACTCTGGTTGGCACTGCCGGCATTTTTATTTGCTGCGAGCTGGCTCTCAAGCTCTTTAATTCTCGCATTTGCCTCCGTCAGATTATCATATTCTTTACTTGTCGATGTATCACTCTGATTCTGTGCCGGTTCCGGCAAAATCATATTCACAACTGGAACATCTTTCAAAACCGGATATAACACTTCACTTCCGAAATTTCCCACATCCAGTTTAATCAGCACACCAAAAATAGCAAGCCATATCACAACAATCACAAGCACAATCAGTACCGTAACAATTTTGCTTCCTGTACTTTCATCTGTCGACACCTTATTTTCCTTATTCTTATCTTTTTTTGCCATGACAAATCTCCTTTCACTCGAATTTCTCTGCACCATAGCGGTAGCTCACAAGCTCATCCACTTCTTTTTGCTCTTTTTGATTTTCTTCCGCTACAAATTTTTCAAAAGCCTTTTCTTTTAACTTTTCAAAAGTCTTTCTTTCCTTCATTGCTTCATTGAGATGTTCTCTTGCCACCTCAACTTCTTTTTCTTTCTGCTTTACGACTAATATCTGCTGTCGCAAATACATTCGAAAAATCTCAACGTCATCTTCCCTTCTCCTTATCTGCCCGACTTTCAGATTTTCAAGCATTGCTTCTTTCAACGTCTGCTTTCCTGCTTCCAGTCTATTTTCACACTGTTTTTGCATAAGCAGTGCCTCCTGAAGGGAACGGTTCGCCTGCGCAAAATTATTTTTCGCCTGCTCTTCAAGCTTTTCTTTCATGTTCAAAATATTCTGCATGGAAAAAATAAATCGTGCCATCGTTCACCCTCTCTATCCTTCCTCTACGGAATCCTCTTCAAAAATATCCCGCATCATCTGAATAATGTCATCAAATAAAAATTTTTCATCGGTTCCTTGACGAAGGAATTCATTAACGGCATCAATTTTTTCTATCGCGAAGTCAATTTCCTTATTGGAACCGGGGCGGTAAGCACCGATATTTATCAAATCTTCTGCATCCCGGTAAACCGCCAGTATATTTTTCATCTTTCCGGCTAATTTCTTATGTTCTTTGGACGCCACAACACTCATAACACGGGATATACTCGCTAAAACATCAATTGCAGGATAATGATTTCTCTGTGCCATGGAACGCGACAGAACAATATGTCCGTCTAAAATACCACGCGCCGTATCGGCAATCGGCTCGTTAAAATCATCACCATCAACCAAGACCGCATACAATCCAGTAATGGAACCTTTATCTGAATTTCCGGCACGCTCTAGCAATTTCGGCATTTCCGCATATACACTTGGCGGATACCCGCGCGAAACCGGTGGTTCTCCGGAAGCCAGTCCGATTTCTCTCTGTGCCATGGAAAAACGGGTCAGGTTATCCATCATAAGCAAAACATCTTTCCCCTGATCCCGGAAATATTCCGCAACCGCCGTCGCCGTCTTCGCCGCCTTATTACGAATCAAAGCCGGTTTATCCGAGGTTGCTACTACGACAACCGAGCGTTTCATACCTTCTTCGCCTAAATCCCGCTCAATAAATTCACGAACCTCACGTCCGCGCTCTCCAATCAGTGCAATCACATTAATATCTGCTTTCGTATTTCTCGCAAACATACCCATCAGCGTGCTTTTCCCGACACCACTACCAGCAAAAATACCAATTCTCTGTCCCTTTCCAACGGTAATCAAGCCGTCTACCGCTTTTACACCAAGCGGCAGAACATCCGCTATCATCTCTCTGGTAAGCGGGTCAGGTGGTGTCGCTTCTACTGAATACCGCGGACAATTTTCCGATAACTCAAGTTCTGTCATCGGTTCTCCTACACCATTTAATGTGCAGCCAAGAAGTTCCTCGCCAACTGCAACCTGCAAAGGTGCTCCGGTATTTTCCACCCAGCTTCCAAGGCCGACACCTTCGACATCATCATATGGCATCAAAAGAACCCTGTCATCACGAAAGCCAACTACTTCCGCTTTTACGGGTTCTGTTCGGTTGTTTGAACGAATCAAACACAAATCATTCAATTTTGCACTTGGCCCGATGGACTCAATCGTAAGACCAACCACTTTAGCAACTTTTCCTAACTGACTGGTGTAACTTTTGTCCATGAGCACATTGTATTTTTCAAAATTAATGAGTGCCATAGTTCTACCTTCTTTGCGCGAGTACATATTTACACAAGCATGCGTAGTGTACGAACCATATTATCAAGCTGCGTCCGAAAACCGCAGTCAATCATCTGATTATCTGTCTCTATAATACAATCTCCTTCGGAAAGGCTTTTTTCTTCCTGCACCTCTATTGTACCGGTAATTCCAGCCTTTTCCATCAAAGCATCCTTTTCCCCCTCCACATACAAAAGGTCATCCGATGCTACACGGATAATATAGTGTTTTGCCGGTTCCATATCCGCAATTCCACTGCGAATCAAATGTAAAATAACATCTTTTCTGTCTGTCAAAATCACACCGGATAATTTACGAATCAGATTGCATAAAACATCAACATAGCGTCCTTCGGTTTCCGCTAACATCTGCCGATATTCCTGCTCTTTTTTTAACTGCTGACCGGAAAGTTCATCTTTCTGCGCCTGAATCTCCTCCTGCGCCTGCAAAAGACCTTCCTCATACCCTCTGGTAATTCCTTCCTGTCTGCCTTCTTCCAAAATCTGATTTTTCCGATTATTTGCCTGTTCGACAATCTCATTTGCCTGTTGTCTTGCCTCGGCAATAGCTGCCTCTGCCTCTTCTTCGGCTTTCTGTATTTTCTCTTCAATTACCTCATCGTAATTGGTTACCGGAAGTCCTTCCTGAAAAGATTCATCACCGGTCTCCTCCTGTGCTCTCTCTTTTTCTTCTTTGGCAACCTCCTCAAAGGTCTTCATTACCACTTTCTTTTTTGCATCAAGCGGCTGAAACTTCTCTTCCTCCGATTCATAACAAATCACTTTTGCTTCTTTCCCCTGCATATTCACATAGGGATATTTGATGAGATTAGACAATGATCTCGTCACCTCCACCACGGGAAATTACAATTTCAGCAGAATCCTCCAGTTTGCGGATAATATTTACAATCTTCTGCTGAGCCTCTTCGACGTCTTTCAATCGAACCGGTCCCATGTATTCCATATCTTCTTTAATCATATCAACAAGTCTTGTGGACATGTTGTTAAAGATTACATTCTGTACCTCTTCGTTTGCATTCTTAAGTGCAACAGCAAGTTCGCTGTTCTCCACTTCTCTAAGCACACGCTGAATCGAGCGGTCGTCCAGCATAAGAATATCCTCGAACACAAACATCTTTTTTCGGATCTCGTCGGCAAGTTCCGGTTCCTCGATTTCCAAGTTTTCCATAATGTGTTTCTCGGTACCACGGTCTACTGTATTCAATACTTCGACCACCGAATCCACACCACCGACAATTGTGTAATCCTGACTGACAAGTGATGCCAGTTTCTGCTCTAATATATTTTCCACTTCTTTGATGACATCCGGTGAAGTACGATCCATCATCGCAATACGTTTTGCTACATCTGTCTGCTTATCCGGTGTAAGAGAACTGATAATGCCGGCCGCCTGCTGTGGGGACAAATACGACAAAATCAACGCAATCGTCTGCGGATGCTCGTCCTGAATAAAGTTCAAAATCTGAGAAGCTTCTGTCTTGCGGATAAACTCGAACGGACGAACCTGTAATGACGCCGTCAGCTTGCCAAGAACTTCCTGTGCTTTGCTCTCACCAAGAGCTTTCTGCAACAAGTCTTTTGCATATCCAATACCACCCTCGGCAATGTACTGCTGGGCAAGACATACCTCATAGAACTCATTCAAAACCTGTTCTTTTTGAGCCGGTGTCACACTTCTGGTATTGGCAATTTCCAGTGTGAGCTGTTCAATCTCATCTTCTTTTAAATGTTTAAATACGACAGCCGCCTTCTCCGGTCCTAACGTAATGAGGAGAATTGCCGCCTTCTGAATCCCATCCATTTCACTATAGGATGATGCTGAATTTCCTGCCATTACATCGCCCCCCAATCTTCATTAATCCAGTTACGCAAAAGCAAAGCTACCGCTTCCGGATTTTCGTCTACAAATTTTTCTATCATGATGCGGGTGTCGGATTTGTCTTCCAGTTCGATTTCTTCCAATGTCTGCGCATTATCCTGCGTTGTAGCGAGCAAATCTTCCACGGAAAGCTCCGGCTCCATCTCGGTAACCTCAACCGGTGAAGTACCTTTAATAATAACAAAGATTAACAAACCGGCAATCAAAACCGTGAGAATCACCATCAGGTAATTTGTTACATTATCTCCAAATGAACTTGCTTCTTTTGCCTCAAATACCGGTTTTTCCACTACACGAATCTGAATGTTATTTTCAGTAATACCGGTAGCGGCAGCCACAAGCTGTGACAAATCGGTTGGCACCTGCTGTTCCGTCACATTGCTGTTTGCATCCACATACTCATCAAATGTCATATTATCAAGAGCACCCTGTGACTCTAAAGTCTCTTCTTTCACCACACGGTAATGTGTCAGCACAATTGCAATAGAGGACTCATCCTTCTTTACTGCACCAATTTCATGTTCAATATTCTGAACGGTTTTATTCGGCAGATAGTCATATTTATTTAATATCGTTTCCGATGAACTATCTCCGTTATCGGTAATCATCGTGTCAGTAACATCACCATTCGAATCGGTTCCAGGCACGCCGCCGGAAGAGGAGGCTCCTGTTGATTTATACTCGTAGGAACTGCCATACAAGCCCTGATCCTGTCCCTCATTTGTTGTATATGTAGTAACCAGTTCCGTTAATTTGTTCATGTCGAACACAATATTATTCTTAGAAACTTCAACATCATCATAACCTGCTTTTGTCAAGAGGTCACGCACATATTTAGCGAAGTTATTTTTCAGTTTATCACGGTAATCTTCGGTACTGCTGATTGTTCCTCCAAGTCCGGCATCCTGCTGTCCGTTAAACAAAAGATTTCCTTTTGTATCGGTGAGGACAATATGATCCGGTTTGGTGCTTCCTACTGCATTGGCAAGATAATAAGCAATCGCATCTGCGGTATCACTGTCCATCGTTTTGCTGCCCGCCATTTTAAATGATACGCTCACCGAAGTATCCTGCTTGTCCGCATAAATCGTACCATCATCTTTCGGACGGTTGATATAAACAGTCGCATCTTCCACACCATCAAAATTCAAAAGTCCCTTGCGAATTGACGACTGCAAAGCCAGTGTTGCTTTAGTCTGCTTTTCATCCGAAGATGTCGTCATGTCTGACTGAAGTGCTTTTTCCCATGTCATTTCATCATCCGTAATCTGATTTTCCCCCATCAGTAAAACGGCATCTGAATACTGCGACTGCTCCACCTTAAATGTTGTATTTCCGTTGTTATCCGATTCTTTTACATAATCAAGTCCAGCCCCCTGCAGTGCCGTATCAAACGTCGTAGCAGTTTCACCACTTAACGTAGCAACGTCGGTATACACCGGGCGGGTCATAAAATAAGCAAGCAAAACAATCGCAACCAAAATTGCGCATGCTACACAAATTATAATTGTTTTCTGTTTTGATGTATACTTATTCCAAAACTCAAGAATTTTGTCCTTGAGCGCAATCAATTGTTCCATCATTGTTTTCTATCGCTCCTCAACGCCTTTGTCAGTTAAATCTGCATATTCATAATCGAACGATATGCTTCTACTGCTGTGTTTTTTACTGCTACCGTATATTGCAGTGATACATTTGCTTTCTGCTGAGCAACCATCAAATCATGAAGACTGTTGCTCTGTCCCATTGCATACTTTACTTCTTCTACTTCTGCTGCATTGGAATAATCTTCCGTCTGTTGCACTAAATTCATCGCTGAATTTAACAAACTGTCAAAGCTTGCTGTGCCGCTTCCTTTTGATTTTTCCGTCTGTAAACTATTATCTGCATATTTACTGATATTTTCAATGCCACTAATTGCAGACAAACTAGCAATATCCATTTAGGTTTCCTCCATTCACAATTAACTCTGTCCAATATCAAGTGCCTTAAGAGCCATCCCTTTTGTCGAATTCATTACCGTAACATTTGCTTCAAAAGCCCTTGTCGCATCAATCATGTTTGTCATCTCGGTCACGGTATTTACATTCGGATACGTCACGTATCCATCTTCATCCGCATCCGGATGGGAAGGGTCATATACTTTACTTCCTTCGGAATTATCTTCCACTATTTTACTTGCCTTAACACCTTTTCCAATATTATGACGGTTTGCCATGCTAAGACTTTCACTAAAACTCGGATAACTTTTCTCCTCAAAAAGAACTGTCTTCCTCTTATATGGTTTGCCATCTTTTCCACGAGTCGTGTTTACATTGGCAATATTTTCCGAAATTGTATCCATTCGAAGCTGCTGCGCCGTCATACCGGTAGCGCTCACATCCAAAGCCCCAAATACTGACATAGTCATTCCTCCTTAATTGATTTATGAAGTCTTTAACGCTGATTTCATCCGTGAAAATTCCTGACTGATCGAATTCATCAACGTATAATACTTAATCTGGTTTTTTGCCAGTTCCACGTTTTCTGTCGATACATCTACGTTGTTCCCGTCACTCCGATAACTAAGCCCCGGCTGTTCATTATACACCGTTGCATTTAAATCATTCAAATCTAGATTTGCCACCGTCTCATCTAATGAATCTGTTCCTGCCACCGCATTCGACAAATATGTCTCAAACTGTACATCTTTTCTTTTGTAACCCGGCGTGTCTGCATTTGCGATATTATTTGCCAGCACATCATTTCTTGTCCAGCTCGCATCCGCTGCCTTATCTAACACATTGATGTAATTGTATGCATTGGATAAAACCATCGTAGCACTTCCTTTCTTATTTCTTTATTCCTAGAAAAACGCAAACGGCATTATGACTCCCCATCACAATTCCCTTTGCGTTTACGAATTCCATTTCTCACGATAATAACTGTTAAACTCGGTATAGACAATATCATTCAGAACCTTAATATGCGTTCCTTTCACTCCGGATGACTTTGTCTTGATTAAGCCAGCGCTCTCTAATTTTCGCAAAGCATTGACAATAACAGTCCTTGTAATGCCAATTTCTCCGGCAAGCTTGCTCGTCACAAGGGTACCATCCTCTCCCCCCATTGCATGGAATACGTAACTGACCGCTTTCTGCTCAAGTGGCGTAAGCGTCGTCAAGGCAGAAGAGAAATTACTCTTCTTATGCTGCTCAATATCTGATTCCTCTTGAATGGACCTCATAATTTCAAGCCCTACCACAGTCGTGCTATATTCACTTAAAATAATGTCCTCAATCGAAAATGCTTTCTGACACCGGCATAGAAACAATGTTCCCAGTCTCTCGCCACCAATACTAATCGGTGTAATCAGTGCCTCAACTCCCTGTCTTTCTTCTTTGGAAAAACCAAGAGTCTCCAGATTCACATTTTCTTTTGTTGACAGCACATTAAGGAAACGTTCATTTAACATCGTCTCGATATAACTGCCCCGTTTACTCTGAAAACTCGGAATCATCCCGTCATCATTCACATAAGTTCCCAACAACTTTCCCTTACTGCTGATTATGTACGCATTTGCTAAAAGCATCTGTCCCAGCACAAAACAAATATCCGCAAATGCCACCTTAGATGAATGTTTGTCATTGAGGAGACGGTTTATTTTTCGAGTCTTATCCAATAATTGAATACTCATATTGCTTGTCCCCCATGAAACAATATTACCACAATTTCACCTTATTGACAAGCATTATGTCGTCTGTTTTTTATTTCTCTTTCTTTTCAATATAACCGCATGTGTTATCGGCACAGACTAACTTACTGCCTTTTTCCAACATCATGCCGCCACACTTTGGACAGCGTTCATTCGACGGCTTCTGCCAAGTCATCACATCACACTCCGGATTATTCTCGCAGCCATAATAACGACGGCCTTTCTGGGTCTTTTTAATAACAATCTCGCCGCCGCATTTCGGGCACTTCACACCGATTTTTTCATAATATGGTTTGGTATTTCTGCACTCCGGAAATCCAGGGCACGCCAAAAACTTACCGTGCGGTCCGTACTTAATTACCATATTGCGTCCACATAATTCACACACGACATCGGTTACTTCATCTTCTATTTTAATCTTTTCGAGTGCTTTTTCTGCATGTGAAACAGCCTTTTCCAAATCCGGATAGAAGTTTCTCACAATGGTCTTCCATTTCACATTACCCTCGGCAACACCATCTAGCAAAGCTTCCATCGTCGCTGTAAAGTTTACATCCACAATACTAGGAAATGCACTCACCATAATCTGATTTACAATATCTCCCAAATCTGACAAATACAAATTCTTCTGTTCCTTTGCCACATAGCGGCGTGAAATCAATGTTGAAATTGTTGGCGCATAGGTACTTGGGCGTCCAATTCCCAACTCTTCAAGAGTTTTTACTAATGAAGCCTCAGTAAAATGCGCCGGCGGCTGCGTAAAATGCTGTTCCGGCAGTAATTCACTTAAAGACAGCACAGAATCCTTTGTTACTTTAGCAAGCACAGCATTTGGCTCTTCTTTATCATCATCCTGCTGGTACACCGACAAAAAACCCGGAAACACAAGTTTGGAACCGGAACTTGCAAATTGATGTTTTCCTGCCATAATACGAACTGAAATCGTATCGTATTTTGCTGAGTGCATACGGCTTGCCACAAAGCGCTTCCAAATCAGCTGATACAAACGGAACTGGTCTCTCGTTAAAGATTCCTTTACCTGAACCGGTGTCAAATCCACATATGTCGGACGGATTGCTTCGTGCGCATCCTGAATCTTGCCCTTTGTTTTTGACACTGCTGCCTTTTCAATAATATTTTCTTCTCCATATGTTTCACGAATATAATTTTTACAGGCTAAATCCGCTTCTTCCGAGATACGGACCGAATCCGTACGCAGATACGTAATCAGACCAATCGTTCCATGTCCCTTTACCTGCACACCTTCATATAACTGCTGGGCAATCTGCATTGTCTTTCTCGTTGGAAAATTCAAGTGTTTTGCACACTCCTGCTGCAACGTAGACGTTGTAAAAGGAAGAGGTGGCTTCTTGGTGCGCTCACCCTTCTTAATACTGCTTACTTTAAAATCTTCTTTTTCAATTTCTTTGCGGATTTTTTCTGCCTCTTCACCGGAAGCAATTTCACATTTGCCCGGATTACCATAATATTTAGCCACCAATGGCTTTTTTACACCCGGCACTGACAATTTTGCTTCCATCGACCAGTATTCTTTCGGAATAAAGGCATCAATTTCACTTTCCCTGTCAGCAATCAGACGCAGTGTTACCGACTGCACACGGCCGGCACTCAAACCTCTTTTTACCTTCTGCCACAATAACGGGCTGATCGAATAACCAACCAAACGGTCCAAAACACGTCTTGCCTGCTGGGCATCCACTAAATCCATATCAATTTCCCGCGACTGCTTTAACGACTGGCGAACCGCATTTTTTGTAATTTCATTAAAGGTAATCCGGCTTGTCTTTTTCGGGTCTAACTTCAAAGCATGACATAAATGCCAGGAAATTGCCTCTCCCTCACGGTCGGGGTCAGTTGCGAGATAAATTTTATCTGCCTTCTTGACTTCCTTTCGCAGAGAAGCCAATAGCTCACCTTTTCCTCTGATTGTAATATATTTCGGCTCAAAATCATTTTCGAAATCAACACCCATCTGGCTCTTTGGCATATCTCTGACATGACCGTTAGATGCTACGACTTCGTAATTTTTTCCTAAAAATTTTTTAATCGTCTTCGACTTTGCCGGAGACTCTACAATAATAAGATTCTTTGCCATATTACCCTCCATTGCTAATGATAAATGCTCTCTATTTAATGAATCATATTCTTCCAAAAAATTTCACAAATTCTAGCATACACCATTTTAATCGGGCTTTCAAGCAATATTTATATTTTTTTCATAAAGAAATTTCTGCCGACCTCGATGACATATCCTTTTTTCTGAAGTACAATCATGCACTTTAATAACTGTGTCATTGGCAAAGATAACCCTGCTGAGATCTCATCCATATGCATCGTTTTTCCACCGAGAAAAGCAAGGATTTTCTGCTCTGTCTCATTCACATTCCGCGAGCCGTCAGACGTCTTAACTCCATAATAATCCAGTATATCATCCGGTGTCAAAACCGGCACTGCTCCCATACGAATCAGCCGGTTACAACCGACACTTAATTCATCTCCAATCCGTCCGGGGATAACAAATACATCTTTTCCCTGCTCAAGTGCCGCATCTGCTGTAATCAAAGATCCGCTCTTTTCTCTGGCTTCCACAACTAGAATTCCATCCGACAGACCGCTGATAATACGATTTCTCATAGGAAAAAAGACAGGCTTTGCACGAGCATACACCGGAAATTCTGAAATCACTCCTCCATGCCTTACAATACTTTCATACAAATTCTGATGACACGAAGGATAACACCGCATCACACCGGAACCTAAAACAGCATAAGTTTCACCCCCGGCTTCCAATGCCCCCTGGTGCCCCCATCCATCAATTCCAAGAGCCATCCCGCTAATCACAAAAACGCCTGCCGCAGCCAGACGATAACTAAACATCCGTGCCATATCCCGTCCGTACGGCGTACAATTTCTCGCCCCGACAACCGCCACAGAAAGTTTTGATGCATCCGGCAGTTTCCCTTTTACAAAAAGCCTCTTTGGCGGGGAATCAATGTGCTTTAGCCGCTCCGGATAAGATTCATGAAAATAGGAATAAAATGATATATGATTCTTCGCCAACTGCTCCCACTCATGCTGCCAGCCTTCCTGCTTATATGCTTTGGCAAAGTAATTCTTTTCACGTGGTTTCATCCACTCTGCTTTTTTAATATCCGTTTCAGAAAGAGAACGCGCCTTATCTATACTTTTATACCGCTCAAAGAACCTCTGTACAAAAGGCAAACCAAGTCCGGAAAGGGAAGTCAGCCAAAACAGATATTTTTCTTCTTCCTTTGTCATATCGTCTCCACCCCCCAGTATTTGCGGTCCACACTGCGAAAACGAACTGCCTCCGTTATATGGCTTTCTAAAATCGTATCACTTTTCTCTAAATCCGCAATTGTCCTCGACACACGCACAATCCGGCAAAGCCGCCTCGCGCTCATCTGTTCCTCGTGAAATAAAAATTCTAACAATTCTTTCTCCGCTGTGCCCATGACACAGTATTTTTTCATTGCCTGTGGTGTCAACTCACTATTATAGGAAAAGTTTTCTTTTCGATAGCGTTTCTTTTGTATCCTGTATGTCCTCTCCACCCTCTCTCTTATCTGCTTACTTGTCTCTCCTTTTTTCTCATACAGAGAAAATCCCGGCAGCCCTGTTTCTACACATAAGTCCATCCGGTCTAACAAAGGCTCACTGATTTTCGCTAAATAGCGCTTGATATCTGCTGTCGTGCATCGACATTTATCCCGGTTTGGATAATAACCGCACCGGCATGGGTTCATCGCCGCCACAAACGAGCAGTCCGATGGATACTCATAACTGCTCCCAACACGTGCAATTGTTACTTTCTGTTCTTCTAACGGCTGTCTGAGCACCTCTAGCGCACTCCTTGAAAATTCCGGAAGTTCATCTAAAAACAAAATTCCTTTTGAAGCCAATGTAATCTCTCCCGGCATTGGAATTCTGCCGCCTCCGGTAAGTGCCGCTGCCGTCGTTGTATGGTGGGGAGCACGAAACGGACGCTTTTTCAGCACAGACGCATGTTCTCCTAAAAGTCCGCACACACTGTACAATCTCGTCACTTCTACACTTTCTTCTAACGTCATCGGTGGCAGAATCGTTGGAAGTCTTTTCGCAAGCATCGTCTTCCCACTTCCCGGTGGACCAATCATCAAAAGATTATGCCTTCCACTCACTGCAATTTCCGCCGCACGCTTCATCATTTCCTGTCCTTTAATATCGGAAAAATCAAGTCCTGTTTCCTGTGACTCATCCCACTTTTCAAAAGGAATATATACTTTCTTTAGTGAAATTTCTCCCCGTAAAAAACGCAGCGTTTCTGAAAGGCTTTCCACCCCATAAAGAGAAATTCCTTCTAATACGGCAGCTTCTTTTACATTTCCTTTTGGCACAAGAAACTGTCGAAGTCCCTGCTTCTTTCCTTCTAAAACCATAGCTAATACACCATTTACACTCTGTACGGAACCATCTAAACCAAGTTCCCCGATAAACATCGTATCTTTGATACATTCTTTGGATAAATGACCGAATGCGGTCAACAGACAAATTGCAATGGGAAGGTCAAATGTTGTGCCTTCCTTTCTTACATTCGCAGGCGATAGATTCACCGTAATGCGTTTTGCGGGAAAACGAATCCCCATCTGGCGCACAGCAATCCGCACGCGCTCTCTCGCCTCCTTCACGGCAGAGGCTAAAAATCCCACCATATCAAAAACGGGCAGACCATCACTGACATCTGCCTCAATGCGGATTACTCTGGCTTTTGTACCATAGACATCCGCGCCAAACGATTGACTAAACATAAATTCCTCCTAACCTGAGGAACGAACCAAGCACATTGTAACACACAGGTCAGAAGGACGCAAGTCTTTTTTAATTCTTTTGCTGCTTTTCCAACAATTTTTTAATTTCATCCATAAAGGTATTTACATCCTTAAACTCACGATATACCGAGGCAAAACGAACATAGGCAACCGGGTCTAACTGCTGAAGCTTGTCCATCAGAATTTCTCCGATTTTTTTGCTCTCAACTTCCTTTTCTCCGAGATTAAAAACCGCACTTTCCACAGAATCTACCAATTCATTAATCTGGTCAACCGAAATTGGACGCTTAATACATGAGCGGAATACACCGCGTTCAATTTTTGAACGGTCATACGGCTCTCTCATCCGGTCTTTCTTTATGACAACAAGAGGAATCGTCTCCAACTTCTCATAAGTCGTAAAACGCTTCCCACATTTTTCACACTGACGACGGCGACGAATCGAATTATTGTCATCGGCCGGTCTTGAATCAATTACTTTCGTATTTTCTTCTGCACAAAATGGACATTTCATAGTCTTCTCTCCTTCTTTTCACTACTGTAAGTATATCGAATTTTTCGCATGAAGTAAAGACTAGCTTCCACATTTGTTTGTAACGCGCTCCTTATTTACCTCCACAAGAATCAAATCTGTTCCGATTTTACAGATATGGCATATTTCAATGACGTATTCTTCTTCTCTACCCAGCACACCAAAAAATTTGCAGGGGCCCGGAATAATAATATGTGTAATTTTTCCGGTGCACAAATCAAACTCGACGTCTTCTACAAAACCAAGTCTCTCGCCATCACAAATATTAATAACTTCCTTCTCCCTCAAATCACAAATCCGCATAAAAATCTCCTTCTCTTTCTAAAATATTATATGTAACAAACGCATAATTTGTGTTTCATCTGTTCATGATAAAAGAGAGGACATCAATGGACAAAATGGAGGACATACCATGGCACACTACAAGGTAGAAATCTGCGGCATTAATACAAGCAAACTCCCACTTCTGTCAAATGAAGAAAAAAAGACACTATTCGATAAAATAAAAAAGGGTGATAAAAAGGCACGTGAAGCTTACATCCACGGTAATCTCCGTCTCGTGTTAAGCATCATCCAAAGGTTTAATAACAGTACCGAAAATGTAGACGATTTATTTCAGATTGGATGCATTGGTTTAATGAAGGCAATTGATAATTTTGACGTTACACAGAATGTAAAATTTTCAACTTATGCAGTACCGATGATTATTGGCGAGGTACGGCGCTATCTTCGCGACAACAATGCGATTCGTGTGAGCCGTTCTCTCCGTGACACTGCCTACAAAGCTATTTATGCCAAAGAGGCACTAATGAAAAAGCAGGAAACAGAACCAACCTTAGAAGAAATTTCAAAAATGATTGATGTTCCACCAAAAGACGTCGTATTTGCGCTGGATGCCATCCAAAGTCCGGTCTCACTGTATGAACCGGTTTACTCCGAAGGCGGGGATACGTTGTATGTCATGGATCAAATCAGTGACAAAAAAAACAAGGAATCCAACTGGGTCGAACATCTCTCCTTAAAAGACGCATTGAGCCATCTGCCGGAACGGGAAAACCACATTATACAACTCCGCTATCTGGAAGGGAAAACACAAATGGAAGTGGCAAACGAAATCCATATTTCTCAGGCACAGGTCTCACGACTGGAAAAAAACGCCCTGAAAATCATGAAAAATCACTTAGAAGCATAAAATAAAGAAGTTCAATTTGATTTAAGGTGTGATAACACCTCATGTTAAAATCTCTCACAAATTGAACTTCTTTTTTCATATTCTAAAAGAATATGCTATTTTAGTCTACATACTTCTTTAATGTGCTGCGGATTGCACCTTTTCCGGCAATCAATTCCACAAACATCTTCTCCACTTTCTCACCAAGAGAAACCGAATAGAGGTCTACGGCAAAAATCGATGCATCGCTCAAAATCGGCTGCAATTTATCATGTACATCCGTGTCACCAAAGGAAATTCCAGCGACATGAGCTTTCACTTCATCCAAACGTGGGTCAGGACTCTGTTCAAAAGCGTTTCCTTCGTCATCAATTCCCATCAAATAGCGGCACCAGCCTGCTAATACAAGTGGAATTAACGTAAGGCTCTTTGTATCTAAGTCTTCTCTGTTCTCATAGAACTTAATTGTCTCGCCAAAGCGGATTGGGAGTTTTTGTGACGTATCACAGGCAATTCTCTGTGGCGTATCCGGCATAAATGGATTTGGCAGACGCTTTGTCAATACTGCGTTTGCAAATTCTTTCGGATCAATAACACCCGGATTTACAACAACCGGCATTGCTTCCTCATAACACATCTTCTGAATCAACTGAGAAAGTTCTTTGTCTTCCATCTCGTCATGAATGGAAGTATGTCCTAACATACAGCCATAAATAGCAAGTGCTGTGTGCAGCGGGTTCAAGCAGGTACAAACTTTCATTTTTTCTACTTTATCCACCGTTTCACGGTCTGTAAATACAATCCCTGCTTTTTCCAATGGTGGACGTCCATTCGGGAAGTTATCTTCGATAACAAGATAACCGGTTTCCTCTGAGTTAACAAACGGTGCCGTATACGTATTACGGCTTGTAATAATCAAGTCGGTATCTTCAAAACCATCTTTTTCGAGCATTTCTTTTACTTTCTCATCCGGTCTTGGTGTGATTTTATCAATCATCGACCATGGGAAAGATACTTTTTCTTCCATATAGGAAACAAAATCATCATCCACTTTTCCTGCCTGTTTCCAAGCATCTACATATGCCATAACGCCGGCCTTTAACTTGTCTCCATTGTGAGAACAGTTATCGGTGCTGACAAGGGCAAGCGGTGTACCATTTTTAACAAAACGTGTATAGCACAGAGAGGCAATGCGTCCCATCAGGTGACTCTGATTTCCCGGGCCTGCTAAAAATCCATCCTCTACACCCGGCAGTTTTTCTCCTTTACCATTGACTAATGAATATCCTTTTTCCGTAATGGTAAATGTCACCATCTGAAGAGAAGGATTTTCAAAAATCTCAGTAAGACGTGCATAATCTTCTGGTGCCACTGGGTCAGCAACTAGCGATTCCGTTACGCTTCCAACCACGTGTTTCTCAATAGTTCCCTCAGCTTTTAACACAACCGACAAACTCAATCCATCATATGGTTTGTATGCCTTTGTAATAATCTCATGGTCAAAACTCTCTGCCACAACAACACCGCGGTCATATTCTCCTAAATTCAGCAAATCCTGTAATTTTGCAGCCGGAAATGCACGGAAAATATTACCGGCACCAAAGTGAACCCAGGTCGGGTTTTCCTTTGTTTTTTTCTTTAATTCTTCTCTGTCGTACTTAGGAAGAAGATATCCTTTCTCCTCCCAGACTTTTGTCTCGCCATTTTGTAAATCTAATAATTTCATGCCCAGTCACCTCTTATTTATTTTTATGAATTGCTTCCCACAAACCATTCAGATAAGCGACACCAAGAGCACGGTCATACAAACCGTATCCCGGTCTTGCCTGCTCGCCCCAAATCATACGGCCATGATCCGGACGAATGCATCCGTCAAATCCGGTGTCAATCAATGCTTTTACGATTTCATACATATCAAGATTTCCATCGCTTGACAAATGAGATACTTCATGGAACAAATCTTTGCTTTCATACTTAATGTTTCTCAGGTGCGCAAAATGAATTCTCTCTGCAATTTTCGGATTGCGTATAATCTTTGGCAGATCGTTGTTCAAATTACTTCCAAGCGAACCGGTACAGAGTGTAAATCCATTATAAATACTTGGATTCATATCGGCAATTTTCAAAAGATCCTCTTCGCATGTTACAATACGTGGAAGTCCGAATACATCCCAAGCCGGATCGTCCGGGTGAACTGCCATCTTAATTTTGTATTTTTCACAGGTAGGAATAATTCCATCCAAGAAATATTTATAGTTCTCACGCAGTTTGTCTGCATCAACGTCTTTGTATTTCTCAAACAAATCCATAATCTCATCGCGGCGGTTCGGCTCCCAGCCAGGCATTACAAAGCCGCCACTTGCCTTTTCAATGCGGTCAAACATCTCGCTCGCATCGATACCGTCAATAATGGATGAATCATAAGCAAGTGCTGTAGAACCATCTTCCAAAGGCATTGCCAAATCCGTACGTGTCCAGTCAAAGACCGGCATAAAGTTGTAACATACAAGATGAATATCTGCCTTTCCAATAGCTTCCAATGATTTGCAGTAGTTTTCAATCAATTCATCTCTTGTCGGAAGACCAATTTTAATGTCCTCGTGTACGTTGATACTTTCCACACCAACTAACTTCAAACCTTTTGCTTCTACTTCCTGTTTTCTTTTCATGACGTCTTCATACGTCCATGCTTCTCCTGCAGGAAGATCATGAAGTGCTGTAATCACACCGGTCACGCCGGGAATCTGGCGAATCTGATCCAGTGTCACACTGTCGTTTCCTTCTCCATACCATCTTAATGTCATGTCCATAATCAATAACCTCTTCTCTTTTTATTATACTTTCTTAGTATGTTACGAATGACCTTGTCTAAATCATCCTATTCATATATTTTTCGGGAAAGTGCATCTTTTACTCCACTCTTCCGATAAAAATATGTATTTACGCGGTCTCTCCATTCGATTGCATTAGAAAGCTGTCTCTCCATGCGGGAAAGGACTCTCTCGTAGACATCCTCTGCCATCTCCTCTTTCCACGCCTTCCAACCAGCAATCATTTCTTCCACTTCGTTAACACCCTCAAAATGCGTGTCGTATATATGCTGAATCAGTGTTTTTCCTGAAGCTAACACTTCATCATAGCGGACATAATGGAAAAATAACAAAAGCTCCTGTGGGCACTGTTTTTTATCTGCATACTTTGTGCACCATGGCTCATTATACTGGGTTGTGTAGCCGGTACCGTTTGGTGTACGGTCAACACCAAGACCATTTCTATCTGCTCTGTGATAAGTTCCCCAGCGGTCATACTCATATCCGTCAATATCCGGTCCGTAATGATAATGCGGTGTCACCATCCAGCCAATGCCAAGCGGAGACGTATATTTTTCATATGTGGGCCAGGACTTCATAAGCATCGAAACGACGCCGTCGGAAAGAGATTTAGGAAGGGTAAGTTCTGCCCATTCTTTTGCAATAACCGCCGAATCTTCGGACGGATTCATCGCCATCCTTCCATAGCCGTAAGTGTTTGCCGCTGCTAAATCATTTCCGGTCCAGTTAAAGTCATTACCGGTGTTAATAACAGCTGCCATACCGCACAAATGCTGCCCATAAACAGAGCCATCCACTATTTTCTGCACGGTTGAACCCTCACCCGCAGCATACGTATCAAAGTCAAGAATTTCACGCCACATCGGGAGCAGATAACACAAATCAATCTGCTGTCCGGTGTACTCCTGTGCAATCTCTACTTCCAAAATCATGTTGGTCTTCTTCAAGCCGCCAAATAACGGCGAAACCGGCTCTCGCACCTGAAAATCCATCGGTCCGTTTTTTATCTGTAAAATAACATTGTCATCAAATTTTCCATCTAATTCTATAAAGTTGTCATACGCCGCTCTGGCACGGTCTGTCTTTTTATCACGCCAGTCCTGCCCGCAATTATATACAAAGCAGCGCCATACCAAAATTCCGCCATACGGAGCAAGTGCTCTTCCTAACATATTTGCACCATCCGCATGCGTTCTGCCATACGTAAATGGTCCCGGCCTTCCCTCAGAATCTGCCTTTACCAAAAATCCGCCAAAGTTTGGAATCACTTCATACACATGTGCCACAGCCTTTTTCCACCAGTCTGCAACCATAGGATTTAATGGGTCACAGTCTGCAAAATTATCTAACTCCATCGGTGCGGCAAAATTCACACTTGTATACAATTTAATTCCATATTTTGCAAACAAATCGGCATATTGTTTTACCTGCTGCAAATAACGGTCTGTAATCAGATAAGTCTCATTCTCGTGAACATTGACATTATTGATTACAATCGCATTGATGCCAATCGATGCCATCATTCTCACATACTGCACAATGCGGTCATTCCATAAAATCTTATAATCCTTGTAGAAAAAGGATTCACCGGAATATCCTCTCTCAATACTGCCATCCATGTTATCCCAGTGATTCATCATGCGAAGCGGCATTTCCGGTGTATTGTAAACCGGAAGACAATTCATCTGTTTGGTCCGAATTAAACGAAGAAAATGGAACACACCATATAACAGTCCACTCTCCGACTCACCGGTAATCTGATACCGGCTCTCCTCCTTTGTGATAATATATCCGTCTTTTCCTTCTTTTATGGATGAATCCACGGAAAATACCACGCCTGCCTCTTCTTTTGTTACTGGCTGAGGAACTTTTCCTGCCATGTTTTCCATAGCAAGTTTGTATTCACTGACAGCACTTTCTACGATTTCTCCCTCACAGGATTGAAAATATGTCAGCCATTCTTTTTCAACTGTATCTACAGGCTGATAATCCAGCCAGCATTTGCTATAATCCATCTGTTTCTCCTCATATTCTGCAAGTTTTGTATTTTATCAAAACATTTAAAAATCTCTAATTTTCTATCCTCACTCTTTAAGAAAGGGCTGTGCAAAACAAACCTTCCGCTTATTCTGAACAGCCCCATGAAACTAAATTACCTGTTTCTTTTTGTTATTATTTTGTATGCTCTTTTGCAAACTTGTCATACTCAGCATTAACTTTGCTAATCTTGGTATCCCATTTGGTTGAAAGCTCTTCAATCTTCTTAGCAGGTGTTGTTGCATTTGCATATACAGGATAACAGAAATCACCATAGTCAATTTCACTAATCATTGGCAGATAAGAAGTAGATTTATGCTTCTCCTCTAACATCATACCGATTGTTTCATCTACTGCACGGTCATCTCTGAACTGTGGGTAATACTGCTCAAGAATCTGATCATGAGGAGTATATCCTTCAACAGGCTCTGTGTACAAATCGTAAGCAAATGCAATCTTCTCAGCTTTTTCCTGATCAAAGCAGCTTGGCATAACAACGATGTTGTCGTTTGGTACTGTCTTGTTAGTAGCATCCTTCTGCTCCTGGTTGTATGGGAACATTACGAATCCCCAGTCATCTTCCATATCAGCGAAAGCGCTAATCTCATAAACTTCGGCAGTCTGCATAGCAGCTTCACCATCACGGAATGCAGCTTTATACCAATCCCATGCTACGTCTTCTGATGGTTTTGGCTTAATATAACCTTTCTTAATCAGGTCTACACCCCAGTTCATAGCATCTTTGAACTCTTTGGATGTAATTGCATCAACGTATTTACCGTCTTTATCACGGGATACAAATGTTGCATTGTTGTTAGCTGCACACATTGGCAGATAGTATTTTGAGAAACTTGCCATAGCATACTGGTCTGTTTTACCATCACCATCGGTATCCTTTGTAAGTTTCTTACAATACTTTTCGAACTCGTCCCATGTCCACTGATTTTTTTTCTGCAAATCATATGGCTCATCTTCCGGAATGCCAGCTTCCTTGAAGAGACGTTTGTTGTAGAAAATACCACCACGTGGCTCATTGTCTGGGCTCATACCCCAGATACCATCACCAATGCTCATCAACTCTTTAACGGTTGGATTCCATTTTTCTTCATCGAAATTGAACTCCGGAAGAGTTGACAAATCATACATCAAGCCTTTCATCAAAGGCTCAGAAACAAATTCCTGATACAGATAGTAAAGTTCGTATTTTGGACTACTTGCCATAACGTCATTTACATAATCTGATTTTGCATCTGTATAGGAATAAACAGAATCACGAGTGATTTTGAAATTGTACTTCTCCTGAATACTCTTCCAGTACTCATTCTGCTTTTTACCAAACTCGTCGGTTCTGTTTGCAAGGGTATCCTTTGAAGTGAACCAGTCACCTACTGTGATATCCATGCCACCAAGGTCACTAAATGTTTTCTTGTCTGAAGAAGATGATGTTTTTGCGCCATCGCCTGATGCACTGCCTGCATCATTGGAGGAGCCGCCACATCCAGTAAGAGAACCTACTGCAAGAACAACACAAAGACCCATCGCAATCAGCTTCTGCATGCTTGCTTTCATTTTGTTTTGCCTCCTTATTTAATATATTGTTATACCGGAAAATCCCGGTGATAACCTAAGTCATTACTGCCCGCAGGCACCTGCCAGAACAGGCAGATGCCAAATAGGGCAAATTATTTTTGTTACATCTTGATACCAGACTGGCTCAAACTTTCTACGAAGCCCTTCTGTGCAAATAAATATACAATAATCAAAGGAATAATTACCAACAACGTACCTGTACCAATCATGGCGGATGCATAAGCGGTCGATGCTTTATCAAGACCTGTGGTTGCTTTCACATAAGAGTTCAGCACCTCAGACAAACGAGCCACCTTGTTTGCCAGAATCGAATAGTTTGGAAGGAACATTCCTGAATAAAAACTATCCGTCCACTGCCATACAAAGGAAAACAGGAAACAGGAAGTAATCATTGGTTTTGCATCCGGCAGCATAATGCGCACGAATGTTTTAACCTTACCACATCCATCTACATAAGCAGCTTCTTCCAATTCCTTCGGAATACCACGGAAGAACTGACGAAGCATGTAAATGTACAAACCATTTTTCAATCCCATACAACCAAGACACATAAATGCATATGGTGCAAAAGAATCCAGTAAGTTCAGTGGCTGCCCCGTTATCAGACTGAATATTCCGAAAATATCAAAGTAACGGAAATTCAAGTACAGGGAAGACTGAATGGTTGAAGGTGGAATTACAATTACAAGTACCACCATTGCAAACCAAAGGTTCTTCAATGGGAATTTGTATCTCGCAAAACCGTATCCAACTAATGTACAGGATATAATCTGCAAAATACTTACCAAAAGCGAAATCCACAATGTGTTACCAAGTGCAGCCCAGTAATCCATCAAATCAGCGGCAATCTTAAAATTGTCCAGTGTGAAGTGACGTGGAATTACGTTGATTGTCGAATCGTACAAATCACGCTCTTCCATGAAACTGATGGAAATCTTGTTTAACAATGGCTGCAAAATCAAGAAACACAATCCAAACAACAATACAAAACGCACAATTTTGTAAGCAACATTAAATGATACTTTGCGTAACAGATAGCCGTTGGATTTTCTATTACGTTCCCTGAAGGCTTGAAACTTATTCATTTTACTCATAATAATATACCCTCCTAGAAATAATCAACGAAACAATACCCAACGCAACAATTACACATAGGAAATATACCCACGCCATCGCCGACGCTTGACCGTAGTCCATTCGTCCTCCGATACCGATTGCGTCGATGCGATCCATAACTGTGTTGTCTGTCTTCAAGAAGAAGTCAATTACCGTATATACGATATTTACCAAAATCATCGAGCTCACCATTGGAAGTGTAATCTTCCAGAAACTTTCCCAAGCAGTACATCCCTCGATTTTTGCCGCCTCGAACATACTTGGTGAAATCGTCTGCAAAGCAGAAAGGAAAATGATAATCTGGATACCAGAGGCAATCGCAATATCATATACACTGTTAATAATGTCAAATACATAACTAAACATCTGTGACATCGGACTGGAGTCTGATGTAATCAAAATGCTCTCAAGCACACCGGTAATACTTGTGTTATTATTCGTCGCCTCAATCGCATCTTTCATGTCAGCCAAAAGCGTATTTCCGCTTTCCAGACCAACGATAACACCGGATGAAAGAATAACCGGCAGGAAGAATATCGCACGAACTGCTCCTCTTCCTTTGAAGGACTGATTCAACAGTAACGCAATAAAGAAACTGAAAATCAATGTTGCCGGAACGTTTGTCAGCATTTTTACCAACTCAGAAATGAGGTTTGGTACAAACTGCTCATCTACCAAAAATGCCTGGCGGTAATTTTCAAGCCCCGCCCATGTCATGGACAATCCACCTTCAAGTTCTACCGTACTGAAACTCATTCTTAAGGACTGTACTAACGGCACAACCAAGAACAGGATAAAACCGATGATGAATGGTGCAATAAATAAATAGCCTGCAACCGCATTTTTAAATGCTAATGTCTTTTTCTTTTTATTCTTGCGAGCCATTTATTCTTCACCTCCCTTCACAGCTGCGAAATCTCTGGCCGCAATTTCCTGGCCATTGTATTGATAGTTGCTATAGTTGTAGTTTACAACAACTGCTTTTCCGCCTTCGAAGGTTGTCTTATATACGCCCTCTGCAATTTTTTCATGCTTATCAATTGCTTTATCGTATGTTCCTTCGAATGTTTCATTAAACTTGTTATACAGACTCAAAGTATCTTTCTTCCAGTCATCGTAGTTACAAGCATAGTATCTTGTGTACTTACCATCCTGCAAAACACTTGTCTTTTCAGCAATGTAAGTAAAGTATAAACCAGCACCGGACTCAGCGGACTTCAGGATATTCTCCTTCTCATCATCTGCTAAGTTAATTGCAGCACCCGAGTAGTTTACTAAACCATGCAATGCCATGGTATAGAATGGAACCTGCTCATCAATGATGTTTACGGCACGGGCATCTAAGTTCATATCTGTAACGAAGTCTGCATAAGGTACTGCATACTGGTTACCACTTGTAATCATGACTTTGTTTCCGCCCTGTTTGAGTGACTGCAATTTCTTAACCTGGAGATTCAAAGCTGCTTCACGCGATACTCTGTCTTTTGGATTGTAGTCACCGGCAAGTGTATTACCGATATCTTCCATACCGACATTCTTGCTGCCATAATCATTTACTTTTTCTACATAAGTGTCAACCGCATCCATTGCATACGACGGTTTTACCAAGTAATAACTATCGTAATTATGATAATCGGTGTAATCATCATTTGCCTGGTAAGTAATTGGATCCCAGTTATAAAGCTCACACTCTTCACGGCTGACAAACTTCGCTGCATTTCTTGTGGAACTGAATCCGTCAAACCATTTGTCTTTGTATACATAGTTAAATGTACCATTCAGATAAAGCTGCATACCATTTGTCTTATCTGCATAAGCAGTCAAATCTTCCAAATCTGAAGAACTTCCCAAACGTCCTACTGTTTTTACTTTAGCAGCAGATGTCTGTTTCACACCGGTATTAAACCATCCGGTATACTTCGCATTGATATTGCCAATGCCGGCTTTCTGCAAATCTTCCAAAATTGATTTGGCCTGTGTGTAAGAAGTCAATGACTGAGAGCGGACAACCGGATAACCAAGGATATGCTCGGTATCATCTACGGCACCAATCATCTCAACAGCCAATGCCTGTTTATCACTGCCAACTTTACCAAGACTTGGATATTTCTTCTGAAGATATCCGCGGTACTCTTTTGCCAAATCCGAATAATCGGTTTTATCAGAGAAAATGTATCTCTGGGAAAGTGTTTCATTTGGCAGCCCGTCTTCATAAACACGAACGGTTGTATCCGATTTTGTGGATACATCCATGTTTTCGCCGTGAATCAGACTGTAAATGAATGTACCATAGTTATATCCATTGTTCTTTCCGGAAATATCCGCCTGAACGGTTGCGTAAGAACTTCCCTCTTCGGCTACACAAAGGAATGAACTCTGGGTAGTCTCATTTGCAATGGCAAGCAGTGGGAAATTGGATTTTGTCTCATCGACAATTGTTGTTCGTGCCTGACCATAATCCCAGCCGTAAACATCACTCTGATATCTCTGCTGTCCGGTCTTACCATTGTTGAAGTTGATTTTTCCACCAGTTCCTTCCGGAACAATCATGTAACCTTTTTCATCAACATTCGATGCTCCCATATATGGAAGAACCTGAAGTTTAACAATCGGATAATCTTCGTTATAGGAGATTTCCTTCATCGGTACTTTTACAACCAACTGGTTATCTTCTAATACATAGTGAACACTAATATCGAAAATTGGTTTTCCTTCGTTACGGGATACTTTGTAATTGCCCATATCTTTTGTACGGTCCTCCAAAGTATATCCTGCTTCTACGAATTTGTCTTCCAACTGCTGGAGACGGGAATCGGTAACCGACTCATCCAAATAATAAATCGGCTCATCCTTCAAGTCAGGGAAAAGTTTTTCACCTTTTGTCAACAGCTGCTTGTCGGTAGAATCATCCGACTTACTAAGTTCCTCATAGTTATAATAAACATAACTTCTGAGTGCTGACTTCTGTGCCGATCTTGACATCTTATCCAGATACTTCTTCATTCTAGACTCTTTGATTGCGACCGGACAAGTGTAGGTTTTTTCAAAATCACCTACGGAATAACTTACTTTAATTTCGTTATCGTTTACTTTCTCAATTTTATAAAACTTATTGTCCCGAATACACTGAGAATAGTTATCAATCTCTTTCTTCGTATCAGTATTGTTGGAGTAAGTAAGGTTCAAAGTTGAGCTTAACACATCTTTGTAATGTCCATCGGCATTTGCATACTTCTCTACATCCTCAGCAGTCGGATTGGAACGATATACCTTTCCGGTTGCCTTGTCTGTAACCTCAAGCTGTGTGGAAGAACCACTCACTGAGAGTTTCAATGAATCATTTTCAATTACTACATCTCCGCTGTTATCATACTCATAAGTTTTCATCTCTTTAGTACCCTCATCGGAATCACCGCAGGCACTAAGAGCGAAACATGCCATAACTGTAATCAGGAGCAAATACAACTTGTTTTTCATTCTGTCATTTCCTCCTTTCATCAATACATTCGGAAAATGGTTTCTTTGTAAATCGAATAGAAATAGGAGAAACCATCACTAATCAAACTGAAGAACAGTACAAGCAAAAATACGATAATCAACATACCTACCGCTGAGAAAATCAAAGATAAAAATGCTTTACCCAGCATGAAGTCATGAATCATCATTACAGATGCGATAATCAGCAATCCACACCAAATCATGGAGAAGTTGCTGAACACAGTGTAAAATGCACCCTCTTCTTCAGTAACAACGTTACTCATAGGAATCAGTATCAACTGAATAATTACATATGGTGTCATTGCATAAGCGGTACCCATCCATATATCTTTTAATGTACCTTTACCATCAAACAAGGTGGTAAGACACCAGTTTGCAACAACATACACAATAAATGGTACAAGGAATGTTGCAATCTCTAAAATCAGGTTTACATTATCCCAGTTTACCGGATTAAACACGAAACTGGTTGCACCTAATTTAATCAGGTTTGTCAAAAGGACCAGAATAACAATTGTATTGGCTGCCGCCATAGACCCTCTCTTTTCATGTGTCAAATCCCAAAAACCATCAAAAGGTCTTACGATACAATGAAGGGCATAACGCAGAGAATCGCGGTAACGAATCCATGCATCTTTATTGGTCAGTCTTTCTTTTATTTTCATCCTTTTTCAACCTCCCTTCTGGCTTTCTTCACAAATCCAACACCAAATCCAAGGAGAATGAGGATTGCAATAATAATCAAGATCGTACCAATGTTCTCCTCAAACCAAACCTCTCGGTAAAGCTTAAATGCTTTAGAATAATTCTTGGCATCAAGTTTTAATTCAAAGTAATCCATTGCCTCTTTATAGTTCTTCTCACGAAGAAGTGCACGGCCGATTCCAATATATGCCTGGTCGTAGTTACCATTATGCTTCAGAACTTTACGCCAGATATTAGCGGATTTATCATAATTACCCTTCTTGTACTCAGCCAGACCATCGTTAATCATTTTACCATAATCAGTCAAAGTGAACTGGGTAATCGTTCCTAACTTCTGATCTGTAACCAAGAGGGAATCACCAATGTCTTCAATTGCCGAAGGATTCATAAACAATCCGGCTTTATAACCATGTCCGCCAAAGGCATACAGCATATTCCCCTGGAAATCATAAGCAAAGATACGGCCTTTTGTATTATCCAGTGCATAATAAACATCATTTGACAAGCAGCAGATATCTACAAACTTGGAAGGTCCTTTCATCTCGCCTTTTTCGGTGTAACGCAAATCACCATATGGATCATTGTAACCGTTACGTACCAAAATGTCAGTTCCCTTTGCATTCAGCTTACGAATCGGTTCAGCCGACTCTACAGCTCCATCAAATGTACTGATTGTTGCATAAATGAAGTCTTCGGAATCCAGACAAAGGTTCGAATACTCTGTTGGAACGAACAAATCCATCTGTGCACGCTGCTCTTTTGTCGCAACCAATTTCCACAAATAAGTAAGGAAATCATAAGTTACTTCACTGGCTCCGACAAATCCCGTAAAGTCTCCGGTGTCATCAAATTCAAGGAAACCTTTGTTTACGTTCTGAACCTGAGCAAAAATACGTTTTGCACCATCCACAACTAACTTCTGTGGAAGGAATTTTGCATCCGTATAGGTTTTGTCATTTGGGCGGCCAATTACTTTTACCATATTGCCGTCTGCATCCAAGTGAACAATTTTATTATTACCGGTATCGGCAATGTACATTTGTCCATCATCTGTCACAAATACATCCTGAGGACCATTCAATTTTACATCTTTTCCCTCAGCATCTTTGTAACCGGTTACCTCTTTTACATAAGTAAACTCATTGTTTTCATATGTAAATTCACAAATACGATTATTTCCTGTATCTGCAACATACATCTTATTTCCGGTTGAGAAAAGACCCTGTGGCTCAGAAAAATTGCCACAATCTTTAAAATCAGAACCGGAAATTACTCGCTCAACCGAATAAGCATCCGGAGACTCACGGTCAACATCCCAGCAATCATAAGTATATGTATAATGTTTGCCATCAGAACTATTCGCGAGGACCTCCGCATTGCTTACAAGGAGGGATGCAACGAGTAATAACGCAAATACCGAAGTAAGTCGTTTCATTTTTCTCATTTTCTTTCCTCCTTATCAGTCTTTAATTCCGGAACTAGCCATTGTTTCCAGAATGTTACTCTCTGCCAAAACAAAGATTAAAATCGGCACCATCATAACGACCATTGTCGCAGCGGAACCTACACCGGCACGGGCAACACCACCGGCCATAATCTGCTGCAATGCATATGGCAGCATCTTATATTCTTCCGAGTAGATATACACCTGACCTTTCATGTTCCAAAGGTTTTGTACAGAGAAAATTGTTACTGTCAACCATGCCGGTTTTACGTTTGGCATGACAATCTGAAGGAAGATTCTTCCCTCTTTCGCACCATCAATCTTAGCCGCTTCAATCAATGCATCCGGAATCTGCTCCATAAACTGTTTCATAAGGAACAATCCCATCGGCAGTGCGAACGCCGGCACCATCAGTGCTAAGTACGTATCAATCCATCCAAGCTTACTCATAATAATATAAGTAGGAATCTGCAACACATAAGCATTGAACATGATTGCAGCCTGAATAATCTTGAAAATCTTTTTGCTTCCCGGGAACTCATATTTTGCCAAAACATAAGCAGCCATTGAACCAATAATCAAATGACCTACCGTACCAAGCAATGTAATTAATACCGTGTTAAAGACATAACGGGTAAATGGTACATAGGAGCTTGACATAACAACAAGCAAATCCTGGAAGTTATTAAATGTTGGGTTCTTCACGAAAAACCTCGGTGGATACAGATAAATCTCATCCAGCGGTTTAAATGCACTACTGATGGAGTATACCAACGGAAGTACAAAGAAGATACCAAACAAAATCAGCAAAATGTAAATACCGATATCACCACCGACTGAGCGGTTCGGTTTTCTTCGTTTTAATTTAATTAATTTCATCTTTGCTATACCTCCTATCAAGTTCCAACTTTGCTAAGCAGTGACTGAATTGCCTTATTCAACAACAGCATCACGGCGAACAAAATTGTTGCAATTGCGGAAGCATAACCCATCTCAAATCGTGTAGTACCATAGTCAATCAGATGGGTAACTACGGTACGCGCCGCATAGTCCGTACTAGGGAAACCACAAAGCGCCATCGTCTGATCGGCGACACCAAATGTCTGTGTGATTGCCATTACGGCACCAAACAAAAGCATTGGTTTCATACCAGGCAGTGTGATGTACCAAAGTTCCTGCCAGCGGTTTTTAACACCGTCCACATAACCCGCTTCAAACTGCGAATTATCAATACCTTGAAGTCCGGCCACAAAGGAAAGGAATCCCTGACCAAGACTCATCCACAATACGACGATAATAATAACATTCATCATGTAGGCAGTATCCGTGAGCCACAGAATCGGCTCACTGATAAAACCAAATTTAATCAAAAATGAATTTACATATCCGTATGCATCACCACTAAATAAGATAGACCATACTAAGTATGCCTGACCTGAAATTGTCGGTGCATAGAATACAACTACGGCGAAAGCACGGATATAACGTGGCAGTTCGTTGATAAACCAAGCGAACAAAAATGCCATAATATAACCAAGCGGTCCGGTAATTGCTGCCAGCAAGAATGTATTTTTAACCGCAATCAAGAATACATCATCTGCAAGAAGCAGGTTAATGTAGTTATCTACACCAACGAATCTTGCCGGTTCCAGTACGTTATAGTACGTGAAACTGTAAAATACTGACATCAGCACGGGCAAAATGTAGAATGCAGTAAACACAATCAAATACGGCAGAAGGAAAAGGTAACATGTCTTGGACATCTTAGCTTTCTTCCATGCGATTTTAGCATTGCGCTTTTTAATCTGCATGTATTTTCCCAGAAAATTCATTTTTTCACTCCTCTCTTATTTTTGTTTTGTTTCTTTTTCTTCTTGTTCCAGAGTCTTCAAACCAAACTCTTCACGTTTGTTTGATAACTCCTTATTTATCGTAATAACATAATCAAGAATCGTCTCTCGAGGGTCCTCGTTGTTATTCATGACTTTACGGATTGCGTTTGTGATATGACGTTCTGTGTAATATCCGCCGGCAACCTGCGGAATACCAAATGCCCATTTGTGCTGTTCATCCAGTACAGCGGACTCTTTGCTGCTCCAAGACAAAGTCTTAAAGGTTTCTTTGTTTGCTGTTGCATAACGCGCCGCAGCACCCATAACAGCCTCAAGTTCTCTTGCGTAGGTAGCCTGTGTATCAGCACTTGCCCACCATTTCAAGAAATCCCATGCAATATCTTTCTTACCACGCTGTTCCGCACCTTTAAGCATCATAGAAGCAGTACCCCATGACTGAACGGAACGGTTGATTGAGCCATCTTCCTGTTTCACACCAGGAAGCATACCGAAGTTCCAAAGACCTTTAATCTCAGGAGCGAATACAGACAATGTATTAAATGTACTGTAATCCGCTACACCGATTGGCATTTCACCGCTTCGGAAACGGTTTGGGAAATCGTACTGTTTAACCAGTTTGTAGTTGGTAAACAATTTGGTATAGAATTCAAATGCCTGAATACCTTCTGTACTACCAATTGTTGTCTCAATACCCTCATCACGGTACAAGGAGCCACCGCGCTGAACAAGCTGTGCATAGTAGTTTGCAAGGTCAGGGTTGGATGCATTGTTAATCTTACGCTCTACCGAAGGAATCGCAAACGACATGCTGTTCTTCTGCAGTTTCGGAAGGACTTTAATTACATCATCCCATGTATTAATCTGTGTCGCATCAATACCGAGTTCATCCATAATATCGGTACGATAGAACAATACGTTGTAGTTTTCTGTCTCCGGCAGACCATACAAACCTTTATGTCCGGTCTTATCTTTCAGCCAGTAAGACTCATAAGAACTTGCCTGGTACTCAGAAAGTACATCTTTATAATCCGAGAACTGGGTCAAATCCACAGTCGCGCCACGAAGTGCGTAGTTAACAGGCTCTGTCTGCGAAATACAAAGTGCTACATCCGGACCATTACCTGACATAACGGCTGGAAGCATCGCATTTACCGCACCGGCAGAGTTTGTAACTGTATTCGCTGACGCCGCAGCATCAATCAGTTTAACGTTTACTTTAATTTCTTTTCCATATGTTTCTTTTGAAGTCGGAGTAAACTGCTGGTCTACCATGTTCTTCAAAATATTACTCTGGTCACGTCCGGCAGTAATCCACACATCGATAACATCCGGATCATCCGAATCATACACATTACCAAGTGCAGAGGAATCGGAACGGAAAGAGTTAATAAACAATGTGCACTCATGTACAATTCGGTCAAAACTTCCTTCGTTTACTTCTTCAATTGAAGATTTGTCACCGGCAAGAACAATATAGTCAATATCCATCGCCGTTGCACTTAAGTTGTTAATTGATGTACCAAGAGAAGATACATTCTCTTTGAAGTTCGACAACGTCTGAGGGATTTTATCCGGACGGTCAACAAACTCTTCCATCTGTGCAGCCAGTGTCTGCGCTACGGCGATTTCACCACCACGTTCACCGGTATATGCAGTAACTTCATCAACTAAGTGATATAAGATTTTGGACTCATCGCCCATTGCCTTAATGATATCCGGATATACTTTTTCAATCTGGTAATCACGGAACTCATCCGGCTCTGTACCTGTCAATACAAGAATCTGACGATAGTACTGATTCATACGGTATACACTTTCAGACAACTGGGAGAGATACTCACCAAGCTCGCCAAGTGTAATTTTCAAACGAATTTTATGTTCTCCAGCAGTGAGGTGGAATTTGTATGCCTCGCCTTTATCATTCTGTAAGCAAAGCATTTCCCAAACATTGCTGTAAGTAAATTGCAGACTAACTACCTCTTTAAAAGGAACTTCTCCATCAATGTACAAAGAACGGTTTGCGATATAACCACGGTTATATCCCTGACGTCCTTTAATACCGATTACATAATCGCCTTCTTTTTCTACTTTCGTAGTCCATTCCAGCCAGTCACCGGCAACTTTCCACTGTGTACCACCAATTACATTCAAAACCTGTTTGTCTGTATTGTGCTTGGTAACATTTCCTTTTTCATCCTCGTATTCGGTATCGCCCGATGTACGGTCATATGTAGCATATAAAGATGGTGATGAACGTCTGTCCGACTTTTCACCCTGAATCTTCTGAACGTAAGATTTGTCAACGTTATTTGTCTTTCCTTTGTTCTCTGCTGCGTACTCTGCATAGGTAGGAATCTTTTTCATATTACCTACTGTGAATTTACGCATAATCAAACGTTCGTTGACGCCAGTTAAGCGAATCTTATTGACACCCTTCTTTAAATAGAAGTAATACGGATCCATCTCATATCCGGTTGGGTCTTCAAAATAGGAAGAAATCCATCCGCGTGTCGGATCCTCAATCTGGGAAGGACGAATCTCATTTCCCTGGTTATCCTTGGTTGGTTTACCATCATCCGTGTAGACACGTTCGAAGTCAATACCCTCGGCACCATTAAATGGAGTTTCGTATTTACCCGTTTTTTCATTGTAAAGTTCTACCTTGGTCTCAATTGCAATTCCTCGGTCGTCCTTGTCTCCTGTGGAAGGATAATACTCAAGGTTCAAGTTGTAATAACCCTCCTCTTCCACATTAACAGAATACACTGCGCTTTCTCCTTCCGGAATCAACACCGATTCTGATTTTTCATTCTCCGGACCAAGATCATTATGCACAGTGACGTTTTTGGTTGTCTCTTTCTTCACGAAACCGGCAACCGGAATATCATAGGAACCACTTGGTGTATTGGCATCCGTGCGCTTAGCCACATAATCACTGTACTGGCCTTCACGCTGATATTCGCTGCTCATAGTGTCAAAATCCACACCTGCGTACTTGTCGGAGTTGTCACTTACGGAAGAACCTTTTAACTTAAAAAATAGTACAAAAGCGATAATCACCAGTACTACAATCAAGAATGTCCGTAAGCCTTTTTTCTTCATCAACTTTGACATAGCTGTCGCAATCTCCTTTCGTTGTTTCTCTTTTTATGCATTCTGCCAGTGAAATAAGCCATCGGAGCAAAACACATAATGTTTTTTTGTATAATATGTATACAGTTTGTTATAAAGTATATCACCATTTTTGTAACATGTCCATAGTTTTTGATAGTTTTTTTTATGTATTTTTGCTAAAAAATGATTGTTTTCCCCTTGAAAAATGTTTTGTATTTACAAGAGAGAATCCATATAGTAGAATGCAGGTATACATATTTCACAACTTGGAGGTTTTTATGGACAACAAAAAAAAAGGCATGAATCCGATTCTTCCGGGCTTCTACCCGGATCCATCGATTTGCCGTGTAAACGATGATTATTATTTGGTAACTTCAACATTTGCTTATTTCCCCGGTGTTCCAATCTTTCACAGCCGTGATTTAGTACACTGGAATCAGATTGGTAACATATTGGAAAGAAAAGAACAGCTTCCTTTAGTAAATGCAGAAACAAGTGAGGGTATCTTTGCACCGACACTGCGCTACCACGATGGAACCTTTTACATGATTACAACAAACGTAACACCAACAAATGATATCAATAATTTTATTGTCACTGCAACGGACCCTGCCGGTCCTTGGTCGGATCCATATCCTTTGGATTCTGCCGGCATTGACCCATCTCTCTTCTTTGATGATGATGGCAAATGCTACTACTGTGGTACACAGAACCGCAGAGAAGGCTCCCGCTATTTCGGAGATAATGAAATTTATATTCAGGAATTAGATTTAAATACGATGAAACTTGTCGGCGAAAGTTACCCGGCATGGCATGGTGCTCTCCGCGGCGTGGAATGGCCGGAGGGACCACATATCTATAAGAAAGACGGCTATTACTATCTTTTGATATCCGAAGCCGGAACCGGGCACAACCATGCTGTTTCAATTGCACGAAGCAAAAGTTTGACAGAACCTTTTACCGGTCATAAGGCAAATCCAATTTTCACACACCGTCATCTTGGCTACCACTATCCGATTGTAAATGTCGGGCATCCGGATATCGTTGAAACCCAGAATGGCGAATGGTGGATGGTATGCTTAGCTTCCCGTCCACGAGGCGGCTACTATAGGAATTTAGGACGCGAAACTTATTTAGTACCATTTATCTGGGAAGATGGATGGCCGGTAATCAATCCGGGGAAAGGAATTTTGGAAGATACTTTCCCAATGCCTAATCTTCCTGCTTATGAAGCGAAAGAAATTCCTGCAAAAGAAGATTTTGACACCGATACGCTTCCGCTTCATTTTATGTATTTACGCAATCCGAAAGAGGAAAACTATTCTCTTACAAATCGTCCGGGATATTTAGAAATGAAACTGGATGCTGATACGTTATCCACAAAAGGAACTCCTTCCTATGTGTGTCAGCGCCAGCTTAGTTTTGATTTTACAGCAGAAACAAAACTTTCGTTTTCTCCTGCTGTAGAAAACGAGCAGGCAGGAATTGCCATTTACCAGAGCCAGTCATTTAACTACCAGCTCTTGGCCGGCAAAAAAGGAGACGCCACTGTTCTCTCTCTTGTTAAGACAGAACGTGATGAGGTCACTGTCTTAAAAGAAGAAATACTGGATGCCCCTTATCCTGACCTCACACTTCGCATCACGGAAAATGAACAGGATTTAACCTTTGCTTATTCTGTCGATGGCAAATCTGAGAAAATACTTGCAGATAAAGTAGATGCAAGAATTTTGTCTACTGATGTAGCCGGTGGCTTTGTCGGAAACACCATCGGACTGTATGCAACCTCAAACGGTGAGGAAAGCAGCACCGTCGCAGCATTCGATTACTTCTTGTATGAGGATGATAACAAATAAGATAGTTACTATAAAAAAGAAGTTACAAATCGACTTGAAACAAAAGATTCGCTTTCGCGAATAAAGTTTCTCGCTGATTTGTAACTTCTTTTTTATTGAAAGCACCTTATTTTTAACGTCCCTCTAAGCGCAAGATTTCTTTCTTTAACCGCTTCATTATTTTTTTCTCTAATCGTGAGATATAGCTTTGGGAGATGCCTAAGAGGTCTGCGACTTCTTTCTGTGTGAGTTCCTGTCCGAGTTTATCGTCGATTCCAAATCTAAGACGGATAATCGTTTGTTCTCGTTCAGATAATGTTTCCAATGCTTTACGCAGTAAACTTCTATCAACTTCTTTTTCAATGTCTTTGTAAATAATATCTTCACTTGTTCCCAAAATGTCCGAGAGCAGCAGTTCGTTTCCATCCCAGTCGACATTTAAAGGTTCATCAATGGATACCTCTAATTTCGTTTTATTATTTCTACGCAGATACATAAGAATTTCATTCTCAATACAGCGTGACGCATAGGTTGCAAGTTTGATGTTTTTCGTCGGGTTAAAGGTATTGATTGCCTTCATCAGACCAATTGTTCCAATCGAGATTAAATCCTCCACGCCGACACCTGTATTATCAAATTTTTTCGCTATGTACACAACAAGGCGAAGGTTATGTTCTACCAGTGTATTCCTGGCTTTTTCGTTCTGCTCTCCCCCCAGTTTCTCAATGCAGGCAGCCTCCTCTCCCGGCTCCAGTGGCGGCGGCAGAATCTCTGCCCCTCCAATATAATGAATATCACCTCCTCGGTGAAAAAATACACTTTTCCAATCCTGAATCATCCGAAACTGAAACTGTCCCGGCATAGAAATCTTAAGCAGCATACTATGATTTCTCCTTTCCATTTTCATTATTCAACATATCGGGATGCAGTATCATCTCGTATTCTCCATCCACAGAAACACATTCTTCACAAACTGCCACCCACGCATCTTCCACAAACTGCCAGTCTCCCCCACATTCGATTTCCAATCGCTGTGCCCGGAAAGCACAAAGCATTCCCATCTTTTTTCCTACGGAGTGATAAGGAATCATCCGCATCAGGGGCGGATCCTTTCCCTTCCACAACTTTTCCAAAAAATTTTTACTGCCAAGCATAACCGGCTTTTTGCTGATTGCATCGTAAAGTCCATTGCCGGTATCCAAAAGTGCCATTCCCTCGATTTTACTTCCCCGGTCATATATCCGCAGCCGGTAAAGATATGACACCCGTTCTTTTTCTTTTTTTAGTTTTGGCATAAAATACCGCAAAAGAAGGAGAACAAAAAGCATAAGCCCTAACATCGATGCCCCGGTAAGCGGGTAATGAAAACTTTTTTGTACCTGAAGCAAAAGCCCCGCCAGAATAAAAGCACATGCATAATAAAGTAAAAGGTGCATCACCGTTCTTGCAGTCGTCATTTTACCAAAAGCAAGCCGGACAAGAAAAACACTAACAAAAAAATAGGACAAAACAAGCAACAGGAGATTTCTGTGCACATGAAACAATACCAAAAGACACGCCATCACAGCTCCTAATACTGACGCAAGGATAAGGCGCCACAACCGAATGGTTTTTTGCATCAATAAACTCTGTGTCAGAAAAACCACCAGATTCATCCCTGTGTTAATCAGAAAGAATACATCTAAGTATAACTTCACTCTCATTGGCATCTTCATCCCCTTTCCGTTTGTGTAGGCTCATTATAGACGATAGACTCTGCAAAGCTTGTCAAACGGCCGCTCCCTTTTCCCATTATTGTCAGCCAAATCATTCTTTCATCTGACATCGTTAGACACAATCCAATCAAGACAGTAGAGTTTCTACATTTCTCACTATCATTGTTTGTCGAAAGGCTTGCATCTGCCGCAAAAATCTTTTACAATAAAAAAAGCGGTTTTAACCGCTGGAATTTGAATAGGAAAGGAACTATCATTATGGCAGAAAAAAATCCCATTGTAACAATCGTGATGAATGACGGCGATGTTATGAAGCTTGAACTTTATCCGGAAGTTGCAGAGAACACAGTAAACAATTTTATTTCTTTGGTAAACAAAGGATTTTATGACGGACTCACCTTTCACCGCATCATTAGTGGTTTTATGATTCAGGGCGGTGACCCGGATGGAAACGGAACCGGTGGTCCCGGTTACAGCATCCCCGGAGAATTCTCTTTAAATGGCTATGACAACTCATTAAGCCATGACCCGGGTGTCATCTCCATGGCACGCTCCCAGCATCCGGACTCCGCCGGAAGCCAGTTTTTTATTATGCATAAGAAAGCCTCTCATCTTGATGGCTCTTATGCCGCTTTTGGTAAAATTATTGAGGGCATGGATGTTGTAGATAAATTAGCCGAAGTTGCTACTGACTGGAGTGATATGCCTCTTACACCGGTTATTATGGAAAAAGTAACAGTAGAAACTTTTGGAGAAGATTATCCGGAGCCAAAAACAGTTTAACAAAAAAAGAAACTGCAGACTCATCCCCCCTTTTAGGAAATGAATTGCAGTTTCTTTTTTTATTTCACGATTTCTCCCATATAATAAAAGCCTTTGCTTTCTACTAATTTTACCGGTAAGATTTCTCCAATCAAGGAGACATCGCCCGGAAAATGAACCACCGCATTATTGGATAAGCGTCCGGTTAAAAGTTCTTCGTTCTGTGTATTTATCTCTTCTACCAGAACCGGAACCGTCTCTCCCTCGATACTCTTTGTAATCTCTGCGGAAATCCCCTGCACTTCATGCAGCAATCTGTCAAACCGTTCTTTCACTACTTCTTCCGGCACTTGATTTTCCATTGCAGCTGCCGGCGTACCGGTGCGCTTTGAATAAATAAAGGTGTAGGCACTGTCATAGCGAACTTTTCTTACTACATCTAATGTGTCTTCAAAATCTTCTTCTGTCTCTCCCGGAAATCCAACAATAATATCCGTCGTAAGCGATAGTTTTGGATTCTTTTCCCGAATCCTCTCCACCAAAGAAAGATAGGATTCTTTCGTGTACTTACGGTTCATTTTCTTTAAGATTTCCGTACTTCCCGACTGCAATGGCAAATGCAGATGGGTACATACTTTATCACATTCCGCCATCGCCTCAATCAGCTCATCCGACAAATCCTTCGGATGCGATGTCATAAACCGGATTCTCTTAAGTCCTTCAATTTCATTTACTTGACGCAATAGATTAGCAAACGTGACCGGATTTTCCAAAGTCTTTCCATAAGAATTTACATTTTGTCCAAGTAACATTACCTCTACCACGCCATCAGCCACAAGCCCCTTAATTTCAGAAATAATATCCTCCGGCTCTCTGCTTCTCTCTCGCCCGCGCACATATGGCACAATACAGTAACTGCAAAAGTTGTTACAGCCATACATAATATTGACACCGGTCTTAAATGGATATTTGCGTTTCCCCGGTAAATCTTCCACAATCTCTTTGGCTTCCTTCCACACATCCATCACCGGACGTGCTGACTGCACCTGTGTATACAATAACTCTGCCAGTTTATAAATGTTATGTGTACCAAATACCAAATCAACAAACGAATAGCTCTTGCGAATCCGCTCTACCTCATCCGCTTCCTGCATCATGCATCCACAAAGGGCAATCTTCATCGACGGATTTTTCTTTTTATGGTTTTTGAGATAACCAAGCCGTCCATAGATTTTTAAGTTGGCATTTTCGCGAACAGTACACGTATTGTATAAAACAAAATCCGCAACCGGTTCCTCTACTTCTTTGTATCCAATATATTCAAGAATTGCTGTCATCTTCTCCGAGTCCTTTGCATTCATCTGACAGCCTAGCGTCTGAATTGACATGGTAAGAGGATGTCCGATTCGCTCTTTCTCTTCCTCTGCCCACTGCCTGCACTTTTTCATAAAATAATACTGTCTCTCCGGTTCTGACTGTGGAGCCTCTCCTTCGATGGAAAGTGCCTCCAGACGTTCATAATCAAACATATTGTTCCTCCATTAGTTCTGTTTTTTACCAAACGTAACAGAAAATGTCTTTTCCTGATAGGATGAACCGGAAGCAATTTTTACAGTGACTTTACCCTGTGTTCCTGCCTCACACTTTGAAAGTTTTTCCTGCAACTGGGAAAGTGTTTTCACGGTCGTTCCATTTAATTTGGTAATAATATATCCTTTCTGCAATCCTGCTTTCTCTGCCGGTGAACCAGCTGAAACTTCTGAAATGTAAATTCCCTGCGGAATTCCATATGCCTGCTCGTATTCGCTTGTCACATCACGGCCGGTAATACCCAGATAAGCCTGATTGTTTGCTGCCACTTCTTTTTGATTCATTAACTCTTCTAAGATTGGCTCTGCAGTTGCCATCGGAATCGCAAATCCCATTCCCTCTACTTCCTCAGAAGCAAATTTTGAGGAATTGATAGCAATCACTTCGCCTTTGCTATTTACTAATGCACCGCCGCTGTTTCCCGGATTAATTGCTGCGTCTGTCTGAATCAATTTTACACTTGCGCTGTCTTCGGCGTCAATCTCACGGTCCTTTGCACTAATATAACCGACCGTAACACTCGTTCCATAGCCAAGGGCATTGCCAATTGCAATTGCCTGTTCGCCGACTTTCGTCTTTTTGCTGTCGCCAATCGTAGCAATTTTTATACTCTTCTTTGTCGAATCCGACAATTTACTCATATCCACTTCTACAACAGCTAAATCCGTTGATGAATCCGTTCCTTTTACAGTAGCACTCACTTTGCTCTCATCGTTAAAAATAATGGTAACTGAAGTGGCTCCTTCGACAACATGATTGTTTGTCGCAATGTACATTTTGTTATCTTTTTGAGCAATGATAATACCGGATGCACTTCCGGTTCCTTCACTCGTCTGTGCGCCAAACGGCGTATTGGTTGTAGTCTGTGCCGTAACATCAATTGCCACAATCGACGGAAGCACCTGCTCCGAAATCGATGAAACATCGGATGTCGATGTACTCTGGTTTGTCGTCACCGTAGTCGTTGCCAGTTTCGCAGAGGCACTGTCTTTCACCGTCTCATTCTGGCTAACTAACACATTCTTTCCAATCATTTCCGCTCCCTGAAAAGCGGTTCCAGCGGCTGTTCCAAATAACACAGCAGCTGCTAATATTTTAGCAAATTTTTTCATATTCGCACACATCCTTTCGTCTTTGTTGCTCTTATCATAATATGAAAATGTGTGCGGTTTTTGTTCGCTTTTTGTATGAATTGTGTGTTCTTTTTGACGAAAGTGTGTCTTTTATGCCTCAAAGTTGCCAAGCACACGCATAAAGGCAGATTCCTCTTTCACACCACGAAGTGCATTTTGCACAGCAGCATCGTCTAAGTTTCCCTCCACATCCACAAAGAAGCGGTATTCCCAGTTTCGTCCCGGAATCGGACGCGACTCAATCTGTGTCATGTTCAAATCGTTATAAAGAAAATGGGACAAAATTCGGTACAGTGTACCACTCTGATGCGGTAGTTCAATGCACAGTGCGAGTTTATTGCTCTCTTTTGTGTAAACTTCTTTTGGTCCGATAATAATAAATCTCGTACAGTTGTTCTTCTCCTGCTGAATGGAATCGGCAACAATTTCAAGTCCATATTCTTTGGCTGCACGCCGGCTTGCAATCGCCGCCTGCGTCTTATCTTTATCCTGCGCCACCTTCTTGGCTGCTGCTGCCGTTGAACCATATTCCACACCTTCAAAGAGAGGATGTTCCTTCATAAATTTACGGCTCTGCAACAATCCCTGCGGATGGGAAAATACCGTCCGAATATCTTCTAACTTTGTACCGGGAAGTGCTAAAAGGCACTGGTCAATTTTCATCACGTATTCGCCGACAATGGCGTTTTTATAATTCAACAATAAATCATAATTCGTGCTGATACCGCCCGTCGAAGAATTTTCAATTGGCAGGACACCGTAATCTGCCTGTCCGTTTTCAACAGCTTCCATTACGCCCTGAAAACTCTGACAGCTGATCCCCTGTACCGCCTCACCAAACACGTCTTCCATCGCCTGCTGTGTATGGGTGCCCGGCACGCCAAAATAATATACTTTTGCCTGTTCTTTATCAAACGCTTTTTCTGTTTTTTCAAAATCCGTGATATCATCCGTATGCGTCAGAACACCATACTGGTATTTGCGGCTGATGGACATAATCTGACTGAACAGCTCACGAACCGCACGCTCATTGAATTTACCATGACATATTTTCGAAAGACTGTCTAACTTCTGTTCCTCGCGTTCTTTGTCAAATACCGCTTTTCCGGTCTCCATCTTATATTTGGCGACCTCATTGGCAACTTTCATGCGTTCTTCAAACAGTTTGACAATCTGACTGTCAATCTCATCAATCTGCTTTCTTGAAACTTGTAAATCAATCATTTATGTTCCTCCAAATCCTCTAACAGCATACTGACACTCTTACCAAGCACCGGATGTTTTACATACGGAGCAATCTCAGAAAGCGGCTCTAAAACAAACTGTCTTTTATGCATTTCCGAATGTGGTATCGTAAGCGTCTCTGTGTGCATGACACAGTCTCCATACAAAAGAATATCCAAATCAATCGTTCTTGGTCCCCAGTGAATCTTTCTCTCACGTTTTCCCTTCTTCTCAATTTCATGACAGACAGAAAGTAATGCATCCGGCGTCAAAAGTGTCTCAAACCCAATTGCCGCGTTTAAAAATTTATCCTGATCCGTATAACCATATGGCTCCGTTTCAATGATTTCTGAAACCTTTATCTCACGGATTGTCTCTACTTTTTTTAATTCTTCAATCGCCGCCTCTAAATAAGCTTTTCGATCTCCCATATTGGATCCAATCGACAAATATGCCGTTTCCCATCCGCGCGTAATGTTTACACTCACCGTATCCAGAGGAAGTAAAATCGGTGCCCATGGTTTCTTAATCTCTACTTCCACTTTTTTTACAAGGGGAAACTTTAGCAAAATCTTTTTTGCCAGCTGCTCCGCTGCTGCCTCAATCAGACGGTACGTTTCCTTTTCCATCTGCTCTTTAACAAGATAAGAAACTTCTGCATAATTTACCGAATCCGCCAAATTATCACTTTCCCCTGCTGCCCTCGTATCCGTATAAAGAGCAAGAGAAACCAAAAACTTCTGTCCAAGTACATTTTCCTCTTTCATGACACCATGGTGTCCATAGATTTCTAAATCGCGGATTTTAATTACATCCATGACTAGTTCTCCCTTCTGATGGCATCTGTCATGCGAAGGGCACGTACATTTTTCTGCACATCATGCACACGGAAGAACTCGCAGCCTTTCATCGCTCCGATTACACTTGTCGCAATCGTTCCCTCTTCGCGCTCATCAACCGGCAAATCCAATGTAAGTCCAATCACACTTTTTCTCGATGTACCAAGCAATACCGGATATCCCATCGCTCTAATTTCTTCCAAGCGGTTGATAATGGTCAAATTCTGCTCTCTTGTCTTTGCGAAACCAACCCCTGGGTCAAGCATGATTTTCTCTTTCTTTACTCCATACTTCTCAGCAAGAGAAAGAGAGATTTCCAAATCTTTTTTTACGTCATCCATAAAGTCGTTATATTCCATCGTCTCACGGTTGTGCATTAAGCAGACACAGACATCATACTCAGCTGCCAGTTTGGCACAGCGCTCATCATAACGAAATCCCCAGATATCATTTAACAAATCTGCCCCGGCAGAAAGTGCCGCCTTTGCAACTGCACTTTTATAGGTGTCAATTGAAACCGGCACATCAAACCTTTTTTTCAATGCTTCAATAACCGGCACAACACGGCGGATTTCTTCTTCATCGCCAATCTGAACATGACCGGGTCTTGTCGATTCACCGCCGACATCTAAGATATCCGCTCCTTCTTCTACCATTTTGTCCGCCTGCTTAAGTGCACGCTCTATATCGTTATATTTTCCACCATCTGAAAAAGAGTCCGGTGTCACATTTAAAATGCCCATCACATAGGATTTCTCCCCCAAAGGGAACTCACGGTTTCCTATTTTCATCTTCTTTCATCCTCTCTCTATCCGGCAATCATCTGCATAAACATCTGTGCCAGGTTTTTATCTTTTTCAAATTCTCCTTTTAACGCATACGTCATTGTCTGTGTACCGGGCTTTTGCACCCCGCGCATCGTCATACACATATGCTCTGCCTCAATCATAACCATAACGCCTTTTGGCTGCAGCGACTGCATAACGGCATCTGCAATCTGCTCCGTCAGCTGTTCCTGTATTTGGGCACGTCTGGCAAATACTTCTACCGTTCTTGCCAACTTACTAAGTCCGACTACTTTACCATCCGGTATATACCCAATATGGACTTTGCCATAAAAAGGAAGAAAATGATGTTCACACACCGAATAAAATGTAATATCTTTTTCCACTACCATATTTCCGGTATCCGCATGAAATGTACGTGACAAATGTTTTTCTGCATCCTGTTCATAGCCGCCAAATAACTGCTCACACATGTTTGCAATCCGCTTTGGTGTCTCTGCTAACCCCTCTCTCGTACAATCTTCGCCAATGCCTTCCAAAAATAACTGTACTGCCTTTTCTATTTTCTTATGATCCATAACCGGCACCTCTCAATCTCCTTGCCATTCACTCCATAACCTTTCCCATTGTACCACACGAAACCGTCTTTTAACAAGGGCAGCAGCCAATATTTTTACTTGTTCTCATGAAAAACAATATCTGCCATTTCACCGTCCACTGCCTTCACCAAATCATCCGGTGAAAGAAGAATCTGGGAACCAAGTCTTCCCCCACTGACAATTACTGTATCCCATTCTTTCGCAGATTCATGAATAACGGTACGGTATTTCTTTTTCATGCCAATGGATGTACAGCCGCCCCTGATATAACCGGTAACTGCCTGAATGTCTTTGACATGAACCATCGCAAGCGATTTTTCCCCGACAACATGTGCCGCCTTTTTTAAATCGACCTCTTTGTCTACCGGCAGAACAAAGACATAATATTCTTTGCTTTTTCCCTGCATAACAAGCGTCTTAAACGACTGTGCATACGGCTGTCCCAATTGGTCCGCAATGTGCATGCCATCCACAAACTCATCGCACTCATATGTCTTTACCTCAAACGGTATTTTAAGTTTTTCCAAAATACGCATCGCATTCGTTTTTACTTCTTTTTCTTTTTTTGCCATAATTTCCATCTCTTTTCTAATTTACTGCTAGTTCTTCCAGCGGAGCTCTCCTAATAGGGATAATGAGCCAAACATCACAATAGCATCCCCGCTCTCACACTTTATAATTGCCTTTTTTAAGCCCTTTTCCACAGAGTCTGCGGATTCTGCCGGCACATCCTTTTCTCTCTCCCATACCGCCTTTAAATCGGCTGCAGGCAGACCCCTTGTCCCCGGTGCAGGCACCGCCACGATATCGGTTAAGAGTGGACTCATAATCGAAACAATTTTTTCATATTCCTTATCACGAAAGACACCCATCACGCCATGTATCTTTCTGCCCTTTAATAACTCTTTTAATGAATCAGCTAATGCTCTTGCTCCGCTTTCGTTGTGAGCACCATCCACATAAATCAACGGGTCTGTACATACCCGCTCCAGCCGTCCGCGCCAGTACGCCTCTTTTACACCTACCATAATCCGCTCCGGCTCGAGTGGAAATTCTTCTTTGAGACTCCTGCAGACGCCAATTGCCAAACTGGCATTTTTCATCTGATAAATACCGGTCATCCCGGTGCGGTAATTTTCTCCACAGTAGGAAAAGACACATCCATTTTCATCCATCGAAAGAAGGCTCATATCCTCTTCTGACACTTCCGTTAATTCTGCCTGCTTTTTCCGGCACACAGAAGTAATCACAGCCCTTGCTGCAGGTTCTGTCTGAAAACTGATGACCTTTCCTTTTGCTTTGATGATACCGGCTTTCTCTCCGGCAATTTCTGCAATCGTATCACCTAACCACGCCATATGGTCAAGACCAACCGGCGTAATAACCGAGGCAAGCACATGAGAAACCACATTTGTGGCATCCTCACGCCCCCCCATACCGGCCTCTAAAATAACCACCCGGCACTGCCATCTGCAAAACGCCAAAAAGGAGACTGCCGTCTCCAATTCAAATGTGGTCGGATGCTGCCACCCATCTTTCACCATCGCCTCTGCTGCCTCAGCCACTTCGCCAATCAGCTCCGTAAGCAAATCCTTATCAATGTAGTGGACACCATCCATATCTTCATACTGAATACATTCCTCATAACAAAATACCGTTGGCGATACATAACGTCCGGTCAGATAGCCGTTTACTCCAAAAATACTGCTTAAATACGCCGCCGTAGAACCTTTTCCATTGGTTCCTGCAATGTGGATAATCTTCAAGTCATCCTGCGGATTCCCCAAACGCCTGCATAATTCCCGCATGCAGGAAAGTCCCGGACGTATACCGGCTTTTGACGCCTCTTTAATATACTGTCTCGCCTCATCATAAGTCATCTTCATCGTGTTCTCATCCTTTATCTTATTTAAATCTCATCTGACCTTTCTGCTTGTCAATAGCACCGTCTGCCACCGCATTATAAACACCTTTTTCACCGGATGCTTTTCCTGCCATGCGGCTCTGGCAGAGATTACAGTATTTGCCACTTCGGATTGGCACACCACAGGATAAGCAGAAAGCAACCTTATTCGTTGGATCCTCCACGACTTCCACTCGCCCGTCCCGCAGAAATTCCTGTATTTTATGCCGGCTCACACCGGTCTCTCTCGAAATCGTAATTGCATTGCTCGGACCATATGTGTTAATAAAACGCTTCACCTTTCCAAAATCTGTGAGGTACTCTTCCCCACAGGACTCGCAGACATAACAGCCACCGCCCTTATACATCATATGTCCGGAACATTTATCGCAAACGGTGACTGTTTCTTTCGCAAAAACATTTTTTCTCTCTTTCATACCAATCATCCTCTCCTAACGCTATATTTCCCTTTTGTATTTGATTACTAATACTATATCACAACTAACCCTTTTCGGCAAAGAAAAACTGCGAATTGAAAACGTTCTCTTTTTCCAACTCGCAGTTTATAAAAATATCTATGCTTCTATTTTACGGTTCCTGTGGCTCTTCCTCTTTCGAGAACATCCAAGTATCCACTAAAATACCCTTTACACTAAACTTAAAGAAAACTTTATGCTTTCCTATTACGGTTTTAGTAAGTTTGGTCTTAAAATACTGATAATCCTTATTCGCATTTACTGTGATTTCACCAACTTTTTTGTTACTTGCAATTTTGTCAATATAAACAGAGATTGTTCCCTCTGCTGCATCATTTGTTGCACTGGCAATGCTCATCATTACTGATTTTGCACCATCACTGCCAAAATCAACACCTTCTAATCCAACATAATCACCTTTGTCAATGGAAGAAAGAACACGATTATTTCTTCCATCATTTTTCTCAGGTCCAACAATCGTTGATGTTCCATCTGACCATGCAAAAGTCTCTGCTTCCACTACATCATATGGGTTAAAACTTCCAACCTGAGACACTCCCTCATTTGTCATAGAAGAAGTAAAATCACCATTTTCATCCATGGTTACCAAATCCACACCAGTGGTACGATACCCCTGTGTAATTCCCAAATCGGCTGCCAGCTTCTGTGAATGATAGAACATATAAATTTTATCTCCTACTTGAAGCATGCAGTGGTGATTATTATTTTTATCATTACTTGGCAAACCGGTAAAATAAGATGTTGGGTTTTTCAAAACAACCTTTGCCTCGGACCATGGTCCCATCGGTGAATCCGAAACCATGTAAGCAATATTCGCTATACCAAGTTCATTTGTCGTCGGCCGTTTCTTGGCACCATCCCAGTTTGTACAATAGCTATAATAATATTTACCGTTAAATTTATTAATTCCGGAATCCTCAAATGGTGCCGGTGCATCGATAACAACCGGATCCTCTTTAAGACTTATCATGTCATCTCCAAGTTTTACGACACGAATACATTTTGGATGTTCACGGTCAGTTGCTTCACCAATTCCACCAAAATACAAATATCCCTGTCCATCATCATCGACAAATACAGCCGGGTCAAATAACCATGGCACTTCACTTCCGCCGCAGTTTGGAGTATTTCTACTGATTAACTGCTTGCCAATTGGGTCACGCCATGGACCAGTCGGGCTATCTCCCTCCAACACACCAATTCCGCTTCCGTTGTCAGCAAAGTAAATAAAGAACTTGTCTTTGCCGTCAATGTTTTTATAGCATACCGCAGGTGCCCAGCTGTTCTTTGACCAAGTTGCCGGACCTTTCTTTCCTGCCACCTGAATAATACCCTCATCACGCCAGTTTACCATATCAGCAGAAGAATAACAGTTTAACGTATTGATATTGGAATAATTGTTATTTGGAATCTTGCCATCTTCACCAATTCTCATGGACTGGCTGTCATTTGTACCATATACATAAACGCGTCCATTATATTCAATTGCATACGGATCCGCCATGAATCGCTGCGCCGCAATCGGGTTATTATTTCCTACTTCTTTTATCGCTTCAGTCAAGCCGTCTGTGTTTACATTTTCCAAGTTTTCTGCTCCTAATTTAAATGAAATAGATTTAATATTAAAAGTAACTTCATCCTCCGATTTTGTTCCAAGGAATAACCAGTCTGCTTTTCCGGACGGATTTTGCTCCGTTAAATCAATCGTAATCTTATCGCTGAATGCATTTGGATATACCCAGCTGTCCAGATTGTTATGGTCAATAAAGTATTCTCCCTCTTTATTACCAAAACTCAGACGGAATCCTTTGGATGCACTTCCTTCAATTTCCACACTCTTAACCTTATTAAGATTTAATGGACTCTCAAAAGCTATTGCATAATATTTCCATCCTGCCTCTACTGTTACACTGCCATCACTGTTTAGTGTATAAGTAGCTCTTGTATCTGCATCCGTTGGTTTCACTTGGTCACCTTCCATTTTAAAAATATTCGGGTCCGGCGTTGGCGTTGGTACACTTGTTGGTGTAGCCGTCGGTTTTAAAGGTGTAGCCGTTGGCGCAGCATTTGTCGCCTGCGGTGTCGACGGTGCTGCCGTATTTGGTTTTGTCTGTGGCTTTGAAGGCGTAACTGCTTTCACTGCCTTAACCGTCACTTTCACCTTTCCAATTACTTTTGTCTTTTTCTTCTTTCTCTCTTTTACCGTAATTACCGCATTACCCTTTTTCTTTGCTGTTACAACACCGGATTTACTAACCGAAGCAACTGCTTTTTTACTACTCTTAAACGTGTACTTTGCTTTCTTTACTTTTCCGGAAATTGAAATTTTCTTTTTCTTTCCTACCTTTAATGATATTTTCTTTGTTTTGAGTTTTGCCTTTTTTGCCGCCTTTGCTACATTGCTGTCAGGAAGTGATATTCCTGTACAAATAAGCGCAAATGCTGTTGCAAGCGAAAGAACTCTTTTTGTTTTTTTCTGAAACATATAAAAATACCTCCTTCTTTTTTATCTACTTAAATTGTAGCAAAAAGAAGGAGATATTCCCATGATATGTCATGCACTATTTTTGATATTTCCGGCACTTTTTATTTAATCACACGAACGCGGATAACACCGTCAAGCGCCTCTAATTCTTTTACTACTTCGTCTGTTGAATCGGAGCAGATATCAAGAATTGTATACGCGAAGTTTCCACGGCTCTTATTTACCATGTTTTCGATATTGACACCATCTTTGGAGAACAATGTCGTAAACTGGCTCAACATATTCGGTACATTCTTATGCGCAATCGTGATACGTCCAGCTGTCTGGCATACACCGGCATCGCAGTTTGGATAGTTCACAGAATTTTTGATGTTACCATTTTCCATGAAGTCACGAATCTCACTGACTGCCATTTTCGCACAGTTATCCTCGGACTCTTGTGTGGAAGCACCAAGATGCGGTGTTACGGTTGTATTTGGCAACTTTACTGTTGTCGGATTTGGGAAATCAACAACGTATTTTGCTACTTTTCCGGACTCCAGTGCCACCTTGATGTCGTCTTCGTTCACCAGTGTATCACGGGAGAAGTTAAGAAGAACAACACCGTCTTTCATCTTGTCAAATGCCTCTTTGTTAAACATTCCTTTGGTGGAATCCAAAAGCGGAACATGTACGGTAAGGTAATCACACATCTCATACAATTCCTCATTTGTTTTTACCATCGTTACATCACGGGACATGTTAAGGGCATGCTCAACAGACAAATAAGGGTCACATCCGTAAACATCCATACCGAGACGATTTGCCGCATTGGCAACTAATACACCAATTGCACCAAGACCGATAATACCCAGTTTCTTTCCTTTAATTTCTGTTCCGGCGAATGCTTTCTTTGCTTTTTCTCCGGATTTTGCAATATTCTCATCGTCTTTGTTATCCTGACACCATTTGATACCACCTGTGATATCACGGGCAGCCAACAAAAGAGAAGCAATGACTAACTCTTTTACACCATTTGCATTTGCACCCGGTGTATTAAAGACAACAATACCTTTCTCTGCACATGCATCAAGCGGAATGTTATTTACACCGGCACCTGCACGGGCAACGGCTAACAAAGATTTCGGTAAATCCATGTCGTGCATGCCGGCACTGCGAACCAAAATTGCTTCTGCTTCGTTTGTATTTTCCGTAATCTCGTAGTTATCTCCCAACATATCCAGACCGCAGGCTGCAATCGGATTTAAGCAGTTTACTTTGATACTCATTATGCATTCTCCTCCTCAAACTTCTTCATAAACTCAACCAATTTCTCAACACCCTCTTTTGGCATTGCATTGTAAATGCTGGCACGCATACCACCAACGGTACGGTGTCCTTTCAAGTTTTCAAATCCAGCTGCTTTTGCTTCTGCAACAAATTTTGCATCCAAATCTTTATCTCCTGTTACAAATGGTACATTCATCAAAGAACGGTCTTCTTTGCGTACGGTTCCTTTGAACAGTTTGGAAGAATCTAAGAAATCATACAAAACTTTTGCTTTTTCGATGTTTCTCTTCTGCATCTCTTTCAAGCCGCCCATTTTCTTAATCCATTTAAATACTTTGCCGCAAATGTAAATACCGTAAGCAGGCGGTGTATTGTAAAGAGACTGTGCATCGGCATGAATCTTGTACTGAAGCATCGTAGGAACTTTCTCATCCACTTCATCCGGAATCAAATCCTCACGGATAATTACAATAACAACACCGGCAGGTCCGATGTTCTTCTGAACACCACCGTAGATAACGCCGTATTTGCTGACATCTACAGGTTCTGACAAAAAGCAGGAAGATACGTCTGCTACCAATGTCTTTCCTTTGGTATTTGGCAGTGTTTTATATTTTGTACCATAAATGGTATTGTTCTCACAAATATAAACATAATCTGCATCCTCATCAATCGGAAGGTCGGAACAATCCGGAATATAGGAAAATGTCTCATCCTCAGAAGAAGCAATTTTAACTGCTTTTCCATATTTGCAAGCCTCATTATAAGCTTTCTTTGCCCACTGACCGGTTACGATGTAATCAGCCACGCCGTTTTTCATAAGATTCATCGGAATCATGGCAAACTGCTGGGAAGCGCCGCCCTGAAGGAACAATACTTTGTAATTGTCCGGAATTTCCATCAAATCTCTCAAATCCTGCTCAGCATCTTTGATAATTTTATCATATGCTGCGGAACGATGGCTCATCTCCATAACGGACATTCCTGTTCCCTGATAATCAAGCATCTCATCTGCTGCCTCTTTTAATACCTCTTCCGGCAATACGGCCGGTCCTGCTGAAAAGTTATACACTCTAGCCACTGTTATATCCTCCTTACATAACTGTTAATTAATTCTGAATGCGATTCTCCTGATCTTTCTCATCAAAAGAATCTTCAATCGCTGCTCCCGGAGCAACCATTGGCCATACCTTGTCATCCTGGTTGATTACGACTTCAATCACAACCGGTACCTCTGCTGACAATGCAGTCTTAATCGCATCGTCAATCTCCTCTTTTTTCGTTACACGGATTGCTTTTGCGCCCATTGCTTCTGATACTTTGCAATAGTCTACTTTATCTTCCAAAATGGTCTGAGAATATCTCTTACCATAAAACAAGGTCTGCCACTGTCTTACCATGCCAAGTGCATGGTTATTAAATACTATTTCAATAATCGGAATATTATATCTTGTTGCTGTCGCAATCTCATTCATGTTCATGCGGAAACATCCGTCTCCTGCGATGTTAATAACCGGTGTGTCAGGCACTCCGACTTTCGCACCGATACAGGCACCAAGACCATATCCCATCGTACCCATTCCACCGGACGTAATAAAATGTCTCGGAGAGCGGTATTTATAATACTGTGCCGCCCACATCTGGTGCTGGCCGACATCAGTCGTAATAATCGCTTCGTTATCGGTAAGTTCACTGATTCGCTCAATCACATAAGGTCCTGTAAGAGCATCCGTGTGATAAGAAAGCGGCAAAGCTTCTTTTCTCGCCATAACCTTATCAACCCAAGCCTTATGATAGTGCTGCTCCAATTTGCGGTTTAAGATTTCCAAAACTGCCTTTAAATCACCGATAATGGAATAATCCACCGGAATATTTTTATTAATTTCAGCCGGATCAATATCAATATGAACAATTTCTGCACGGTTTGCAAATTTCTTTGCATTTCCCGTAACACGGTCTGAAAATCTGGCACCTAATACAATCAATAAGTCACATTCGGTTACACTTAAGTTTGCTGTCTTTGTACCATGCATACCAAGCATTCCTGTATAATATGGGTCTGTGCCGTCAAATGCACCTTTTCCCATCAAAGTATCCGTTACCGGAGCGTCTACCTTATAGACAAATTCTTTTAATTCTTTCTCTGCGCCGGAAATTACGGCACCACCGCCGACAAAAATCATTGGTCTCTGCGATTTTTTAATTGCATTGACTACACTTTCGATATCTTTTTCATCAATCGTGTCAACCTGTCTCTGAATCAATTCCGGTGTCTGTGGTGTAAAATCGGTCACTGCAGCCGTTACATCCTTTGTTACATCCACCAAAACAGGACCCGGACGACCGGTCTGTGCAATCTTAAAGGCACGGCGCATAACCGCAGCCAAATCCTTTACATCTTTTACAATAAAACTATGTTTCGTAATCGGCATTGTGACACCGGCAATATCAACCTCCTGGAAGGAATCTTTTCCAAGCATCGGAAGTGTAACATTACAGGTAATCGCAACCATCGGTACAGAATCCATATATGCCGTTGCAATACCGGTAACTAAGTTCGTTGCTCCCGGTCCGCTCGTTGCCATACACACGCCAACTTTTCCTGTTGCTCTAGCATAACCGTCTGCCGCATGGGAAGCTCCCTGCTCATGAGAGGTAAGCACGTGACGGATTCTATCCTGATAACGATATAATTCATCGTACACGTTTAAAATAGAACCTCCCGGATAACCAAAGATGGTATCTACGCCCTGCTCAAGCAGACATTCAATCATAATCTGTGACCCATTTATTTGCATACCTTGCACCTCTTTCTTTTCGTCTGTTTCCCTATTCTCACACGCATCGTATTATTTCAAAATCGCTCCTGTGCTGCCACTTGTTACCATATTGGCATAACGGCGTAAGTAGCCGCTTGTCACTTTTGGCTCTCTTGGCTGCCAGTTTTTGCGTCTCTTTTCCATCTCTTCATCCGAAATATCTACCATCAAAGTATTTTCCGGAATGTTAATCTTAATGATGTCTCCTTCTTCTACAAGAGCAATCGGACCACCAACCGCTGCTTCCGGTGAAACATGTCCAATCGAAGCACCACGGGAAGCTCCCGAGAAACGTCCATCCGTAATCAAAGCAACGGAAGAGCCAAGTCCCATACCGGCAATTGCAGAAGTTGGATTGAGCATCTCTCTCATACCTGGACCACCCTTTGGTCCCTCATAGCGGATAACAACAACATCTCCTGCAACAATTTTACCGCCCTTGATAGCAGCAATTGCATCTTCCTCGCAGTCAAAGACACGCGCCGGACCTTCATGAACCATCATTTCCGGTACTACGGCAGAACGTTTTACAACGCCGGAATCCGGTGCCAAGTTACCTTTCAAAACGGCGATGCCACCAGTTTCACTGTATGGATTATCAATTGGACGAATCACTTCCGGATTACGGTTTACTACATGTTCAATGTTCTCACCTACTGTCTTTCCGGTCACAGTCATAAGGTCTGTATAAAGAAGCCCCTTCTTATTCAGCTCATTCATTACCGCATAAACACCGCCTGCCTCATTCAACTGTTCCATATAGGTGTGCCCTGCCGGTGCCAGATGACAAAGGTTAGGTGTCTTTGCACTAATTTCATTGGCAATATCCAGATTCAGTTTTACGCCTGCTTCATGAGCAATTGCCGGCAGATGAAGCATCGTATTGGTCGAACATCCAAGCGCCATATCAACTGTCATCGCATTTAAAAATGCTTTCTCACACATAATGTCACGTGGACGGATATTTTTCTTATACATTTCCATAACCTGCATACCGGCATGTTTTGCCAGTTTGATTCGGTCGGAATATACAGCCGGAATTGTACCATTGCCCTGAAGTCCCATACCAATTGCCTCGGTCAGACAGTTCATGGAGTTTGCTGTATACATACCGGAGCAGGAGCCACAGGTCGGGCAAGCATGGCTGACATAATCATCCACCTGCTCTTCGGTCATTTTGCCTGCCGCATGAGCACCAACTGCCTCAAACATACTTGAAAGAGAAGTTCTCTGTCCCTGCACATGGCCGGCTAACATTGGACCACCGCTAACAAATACGGTTGGAATATTCACACGTGCCGCAGCCATCAAAAGACCCGGTACGTTTTTATCACAGTTTGGCACCATTACCATCGCATCAAAAGCATGTGCAAGTGCCATACACTCGGTTGAATCCGCAATCAAGTCACGGGTTACCAAAGAATATTTCATTCCCACATGTCCCATCGCAATACCATCACAAACGGCAATTGCCGGGAATACAATTGGTGTACCACCTGCCATAGCGACACCAAGTTTTGCTGCCTCTACAATTTTGTCCAGATTCATATGACCCGGAACAATTTCATTATAAGAGCTGACAATAGCTACAAGCGGCTTTTCCAGCTCTTCTTTTGTCAAACCAAGCGCATTAAACAAAGAACGCTGTGGTGCTGTCTGCATTCCTTTTTTTACTGAATCACTTTTCATCTTGTCGTCCTCCTATTCAATCTCTGCTGCAATGGCATCGCCCATTTCTTTTGTACCAAGCAAAGTCTTACCTTCATCCATAATATCAATCGTACGCATTCCTTTTTTGAGTACAGTCTTGACGGCATTTTCAACCGCATCTGCTTCTTTGGAAAGTCCAAAGGAATAACGTAGTAACATAGCTGCCGATAAAATCGTCGCAATCGGATTTGCCTTATTTTGTCCTGCGATATCCGGTGCTGACCCGTGACTTGGCTCATACATACCAAAGGTTCCCTCACCTAAACTTGCAGAAGAAAGCATTCCTAAAGAACCGGTTACCATACTTGCCTCATCCGACAAAATATCGCCAAACATATTCTCTGTCAAAATGACATCAAACTGTTTTGGATCTCTTACAATCTGCATTGCACAGTTGTCAACCAGCATATTTGTCAATGTCACTTCCGGATAATCCTTGCTGACTTCCTCGACGACTTTGCTCCAAAGTCTGGAAGAATCCAATACGTTTGCTTTATCAACACTGCAGACTTTTTTATTTCTCTTCATCGCAATCTCAAACGCCTGAATAGCAATTCTGCGAATCTCATTTTCATCATATTTTAAAGTGTCCACTGCGGTGCGCACGCCATCAATTTCTTTGGTATAGCGTTCACCGAAGTAAAGACCACCCGTCAACTCACGGGCAAAGATAAAATCAAAACCACCTTCTACAATTTCTTCCTTCAACGGACAAGCGCCGCTCAATTCTTCAAACAGAATTGCCGGACGAAGATTACAGAATAAGCCAAGTCCCTTACGAATTTTCAAAAGACCTGCTTCCGGTCTTTTTTCCGGTGGCAATTCATACCAGCTGTCCACTCCGACTCGTCCACCGACCGCACCAAGCAAAATCGAATCACTTTTTCTTGCACGCTCTAAGGTTTCATCTGTCAAAGGCTCGCCGTATGCGTCAATGGAACAGCCGCCCATCAACAATTCTTCGTATTCAAATGTGTGCCCATATGTATCTGCCACTTTATTCAATACCTTTTTAGCTTCTGCCACAATTTCAGGTCCGATTCCGTCTCCGGGAATCACTGCAATATGGTAGTTCATTCTCTCTCTCATCTCCATTTCGTTTCATAAAAGGGTAAACTTCCCCTCATAATCTCCTAGTATAAAGCAAGATGGGGCTTTATGTCAAGTAAACACGATATGGAAATGTTTTAATTGTTGCTTTATTAGAAAAATCAGACCGGATTTCAACGTCCCTCAGGTTGAAACCCGGTCTGATTTTTCTAACAACGAACTTCAATAACATTACCACTATCTTATCCACAGTTAAAAACTCTAATAACAAGTATTAAAAATTGATTCCAAGCAAATCAATCAAAATTCCTCCAACAACCCCCGCCACATATAAATAACACAAAATACCGACGTTTTGTTTTACGTGTTTGCGGTTCATGCGGCACAAAACAAGTGCGCCGACACCGGCATTGGTAAATAATCCTGCCATCATCGGGCCGGCGCCAATGACTTTCTGTAAATAGAGCTGAGTAATGACTACGGACGACGCACAGTTTGGAACCATGCCAATTGCCCCCGCCAAAATCTCGCCGAAAACCGGACGGTCCATAAGAAATCCGGCTAAAGCCTCTTCACCCACACCATCAATAACAGCTTCCAGAACAAGTGTTATCAAAAACAAAAAAATGGTAATGTGAATTGTGTGACGCAGCGCAGAGAAAAAAATCCCCTCATCATCACATTTACAGTGTTCACTCTCACACATTGTATGGATGTTCCGGTATCTCATTTTTCTGCCCCAGATACTGTGATACAAAAAGTCCAAAAGGAAGCCAAAAAGGATTCCCATTACCATTTTAACCGCCAAAATCTTAATGATTGTCCATGCAGGTACTGCCTCAGAAATAAAAATCGGAAGCATTTCGTCAGAAGTAGACAAAAAGACAGCCACCAAAGCGCCCGCCGTAATCAAACCACCGGAATACAGATTTGATGCTGCTGCCGAAAAGCCACACTGTGGCACAATACCTAAAATTCCGCCAAATACCGGTCCTGCTTTTCCGGCACGCAAAATCGCCGCCTGTGTATGACTTCCGGTGCGGTGTTCGAGCCACTCCATTAAAATATAGGTAAGAAAAAGAAACGGGATAAGTTTTAATGTATCCACTCCTGCTTCCATGAAAATATCAAGAAACTCATTCATCGTATTAATTCCTTTCTTTTCGTAAAACTAATTCATTTTTAGTTCACGACCTGATTTTTCCCCTTTTCCTTCCCCTGATTCAAACGCGAATCTGCAAGTGCAATCCGCTCTTTCATTGTCTGTTTTTCATCGCAGTATACAAATCCAAACGTTGCCGTAACTGACACACGCTGACGCTGGTAAGTAAGTACATAGTCCGCAATTTCTTTGCGAATTTTTTCCGTTAAGCGGTACCCGCTTTTTTTATCCATCTTCAGAAGCAGTAACACTTCATCACCGCCCCAGCGGCACACTTCACCACGGTTTCTCACTGCCTGGCGGATTAGATAAGAAAGATTAATCAAAAGCTCATCTCCGCAGGAATGACCGTACGTACGGTTTGTCTGTTTGAAATTATCCAAATCCATCTGCACCACACAATAATCTTTTTCATAACACTCGTATTCCTCAAATATTTCATCCATATTCTGGCGATTTCTCATATTTGTGAGTGCATCGTAATGAACCATAAAATCAAGTTCATCATTCCGCTCCTCCAACACATTTGTCGCACTGCGTATTGCAACAACAAAGTATGCAGAATAAGCCATTAGAAAAATGGTACAGATAGCTACATTAATTGCAAAAATAACAAGCATCTCATGGTTTGACATACCCGGTAATTTATTAATTTCTCCGGCTGACGATGCCGAGTGAACAATCACAAGCAAATCAAAAATACCAAGTACACTTGACGTGACCACACCAATGCGGCTCTTCATATAAATACAGGCAATGTAGTAAATAACAGGAATAAGCATAAAACCATATAAAGAAAAGCCATATCCCCAGCCTAAGCACAGGTTACACAAAAGTACATGTACAAGCACTTCGGCAAATGGTACCAGCATCCATCTCTCCATATGCTTCACACGAGAAACCAAAAAAAGCAACAATAAATAGATCACAACACTTGCAATATTAAACACGTATAAAATTGTTACACCAATACAATAAAAGAAAATACACAATGCCGTATGCATACACAAACTCAGTGCTAACATTATAGCAAAAAAATGAACACTTCGTTTTTGTTCTATTTCCCCATTTAACATAGTAAAACCTCCCTTTTCCTTGATTTCCTAAGAAATCAGTAAACTACCAACACAATACCTCATTTCCTTCCTCTGTCACAAGCACCATAATTTCCCACTGTGCCGATGGCATATGATCTTTTGTATAAACTTCCCAGCCATTTTGTGAATCGGTTATAATATCTTCTTTTCCCATATTTACCATAGGCTCAATCGTAAATATCATACCAGGCACTAACAGCATCTCTTCGCCTCGTTTGGAATGATAACCAACCCATGGCTCCTCATGGAACTCAAGTCCGACACCGTGGCCGCCAATTTCACGGACCACCGTGTAGCCGTTTGCCGCTGCATGATCATGCACCGCCTGGCCCATATCACCAAGGAACCCCCATGGCTTGACCTGTTCTAATCCTTTCTTCACACACTCTCTTGTTATCTGTACAAGACGTTTTTTCTCCGGTGACACCTCACCGATGCAAAACATACGGGAAGAGTCTGAAAAATATCCATTTAAGATTGTCGAACAATCGACATTCACAATATCGCCCGATTTTAATATGACATCTTCTGACGGAAAACCATGACATACCTGGTCATTTACCGAAGTACAGACACTATACGGAAATCCTTCATAATTTAAAGGTGCCGGGATTCCGCCTCTTTTGGTTGTCATATCATACACAATTTGATCAATTTCTTTGGTATTCATCCCCTCATAAATATGCTCTTCCAGATAATCCAAAATAGCAATGTTAATTTTACAACTTTCCTTTATTTGTTCAATCTGAGCCGGTGTTTTGATGATGTGGTGAGGCGGCACAATGTGTCCTTTCTCACGATAAGATTCAATCTTTGCATCAAAACCGGCGTGACAGACCTTATATTTGCGTCCGCTGCCACACCAGCATGGCTCATTACGTCCAATTTGTTTTGACATTTTTGTCACACTTTCTATTGATTATAATGCTTTTTTTATGGCAGCAAGTAACTCATCATACTCTTCAAAAGCAGGAAGTTCCGGATGATCCTTCTTAATCTGCTCAGTACTCTTAAATAAGAAACCTGCCTTACTTGCCTGAATCATTCCCAAATCATTATAGCTGTCACCGCTGGCAATCGTTTCATAACCAATCGACTGCAATGCCTTTACTGTTGTATATTTGGAATTTTCAATTCGCATCTTAAATCCGGTAATCTCACCGTTTTCTGCTACTTCCAGAGAATTGCAGAAAATGGTAGGCCATCCCAGTTTTTCCATAAGCGGAGCCGCAAACTGAGTAAATGTATCACTGATGATAATAACCTGTGTCGTTTTGCGCAGTTCATCCAGAAATTCTTTTGCTCCCGGAATCGGGTCAATCGTGGCAATCGTTTCCTGAATTTCTTTCAGTCCAAGTCCATGCTCTTTCAAAATACCGAGACGCCAATTCATCAGTTTATCATAATCCGGTTCGTCTCTCGTCGTTCTTTTTAACTCCGGGATTCCACTTGCTTTTGCAAAAGCAATCCAAATTTCAGGTACCAGTACGCCCTCTAAGTCCAAACATACAATATTCATTATTCATCCTCCATCTGTATTTATAATTTCACTACTCTACGGATACAAAGTAGTAATAAATCGGCTGTCCGCCATACTGAATCTCGACTTCCATCTCGTCATCAATCCCCTCAATGGCTTTTGCGATTTTTTCTGCATCTTCTTTGGTTCCCTCTTCACCATAATAAATGGTAATGAGTTCCGATTCTTCATCCATCATCTTTTTTAATAAATCAATTGTCGTATCCACTACATCGGTGCCAACTATCTCAATCGTCTTATCGCTCAATCCCATGATATTGCCGGCTTTAATTTCCTTCCCGTCAATTACAGTATCTCTTACCGCATAAGTGACCTGTCCGGATTTCACCTCGGATAGTGCTTCTGTCATCGCCTCTTCATTCTGCTCCGGTGTAAATCCTTCCACAAAGTTAATCATTGCTGCAATTCCCTGCGGAATATTTTTCGTTGGAATTACGTGAACCGCCTTATCCTTTGTCAAATCCTTTGCCTGCTGTGCCGCCAAAATAATATTACCGTTATTTGGCAGAATATAGATGTTTTTCGCAGGAATTTTCTCAATCGCACCAAGAATATCCTCAGTACTCGGATTCATCGTCTGACCGCCTTCAATCACTTCATCCACACCAAGTTCATGGAACAAATCCGTAAGTCCATCTCCGACCGAAACACTGATAAAACCATTTTCTTTAAATTCCACTTTCTTTTCTTCTTGTTTCTGCTGTTTTGCCATCTCGCTGGCATTTTTGATGACACGCTCGTGATGTTCTTCGCGCATATTATCAATTTTCATGCGTGTCAGAGAACCATAGGTAAGCGCTTTCTGAATCGCAAGACCCGGGTCGTTTGTGTGCACATGAATTTTAACAATTTCCTCATCGGCAACACAGACAATCGAATCACCAATGGATTCCAAAAATGCCTTAAATTCCATTTCTTCTTTCCTTCCAAATGGCTTTTCAAGCATAATGATAAACTCGGTGCAGTAGCCAAATTTAATATCCGCCTCAGCAACAACGCCGGCATCTGCTCCCATGCTTGGTTTCTTAACAGGAGTGGCAGCCGGTTCCACATCGATTTTCACTTCCTTGCCAATCAACGCGGTATATGCACCTTCCAACACGGTAACAAGACCCTCTCCACCGGAATCCACAACACCGGCCTCTTTTAACACCGGCAAAAGTTCCGGCGTCTGTTCTAACACATCACGCATATGCATAATTACGCTGTTCATAAACTCTGCAATGTTATCCGTGCGCCCATTTAACTCAATTGCTTTATCTGCACCACCGCGGGCAACTGTAAGAATCGTTCCTTCTTTTGGTTTCATCACTGCTTTATACGCAGATTCTACAGCACGTTCAAAGGCTTTTGTCAAAACATCGACATCCACTTCATCAACCTTTGACACTTCTTTCGTGAATCCACGGAGTAATTGCGACAAAATAACACCTGAGTTTCCTCTTGCACCACGTAAAGAGCCACCGGAAATTGCTTTACCAAGCGATTTCATATCCGGATTTTCTAACGCTGCTACTTCTTTTGCCGCAGACATAATAGTCATCGTCATATTGGTTCCTGTATCACCATCCGGTACAGGGAACACATTCAAATCGTTTATTACTTCCTTCTTTGCATCGATTGCATTTGCCCCGGCAAGAAAACACTTTCTTACAAAAGAGGCATCCATCGTTTTTATAATCACAGTTTTCTCCTCCAATTTAACAGGCAAATTAGTTAATCACGCGTACGCCTTCAACGCATACGGTAATTTTTCCAACTTCCATGCCGGTATACTCTTCTACCTTATACTTCACATTATCAACAAGGTTTTGTGCAACCGCAAGAATACTTACTTCGTATGCCACAATAATATGAAGTTCAATCATCAGCTTGCCATCCGCCACACTAACATTCACGCCATGACGCAAGTTGTCCTTTTTTAACAACTTTACAAAGCCATCGCGTACGTTTACGGATGCCATACCAACAACGCCAAAACACTCTACCGCTGCGGAACCGGCATACTTAGCCAATACATCCTCATCTACAAAGATTTTGCCCATTTCGGTATCCATCTGACCTTTCATAGTAACCTCCAATCTGGTATCCCCTAACGGATAACTGCATAATTATTTTTATTTTACACTATTCTATAAAAAAAAGCAAATCCACATACTGCGAAACTTTTCCCATTTTCTGCATAGAATAGTAACAAAGACATCTATGCGGGTATCTTTTATGAAACGCTTAATCGGATTTATTCTGTTTTGGATTGGCATCGGTATGTGCATCATGCTTTTCATGCGGCACAGTCTGCTTGCCATCCTGATTATTATTGCCTGTCTTGTCCTTGGCTATAATCTCTTCACAAGCTGTGACTAAAAAAAGAACACATTCTCCTACTCTAGTATAAGAATGTGTTCTTTTTTTATGATGTACGGGTAAACCGCAACTACGCTCTTTCCACTTTACCAGAACGAAGGCATGAAGTACAAACATACATTTTCTTTGTACCACCGTTCACCTTTACTCTAACAGATTTCAAATTCGATTTCCAAATCTTATTGCTTCTTCTATGAGAGTGGCTGACAGCGTTACCAAAGTGTACGCCTTTTCCACATACTGCACATTTAGCCATGAAAAGCACCTCCTTCTGCTTAAACTTCGCATGTCTCTTCTATATGAAACAAAATATCTCTCACACACGACAACACGAATATTTTAGCAAAATTCCAACTATAATGCAAGCAAAATTTTTATTTTTTTACAAATTTTAAAATTTCCACAATTCTTACGGATTATTCCGCATCTTTTCCCGCATCGTGTGGCTGCTCTTTATTTTTCTTTCCGGTAAATTTGTCAACAAAATCCGGTACCATATCGAGAATCTTTGTGATACCGTCCTGGTTCTTCACATTGACAAGTTTGGACGTTCCGTCTTTAATTACTAACACGGCACTTGGCTGGATTTTACCGCCCATACCGCCGCCACCGTTGTTTTTCTTTTCGGTGTCGTTTGCAAATGCACCGGCAGCAACGCCAAAGCTCACATCCACAAGCGGAAGTACAATGGTTCCATCGTCAAAACGCACAGCGTCTCCCACTACGGTCTTTGTTGTGATAAATGCATCCATCCCCTTAAACAGGGATTCTACTGTGTTGGTAAAATTATTTTCTGACATTTTAAAAAGCCTCCTTTTTTAATCTATGAATCTGTTTCCACATTCGTTTCAATTCTTTATCCTGATACAGTCTCAAAAAGAGCCGTAAAAAATAAATCACCCTCATTCTGCCCTTTACAAAAAAATCAGCATCCAGTCTTTTTTCCTCAAAGTCCGGTGTAACAAGCACCCCCTCCTGATAAGCAATCGGGAACAAACTGATAAGACCCGTAACAAGTCCCGTCGATGAAGGGTCGCCGGTTCCAAATGCAAATGTCCCTCTCACCTTTTTCGGTGCGAGATACTTAAGCAGCTCTTTTATTTCCCGATACAACCGTTTCAAAAGTTTCTTGTTTTGTTTCACACACTTCATTATACTGGATAGCCCTTGAAATGAAAAGTTTTTTTTGCTTTTCATTTTCTTCGCTTTTTGGGTCCTGAAAAAAGTTCTCTTCTTCTTGTCCTTTCTTTGTTCCTTTTTTTCTTCCTGCGCTGCCAAAACCGGCTCGCCTGTTTCTTCTTTGTTATCCTGTAATGGTTCCGGCTCTTTTTCTTTCTCTGATTTCACCACGGTTTTTTTTACCGGTTTTTCATTTCCCATTCTCTTTATCGGAATACCAAACACAGAGAAAACAATCTGCTCCGAATCTTTTTTCTTTTTCACGGCAACAATAGACAAAAGCCAGCTCACCTTAAATGAATACTGGATTTTTTCATGGTTATCCCCTGCTGCCCGGTAGCGCACCGGCACACATAAAACAAGAGCCGTAAATAGTAAAACAAGTCCTAAAAGTATGCCAAGTATAATGAAAATCCATTTGAGTATTAATAAAAAAATCCACATAGGCACACCTCTTTTCTCTGTTACTTTCTACCCGGATAAAACTCCTTCTTGGCAAATACGTTCCTTGGGTTATATTCCGGATTCTCACGATATCCTTTTTCTAAAATCTGCTGCAGAATTTCGACAGCGGCATCATAATCCGAAGTCAGTGCCACTACATACATATCCACATGACGGTAGCGGCGAAAAAACAACTGGCGCGTCTGCATAATCTCAAATAAATTCTTATCATTCTGCGCCAAGGTAAGCACGACGTAACTCTTTTTCCATGGGCGCCGCTTTTCCACCCGTTTTTTGCACCGTTTCGGATTTTTTTCTACGGTTTCATCCATATATAAATTCTGATACCAGTAAATCATATTATGTCCACTCCTGCTCCTCGCGAATCAAGTCTGCTAACATCGTAAGTACCACACATTTTTCAGCCTTGTCCTGACATCCCATCAGATTAACACGGATATAATCAAGTACCTCATCCGAATTTTGGAACGTCAATGGCAGTTTTTCAAGGACAAGTCCCATAATTGCTTTTTTCACCGGTTTTGACACCCGGCTTAACTTCTCGGAAAGTTCATTTACCAATTCATCTGTGCATTTTCTCACATAGGAAAGGTCTGCTTTTTCCTCTTCCTCACCGGATACTGACAAGTCAATAAACAAACTGTCTGACAAAAGATTTGCCACTAATACAAAATCGTGGAACTGTCCGGCAAGACCGGTTTCCATTAATTCTTTCTTATAAGAACTGCGGATTTCATATAAAATCGATTCCAAATGACTGGATTTTTCGACGCACTCCTCGATGCTGCCCTCTAACGGCACTAACAGTTCTTCTTTTAACTCACCTTGTGCCAATGCCTGCCAAACATTTCTTCCTGCTTTTTCAATCCGACTCATTTTCTCGCGGTAAGGAAGAATCAGTGCCATGGCATACACACCATTCACAACATTTTGCACTTCATAATAAAAGTCCGTAATTTCATGAATTTCTTTGGCTGTCTTTTCCAAAAGTGATACCAATTGATTGTATTTCTCGCCCTCTAATGACTCAAAATCGGTCTGTTCAAACGTTTGCAGGGCCTCTAAAATCTCTGGAAACTGATTTTCTTCCTGCTTTGGCTCATACAGCATCGCACTTGTACGCACCATATACAAAAAGCCATCCAGTGCCGATTTATCGCCATCCTGATATAACGTAAGTGCTTCACCAATCCGCTCAAACAATTTATTCTTTGTCATATGAACCGGAATCTGTCCCATAATCAAACGAATTTTATCAAGCGCCACCTTTTGATCTTTACTGCCAAACAAATACCCTTCTAACATTTTCATGTACTCTTCTTCCTCAAAAGCTGCCAGTTTCTCTGACAATTCTTTCTTGGAAAGATATTTTAATTCCATACGGTTTAACACATATTCATAACAAATCATGCGGTCCGTGTACGCAGTTAAAACATCCATTTTATCCGTAATTTCATCCCGCAGATGATTCATTTTTTCACCAAGTACCGCGAAATCGCAGGACTCATCCGCCAAACAGCCAATCGCCTGTTTTACCTGCGAGAGCATTTTCTCCTTCTCATCCGCATCTAACACCTGTATTTCATCTTCCAAAAGCGAATACGCAGAAAAAGTCATTTCAAGCGTTCCATAATCCACATATGTTTTTACGGCAATATCCGCATAATGTTTTAAATTTTCCTTTATATTTTTCCCGTTATGAATCTCTTGAATCAGTTTTCTCACGTTTTTATCCTTCTTTCTATCGTTTGTTTAGCTGACAAGCTGCCAGCCTTCCAGCCAGCGCAGTCCATCTCTTGCCATCTGCTCATAGATCGGCTGTCCGGAAAGTACCGGATAAAAAACTAAGAACAGGAAAAAGGCAACTGCCAGATAAACCATACACCATTTGAACCATTTTTTGTCCGCATCCACAAGTTTTACCATACCGTACACAATCATCATGGCGACAAATGGCACACTTGGAAAATAGTGATAGGCAAATGTACAGCGCGGCACTAAAATCCACGGTAATAATTGAACCGCATAGGCAAATACCATAAACAAGGCTTTTTTGTCTCCCCTTGTCACAAGCTGGTAAGCAATATACAAAGCCGACGCCACGCCAAGCACAATAAGGAACGGTCCATATAACTTCCATGAATCACCGCCTCCATTACTTGAAGACTGTTTCACAAACACACTCCACAAAGCAAGGAACACAAAGAATTCACAGCCGATACTCTGAAGCCATTGCGACGTTTTGCTTCCAAGTCTGTTCGAACGCCTTCTTCCAAATGGCAGAAGAATCAATATCAATGCCGGGATTCCTGCCCACCATACAAGCGGGTTACCAAAGGCACTGATACCCTCTTTCATACCATCCCGCAAAGTCTGGCAGTAATAATACATCGGTCGTATCATCGTCGGCCACTCATACCAGCTTGACTGCCATGGATGGGTAGCCTCCAGTTTGCTGTGGTATTCATACATAGCATGCTGATTATTCAACATTTTTCCGACCGTCTCAGCCACAGGATTTCCACTGTGGTCGCGAAGTGTATCCACAAGACCGGAAACAAATGTATTTTCCCATTTAAATCCTTCATAATTCTCATCTGTCACTTCATAGAAGCGCTCGGTGTTATCCTTTGCACTGTCCTCAAACGGAACATAGGAAGCAACATAAATCGTTCCTGCTACAAACACAAAGAAAATCACACAGAAACCAAGGGTTAAAAGAAGTTTCTTCTTAAATACTTCAATAATATGTTTATGCGCAATTCCTTCGGTTTCGCCCGTCAGATTTTTCTTCGCCAGATGGTACTCAAAAATACGCCAGCCCATAATGGCAAAGAAGAACACAGCAAGACCGGCAGACGCATATACTGCCGTCCATTTCGATGCACAGCCAAGTCCCATCATCACTGCACTTAAGCCAAGCGGGATAAAAGTCTTCCACAATTTTGTATCATAAAAACTTGTCTGGCTGTACTGATACATAAAGTAGAACATTGCTATAATAAAGAATGTTCCGTACACATCAATGGTAGCAATTCTTGTCTGCGTAAAATGCATAAAATCAAAAGTAAACAAAAATGTCAATGCACCGGCCGCCCACGTGCGGTTTTTGAACAAACGCCTGCCAAAGAAGTACATAAACGGAATCATCCCGATTCCAAACAGCACACCGATAATTCGCCAGCCAAACGGATTCATGCCAAACATGCGCACACCAAGACTGATAAATACTTTACCAAGAGGCGGATGTGTCCACTCATAATTGCTCATTCCATGCGCAATTTCATAAGCCGTTCTCGCATGATAAATTTCATCAAAATAAGTGCCGCTCCTAAAGGTAATTGCCTTTCGGTATCCATCCTGTTCATCAAACAAGGAATCTCCGCCAATATGGTCACGGATTTTCACCGTATTTCCATTCGTATCCGTCAGTACCAGTTCATTCAAACTTGTATTATCCGAAAGTGTTGTCAAGCGGATATAGCGGTACGAATCATTGGCAAAAGAATAAGTATCGGCATTTTGCTGATTTTCCTCTGAAAGTCTGCTAAAGCCATCAGCCTCACCACTGACTACCGTTCCCACTTTCTGATACTGTGGCTCCTCACCATCATTTGCCGATTTTGCCACTTCCACTTCAAACCGCTGATTTGCTTTCTCCGTAGAGTAGCCGCGCAGCATACTAAAGTAACTATCTGCACCCAAATCTAAAGTCACGGTTTCTCCAGCTTTTTCAGCTTTCCAGACAGTCTCCGGCAAATCACTCTGCGGCTCAAAACAATCCTGCTCATCAAACAAATTCTTATATTCAGAAGCATTGACCGGTTTCATCCAGTTTCCGTCTTTGTCAAGAATCACTAATTCATTCAGCATAAAGGTATCAGAAATCTGTTCTTCATCAACACTTAGGCGGATATAACGATAATCTTTTGCCAGATTATAATCATCCGCGCCCTCTTCCTGAGATTCTTTGTCCCAAGTCTTTAATGCATCCCAGCAGAACACACTTGTTGCTCTGACCGTGCCGACCATATCATAGTTTTTCCCATCCTCTGACATTTCAAGTGTCATCATACGGTCTTCCTTCGCTCCAAGGAACGTATAAATCATTCCGATATCTTTTGCTTTACCAAGATCTAACACAATCTCGGAATTACCATTTTCCGGCTGCCAGTAAGTCTCCGGAGCCTTGGTATCACCCAAATCACGAAAAGCGAATACACTGTATAATACAAGAATTCCAAACAATACAATATAATCCCACTTTGTAAATTTAGGCATTCTTCTTGTCGCATGAATATGTTGTTTATAGACTTCTTCCGGTTCTTTCTCTTTCACCTTCGGATTTTTCACAAGATATGGAAGGGTGTTCCTTTTCTTCTTTCCTCCGGATACCTCTTTTAAATCCTCCATAACCGAAACAGAAAAAGAAGCATAAATCAAATAAGCAAACATTAAAATTGTAAGGACTGCCGTAATTCCAATTAACGGTCCGTTTGGTGCCGTATTTTCGTTTTCCTCGACATACGCCCACAAAACATGACCTACATTCAAAAAGTGAATCGCCGAAAATCCCACATAAGTAAAGAATAACTGTTTGGTCGGCTTCACCAAAAAGGCAGCCAACATAAGTACAAGTGCCGGGAATAAATATCTCTCATGCATACGCACTGAGAATAAAAACATATTGGCAAGAAGTACCGCCATGCTTGTAAAATAGCGGGAATTATCATCTTTTAAGCGGAAGAAAATCACGGCACTCAGTGCAACGGATACTAAAATTGCGAGTGTTCCCCACGAGCTTGCTGACACACCTAAAAATGAATTTGCCTGCGGCTGCCAGTTCTGTCCTAACAACGCCCAGAAATTGTATGCATTAATCGTCGCATACGGATACGAGCCCAACGTATTCACATACTGGCTGAACACTTTGTCCACACCAAATGGAAGGGTAAATACAACCATTGCCACAAGAGATAAAACGCCGCCTACTAAATCCCGAAACATTTTTTCTTTTGAAAAATCTTTTAAGAAAACCTGTTCAATAATTGTCCAAATCAAAAGCGGAGCAAACATAATCATCTGCGGTTTGATAAGAACTCCGGCAACAAAAGCAAAATACGCAAAAATACGCTTTTCTTCCATGCACAGATAGCAGACAAGCAACAGGAAAAAGGTAAATACACCATCCACCTGTCCCCATGCCGAAGAATCCAGAACAACGACCGGACTGAGCACGTATGTCGCTGACAAAATAAGAGAAGAACCTTCAGAAAATTTTCTCTTTGCTATCTTATAAAGCAGTGCCCCTGCACCAAGATCAAACAAAATCGGAATCAGTTTAATAACACATCTTCCGGCTCCCGTTGCAACATCCAGATTAAAGATGCTGCGCAGAGCCCCAATGCCCCACAGCATTGCCATATATCCGGGCGGATAATCCGTAAAAGAATCCGAATGATAGAAATTCCAGAATCCATCTTTAAAAATCATATCCGACCACGCACTAAAGCAGGTCATATCCGTTCCATGTCCTTCATACGCTGCCGCAAAAATCAGTTTTACAAGCAGCGCTGCCGCTAATACAAGCAGTAGATTAGTCCATGACTTTTTGCTGTCTTTGCGGTAAATCCGAATTCCTTCTACTTCATAGCGGAATTTTTCAAAATACAAAACAGCAAAAACTGCCACGGTTAAAACCGCTACTAACACTAACATTTGTACACTATTTGTCGCAATACCAAACAATCCCATTTTCCGACTCCTTCCTCCTTTTAATGATGCACATGCTCATGGGTAAATAAATGCTCTGAACAATACTCATAATTCCCCTCACATTTGGAGCAGTAACGGAACTCTAACTGCGGAGAGTCCACATCCGTTCTGCCACAAATCACACAATGATGCCTTGGTACACTTCCCTGTGTGGGTGCTGTTTTTTTCTTATATTCCATCTTTCTCTTCTTCTGATGGTACGCCTGCTTTGGCGTAAGAGAACCACGTCCCATAAAATAGAAGATAAAAAAGTTTAATAAAAGAACCAAAATCACCGCTGCCGAATAATAATATCCACTCATCAGATAGCGGACAAACATATAGCCATCCATCAAAAGATATACAATACTCAGCCACTTTGCCTTAACCGGAATAATAAAATACACAAGGAACTGTGCATCCGGGAAAGCAAAGGCAAACGCTAAAAACATCGTCTGGTTCAAATCATCCATAATATTGGCGGAAAGCATATAATCCGTATAAGCAGTTGCAGCATTTGGCACTAACCCAAGTTGTAAAAACAGATAAAAAACAAATGTCATAATTACAACCAGTAAAAGTCCGCCAAAATAAAACAAATTAAAGCGGAAAGTTCCCCACATGCGCTCCAGATTTGTTCCAATCGAATAATACACAAAAATCCAGATTGCAAACCACAATAAACTAACCATGCCGGTACCGCCAAACTGTCCGGATGGGCTTAACACAAAGGTGAAAATACGCCAAACCTGTCCATGCAGAATACTTGCAATATCCAAACTCAGATACGAATAATAAAACATCGGATTCACAAGACTAATCAGAATTCCGACAATATTAACTCCAATGACATACCGCATCAGATTCGGAATGCCAAATTTTCCAAACCGTGTTCTCTCCAATCGGTCTAATAAACTCATAGTTCTTTTTTAACCTCCATTCAACAATCGTCTTTTCCCTATTAAAACAAATCTTTTTTGCGGAACAACAACGCCACAACGCCGGAAATAATAAGCGTTAAAACAATAATGGTAAAAAATCCAAACGGCGAATGTCCAAGTGGAATATTATCAAAGTTCATTCCAAAGAAACTGGCAATCATCGTCGGGATTGATAAAACAATCGTAACCGTTGCCAAGAACTTCATTACAATATTTAAGTTATTGGATATAACAGACGCAAACGCATCCATCATTCCACTTAAAATTCCACTGTATATATTTGCCATTTCAATCGCCTGTTTATTCTCGATAATGACATCTTCCAATAAGTCCTCATCTTCCGGATATTTTTTAACGCGCTCCGTCCGCAGAAGTTTCTCTAAAACGACCTCATTTGAGCGCAGGGAAGTGGTAAAATAAACCAGACTTTTTTCCAGCTCCAAAAGTTCAATCAACTCACTGTTTTTCTGGGAAATATGCAGTTTTTCCTCAATCTGGTCACTTTTTCTGTCAATAATACGCAGATAACGCAGGTAGGAAGCAGCATTGCGATACAAAATCTGGAATACAAAGCGAGTCTTTTTGAATGTGTAAAACTCGCGTACTCTACGGTTTACAAATGCTTTCAAAACCGGTGATTCTTCCAGACAAATCGTAATGATATGCTCCTTTGTCATGTAAATACCAAGAGGAATCGTGACATACCGGTCTTTCTCATCAAGCGAAGGAATGTCCACCAAAATCATATTGTATCCATCTTCCAATTCGATACGGGAACGTTCCTCATCATCCAGAGGTGCCCGTAAATCATCCAAGTCAATCCCAGTCTCTTCCTGCAAAAAAGACAATTCTTCCTCATTTGGGTGAATGGCTGATATCCAACAGCCCTCTTCTATTTTATCAAGCACCACCATATCATCTTCTATGGTTTTATAAATGGAAATCATGCTTGTTCACCTTCCTTTCAAAGACAACGGCGATTCCCCGAAAACAAGGCATCGCCGAGTCTGACTAATCCATTTTCATTATAAAGGTTCTAATAACCTTTGTCAAACCTTCTTTGGCACTTCAAAAAGGACATCTGCCGCGATAATAATCTGCTCCGGATTATTCTTTTCAAAAAACTCTGCCATCGTCATACCGCACTCATTCAATATCGCTCCAAGGCTTTTTGTTCCATCTGCACGATAGACACAAGACACCTCTTTTTCTTCCTCTGACTGTGCCGTTTGTTCCTCTTCGTATTCCTCATCGTCTGTCTCCTGTTCGGTTGTCTCCACATTTTCCTGCTGAATTCCCCGTCCTGCCATCGGTCCGCTTCCACAGGGCATCGGAATACAGATTTCCTGTCCCGGTCTTAAATTATACACATCCACATAAGGGTTTGCCCGCAGAATAAGTGCGAGCGGAACACGGTAGCGTCTGCTCAACTGGTAAAGATTATCGCCGGAGCGAATGACATGTATCATTCCATTACAAAAGCGTTGATTCATTTTCAGATTCCTGCCTTTTTTTATTATCCTATTCAAAAGAATGCCATTTGTTCTTTCTAATTTTGTTGCAAAACCATTCTTTTTGTCGTATAATAAGGTTTCGATAATTAGATAACAAAAAATGATTTTAATAGGAAACTTTAGGAGGTACTTATGAAACGAGTAGGTATCGATATTGGTTCAACCACAGTAAAAATTGCTGTGCTGGATGATAACAATAACATACTGTTTTCTGCCTATGAGCGTCACTACGCAAATATCCAGGAAACCTTACGTGCAATTATGGAACGTGCTTACAACGAACTTGGTGACTGTGACATCGCACCGATGATTACCGGTTCCGGTGGTCTTTCCATTTCAAAGCACCTTGATATTCCATTTGTGCAGGAAGTTGTGAGCGTTGCTACTTCCTTAAAAAGTTACGCTCCTCAGACCGATGTCGCCATTGAACTTGGTGGTGAGGATGCAAAAATTATTTACTTTACCGATGGTATTGAGCAGCGAATGAACGGTATCTGTGCCGGCGGTACCGGTTCTTTTATCGATCAAATGGCTACCTTATTAAAAACAGACGCTGCCGGATTAAATACCTATGCAAAAGATTACCAGGCTTTATATCCGATTGCCGCACGATGTGGTGTATTTGCAAAGACTGATATTCAGCCTTTAATAAATGAGGGCGCATCGAAACCGGATCTTGCCGCTTCCATTTTCCAGGCTGTCGTAAACCAGACAATCAGTGGTCTTGCCTGCGGAAAACCGATTCGCGGTAACGTTGCTTTTCTCGGCGGTCCGCTGCACTTTTTAACAGAATTAAAACAGGCATTCATCCGCACTCTTAATTTAACCGGGGATGCCATTATTGCACCGGAAAATTCCCATCTTTTTGCTGCAAGCGGAGCAGCCATGAACTCGGAGGGAAAAGGCGCCACAACAATCGGTGCTTTGTTAAAGAAGCTTTCCGGCGAAATTAAAATTGAATTTGAAGTGACTCGTATGGAGCCTCTTTTCAAAGATGAAACTGATTACAATGAATTTATCGAAAAACATAACGTACACAGCGTAAAGAAGGGAGATATCTCCACTTACGAAGGAAATGTATTTCTTGGCGTAGATGCCGGTTCAACAACAACTAAAGTAGCTCTTGTCGGCGAAGACGGTTCCCTTCTGTACTCATTCTATGATAATAATAACGGAAGCCCACTGAAGACGACAATTAAAGCAATTAAGGAAATTTATGAACTGCTCCCGGAAAGTGCCACAATTGTGCGTTCCTGTTCAACCGGATACGGCGAAGCACTGATTAAATCCGCTTTGATGTTAGATGAAGGTGAAGTTGAAACCGTTTCCCATTATTACGCTGCTTCTTTCTTTGACCCGGATGTTGATTGTATTCTGGACATCGGCGGTCAGGATATGAAATGTATTAAAATCAAAAATCACTCCGTAGACCAGGTACAGTTAAATGAAGCCTGCTCTTCCGGCTGTGGTTCTTTTATCGAGACGTTTGCACGCTCGTTGAATTATGAAGTAAAAGATTTTGCAAAACTGGCTCTGTTTGCCGAAAATCCAATTGATTTGGGTTCCCGCTGCACCGTATTTATGAATTCTAAAGTAAAACAGGCACAAAAAGAAGGAGCTACGGTCGCAGATATTTCTGCCGGACTTGCTATTTCCGTTATTAAAAATGCCCTGTTAAAGGTAATTAAATTAACAGACCCGAAAGATCTCGGTAAAAACGTAGTTGTTCAAGGTGGTACTTTCTATAACGATGCGGTATTACGAAGTTTTGAGCGTGTTTCCGGATGTCAGGCAATTCGCCCTGACATTGCCGGTATCATGGGTGCTTTTGGTGCCGCACTGATTGCCCGTGAGCATTACGAAGAGGGAGAAACTTCTTCCATGCTCTCTTTACAGGACATTATCGAGTTAAAATTTGAAAGTTCCATGACAAGATGTAAGGGATGTACCAATCATTGTCTCCTTACAATAAACCGCTTTACCGGTGGCCGTCAGTTTGTGTCCGGTAACCGATGTGAACGTGGTCTTGGCAAAGAAAAGACAAACCGTGACATTCCAAACCTTTACGCCTATAAAAATAAGCGTCTTTTTGACCACTATAAACCATTATCTGCGGACAAAGCATATCGCGGCAAGGTCGGAATTCCACGCGTATTAAATATGTATGAGAATTATCCATACTGGTTTACTTTCTTTACGGAACTTGGCTACGAAGTCGTTCTTTCACCGGCTTCCAACCGAAACATTTATTCACTTGGTATCGAATCGATTCCAAGCGAATCGGAATGTTATCCGGCAAAGTTAGCTCACGGACATATCTCATGGCTGTTAAACCAGGGCGTTTCGTACATTTTTTACCCTTGTGTTCCTTACGAGCGCAAAGAATTTGATGAAGCGGGCAACCACTACAACTGCCCAATTGTCACTTCTTATGGAGAAAATATCAAAAATAATGTAGAAGAATTGGCAGATGAATCGATTACCTACCAGAATCCATTCGTCTCCTTTGAAAGCGATAAAATTCTTGCCGATGAGTTAGTACGCTATCTCGGCAAAGAAAATAATATTGATGCCGGCGAGATTCGAAAAGCTGCCCACAAGGCATACGAAGAATTGCAAAAAACAAGAAATGATATCCGCTTAGAGGGCGAACGCGTATTAAAATGGATGGCAGATAACAACAAGCGTGGTATTGTGTTAGCCGGTCGTCCTTACCATATTGACCCGGAAATCAACCACGGTATTCCGGAATTGATTACATCTTACGATATTGCGGTATTATCTGAGGACAGCATTTCCCATTTAGGAAAAGTTGACCGGCCAACGATTGCGATGGATCAGTGGATGTATCATTCCAGACTTTATGCCGCTGCCAGTTTTGTACGCACCCAGAACAATCTGGATATGATTCAGCTTAACTCTTTTGGATGTGGACTTGACGCAGTAACAACCGACCAGGTCAATGATATTTTGACAAGTTCCAATAAAATATGTACGGTTCTTAAAATTGACGAGGTCAACAACTTAGGTGCCGCAAGAATTCGTATCCGTTCGCTTATTTCCGCTGTGAAAGACCGCGAACGCAAGGGAATTAAGTCATCTCCTCAAAATTCAGCCTATAAACGAGTTGAATTTACAAAGGAAATGCGTAAGAATTACACGATTTTAGCACCACAAATGTCACCAATTCATTTTGACATTTTAATGCCGGCTCTTGCTGCCTGTGGTTATAATCTTGTCCAGCTTCCTACCGGCGTAGGCGAATTGGATTACGGCTTAAAATATGTAAATAATGATGCGTGCTACCCGTCTCTTCTTGTGGTCGGACAGTTTATGAAAGCGTTGTTATCCGGTGAGTACGATTTAAATAAAACTGCTTTAATCATTACTCAGACCGGTGGTGGATGCCGTGCAACGAACTATATCGGCTTTATCCGCCGTGCACTAAAAAAAGCAGGCATGGAACAGATTCCGGTTATCTCATTAAGTGCCGGCGTGGAAACAAACTCCGGCTTTGACATCAATTATCGGTTGCTAAAAGCCGCTATTCACAGCTTAATCTACGGTGATTTGTTTATGCGCGTCGTATACCACACCCGCCCTTACGAGAAAGTACCGGGTTCCGTAAACGCTCTTCACGATAAATGGAAAAAAGTCTGTATTGAGGCTGTGAAAAAGCCAAAGCAGTCGGAACTTAAGAAAAATATCAAACAAATCGTGAAGGAATTTGATGAAATAGAATTAGATGAAACAAAGAAAAAACCACGTGTTGGAATCGTTGGTGAGATTTTAGTTAAATATCTCCCTGCAGCCAACAATCATGTTGTTGAACTCTTGGAGGCTGAAGGTGCTGAAGCAGTCTGTCCGGATATGCTTGACTTCTTTATGTACAGTGCTTACGATAGTGAATTTAAGGCTGACCATCTTGGCTTTAAGAAAACCAGTAAGTGGCTTGGAAATGCTGCTATCTGGCTGTTAAATCAGTTCCGCAAGCCATACTGCAAAGCACTTGCTGAGAGCAAACGTTTTGAGGCACCACCTGAGATTCACGTACTGGCTAAATATGCAGAACCTTTCGTATCTAACGGTAACCAGACCGGTGAAGGATGGTTTCTCACAGGTGAAATGATTGAATTGATTCACAGCAATGTGCCAAACATCGTTTGTACTCAGCCATTTGGCTGTCTGCCAAACCATGTCGTTGGTAAAGGTGTTATCAAACAGATTCGAAAGGCATTCCCAGATGCCAACATTGTAGCCGTTGACTATGATCCCGGCGCCAGCGAAGTAAATCAGTTAAATCGTATCAAACTGATGTTAGCAACAGCGAATGAGAATTTAAACAAATAAAAAGAATCACAATTTAGGAGTCTGCCAAAAGGCAGGCTCCTTTTTATTTGTAAGAAATAAGGAGTCTGCCTTAGCAAACTCCTTATTATATTTTGAATCATTTTGTAGATTCTTTTTCATTTACTTCTTAACTTAGTTCATTTTCTTTCTAAATACAATTACTCCGAAAATTGCTAATACAGACAATCCCATAACAATCATTGGGAACAAAAGATTTGTTGTATCTCCTGTCTCCGGTGCGGAATCAGATAATGGTACATCTTCATCAAGCAAAGTAGTTGTTTTCTTACTTGTTGCTGATGCTTTTGGTGTATCCGGGTCTGTCAGCTCTTTACTTGCTCTCGGTGTGTCTTCATCAAAATCGAACAAGTTTGGAGTAGCTGTTGCTGTAACTTCCGGTGTCGGTGTCGCATCATCACCCGGAGTAGCCGTTGGTGTTACCTCCGGAGTAGCCGTTGGTGTTACTTCCGGTGTAGTTGTCGGTGTTACTTCCGGTGTAGCTGTCGGCGTTGCCGTTGGTGTTGGTGTCGGTGTTGCTGTCACTTTTGGTGTTGGTGTCGCTGTCACCTTCGGTGTTGGTGTCGCCGTTACTTTTGGTGTTGGTGTCGCCGTCACTTTTGGTGTTGGTGTCGCCGTAACTTTTGGTGTCGGTGTCGCCGTTACTTTTGGTGTCGGTGTCGCCGTTACCTTTGGTGTTGGTGTCGCCGTTACTTTTGGTGTTGGTGTCGCCGTTACTTTTGGTGTTGGTGTCGCCGTTACCTTTGGTGTTGGTGTTGCTGTCACTTTTGGTGTCGGTGTCGCCGTTACTTTTGGTGTTGGTGTCGCCGTTACTTTTGGTGTTGGTGTTGCCGTTACCTTTGGTGTTGGTGTCACTTTCGGGACTTTCTTTGAAATCATATGCCATTCGCCAGAATTGCTGACAACAGTATCACATACCAGCCATCCTTCGGATGTAGTACTCAAATTCACAAAAGCTTTTGGCGCAATTATCGTAGCTCTCATACCATCTGAGTTCAAATTCAAATTCGTCACATAAGGCATATTCCACACAACAGACTCTGCCATTTCCTCGTGTGTTTTACTTCCATTTTTTACAGTAATCTTATATTCCGGAATGCGAACATCATCTTTCAATGATACATTAAATACTAAGGACTGATTTGCTCGCAATGTGACCTTAATACCACCATTCTGAATTTTCCCTGCAGTGATATTTTCAACCATAGCATCCGCATCCACATATACAACTTCTTCATCAATTCCTGTAATGTCTACATGATAATTGTTCATGTCCTTAACATCTTTTGGTGTTGTGTAATCTGCCTTTTTCACAACAGATTCTGCATAGTTTGAAACAGATGCAAGCATTGCTTTAACTTCATCTTTCACACTTTCCTTTACTACTACATAAGGCGTCCCACGGAATTTCGACTCTCCTACAACTTCTCCAATCCGAATCTCTCCGGAAGCATTTGCTTTGCTCTCAGAAATCGTGTTTCCGTTCCAATGACCATTCCCCTGGTACTTACCTACGGCAAAGTTTGTCTCCATATCTGCTGTCTGATTCAGATAATTACAAACAATTCCGTACTCAATGCAATCTCCCAAAAAAGGCTGATTATTTGACGCAAATGAAATTCCGCCAATTACCCCGATTGCAATTGCGATTGACGCCACAGCAACTGCTGCTTTGGCCCAAAAACTTCGCTTTAATCTCCTCATCATATTCCTCCAGTCTTTTAATCCTTTTAGTTTAATTTGTTACAAGATTAGTATAATTCTATACTTATCATTAGTGTAACATAAACCTATCACATATATCAAGAAGTTTTTTTCATTTTTTTACATTTTTTTAATGATATGAAAATTTCAAATCAGGAAACACTAGAAAGGCCGTTTTGCTATGAAAACATTTACTGATATCCATATAAAATAAGTCATATTTCACTATATGAAATAAGACTCATCCAGTTGAGTCTTATTCAAAATTCATTTTCTATTTTTTCAGGAATCTCCCACTGAATTGGAGCTTCTCCATTCTTTATCAAAAAATCATTTGTCTGGCTAAAAGGTTTACTGCCAAAGAATCCTCGGTATGACGACAAAGGGCTTGGATGAGGTGCTTTCAGCACAAGGTGCTTCGGATTTGTCAACATTTTCGCCTTTTCCTGTGCCGGCTTTCCCCATAAAATGAATACAATTGGTCTATCCTGCGTATTTAATTTAGCAATTGCCGCATCCGTAAACTCTTCCCAGCCGACACCACGGTGTGACATCGGCTTGTGTGCCTGAACCGTAAGCACCGTATTCAAAAGTAGAACACCTTGTTTTGCCCACGAAGTCAGACAACCGTGGCTTGGAATTTTGCAGCCTAAATCATCATGCAGTTCTTTGTAAATATTTTCAAGAGACGGTGGAATTGCCACCTGTGGTTTCACCGAAAAACAAAGCCCATGCGCCTGTCCTTCATTATGGTAAGGGTCCTGTCCCAAAATCACAACCTTAACCTTCTCAAGTGGCGTAAGATGAAAGGCTGTAAAAATTTCATCTGCCTTTGGATATACAATTGTCTCACTATATTGTTTCCGAATAAAAAAGAATAAGTTTTTATAATATTCTTTGGAAAATTCTTCGTGCAATGCACGCTCCCACTCACCTGTCAAAGCACTCATAACAACCTCCCTCTTTTATAACCGTACACTGATTCCCCGCTCTTGCAGGTATTTTTTCAATTCAACGATTTCAAGTTCTTTAAAGTGAAATAGCGAAGCTGCCAAAACTGCATCCGCTTTTCCTTGCGTAAGGGCATCATAAAAATGTTCTTTTGTTCCTGCGCCGCCGGATGCAATAACCGGAATTGAAACATTTTCAGAAACCGTCCGTGTCAGTTCAACATCATAGCCGTCTTTTGTTCCATCACAGTCCATGCTGGTCAAAAGAATTTCGCCGGCACCTAAGCGCTCTGCTTCCATTGCCCATTCCACGGCATCTTTTCCCATATCTACACGACCGCCATTTTTGTAGATTGTCCATCCACTGCCGTCTGCCCGTCTTTTGGCATCAATCGCAACAACGACACATTGGCTTCCAAATTTATCCGCAGCATCCGATACAAGTGTCGGATTTAAAATTGCCGCTGAATTCACTGCAACCTTGTCCGCACCCTCGCGCAAAATCATACGAAAATCCTCAATCGTGCGAATTCCGCCGCCTACCGTAAATGGAATAAACACGGTTTCCGCCACTTTACGAACCATGTTCGCCTTTATCTCTCTTGCATCACTGGATGCTGTAATATCTAAAAAAACCAATTCATCTGCTCCTGCTTTTCCATAAGCAGCACCAACTGAAACCGGGTCTCCCGCATCAATCAAATTAACAAAATTAACTCCCTTTACCACTCTTCCCTCATTTACATCCAAACATGGAATTACTCTTTTCGTAAACACCGAAATTCCTCCTATCTTCGTCTTATTCTATATGGAAACAAAATTCTTCAAAATTTCCAGCCCAACATCTCCGCTCTTCTCCGGATGAAACTGAGTTGCAAAAATATTGTCATGTTCCACTGCCGCATGTACCGGAACAATATAATCCGTTGTAGCGGCTACATCTTCGATATGTTTGGCTTTTAAATAATACGAATGAACAAAATACACATACACATCCTCCGGAATTCCTTTTAACAGTTTTGAATTCGGATTTATTTTCAAAGAGTTCCATCCCATATGCGGAATTTTATATCCTTCTTTTTCCGGAAATCTTACAATTTCACCGGGGAGAAGTGAAAGTCCTTTTACATCATGTTCTGACTCATCGCTTCGCTCAAAAAACAACTGTAGTCCGAGACAAATGCCCATAATCGGCGTACCGGATGCCGCCACATCCTGCAGCACTTTTGCCAGTTCATAGCGGTTCATCTTTTCCATCGCATCCTCAAACGCACCAACTCCCGGCACAATTACATGGTCTGCTTTCTTAATTTCTTTCACATCTCTTGTAATCACCGGATGTTCCCCAATATATTGTAACGCCTTCTCAACGCTTTTAATATTTCCTGCATCGTAGTCTACAATTGCTACCATCGTTTTGTATCACCTCTGTCATTGTATTAGAATAGCCGACCGAAAAACCGGTCAGCTATCTTTTCATTATCTCTCATCCGCTTCATTTCTCTTCTGCCACTGCAAAAGAATCGCCTGCAAGCGGTCTGTGTATTCCTTTTGTGTCTCGGAAGCAATAATATTTCGTGCCTGTGATTCACTGACACCAAACTCATTGTATAATTGATTTGCGAGTTTACTCTCCAATTCATTGTACTGGCTGAGCATATCATACTGCTCCGCTTTTGATTTGTTTGCATCATAAAGACGAATTCCGCCAATCAAAGAATCCAAGGATTCCAAATACATCTTCATCTTATAATAATTCTGATAAGCATCATACTCACGCTGGAGCTGCATACACATACGCACCTTCTGTTTGAGTTCTTTCGACGAATCCGAAACAGAAACTCCTGCCAAAGAATCATAGGCATTCTTATAATTACGCTGTTCAAAAGAACTCTCCGCACTTTTTACGGATGTCGTATAAGAAAGTGCCTGACTGCCAAACACAACTGCTACACAGAGAAGTCCGAAAAATACCATGACAATCGCAGCACCAACCGGATTAATTCTGCCAACTACTTCATTGGCTTCCTGCTCGGCTTTTAAGCGTTTCTTTTCTTCTTTTTCTGCTGCTTTTGCAGCTGCCTGTTCTGCCTTTGCTGCTGCTTTTTTTTCTTTTTCTTCTTTTGCCTGCTCTGCTTTTGCTGCCTTTTCCTCTGCTGTCTGCTGTTTCTTTTCCTCTTTCGCCGCTTTCTTCTCTTCAGCGTCAGCCTGCTCTTTCTCACGCTCTTTGGCTTCTTCCTCTGCGGACTGTTCCGTAATGATATTACCAAAAATACGTTTAAAGAAACCGTCTTTTTTCTCTTTTTTCTCTTTCTCCTGCTTTATATCTTGTACATCTTCCTCTGTGTCATCTGAAACCGCCAACGGCTCTCCGGACACACCAGCCGCTTCACTATCATCCAATACCAAAGGATCCAGCGCCAAATCACCAAAATCATCACCGGCATCTTCATCCATCTGCGGAACAAATTCTTCCTCAATTTCAGGAAATTCCGGTGCCTCATCTGCCTCACTGTAATCCACAGCAGAAAGTGCATCATCATAAATATCATCTACAGATAAAGCATCTGCATCATCGGCAAATACGCTTTCCTCATCATCTTCCCGAAAAAGAGAAGTCTCAGCCGGACTTTCATCCATAGGCTCTGCTGTTTGAACCTCCTCCTCCGGCTGCACTGCGGAATCCGGCTCATCATAATCTTCATAATCCTGCGAAAGCAGTGTCAAAAGTTCATTTACATCCGCTTCTCCATCAGAAGCTTCTTCTGCCGGTTTCTCTTCTGCCGGTTTCTCTTCTGCCGGTTTCTCCTCCACCTGTTCGTCCATAACGGGTGCCGGTTCACCTGCATTTTCCGGTTCTTTCTCTTCATCACTCATGCTCTGCATCAATTCTTCCAAATAAGCCTCATCCATCTGTGATTCTTCATTTTTACAGTCTTCACACAATTCTTCGCCATCCGGAATTTCTTTTCCACATTTTCTACATAAGGTCAAATGTCACACCTCCTCTTGCCAAAGCACAAACTTCTTATTTAAGCAAAAGGTCCAGCTGATGAACCAATCTGCCAATCTCCGGTTTAGAAAGCTGGGCATCTACACCAAGTGCCTCTCCTTTACGTTTCATCTCATCATTTACCAAAGATGAAAAAATAACAACCGGAAGTCCTTCAAATCTAGGGTCTTCTTTAATTTTCTTGGTCAGATGATGTCCATCCATCTGTGGCATTTCAATATCCGTAATAACAAGTGAAATATCTTTTCCAATCACCGCACCATCTTTCATCATGCGGTCCAAAGTGTTCCATGCTTCCAGTCCGTTGCTTGTTGGAATCAAATGTGAATAGCCAGCCTTTGTTAAGCATTTCTTCAACATCTCAAGAAGCAGCGGTGAATCCTCCGCAAGAAGGATTGTGTAATCAATACGGGAGCGCTCACCCATTGCCTCAATCTCAGACAGCTTAAGTCCCGTTTCCGGATTAACTTCCGTAACAATTTTCTCAAAGTCAAGAACAATAATTATTCTTCCGTTAATCTTTGTAATGCCTGTGGCTACCCCTTTACCATTTCCACTAATGGTAGAGTCCGGTTTTGCGATGTCTTTCCATGATACACGGTGAATACCAAGCACCTGCTGAACATGAAACGCTGTGTGTAGACGGTTAAAATTCGTAATAATATACATATCATGAGATGTGTCACCGCTTGACGGAACACCTAACGCTTTCGCCAAATCAATTACGGTAATCAGCCGTTCTCTCGGCATGAAGATTCCCTCTATGTACTCATGAGCATTCGGCACCATCGTTGGCTCTTGATACGGACAAAGTTCATTAATCTTTGCCACATTGATTCCATAATGCTGATTACCAACCACAAACTCCAATAATTCAAGCTCATTGGTACCACTCTCTAATAAAATTCCTGTTTCTACTGCCATTGTCTCTCTCCTCCTTACTCCATGTCATCAATATCATCAAACTGACCGGCATCTGCATCCAGCCCCATTGTATGAAGGGTTCTGACTTTGCGCCGTTCTTGTTCTGCGGTAACTAAAATGACTTCTTTTTTTTCCTGATACATAAACGCCTCCTACTTCATTTTCACTGATGCTTTACTATTCCCTTCTTCAATCGACAAATCAATTGTAGAAGCGTTTGTCGCATTTTTATCTACCTGAAATACTAACACTGCCTTCTGTGACTTTCCTTTCGCAATCACAGTTTCCAAATAATCCAGTTGATTCTCCAATAAACTAATCTGTGGAGAATAAGTTGTTCCGTCCACATTCAGCTGATAGGTGATTTTTCGTCTGTCAATCAGTTTAACCTTTTTTTTCGCACCGGAATTATTTTTTAGTGAAAACTCTGCAACAAGTAGTTTTTTCCCCTGTTCGGCACGAATCTGTGAACTTCCGTATTTATCTGCCAGACGATAAGAAGTATACAAAATCGAAACACCTTTCAGATGATATAAATCATCTAACGATACTTCCTTTTTGGAATCTTCCGGTGTAGCTGCTGTCTGTTCCGGCTGCGATTCCTGTGGTGCGTCTGATGCCTGTGCAGCTGCCGATGTTGGTGTCGGTGTCGCCGGCATCGGTGTCGGCGTTTCTGTAACCTCTTTTTCTTCTTTTGCGATAAGCCGGTACGGATATTTGTCAGAATTTTGGAGCAAAACACCTGCTGCGTACTCCGCAATTTCATTTTCCTGCTCCTCAGACAAATTTTTTATATCCGCACATCCGGTAAGGGATAGAACGGACACAGCCAAAACGGCACATAAAAAACGTATCTGTCTCAAAAAACCCCTCCTTTTACAATTAAATCCAGTTTATTTATTATAGCACATATCCCGTCCATCAATCAACACTTTTCACGTCAAGTTCAAACCAAAATTCGACACCATTGTCATAATTTTTCACACCAAACTTCTGATTATGGGCATCCATAACGGCTTTTACGATAGATAAACCAATTCCATTGCCACCATATTCTCTTGTCCTTGCCTTGTCCACTTTGTAAAATTTCGACCAGATTTTATCCATATCTTCCTCCGGAATCGGATCTCCGGTATTGAATACGCTGGTGCATACATGGTCACCTTTCCGAATCGTCTTAATTTCAATTTTATTCTCGTATTTCACATGATTAAGTGCATTGCTCACATAATTGCTGACAACCTCCTCAATCATATACTCATCTGCCCAAACCATAATTGGTTCCTCATCCGGATGATATGACAACGTAACTTCTTTCTGACGGAACAAAATATCAGAGGAATTTACTATCGACTGAATTACACTTCGCAAGTCAAAATGTTCAAAATGAACCTGGTCATTTCCAAACTCTAACTGATTTAAACTCAGTAGTTTTTTTACCATCTTGTTCATCTTGTCAGCCTCGTCCACAATGACTTCACAGTAAAATTCACGGCTTTCTGCATCATCATTAATATTTTCCTGCAATCCTTCTGCATATCCCTGAATCAAAGCAATCGGCGTCTTCAGTTCATGCGAAACATTCGCCAAAAATTCCTGCCGCATCTGCTCCTGCTCCGAACGCCTCTGTAAATCCAGCTGCAATTCATTATTCGCTGTCTTTAATTCGGAAATGGTTTTCTCCAAGCGGTCTGACAAAGCATTCATACTGTTGCCAAGCACTCCGATTTCATCATCACGGTTATCTTTATAACGAGTTGAAAAGTCAAGTTTCTGCATATTTTTTGCATGAGCTGCCAGGCGCAGAATCGGCTTCGTATATTGATTGCTGACAAAATACATAATAAATACGCCGGCAATCATCACAATCATTCCGACATACAGCATAAACTGATTCGATACACTGGCACTTTCCTGTATACTCTGATAATTACTACGCAGATAAATCCAGTAATTATCGGGCATCTTTCCTGTGAGTTCCAAAAAATTAGAATCTACTCTCGTGTCATACACATTATACATCGAATAATTTGCTGTCTGTGTAATCATTTTACAGTTATCGTCTAGCTTTTGCCCAAAATAAATTGATTTTACGTACTTATCAAGTTGGTTTTTTGTTACCTGCTGCAAACGCTCACTGTCACTCGGATATACATACGCTAATTCCGCGATATCACCAGACCCTTGGTAAACCCGAATCTGCACAAGATAAATGCTCATGTTGGTATTGCTCGAAAGCTGGTCTAACTTATCATAAATTGTATCTTTTTGCTCGCTGTCCATCTTATTCCAATCCACATTTTCACAAATATTGATAACACGCGAATAAACGCCCTGCATCTGGCTTACCTTATTGGACTGATAAAAATATGGCAAAAGCACAACGTTTGCAAGACTGATAACACCGATAATAATGACAATGGTAACGACAAAAATCGCTACCAGTCTTGTTTTCATGGAACGCTTCAAGATAATCACTCCATTTCCTATACTTCAAATTTATATCCCATACCCCAGATTGTCTTAATGTACTTTCCTTTTTCACCCATTTTACTGCGGAGTTTCTTCACATGGGTATCAATCGTTCTGGCATCACCAAAATAATCATAGTCCCACACGTGATTCAAAATCCGTTCACGTGAAAGGGCAATATCTTTGTTTTCCATAAAATAGGAAAGCAGCTCAAATTCCTTGTAACTCAAATCCACTTTCTCACCATCAATTATAACTTCATGTGCGGAGCGGTTTAACACAATTCCGCCATATTCGAGATTTTTCTCATTTGCCGAATTGGTTCTGCGAAGCAGTGCCTCTACACGCGCCACTAAAATCTTTGGACTAAACGGCTTTGCAATATACTCGTCCACCCCAAGTTCAAAGCCTCGCAGTTCGTCATTTTCCCCGCCACGTGCCGTCAGCATAATAATAGGCACTTTGGAGTACTGGCGGATTTCCCTGCAGGTTTCCCAGCCATCCATCTTTGGCATCATAACATCCAAAATCACAAGAACAATGTCCTTATTCTCCATAAAAACATCTACGGCTTCTTCACCGTCTGCCGCCTCTAACACACGAAAATTCTGCTTTGTCAAAAAATCGCGTACCAATTTTCTCATACGCTGTTCATCATCTACGACTAAAATTGTATTTCCTGCCATATATAAACTCCTTTCACTGATTCAGACTGTCCTCTTTTTGCTGAAGACGTTCTTCCCATTTTTCATATTTGTCAATCAAATCTTCTTCCATATTAGCCTTATAATTTGTAAAATATGTGAAAATTGAGTATTCAAATCGAAAATTTATTACGACAAAACCAATCAAAAGAACAACTGCCGCAAAAAGGGCAATTTTCAGTTTCTTATTCAGTAACTGCTGCCCTTCGTACAATCGCTTCCACTTTGCTTCTTTTCGTGATGTCTGAGCAATAACATCCGGCTTTTTCTCATTTTCTTCCTTAATTGGAATTGGCGCTAAAGACTGCTCACTCACAAGTCCGCTTTTCCCAATAAAATGCCGCAGTTCCATCAAAAAATTATAACCGGCCATCGTATGAAACATCTTGTCTGACACGCATTTATTATAAATTTTCAAAGCGATTTTCGGATTTTTCAAATCCGCTGAGTGAATCAGTTTTTTTATCTGCTCTGCTTCTTTTTTCGTCTGTTCATACGATTCACGGCTCTCAAAAGAATACTGGTTTGTTACATAATTTTCAGCCATATAAATCCCCGCCTTTATTTCATCTTTGAATTTTTGCCAAGATACTCTTTTACTAATTCAATAAGCATATCATCTCTCGGATAACAGCTCTGTTCTTCGAGATATCTTTTCTCCATTGCTTTCAAAGTCTTGTCCTCTTCTTCTTCCGGCTCTAAAAACGCCAAAAGAAAACGCTCATAATCTGCATCCGATAATGTAAGCCCCTCTTTTATGGCAATTGTCTTTGCTGTCATACGCGCTTTCACCTGATCGTCAGCTGACGACTGAATATCTTCATCAGTCTGACCTAATGCACCGATAAATTCTTCATACGATTGCCCACTTACTTTGGCAAAGACCTGATACGAACGTTTCTGGTCTTTATATGCCTGTTTTCTGGAACCTTCCGGATATTTTTTCACGTTACATTCTTTTAATAAATCCTCCCATACCGTATCACCGATTCCCTCTCTGTTTTCTTTCTCTTCCTTCGCTTTTGCATACGTATAATACGCTTTAACGTTCGGATATTTGTTTTTCGACATCTTTTTCGCATATGCATCGTTAAACTTCGCATTCACCTCAACGGAAAAAGTAATCGTTTTCCCCGCCACGTCCGGATCTGCATCATCCTCTGCAAATGTTACATTCAGATTATATGTCTCTCCTAATTTCAAGCCCATCAATCCGCGTTCAAACGCCGCATTAAACAAATTTCCTGCACCAACTTGAATCACGGCACCGCTCTCACTCAAATCATCGGATGGCTGGTCGTCGACATAGCCTTCGTAATCCAGAGAAATCCAGTCACCTTTCTCTACCCGCTCTCCATCGGCCACCTTTTTCTTCCAGTCCTCTGCCTCCAATAAAATTGCCTGATAAACTTCCGTCTCGGTCGGCGTAACGGTAACCGTTCTCCCCTTATATTTACCAAGTTCCAACATATTATTTTTTGTATAGTCGACTAGCTCTCCGTCCTTCATTTCACCCTGTGCCCGTATTTCTTTTTCCTGCGTTCTTGTCTGTGTGTTCGTTTGCTCCTGCTTATCTTTTTCTCCCTTATATCCAAAATAAAAACCGACGCAAAACCCAATCACTGCCAATACAATAATTACAATCCATGCTTTTTTCTTCGCCTTCATAATATCCTCCAGTACATTTTTCTATTGTCATTCTAGCACAAAAGTGTGACGAAAGAAAGAATATTTGCGTAACCCCTTAGCGGATACGGTTGCTCCGCCTCCAAATTTTTCTTTTCTCCGCTTCTTTTATTAAATAATCGCGGAATGCCGGATGAGCAATACTCACCAATGCTTCCGCACGTTCCCAGGTCGAACGCCCCTCAAGGTTCACAACTCCGTATTCCGTTGCCAGAAAATAAACCTGGCTGCGCGGCGAAGTGATAATATCGCCATTAAACTGCGGACGAACACGTGAATGAGTCTGTCCATCCTTGTCCACATACACACTGCTCATACAAATAAATGCCTTGCCACCACGTGAAGCCGATGCACCAATCAAAAAATCCAACTGGCCGCCGGTTCCGCTAATCTGCCTAACCCCGGAACTCTCTGCCGCCACCTGTCCATATAAATCAACGGCAACACAACTGTTAATCGACACCATATTGTCAATCTGCGCGATCACACTTGGGCGGTTCACATACTCAAGCGGATATGCCGCTACTCCCGGGTTATTATCTAACCACTCATACAGTGCGTTGGAACCAATGGCACATCCAAATACGCCTTTTCCGGGTTCCAGTTTTTTCTGCCTGTTTGTTAATTTCCCGGCTAAATACATTTGCAGATATGCATCGGAACAAAGTTCCGTATGCATCCCCAAATCTTTCAAATCGGATTTTGCAATAATTTCACCAAGCGCATTTGGCATACTTCCAATCCCAAGCTGCAACGTCGCTCCATCCACAATATGCGGAATCAGGTATTTGGCAATCTGCCTGTCAATTTCCGTCGGTTCCAGTGCTTCCATATTAACAAAAGGCTCATGCTCCCCTTCCACAATATAATCCACATCCGAAATATGAATACATTCGTCATAACCGCCACGCACCTGCGGAAGATTTTCATTTACTTCCACAATCACAATGTCTGCCATGCGGGCAATCGGTGCGGCAACACCGGTATTTACCGAAAAATTAAAATACCCGTGTTTATCCATCGGAGCCACACTGACCATAACAACATTAACGTCTAAAAAGTATTCATAATAAGCAGCATTGTTATGAAAAACCATCGGAATATAATAGCAGAGCCCTTTATCGCAGAGCCTTCTCTCATACGCCGAGCAGTGCCAGCTGTGATACACAAAATGCTCCTGCGTCTCATCGCATTCTGCCACCGCAATTGGTCCCGCCATCAAATTCCCACGGATTTTCACATCATGAAGTTCGTCTCTTCTTTTGGCAAGTGCCCGGTCTAAAAGAATCGGCTTTCCAAGACAACTCGTATAATCAATCCAGTCACCGTCTTTCACAACAGCAACCGCTTCCTCCGGACTTCTCAGTTTTTGCCTATATTCATTTCTAAAATCCTTCATCCATTCCCCTCATTTCTTATGACAGCCCATGTGGCCGTTTCTTTCCATTTTCATCCACTGTCACAAAAACAGCACGCCCGGTCAAATGACTCTCACCGGTCAGAAAATTCTTTCCTTCTACCAAAATCTCAATACTTGTCACCCCGATTTTTGATACCTCATAATCCAATTGCAGTATCATACCACTTACGACTTCTTTTTTTATCACCACTTCTTTCAGTGCGGCAAGTACAACGTGCTCATTCGTTCCTAACTTTTCAGTCACACCAATCATCGCAGCTTCCGTCACCCACTCCGATATATAGCCGGCGTATAAAGTCTGGTGATGGTTCATAAATTCCGGTCTGACAAAATGTCTGGTTGCTACTTTCATCATTTTCCCTCATTTCATTATTTTATTGTAATAATTGCTTATAATAATCCATTTCACAAGTGTCACAGCATGCTCCCTTAATATACTTTTTATAATAGTAGGAATAACACATCGTATCGTAAAGATCCATTTTTAACTCATCATTCACATCATATACCTCATCAATTTTTGTAACTGCTACTTTGATAAGTTGCTTTCCTCTCTCACTTGTGACACCATAAACACGTGCCAAATCAATATAGCAAGAAACACATCGATCACTGTATGAAATAGCTTTCTCTAATAATTCTCGATACTTTTCCTCAGAAATCTCATTCTCAACCCACAAATAATCCGCCTCCAAATACTTCACCACTGCCTTCATTTCTGAATTCAAAACATTCAACCGCTCCAATAGTTTCTGCAAAAAAATATTTGGACAGATAATCGAGCAAAACCTTTCCCAATAGCATCCAAGGACAAGAGCTTCTAAGCAATCGTTTTTTTGTATTAAATCATACAACATTTTAACCGGAGTTTCATAATCCTGCAATCGGTCAGCAAGAACAATTGCAATACGAATTATTTTTTCTTCCTGCATCATCTTTTTATCATTTAAAATTTTTTCCTGATAAAGATACGCCTGTTCATCTTCTTTCTTTTCCACTATGCAATATGAACGAATATCCATCTAGCATATTCTCCCTTCATTCATTAAACGCAAGTTTCGCAATTACCTATTATTACAACAAAAGACCTTACACACACGCATAAGGTCTTCTGCCAGCATCCAATTCCTTTTATGCCTCTTTGGCATTGATATAATTCATCAAACCTTCTGCCTTGATGATTTTCTGCATAAACTCAGGGAATGCCTGGCCTTTGTAGGACTCACCCTTTGTCTTATTTGTAATGATACCGCTGTCAAAATCAATTTCCACTTCATCACCGGCTTCAATGCGCTCAGATGCCTCTTTACACTCAATAATCGGAAGTCCGATGTTAATGGAGTTGCGGTAGAAAATACGGGCAAATGTCTCTGCAATTACACAGCTTACCCCCGATGCCTTAATGGCAATTGGTGCATGCTCACGGGAGGAACCACAGCCAAAGTTTTTCTCCGCTACGATGATATCACCTTTTTTTACCTGATTTACAAAATCTTTATCAATATCTTCCATACAGTGTGTAGCAAGTTCTGCCGGATCCGAAGAATTCAGATAACGGGCAGGGATAATTACATCCGTGTCCACATTGTCACCATATTTAAATACTTTACCTAATGCTTTCACAATCAATTTCCTCCATTTCTTACAAGCCAAGTTCGGATGGCTCTGAGATTTTACCGGTAATGGCACTTGCTGCGGCAACTGCCGGACTAGCCAAATATACTTCTGAATCCACATGTCCCATACGTCCAACAAAGTTACGGTTTGTTGTGGATACCGCACGCTCACCTGCTGCTAAGATACCCATGTATCCGCCAAGGCACGGACCACACGTTGGTGTGCTGACAACAGCACCTGCCTCGATAAAGGTCTGCACAAGTCCTTCTTCGATTGCCTGTAAGTAAATCGCCTGTGTAGCAGGAATCACGATGCAGCGGATTCCTTTTTTTACTTTACGTCCCTTCAAGATGCTTGCGGCAACACGCATATCCTCGATTCGTCCATTTGTACAGGAACCAATGACAACCTGGTCGATGACTACTTCGCCGGCTTCTTTTACGGTCTTTGTGTTTTCCGGCAGATGCGGGAATGCTACCGTAGACTCTAATGTATTCAAATCAATGGTAATCGTCTCATCATACTCGGCATCCTCATCCGACTCATAAATTGTATATTTCTTTGTCGAATGTTCTTCCATATATGCAATCGTCTTTTCATCAACCGGGAAAATACCATTTTTGGCACCTGCTTCGATTGCCATATTGGCAATGGAGAAACGATCATCCATAGACAAGCTCTTTACACCCTCGCCCATAAATTCAAGAGAGCGGTACAACGCACCATCTACGCCAATCAATCCAATCAGATGAAGGATTACATCTTTACCGCTGACCCATGGCTTTAACTCACCTTTTAATTCTACCTTAATGGCAGATGGTACTTTAAACCATGCCTGTCCGGTAATCATGCCGGCACCCATGTCGGTACTTCCGACACCGGTAGAAAAAGCACCCAGTGCACCGTATGTACAAGTATGGGAATCTGCTCCAATACATGTCTCACCGGCAACAATCAAACCTTTTTCCGGCAAAAGGGCGTGCTCAATTCCCATCTCGCCAACTTCAAAATAGTTTGTAATTCCCTGTGCTTTTGCATATTCGCGTACACATTTGCAGTGTTCTGCTGATTTAATATCTTTATTCGGTGCAAAATGATCCGGTACAAGTGCAATTTTGTCCTTATCAAACACCGTCTTTTTATTCAATTTCTCTACTTCATGAATCGCTACTGGTCCGGTAATATCATTTGCCAGTACCAAATCCAAGTCTGCCTCAATTAACTGACCCGGTACTACCGACTCCAGTCCTGCATGGGCCGCAAGAATTTTCTGCGTCATCGTCATACCCATCGTTCATTCCTCCATTCTTTGTGTATAAGTTCTTAACATTCACTATCATAACAGAAAAACGGCGTTCTGTAAATTATGTTCCTTCTAAAAATTTACAAAACCACCGTTTTTTAATTATTTTGTACCGGTTGAACCAAAGCCGCCCTCACCGCGCACTGTATCCTCTAACTCGGATACTTCTTCGTACTCCGCAAAAATATAAGGAGCAATCACCATCTGTGCCACGCGCTCGCCGCTTTCAATCGTTATATCTTCGTTTGAATGATTGTGAAGCGCTACCATAATCTCGCCGCGGTAATCGGAATCCACCACACCAACTTTATTGGCCGGTGCCAGTCCTTTTTTACACGCCAGCCCGCTTCTTGCATACACAAGTCCGACAAGTCCTGTAGGAATTTCCATCGCAATCCCGGTATGGACAAATTCCGTTGCTCCTTTTGCAATGGTAAGCGGTGCATCCAGACACGCATACAAATCCGCACCCGCCGCAAATTCCGTTCCGTAATGCGGCATCTGTGCTCTTTCGTCTAATTTTTTAAATTTTACTGTTGTTTTATTCATTTTCTTCCTCACTATTTATTGTATCTCACGTTCCCAGTGAACAATTTCTCCGGCATCTAATGTCTTTTTTACATCAATAATGCGCTGATTATCGGAACCACGGAAATTGATTTTCAGATTTTTTCTGTCAATCATAAACTCTCCATCAACCACAATATCAAGATAGGATACAATTTCTTTTGTCACTTCCGACTCTTTACACATTTTATCTAAGACATCTTTGTCAAACAAATAACCGGTATAGCACCAGATATTTTTCTCCGGATATGTCTGTTTTACCACGCGAAGCAATGGAAGAATCCCCTCCTGATTGACAGGTTCCATCGGCTCACCGCCAAGCAGGGACAAACCGGCAATATAATTTGGTTTTAAATACTCTAAAATCCGGTCGATTTCTTTTTGTGTAAAAGGTTTTCCATAATGGAAATCCCATGCTTCTTTATTAAAACATTCTTTGCAGTGATGCGTGCATCCGCTGACAAACAAAGATACACGCACACCTTCACCATTTGCTACATCGCAGTATTTAATATCTGCGTAATTCATTTTCTTTCATCTCCTCTTTACAGATGGAGTACGCGGGCATTAATCTCTTTGGTTTTGCCCACATTCCAGAAATTCTCACCCAGATACCCACAGGTTCTTCTTGTTACGTTCATTTTGTCATGGTCTTTATTTCCGCAGTTTGGACATTCCCACTCAAGATTATCATTAATAATAATCTCGCCGTCATATCCGCACACATGACAATAATCCGATTTTGTATTAAATTCAGCATACTGAATATGCTCATAAATATATTTAACAACTTCTTCCAGTGCAGGCAGGTTGTTCTGCATATTTGGCACCTCTACATATGAAATCGCACCGCCGGAAGAAATAACTTGGAACTGTGCCTCAAATTCAAATTTACTGAAAGCATCAATTTTCTCACGCACGTCCACGTGGTAGGAATTGGTATAATATCCTTTATCCGTTACATCTTCAATCTCACCAAAGCGTTTTTTATCAATTTCAGCGAAACGGTAGCAGAGACTTTCTGCCGGTGTTCCATAAAGTCCAAAATGGATTCCGGTTTCCTCTTTCCATGTATCCGTTGCACGGCGCAGACGGTTCATCAGCGCTTTTGCAAACTGACTTCCCTTTTCCGTTGTCTGACTCTCGCCGGTCATCAGTTTCGTAACTTCATACAAACCGATGTATCCAAGAGAAATCGTGGAATAACCGCCATGTAACAATTTATCGATTTTCTCTCCTTTTTGCAGACGTGCAATCGCACCATACTGCCAGTGAATCGGACTGACATCACTGGTTACACCCTCAAGCGCACGGTGGCGGCACATCAAAGCTTCAAAGCAGAGCGACAATCTTTCTTCCAAAAGCTGCCAAAAATATTCCATATCGCCTTTTGCTAAAATACCAATCTGCGGAAGGTTTAAACTGACAACACCCTGGTTAAAACGTCCCTCAAATTTATAATTACCGTTTTCATCTTTCCACGGTGTAAGGAAACTGCGGCATCCCATGCAGCTAAATACATTTCCTTCATAATTTTCACGCATTTTCTTTGCGGATATGTAATCCGGATACATTCTCTTTGCCGAACAGCGGACAGCAAGTTTTGTAATGTAATCGTACTCACCGCCTTTTAATGCATTGTGCTCATCTAATACATAAATCAGTTTCGGGAACGCAGGTGTCACATAAACACCTTTTTCGTTTTTAATTCCCTCTAAGCGCTGACGAAGAATCTCTTCAATAATCATCGCATTTTCTTTGATGTATTCATCCTTTGGATCCAAATTTAAAAACAGTGTTACAAATGGAGACTGTCCATTCGTTGTCATCAAAGTATTAATCTGGTACTGAATTGTCTGCACACCGGAGCGGAGTTCGTCATTTACACGTTCTTTAACAAATTCTTCAATTACATCCGGCGCAATTTTCCCTGCATAACGCTCGGTATAATGCTTGCGGTACTTGTCCGCACTCTTTCTCAAATATTTGCCAAGGTGTCTGGTGTCTACCGACTGACCGCCGTACTGACTGCTTGCTACAGCTGAAATAATCTGTGTCATAACCGTGCAGGCAACCTGAAAACTCTTTGGACTCTCAATCAGTTTTCCGTTCATCACTGTACCATTATCAAGCATATCCCCAATATTAATCAGACAGCAGTTAAAAATCGGCTGAATAAAATAATCCATATCGTGGAAATGAAGCACACCGTCTTCATGCGCTTTTGTGATTTTCTCCGGAAGAAGAATACGCTTTGTCAAATCTTTTGACACCTCTCCGGCAATCAAATCGCGCTGGGTACTTGCCACATATGCATTTTTATTTGAATTTTCCTCCATAACATCTTTGTTGCTGTTTTGGAGAAGACTCATAATCGAATCGTCTGTGGTATTGGCTTTACGAACCAGTTCTCTCGTATAACGATAAATAATATACTTTTTCGCAAGGTCAAACTTTCCTGCCGCCATTAATTTCTGCTCAATGATATCCTGAATATCTTCCACCTGCATCGTATCACGTTTCATATTCTCGATACCGGCAACGATGCCATCAATCATGTCATCATTAACCCTTTCAAACGTATCCACTTCTGCATTTGCCTTCCGTATTGCAATCAATATTTTGTTTCGGTCATATTCTACGGTTCGGCCATCCCTTTTGATTACCCTCACTTTTTGTACAACTCCTTTCAATCCGTACCAATACTAACGTTCATAATTTTTCCTACAGGAATCATTATACCAAATGAGGTATGCATTGTCTACTATATATTGTAATTCTTTTGTATTTTTTTTGCAGTATGCACTATATCATGTGTTTTTACGGAATATAAAAATAAGAGCCGGAAATTCATCCAAAGCCCTTATTTTACGTTATTCCACACTCAAATCTGGTGTAAGAAAATATGAAAAGCAACCGGTATCGGATATTTTTCCTGGACCTCTGACAAGTCACAAAGCAAAAGCCCATGCACTACATCTTGTGGTTTTCCTTCCGGAAGAATAATCTCATAACCGCGCATGTGCCACTCCACATGGGAGAAAATATGCTTGCCGCTCTTTAATCGTTTTACCGTCACCTCACAGGATACGGTTTCTGACAAATACTCTTTCACCTGCTGCATCGTCAAATGTCCTTCTTTTGATGGAAATTCCCACATACCGGCTAATAGCCCTTGATTTGGTCGTCTTACAATTCCAATCCGGTCACCCTGCCGGAATACAAGGACTGTCTTTTTCTCGATACGGCGCTTTTTCTTCTCCGCCTTTTTCGGCAGTTCCATCTCACGCCCTTCTTTGTGGGCAAGACACAAATGAGAAAGCGGACATTTTTCACAGAGTGGTTTCCCATTTGGAATGCAGATTACTTCCCCGAGTTCCATCAGTGCCTGATTAAATTCGCCCGGACAGTCCTTTGGCATAATGGCACGAAGTTGTTTTTCCATCTTAGTCCGAACCGACATCTTCATAATATCTTCATCGCAATTTAAATACCGCATCGTAACACGAAGCACATTGCCATCCACCGCCGGCTCTGCTAAGCCGTAAGCAATGGATGCAATCGCCCCCGCTGTATATCTTCCGATTCCCGGCAGTGAAAGCAGCAAATCATAATCGGCCGGCAGCCTGCCATCATACCGCTCCACCAAAAGAGAAGCTGCCTTCTTTAAATTGCGTGCGCGGTTATAATATCCAAGTCCTTCCCACAATTTCAGAAGTTCTTCCTCCGAAACTGCTGCCAGAGAAGGAATATCCGGCAGACACTTTGTAAACCGGTCATAATATGCTTTTGCCGCTTCTATTCTTGTCTGCTGGAGCATAATCTCCGACAGCCATACATGATACGGCGTAGCATCATCCCGCCACGGCATACTGCGTTTTTCCTTTTCATACCATAAGCAAAGAGGCTCAACGAGAGCCTCCAGTTTAAATTCTTTATTTTCGTTCATTTTCACCTTTTCCCAGTTCTATTTCATTGTGGGACAAATCGACGTACTGATTAATTTCCTCAATATCCATATGGGTAAATTCGGAAAGTTCTTCAATTGTCGCAATACGTCCGTATTCCTGCGCTAATGTCCTCGTTGCCTCCAGCAAAAGGTTCACACGCCCAAGCAGTGCATGCACGCTGTCCGTTCCTGCCAGTTCTTCATCTACTAATTCAATCAACCGGCTTCTCACTGCATGTTCAATGGCTTTTTGATAATCCACAACTTCTTCATTTCCACAGAGCATCGCAACACAGGCGGTTAATTCCAAATTACCTTCCTGAATCAAATCTTCCACCGGCACACCACGGCCGCGGTATTTATCCGCCAACTGCATGACCCGGTGCAGATGCGCTTCGATAACAGAAGAAATTACTTCTTCCTCGCCTCTTCGCAACTGTTCGAGTAAACGCACAAGTTCCTCTTCTTCGTACCGCTTTAACTGACACAGTTCTTCTTTGTATAAGCGCAGATATTTGGAATCCTTTTCGCTTTTTTCGACAGCCTCTTCTTCCGTTTTCTCTACCGGCGCACGATATCCTTCTACCTCAATCCGATGTTCTTTAAGGTATGCATAGACAAATGGCATCTGTTCCTCTGTCAAATTCCAGTCACTGCAATAATCGGCAATTTCTTGTTTGGTGAGCAAATTTTCTTTCGTTCGTCCAAAATCTACCAACTCTTCCATCTGACGTAGAAATTCTCTCTGGTCCATATCTGCCTCCTTAATTTTACAATGCACTCCGATAAATCGCAATCACATCATCACGATTCAATTTCACATAATTTCCTTCGGTCTTACGCCCCTTCAAAAGCTTATCGGTCATAAGCTCGATATCCTCTTCTTTTGCACCAATCTCTGCAAAGGAAGACGGCATGCCGATTTTTTTCAAAAATGCTTCAAACGCCTCAATTCCTTTGAGTGCGGTTTTCTCCGGATGTTTCTCATTCATCGGCACATCAAATATACGGTTTGCAAATAAAGCAAGTTTACCCGGATTTTTCTTACAGACATAACGCATCCAAAGCGGTGCAATTACTGCAAGTCCTGCGCCATGAGTGACGTCATAAAGAGCTGACAGTTCATGCTCGATGTGGTGGCTTGCCCAATCCTGCACACGACCGACACCGCAAACATTATTATGTGCTAACATACCTGCCCACATAATGTTTGCACGCGCTTCATAATGATTTGGATTTTCAATGACACGCGGTGCCTCATATACAATTGTTTTTAAAATTGCTTCACACAAGCGGTCTGTAATCTCAACTTCCTCTGTGTTGGAAAAATAACGCTCACAAACATGAATCATGATATCCGTTGCTCCCGCTGCCGACTGATACGGAGGCAGGGTGCAGGTAAGTTCCGGGTTCAAAATAGAGAACTTCGGACGAAGCAAATCACTTTTTGTTCCCTTTTTCACCATTGTTTTTTCATCGGTGATTACCGTATTTGGAGAACCCTCACTGCCGGCTGCCGCAATCGTTAATATCGTTCCGATTGGAAGCGCTTTCTCAACGGATGCCTTGCCCTGATAAAAATCCATGAAATCTCCATCATACAAAGTACCGGCAGCAATTGCCTTAGACGAATCAATCGTACTTCCACCGCCGACGGCAAGAATAAAGTCAACCTTTTCTTTCTTGCACAATTCAATTCCCTCGTATACGAGTCCGCTTCTTGGATTTGGTTTTACACCACCAAGTTCACAAAATTCCAAACCGCTTTCCTTTAATACGGAAATCACGGTATCATAAAGTCCGCTCTTTTTGATGGAGCCTCCTCCATAGTGAAGCAGCACTTTATGTCCGCCAAATTTTTTTATTAAATCAGCAACATGCTTTTCGGCGCCTTTACCAAAATCAAAATAAGTCGGCGCATAAAAGGTAAAATTATCCATTATAAAATATTAAGTCCTTTCTTCGATGCTTCTTTCCACACATCATCCGGCCAAATCGATGCTTGTACTTCTCCAATATGTGCTTTTTTCAGGAAAAACATACAAATTCTTGACTGTCCGATTCCACCACCGATGGTATACGGAAGTTTCTTTTCCAAGATTTCTTTCTGGAACGGAAGGTTTTCGCGCTCCGGGCATCCTGCTTTTTCAAGCTGCTCCTTCAATGCCTTTTCATCCACGCGGATTCCCATGGAAGAAATTTCAAATGCCATATCAAGAACCGGGTAATAAACGATAATATCACCATTTAATGACCAGTCATCATAATCCGGTGCACGTCCATCATGCGGCTCTCCGGAAGCTAACTTATCTCCAATCTGCATCAGGAAAATGGCACCATATTCTTTTACTGCCTCGTACTCACGCTCTTTTGGCGTCTTGTCCGGATATCGGTCCTCAAGTTCCTGTGTTGTCACAAAGGTAATCTGCTCAGGCAGGGATTTCTTAATGTAGTCATACTGCATTGCCATATAATCTTCTGTTTCCATCAATGCCTGATATACTTTATTTACAATAGCTTTCAAAGTATCTACATTACGTTCTTCTTTGTCGATAATGCGCTCCCAGTCCCACTGGTCGACAAACAAAGAATGTACATTATCGGTTTCTTCATCACGGCGAATCGCATTCATATCCGTATAAAGCCCCTCTCCATGAGCAAAACCATAGCGGCCCAACGCATGACGTTTCCACTTGGCTAACGAATGTACGATTTCTGCTACCCTTCCGTTCTGCTCCAAAATATCAAAAGAAACCGGGCGCTCTACACCATTTAAGTTGTCATTCAATCCGGAATCCGGATCTACAAAAAGTGGTGCTGAAACTCGTGTCAGATTCAAATTGGCAGCCAAAGCCTTTTCAAAGAAATCCTTTACTTTTTTGATTGCCACCTCAGTCTCACGGATATCCAGTGCGGACTGATAGCCTTGTGGAATAATTAAATTCATGTTGCTAACCTCCTCATGTATGCTTTATAATTCACAATTGTTTACGGTACGTGGGAACGGAATAACGTCGCGGATATTCTGCATGCCTGTCAAATACATCACACAGCGCTCAAATCCAAGACCAAATCCGGCATGGCGTGCCGTACCATATTTACGCAAATCCAGATAAAATTCATAATCTTTTTTATCCAGTCCACATTCGTTCATTCTCTCAACCAGCTTATCATAATCATCTTCACGCTGGCTTCCTCCGATAATCTCTCCGATTCCCGGAACCAGACAGTCCATAGCGGCAACGGTTTTATTATCGTCGTTCATCTTCATATAAAATGCCTTGATTTCTTTTGGATAATCCGTTACGAAAACAGGGCGTTTGAAAATTTCTTCCGTAAGATATCTCTCATGCTCGGTCTGCAAATCGCATCCCCAGCTTACTTTGTATTCAAATTTATCATTGTGCTCTTCTAAGAGTTTGATAGCTTCGGTATAAGTAACATGTGCAAAGTCCGCATCCACAACTCCCCGCAGACGCTCAATCAGTCCCTTGTCCACAAACTGATTGAAGAATTTCATCTCTTCCGGTGCATTTTCAAGCACATAGCGGATAACATATTTTAACATGCTCTCAGCTAACATCATATCATCCTTCAAATCCGCAAATGCAATTTCCGGCTCAATCATCCAAAATTCTGCCGCATGACGTGTCGTATTTGAATTTTCCGCACGGAATGTCGGTCCAAATGTATAAATGTTTTTAAACGCCATCGCATACGTTTCACCATTTAACTGACCACTTACGGTAAGGTTAGTTTCTTTGCGGAAGAAATCCTTTGTGTAATCTACTTTTCCTTCTTCTGTCATCGGAAGGTTTTCCATATCCAATGTCGTCACACGGAACATTTCACCGGCACCTTCACAGTCACTTCCGGTAATCAATGGCGTGTGTACATAAACAAATTCTCTCTCCTGGAAGAATTTATGAATCGCATACGCAATCAAAGAACGCACACGGAACACTGCCTGAAATGTATTTGTTCTTGGACGAAGATGGGAAATCGTGCGAAGATACTCAAAGGAGTGTCTCTTTTTCTGCAATGGATAATCCGGTGCAGACTCACCTTCTACAACAACCTCATCTGCCTGAATCTCAAATGGCTGTTTCGTTCCCGGTGTTGCTACTACTTTTCCCGTAACAATCACGGCTGCTCCTACATTCAATTTGGAAATTGTTGAAAAATTATCAAGTTTATCTGAATATACCACCTGAAGCGGCTCGAAAAATGTTCCATCATGAACCACTAAGAATCCAAATGTTTTGGAATCTCTGACGCTTCTTAACCATCCTCCGACCGTAACCGTCTGTTCTACATACTTTTCCTGGTTGCGATACAAATCGCGTATACTAATTAATTCCATATCTGCCTCATTTCTGCGTCTAAAACACAATAATATAGTTAGTTCTATTCTCAATTTTACAGTTTATCAAAATATGAAAAAAAATGCAAGGGCTACCGCTTGTGTTTGTGTAAAATAAACGGATGGCGGATTTTTTAGTTTCCGTAGTTCAGCAGAAAAGCTTTGCGTCTCGTGGGTGCTTTCGCTCATTGAGTACGTAGCGGTATGGGCACCGAAAATACCAGTGCCTCATACCGACGTACTCAAAACCCACGAGTCACAAAGCTTTTCTACGGAATTACTGGAATCCAAAACACTCCTATTACACAGCCAAGGAATGCCAAATCACTTGCCGTGAAAGCAGATAGATTAGCGGTTTCCATTTGTTGCTTTAATTCCGGCAGTCTGCCGCCAAACTTTACCGCTGCCCCTATCCCTGCTATCACGCAAAAAACCACAACACATATAAGCAGTTCACAGTATACTCTTTTCGGATTCATTTTTATTTCTCTTTCGTTTTTTCATTTTATCAATTTGCTCAACAAATAGCATCGTTTTAACTCACTCATATCTTCTGTTTCGATTTTATGAATCAAACACACAATACATTTTCGTGCATTATCAAAATTATGTCCGCGGAATTTTTCTGTTTTTAAACTTCCATGCAGATAGGTAAAAGGGTTATAGTCAGGCTCAACACTGCCTAATATCAATGCATGCTTTAAGCTCTTTTTTACCGGATAATTAAATTGTGCCATCAAATAATGGCTAAGTATCTTATGGTCTTTTGTCTTTATTCCGCATCCTTCTTTCTTTTTTCTTTAGTATAAAAAGAAGTGTTAAACGAGTACATTCAAATATCTAAACTTTTTTAAATTCGTAGATAGAATCTACTATCAACAACATAATCTAGCAATAAAGCATCTTGTTTTCCACGTTTATTCACGTTATTTAACTTTTATTCACGTTTTATGTTGACATTTGTTAACGATTGTGCTAATATCTGAGTTACAATACAACAACCATTAAAGGAGGTAACCATTATGTTTATTGAAGAAAGACACAAAAAAATACTGGAAATGCTGCAAAAAAACAAAAGTATCACAAATCAGGAGATACAAGATATGTTTGGCATAAGTTATGATTCTGCCAAACGTGACCTGCGTCTGCTTGAAGAACAAGGTATGCTAAAAAGAACTCACGGCGGCGCCATTTTAAGAGAAACAATCGGGGCTCAATATAACATTGGTGATTTAACAGCTAAGGAGCGCATTGCCAAAGTTGACCCAAATTATCTTGCCATTGCAAAGAAAGCAGTCACCTGTATAAATGATAATGATGTAATATTTATCACTAGCGCAAGCATTGGGTATCTTATGACACAGAATCTGCCGCATGATTTGAATTGTACCATTGTAACAAATTCCATCTCTATCGCAGATAATCTGCGCCAATATCCAAACATCACCATCCTTCTTTTAGGAGGCCAATTACACAAAAACGGCTGCGTATATGATGGTTTCGCCATTGAGATGTTAAAACGGCTGCGCTTCGATAAAATTTTTATCACCTCAGCAAGAGTCAGTGCTGACTTCGGATTATCCATCCAGCGAACCAGAAATTTATGTCTGTATAACACTCTTCTTGCGTCTGCAAAAAAAGTTTATGGACTTTACCCTACCAGCAAAATTGGCACAGATTCTATTATAAGCATTTGTCCTATTAACGCTTTAGATGTTCTTATTACTGATGACGATGCATTAGAAGAAGACTTAAAAGCAATTGAAGAAAATGGTGTCGAAATACTTCTAACAGTATAGTCAACCGAGGCGGCAGCCGAGACCTCGAAGTAAAAAAGAGCGATTCCTTTTGGAATCACTCTTTTTTATATTAGAGCGCGAGACGGGACTCGAACCCGCGGCCCCAACCTTGGCAAGGTTGTGCTCTACCAACTGAGCCACTCGCGCATATATCTCATGTCCGTCTTTCTGACAGACACAAGATATATTATACATATATACATATCACTTGTCAATAGCGAATTTTATTTTTACGAATTTTTTACGAATTTATGCATTCACAATCTGACCAAAATCCGGTTTCAAAGAAGCGCCGCCAATCAGTCCGCCGTCAATATCCGGTTTTGCCAAAAGTTCTGCGGCATTCTTGGCATTCATAGAACCGCCGTACTGAATACGAATTGCATCTGCAGTAGCTGCATCATAAATCTCACCGATACAAGCACGGATTGCTGCACATACTTCTTCTGCCTGGTCTGCTGTTGCCGTCTCACCGGTTCCGATTGCCCAGATTGGCTCATAAGCAATAACTGCTTTTTTTGCCTGATCTGCCGTTACATTCTGGAATGCAATTTTAATCTGCATACGAATCCAATCCACATAAATACCCTGTTTTCTCTGAGTCAATGTCTCACCACAGCAGATAATCGGGGTAATGTCATGTTCAAATGCTTTCAAAACCTTTTTATTTACCGTCTCGTCAGTTTCTGCAAAATACTCTCTGCGCTCCGAATGTCCGATAATGACATATTTAACTCCGGCATCTACAAGCATGTTCGGAGAAATTTCACCGGTATAAGCACCGCTTTCTTCAAAATAAAGATTTTCTGCCCCAACATTTACATTACTTCCCTTTACCGCCTCAACAACCGGTACAATGTCAATTGCCGGTACACAAAATACAACATCAACATCATCATTTTTCACCAACGGAAGTAATTCATTTACAAGGGCAACTGCCTCACTTGGTGTTTTATTCATTTTCCAGTTTCCTGCGATAATTCTTCTTCTTGACATAAAAATCACTCCTTATACAAATATCTTCTCACTCTGCACTAAATGTGTAATTATCGTTTTTTTCTCCAAAAATTTCTGTGGTGGCATACAAAACACCACCACAGAATCAAAATCTTATATTATTATTTGTCGTTTGCTGCTGCAACACCAGGAAGTTCTTTTCCTTCCAAGAACTCAAGTGAAGCACCACCACCGGTAGAAATATGTGTCATCTTGTCACCAAATCCAAGGTTGTTACAAGCAGAAGCACTATCACCACCACCGATAATCGTTGTAGCGTCTTTCAAATCTGCCATTGCCTGAGCAACTGCAATCGTTCCTTTTGCAAAGTTTGGCATTTCAAAACATCCCATCGGTCCGTTCCAAACAACTGTCTTTGCGCCTTTGATGGCATCTGCAAACAATTTGCATGTCTTAGGTCCGATATCCAGACCTTCCATGTCATCCGGAATACCACCGCGCTCAACAACCTTGAAGTTTGCGTCGTTTGAGAAATCATCCGCTACTATATTATCTACAGGAATCAAAAGTTTAACACCTTTTTCTTCTGCTTTCTTCTCCATGTCAAGTGCATACTGTTTGTAATCCTCTTCCAAAAGAGATTTACCAACCGGCTCACCATGAGCAGCCATAAATGTATATGCCATTCCACCACCGATAATCAAAGTATCTACTTTATCCAAAAGGTTCTCAATTACCGGAATCTTGGAAGAAACTTTGGCACCACCGAGGATTGCAACAAATGGTCTCTCCGGATTATTTACTGCATTTCCAAGGAAATCAATTTCTTTCTGCATCAAGTAACCAACAACAGCAGTATCTACATATTTGGTAACACCTACATTTGAGCAGTGTGCTCTATGAGCAGTACCAAATGCGTCGTTTACGAAAACATCAGCCAAAGAAGCAAGTTCTTTGGAGAAATTATCTTCGTTCTTTGTCTCTTCTGCACGATAACGTGTATTCTCAAGAAGAACTACATCGCCATCTTTCATAGCAGCAACAGCAGCTTTTGCATTTTCACCAACTACGTTATCATCTGCTGCGAATTTTACTTCCTGTCCCAAAAGTTCAGAAAGGCGAACAGCAACCGGTGCCAAAGAAAGTTCCGGTTTAGGCTCTCCTTTTGGCTTACCAAGGTGGGAGCAAAGAATAATTTTACCGCCATCGGCAATCAACTTCTTAATTGTAGGAAGTGCTGCTACCAGACGGTTTTCATCTGTAATCTTACCATCCTGAAGCGGTACGTTAAAGTCACAGCGTACTAACACGCGCTGACCTTTTACATTAATATCATCTACTGATTTTTTATTTAACATAACAAACCTCCATTTTAATTATTTCTATGAAAAAAGGATCCGGTCCAACCGACCGGACCCTTTTTGGGATCAATTTCAAACCTTGTCCTAAATCAAGACTTATGCTAACTCGCTGAAGTATTTGATTGTACGAACCATCTGGCTTGTGTAAGAGTTCTCGTTATCATACCAAGATACAACCTGTACTTCGTATGTGTCATCGTCAACTTTGCAAACCATTGTCTGAGTTGCATCGAAGAGAGAACCAAATCTCATTCCTACGATATCAGAAGAAACGATTTCGTCTTCATTGTATCCGAAGGACTCTGTAGCTGCTGCTTTCATAGCGGCATTGATACCATCTACTGTGATGTCTTTTCCTTTAACTACAGCTGTCAAAATTGTTGTAGAACCTGTAGGTGTAGGAACACGCTGAGCAGAACCAATCAGTTTACCATTCAACTCAGGAATTACAAGACCGATAGCTTTTGCAGCACCTGTGCTGTTAGGAACGATGTTTACTGCTGCTGCACGAGATCTTCTGAGGTCACCCTTTCTCTGAGGACCATCAAGAGTCATCTGATCACCTGTGTAAGCATGGATTGTAACCATGATACCAGACTGGATTGCAGCATATTTGTTCAATGCATCTGCCATAGGAGCAAGGCAGTTTGTTGTACAAGAAGCTGCGGAGATGATTGTATCATCTGCTTTCAATGTCTCGTGGTTTGTGTTATATACGATAGTAGGAAGGTCATTTCCTGCTGGAGCAGAGATAACAACTTTTCTAGCACCTGCATTGATATGAGCCTGTGCTTTTTCTTTGGATGTATAGAATCCGGAGCACTCCAAAACTACGTCTACACCAAGCTCACCCCATGGGCAGTTGTTTGCATCCGGGAAAGCATAGATTTTAATCTCTTTACCATCTACTGTGATGGAATCATCACTTGCAGAAACAGTATCTGCTTTCTCATATTTACCCTGAGAAGAATCATACTTCAAAAGGTGTGCAAGCATCTTAGGGCTTGTCAAATCGTTAATTGCTACTACTTCATAACCTTCTGCACCAAACATCTGTCTGAATGCAAGACGTCCGATACGTCCAAATCCGTTAATCGCTACTTTTACTGACATGATATTTCCTCCTAAAAATAGTTAAAATTTTGGTTTGTTAAAAAATATACAAACTTCTAGAACCTATTCTACCCAATTCCGTAATAAAATTCAAGAGTAAATTCAAATAATTTGTATTTTTTTACATTCTGTCATACAACTGCTCATATTTTTTCGCTGAATTCTTCCATGAAAAATCCATTGCCATCCCGCGGTCGATAATCTTATTCCACTCTCTCTTTCTATTATAATAGACATCTTTTGCATAGCGGATGGTATTGAGCATCTCATGTGCATTGTAATTGCTGAATGAGAAACCGGTTCCTTTGCTCTCATATTCATTATAAGGCTCTACCGTATCTTTAAGTCCGCCGGTCTCTCTTACAATCGGAACCGTACCATATCGAAGACTCATCAGCTGGCTTAATCCGCACGGTTCAAAGAGCGACGGCATCAAAAAGGCATCACACGCCGCATAAATTTTATGCGAACGCTCATTGGAATAGTAAATGTTCGCCGATACACGGTCCGGATATTTCCATGCAAAATGGCGGAACAGATTTTCATACTTTTCTTCTCCGGTACCAAGTACCACAAGCTGTGTATCTTCTGCACAGATTTCTTCGATTACATAGTCAATCAAATCAAAGCCCTTTTGGTCAGTCAGTCTCGACACAATACCAATCATAAACTTCTTATCATCCTGTGAAAGACCAAGTTCTTTCTGAAGGCCGCGCTTATTTTTAATTTTTTCTTTGCGGAATGTTCTTGCATCATAATTTGCATAAATAAGTGGATCCTTTGCCGGATTATACTCATCGTAGTCAAGGCCATTCACAATTCCGGTCAAACACCCTGACTTCGCATTAATCAGGCCATCTAATTTTTCTCCATAAAACGGTGTCTTAATCTCTTCTGCATAGGTATCACTTACGGTCGTAATCTGATCTGCGTAAACGAGACCACCCTTTAAATAATTGGCATCCCCAAAGGCTTCCAATTTATCCGGCGTAAAATAGTATGCATCCAGCCCTGCCGTATCCATAACTGTCTTTTTATCCCAGACACCCTGAAATTTCAAATTATGTATCGTCATAATTGACTGAATTCCACGGTAAAATTCACCCTGCTGGAATGCATCATGCAGATATACCGGAATCAGCCCTGTCTGCCAGTCATGGCAGTGAATAATATCCGGGCGGAAATCAATCACAGGCAGTGTTGATAACGCCGCTTTGTCAAAAAAGGCAAATTTTTCAATATCCTGATAAATTTCTCCATAAGGCTTGCTGCCGCTAAAATAAAATTCATTATCAAGAAAATAGAATTTAACACCGTTTAATTCCATTTCAAACACACCGACATACTGCTTACGCCATGCAAGTTCCAGATAAAAATGCGTGATATAATGCATCTGGTTTTTATACTCTTCCGGTATCGCAGTGTATTTTGGAATCATAACCCGTACATCATATTTACTCTTATCAAAATACTTTGGAAGTGAACCGACAACGTCTGCCAATCCACCGGTTTTTATAAAAGGAACACATTCAGAAGCAACAAATAATACTTTCTTCAATATCCTTCTCCCCTTTCTTTTTGACACAAAATCATATTGGTATTATTATACACCAAAAAGGGAGCGGTGAAAAGATTTTTTTAGGCTTTCATTTTCTGTTCTAACCGTATCTTATCCGCAATTAGCGCTACAAACTCCGAATTTGTCGGTTTTCCTTTTCCATTATGAACCGTATATCCGAATAATTCATCAATTGTATCCACTTTTCCACGGCTCCACGCCACTTCAATTGCGTGTCGTATTGCTCGTTCTACTCTGCTTGGTGTTGTCCCATGTTGTTTGGCTATAGAAGGATAGAGAATTTTTGTAATAGAATTTAACATTTCTTTATCGTCAACTGACATCATAATTGCATCCCGCAAATACTGATACCCTTTTATATGTGCCGGCACCCCGATTTCATGAATGATATTGGTAACATCCGATTCAAGATTATATTTCGCCATTTTTTCATTTCTTCGGTTCTCATTTCCCGTAGCAATGAGTTTTGCCCTCGCACCCGGTTTAAATTTCTGTACATGAGAAAGAAGTGTTTCCGACTCGAATGGTTTTAATAAGTAATATGAAGCTCCCAAGGCAAATGCCGTATCCGTAATTCGTTCCTGCGAAATACCGGACACCACAATAATCTCCGGCACCTTTTTCATCTTCTGCTTTTCCTGCAGCCGCTCCATCACACCAAGACCATCTAATTTCGGCATAATCAAATCCAGCAAAAGCAAATCCGGCTCCGTTTCCTCAATCATTCCCAGTGTTTCTACTCCATCTTCTGCCGTTCCCACGACCTGAATCTCATCATCATCCATAAGAATATTCTGAATCATGGATGCCATTCTTGGATTATCATCTGCAATTAATACTTTTAATTTCTGCACAACTAGTACCCCCTTGAAATAATTATAAATTTTTTATAAACTCAATGTGATTAAAAGTATATACCTCTTTTCTCCATATTACAAGAGTAAATTCTAAATTATTTTAATTTTTTATTTATATTCTTTTTATATTTCATCATCTTTCGACTCCTAGTTTCGGTTTTTGACAGCAAATGCGGTTCTTTTTACTGCACCAACATCTCCTCAATAAAAATTCCATAACCTCTTGTCGGGTCATCAACAAAAACATGAGTAACAGCCCCAACAATTTTATCGTTTTGTATAATCGGCGAACCACTCATCCCCTGTACAATCCCGCCTGTCAGTTTTAAAAGCTTTTTATCCGTCACCCTGATTTCCATACTCTTATTATCCCTTGCATTAATTTTTATATCTTCAATTTCAATTTCATACATTCTCGCCCTGCCTTCAAGATTCGCATACAGATACGCCTTTCCGGCTTCAATCTCTTGTTTTCTGCCAACTTCATATACCTTTCCGGAATAGGCGGACACACGCTCCTGTTTCATCTCACCAAACACACCCTGCTCCGTGTTCTTTTCAATTTTTCCTATCGTATTTTTTGCAATCATATTGATATATCCCTGCAGTTCTCCCGGATTTCCTTTCTCCCCCTTCATAATATCGACTATCTGCGTCTGAAACAATTCACCCCCGTGTAAATTCAACAGCGTCCCGGTATCAACATCTGTAATTCCATGTCCAAGTGTACCAAATTCACCGGTCTTCGTTACATAAGTAAGCGTGCCGATTCCCTGTGTATCCTCTCGTACCCATGTTCCGATTTTATATGTGCCATCTGATGAAAGCACCGGACGCATGGCAATTTTTATCTTTTCTCCGTTTCGGCGTATTAAAACCGTAACCTTTTTATCTTTTGTCCCCTGAATTTCACGGTTTAAGCTTTGAATCGTAGCAACCTTTTTCTGATTCCACTCCAAAATATAATCCCCCGGCTTTAACAAATTTTCACCGGGCGCATAAGTAAGCCCATCTTTTGCCGGGACCTCAGTCGTATCCAGCACTAGCAGCCCATTAGTCTCCACATAAATACCAATTGGCTCTCCACTCGGAAAAATCTTTTTCCTTTTCACCACTTTAACGTCCATCCTCTTTACCGGCAGCACACCAAATAAGCGAACCGATACCTCATAACTTCCTAACCGGTTTGACTTCATAGAAAAACTGCCACCCTGATTTTGCACATGCAGAGCCGGAACACTTTGCTCGGTCTTAAAAAACGCCGGCAGGTCCAGTTCCTGTTTTTCCCCGACGTAAGTCAAAACAGAATCAGGAATTTTATTTTGAATATAATCATACATCAAATATCCAATCAGTAATACATCAGCCACTAATAATCCAGCCAGCAAAAAACGAACTTTTTTTCTCATACTCATTCCTCCCATAATTGGCAAAATAAAAACAGAAGGTACAAAACTTACTATTGTTTTGGTTCCTTCTGTTTAGTATAGCCAACTTCTATTTTTCTAATTCTGAAAACTATCTGAACTTTTTTGGTTTGCTAACGCTTTCATCTCTCTCGCATTTTCAAGTACCGACTCTGTAATCTCAACACCGCCAAGAATACGTGCCAATTCCTGTTCACTCTGCGACTTATCCAACGGACGAATCACTGTCTCCGAATGATTTTCATCAACCATCTTTTCAATCAAAAAATGGGTATCTGCCATTGCCGCAATCTGTGCCAGATGAGTAATGCATAGAATCTGGTGGCTTTTACTTAAAAGTTTCAGTTTTTCCGAAACCTTCTGTGCCGTACGTCCACTGATTCCGGCATCAATTTCATCAAAAATCAAGGTCTCAATATGGTCTTTTTCGGCAAAAACCGATTTAATTGCCAGCATAATACGGGACAACTCACCGCCGGATGCGATTTTTCCGAGGCTTTTCTTTGGCTCGCCCGGATTCGTTGCAATCAAAAACTCTGCTTCATCCCATCCATCCGCACCAAATGTATCTTTGCGGCTCCATGCAATTTCAAAATCTACATAGGCAAAATTTAAATCTGATAAAGCAGCTTTAATCTTTTCCTGAAGAATGGAAGCGGTTTCTTTTCTTCCTTTTGATAACTGCTCACATTTCTTTGTCAAATCCGACTCATATTCCTTTATTTTAGCAAGAAGTTTCTCCTTATACTGTTCAAAATCTGCAAGTTTTTGCAGTTTATCCTCTACTTCTTCCAAATGTGAAAGTATTTCTTCATAGGTACTTCCGTATTTCGCCTGCAAATTGTGAATCGTATCGAGTCTTTTCTCTAATTCCGAAAACTCATTGGCATCGAAAGAAAAGTCCTGCATATAATCCGCTGTTTCATGATTAAAATCATCCAAAAGCCCCTCAATCTGCAAAAGTTCTTCCTGCAAGTTCTGAATTTCATCACCAAAGCCTGTAATCCGCTGCATACTCTGTAACGCATGGCTCACAGCTCCCGCGGCCGTATCACTTGTCAAACGGTGTACCAGACCAAGCGATTCCACAATTGTCTCAGCGCCGGATGCTCTGCGGTATGCTTCTTCCACTTCTTCGATTTCACCGGCTTGTAAAGATGCCTGCTCAATTTCCTGTTTTTCGTATTCCAGAAAACTAAGTTCTCTCGCACGCTCCTCATCTGACACATCTTCATCCTGCCACTGTTTTTTCAGCGCTGTATATTCACGGTATAAAGCAGCAATCTCTTGTTTCAGAGCGACACACTGTTTGGTGGCAAACTCATCTACAATTGCTAAATGTTTATCCTTCTGCAATAATGACTGGTTTTCATGCTGTCCATGAATGTCAATGCAGAGGGCAGCCACCTGGCGAATCACACTGACCGATACATTTTCACCATTAATTCGGTTTACACTCCGGCTTCCCGTAATACGGCGGGAAATGACAATCTGTCCTTCGTCCGGGTCTACACCTAATCTTGATAATTTCTCTTTTGTCTCTTCATCTTCAATCTGGAAAACAATCTCTACCATCGCAGAGTTGCCATGCTTTCCTATAATTTCCTGCGAAACTCTTGCACCGAGTGCGATGCCGATAGAGCCAATCAAAATCGATTTGCCGGCTCCCGTCTCTCCGGTAAGAATATTTAACCCGGAAGAAAAATCAACATCAATCTCGTCTATTATCGCAAAGTTTTTTACATGTAAATTTACTAACAATAGTCTCCTCCCATTCCACTACTTTAATTTTGTAACGTTCACGCGGCATCCGAGTTTTACACCGTTGACAACCGCATAAATCGTTGTTATACCTCTCTTACGTCCGGTAACAAGTCCGGTCGATGATACGGTTGCAATGTTAATATCTCTTGAATACCATGTTACACCGGTACTAATCTCGTTTACATGAAGCTGTTCGGTATCGTATGGACGAAGAGTTACTGCCTTGCGGTTTAAATCTACAACCAATACATCACAATAACCATACAGTCCGGTCGAAGTCGTTCCGTAAATCGTAGCCTCTCCGGCACGTTTGGTCTTAATCTTACCATATTTATTTACGGTTGCCACTCTCGGATTATCGGAGTGATATTTAATCTTCGTCGTCGAATTGACCGGATTTAAGGTAATGCCGGACTGGGCAATCTTTCCTTTCGCCACGGTAATCTGGCTGTTTGCCACAGTAATTCCCGTTGCCTCAATCGGCTCAACAACATGAAGTATGCAAGTTGCTGACTTACCGGAACCATCTTTTGCCGAAGCTTTAATCTTTACAATACCCTCGCCGGTTCCCAATACTCGTCCGGTACTGCTGACTGTTGCAATCGATTTTTTATTCGTCGTCCACTTCACGGACTTAATCGTCGCATTTTTCGGAAGAACAGTTGCTTTCAGTTTCAACGTACTTCCAACAAGCAGTCTGCCCGAATAGCGGTTCAGTTTAATTTTTTTCACTTTACGAACAACACGCACTTTACATCTGGCGTACGCACCGGAACCATCCTTCGCTGTCGCTTTGATATAAGTCGTTCCTAATTTCTTTGCCTTTACCTTACCGCCGGAAGTCACGGTTGCAACTGATTTTTTGCTGCTCGTCCATTTTACCTTTTTATTACTTGAGCCGGTAACTGTGGCTGTCACATAGAATGACTTGCCTTTAGCCAGATATTTCGTTTTCGGCGATACTGTCACCTTCGTATCATTTTCTTTCTGTTTTGGCAGAATCGTAATCAGACAGGATACAGAAAATCCACCATCTGTCGTCGTACCGGTTACCATCGCCGTACCGGCTTTTACACCGGTTACCTTCAGATTGGAAATACCAACCGCCTCAATTTTAACATTACTATTTGAAGCCTTCCACGTCATCGCCTTATTAAATGCCGACGCTGGATTAAAAATAGGTATCAGTGTAACGGAACTGTCCACACGAACCGTCTTTTCTGAGGAATCCAAGGAAACTCCTTTCACACCATCCTGCACAGTGACCATAATAACAGTCATTGGTCCTGCTATTTTTCCATTGTAGGCTCTGGCCTCAATAAATGTTGTTCCTGCCTTTGCCCCTGTAACACGTCCATTCACATCTACCGTTGCCACACTATTATTGTAACTTTTCCATATAATAGTGTCTGTCGAATTTGCCGGTGTAAATACTGCCTTTAAATCAGCACTGTCACCCGTTCTTACCGTTAACTCCTTTGGTGTCACACTCAATGCTGTCGAAGGCTGTTTCACTGTAATCTTTAACACTTCCGTTCCGGTCTGCGGAGATGTAATGTTAAAATAGACTACTCCCGGTGATTTTGCCTGGAACGAAGCAATTCTTCGTTCTTCATCATAGGGAAGCATCGTAACACAATCTTTATACTCACCCGTTGGCGTCCATGTTAACTCTGCTGTCGTATTAATAGGCTCAAAATCAAGTTTCACATCTTTTGTATCCCCTACATTCATTGTAAGTTCATTCTCGCTTAAAATAACCTTATCTGCTGAACCTAATATCGTTAACAAGCAGGAAGCCATAACACCATTTGGATTATTTACCGGTCTGACGGTAATCAACGTCACCCCGGCATTTACAAAAGTAATATATCCATCATCATCCACGGTAGCAATTCCCGGGTCCGAACTAGTCCATACAAGTTCTGTATCCGTTGCATTTGCCGGCGTGTATGACACATCGTTTTTCCCCATATTATAGCCATCTTTATAACGCGGCACAGTCAATTCTGTCTGTTTCAGAGAAATTGTCTGTATTGTTGATCGGACTGTAATACGGATCGTCTTCTTATCACTTGGATTCACAGTGTTTGTGACTTCTAAATCTGCCACACCCGTTCCCACTGCTGTAATAACCGCACTCTTTCTATCATCTGACGGCATCACCGTAAAAATCTTCGAATTTACAGTAGAACAGGTCCATGACAACGGCGGATTCTTAATTGACTGGTTGATAATCGCCTTAATTGTCTGTACATCTCCTACATTCATTGTCATTTCCGTCACATTTGGTTCAAGTGTAAATGATTTCAATGCAGCCTGTACCACAACAAGACACTCTGCGCGAATAGTCTTACCAACTGAGTTTGTCAAAGATGCTATTATCTTAACATCGCCTTTTGTATTCTTTACTGCCGTCACTAAACCATTATCATCAACTTTAACACAAGACGGATCCGTACTTTCAAATTTTACAGTTCCATCATAAGCACCATTATATGTAGCAACCAGCAAAAATTCTTCTTTTTCGGAAAGTGTAAGTTCCGTACGATTTAAATGCATGCGATCCTGTAATGTGATTGTTACCTTAAACGTCATTGGCATATTGGCAAGAACATCTTTATCCTCGCCGTCCAGCCCAAGCAGCTCTGCCACTTGCTTTTTATACGCCGGTTTCACATTTACAGAATCAATTAATACACCTTCGGAAACTGTAGTTTTTACCTGAAGCTCGCTTGTTGCACTATCGTAAGTTGCATAATTATAAATTGAGCCACCATCTTTCGTCCAGTTATTGGATACAAAATACTTAACAAAATCCTCTCGCGTCATGCCAAAAGCATCTGCCAGGTTTATGGAATCTCCCGGTCCTAATGTTTCTTCTTTGTCACCAATTTCGGCGGTAAGTGTAAACGTAATAACCGTTGGATCATATGCATCCGTATGATTGCTCTCACTCAAGTAGGTTCCATTTGTATAAAATTCAATTACGTACTTTCCTGCCGTTCCTTGAATCTTCAGCTCGTTTTCATACATACCGGAAGGAGTAACCTGAATAACATCCGATTCTCGTCCAAGTGAGTCTGCCAATACCTGAGGATTACCTTTACCATCATCTTTCTTCACCACCCAGATAATCTTGTTTCGTATTGCCTGTGTGTTACTGGTAAATACTGTATCCGTGTAAATATTCGTTCCGGAAGAAATCTTCTGATTAACCAATGAATTTGTATACCCACTGCCTTTAGTAAGCGAAATTTTAGGTTTTACATACACATTCAATAGTGCCGTATAGGTATCACTTTCACCTTTCGGCGTATAGCTGGCTGTAATCTGTGTTCGTCCGGCACCAACCGGAGTCACAATACCGGTGTTCTTTTCTACCTTAACCACTTCATCATTCGAACTAATCCACTGAGCATCCTTCGCATCGCCAAAACTTAAGCCTAACTGAACCGGGCTGTCATCCGCATACATAACAAGAGAACGCTCTGTATCTGATTCATTCACAAAACGGTATAAATTTGCATCTTTCGATGTATCAATAGCAAACATAACATTAATGTTACACGTAGCACTTCCAAGAACTGCATTACCATTCATGCTGTCTTTCACCGTTGCGATAACCGTTACAAGTCCGGGTGAAACTGCTCGTACTGTCGCTACCATCTTATTAGTAGAACTTTGTTCAAGTGTTGCAAATCTAGTTGCCGCACTATCTGAAAAAGACCACTCAACAATATACTTATCCTCATCATAGGCGGTTCCTGTTGTTTTTAATACAAGCGGAATACTTCCTGAAGTCATCTGCAGTGTTTCCTCAGGGTTTAACTGCTGGTCATTATAGGTAATAAATATTTCATCTGCTGCATGGCTATACTGCTTGCTGTATAAAAAGACGGCAAAAATAACCACCGTCACAAAAACAGCCGCTGCTGATATACCAATTCTTTTTTTTACTCGTCTCATATCCATAACCATACCTTTCTATATCATCTATCTAAAATCTGATTCTAAAATAAACATTCGCATCCGTAATCTGTATATCGGACAAATTCAAATCAAAATTTAGTCTTGATTATCAAAAGATGCCTCTTTTGTTCCCTTAAACACAAATAATTTGCTGATAAAATAATTAATTATAATAACCAAAACCTGAGTCAAAAGTTTCGCCACAAACAAAAGTGTATTAGAATCAGGGAACAATATTACAGCAAGCTGAACACCGCCAAGTTCGATAATTAAAGTGGATACACGGCCACCAACAAACTTAATAAATTCAACCAAAAGTTCTTTCATTCCTGTTGTTTTCGACGCAAATACAAACTTTTTATTTGTCACGTAGGCAAACAAAATAGCAGACACAATTCCAATTAAATTTCCAAGGAACGTGCCCAGTGCAAATTTCCCGGCATACCACTGTTCCCACTTCAGGCCATACCACAATCCATATGTAATCACAAGATTAACAAGTGTTGTACATCCTCCAAAAAACAAATATAAAAGCTTGTCCTTATTTTTTTTATAAAAAGGCCACATAAATCGAAGCAACTTCCAATTCATAATACGGTCAAAAATATCTGTAATTTCCGGTTCCATCCTTGTTCTCCATTCTTTTTATTATTTTACTGTAATTGAAAGGGATTCCTGAATATGCTTTTTTATCTGGCTTTTTCGATTTGCCATAAAACTCTTCATATCCCTTACCCGGCTGTCCACATCACCGTTGCCAAAACGCTTTTTATACTGCTCCATCAACGGGCGGTAGACGGCTGCCATGGCATCTAATTTCTTTGCAGCATCGGCTGACTTAAAGTTTTTATCTGCCAAATCCATCAGCGTATCGGCAAGTGACTGTTTAAAGGAGTCATTTTTACAGAGTGCATCAAATAATGCATCCTTATTTCTTGCTTCCTGCAGACGATTCGTATTTCCGTTATTATCCTGTCCCCACAAATTCATCGAGTATTCGGTGTCGTAGAGCATATAACGCCACTTCGTATCGCCATAATCACTGCCGTCATCCTCTCTGGTCCGCCATAACTGCACATTATTATCCGGCCAGTCCTTGTTACCAATATAAATCTCAGTCGCATAATAGTCAAGATAACTCTGTATATCCACCATTTTCTTAAATTTCTCATAATTATCGGTCAAAGACATGTCAAGGTCTGCCATTGCCTGCAGTTGTTCATAGAGAGCGAAATCTTCTTCTTTTCCCTCATCAAGTTCATCATTTTTTATCACAACCACATTATCTTTATCAACGCCAAACTCTTCCTCCAAATAATTATCGGAATAGCGTTCCATTAGATTATAAAGTCCCCAGTACTCACCGTTTAAGAATAAAACGCATGGGCGTGAACTCTGCGTCGTAAATGCACGGTCACTCACAAGACTCTGGATAAAGACATCCTGCATTTTACTGTAGGCATATTCGTTACCGCCATTTCTCAAGATAAAACGTTTATACTTTTTCGTCGGCTTTCCGTCCGCATTGACAGCTCCCGGAATCAACTGATAGCCTTTGAGATTTTTCAGTCCTAATTCTTCACGGAAATAAAACCGCAGACTCTTCTGCCCCCAGCGGCGTGTATAATTGCCATGAATCCGCATCCCCATCGTCGTCTCAAACGGTATCGTGCCATCTTCCTCAAAATACGTCACTGCCGCCGGTCTCTCCCATTCAGCACCACTGTTTTCCCAGTTGCCATAACGGTAGATTCCTCTTTCTTTACTAAGAAGATTATCCGGATCCGTGACAACGGAAATCACAGAAGCATTCTTATAAACCTCTGCCAAATCCTTATCTACAAAATAAGTTTTTGTCACCGTCTTACTCGTATTACCCTTTTCATCCACTGCCATTGCGCGAATGATGGTTGCTTTCGGAACTGCACTGACTTCCGGATAAAATGGCCCATTATTATAATAATCTGTTGGGTCATACATATATGGAATATTGACTTTCGAGCAAAGCCTGTTTTCATCATTATCCCGATTTTTCACTGTAATTGCCTGCTTATACTCATTGGTCGGAAGTTTTGCCGGTACGGTATCTTTTACACTGCCGCCCACACTACTGACATCCGGCTCACTGCCATCTGTCGTATAATAGATTTTGCTTCCCTTTGGCGCATGCAAAGATAGTTCAAATGATTTATCATAACTTCCGCTTTCTTTTGAAAATACCGGTTCCGGTTTTGAAGTATCAACCGGTGTTGGCGTTGGCACAGCGGTTGGCGTCACTACCGGCTCTATCGCAGGGGAAGCAGAAGGCTTATCGGTTCCTCCCGGCGTCTGCGTCACCTGTGGTGCAGGTTTCTTTTCTCCCTGTGGTGTTGCCTCTGCCGTAGTAATAACTCTTTTTTTCTTCGCCTTCACAGTCAGTCTGCAGACAAGTTTCTTTCCTTTTACTTTTGCCGTAATCTTTGTCTTACCGGCACGTTTTCCCTTAACAACTCCTTTTTTTGAAACTGTCGCAATCTTTTTCTCCTTTGAAGACCACTTCACCTTTTTCTTTGTTCCCTTTACTTTTAGGCGAAGTTGACCGCCAACATAAATCACGGCTTTTTTCTTATTTAGAATAATCTTTTTCTTAGCCTCAGCTTCTCCACCGGCACTTCCCATCATGCCAATAACAAGAGAAAAAATCAAAATTCCCAGTAACCGCTTCTTCCTTTTCAGCCCCACAAGAGCACCTCCTTTTTTATATGAATTCTATTTTACCATAAAAAAACAAAAAAACCTAGCATTTTGTTAAGCGTTTTACGCCCGAACTTGCCACGCAAAAAAAATCGTGCTATAATACGATTTTGTGGTTTTTGCATGAATGAATGGAGGTTTCTATGAAAACAACAAGAGACGATATCAGAAACATCGCCATCATCGCACACGTCGATCATGGCAAGACAACCTTAGTGGATGAATTATTGAAACAAAGCGGCGTATTCCGCGCCAATCAGGAAGTTGCCGAACGTGTCATGGACTCAAATGATATTGAGCGTGAACGAGGCATTACTATTTTATCAAAAAATACAGCCATTACCTATGAAGGTGTGAAAATTAATATCATCGACACACCGGGACATGCCGATTTCGGTGGTGAAGTAGAACGCGTTCTTAAAATGGTAAATGGTGTCATTTTAGTCGTTGACGCTTTTGAGGGTGCAATGCCTCAGACAAAATTTGTGTTAAAGAAAGCACTGGAGCTGTCTTTGCCGGTTGTTGTCTGTGTCAACAAAATCGACCGTCCGGAAGCTCGTCCGGAAGAAGTTGTCGATGAAATTTTAGAGCTGTTTATCGATTTAGATGCGGATGAATCCCAGTTAGACTGCCCATTTATCTTTGCCTCGGCAAAAGAAGGTGTAGCATCCTGCGATGTCAATGAGAAAGGCACCGACATGAAGCCGCTCTTTGATGCGATTTTAAATTATATTCCGGCACCGGAAGGTGACCCGGACGCCGACACACAGGTCTTAATCAGCACCATTGATTACAATGAATACGTTGGCCGAATCGGCATCGGAAAAGTCGATAACGGAACCATCCGCGTCAATCAGGATGCCGTTATCGTCAACCATCATGACCCGGATAAAAATGAAAAAGTTAAAATTTCCAAATTGTATGAATTTGAAGGACTCAACCGTGTGGAAGTCGAAGAAGCAACGATTGGCTCAATTGTAGCCATTTCAGGTATTGCAGACATTCACATTGGAGATACTCTGTGTAGTCCGGAAAATCCACAGGCAATTCCGTTCCAGAAAATTTCGGAGCCAACGATTGCCATGCATTTTATGGTAAATGACAGTCCGCTTGCCGGTCAGGAAGGAAAATATGTGACAAGCCGCCATTTGCGTGACCGTTTATACCGCATGTTAAATACCGACGTATCCCTCCGTGTGGAAGATACCGACACAACCGAAGCTTATAAAGTGTCCGGCCGCGGGGAACTGCATTTATCCGTTTTAATTGAAAATATGCGCCGTGAGGGATATGAATTTGCGGTTAGCAAAGCGGAGGTTCTTTATAAAGAAGATGAAAATGGCAAAAAATTAGAACCGATGGAACGTGCTTATGTCGATGTGCCGGATGAATTTACCGGAAATGTCATTGACCGCCTCAGCCAGCGTAAAGGGGAATTACAGGCAATGACCCCATTAAATGCAGGCACGACACGTCTGGAATTTATCATTCCAGCCCGTGGACTGATTGGATACCGCGGCGAATTTATGACAGACACCAAAGGAAACGGTGTTATTAATACAGAATTTGAAGGCTATGGTCCATTTAAAGGAGAAATCCCTTATCGTAAACAAGGCTCTCTCATTGCTTTTGAATCCGGCGAAACAATTACCTACGGTCTTTTTAATGCACAGGAACGAGGCACTTTGTTTGTTGGTCCCGGTGAAAAGGTTTACGGCGGCATGATTGTCGGCGAACACGCAAAAAGCGATGACATTGAGGTCAATGTATGTAAAAAGAAAAACCTGACGAATACCCGTTCTTCCGGTGCGGATGAAGCACTGCGTCTTACACCGCCGAAAGAATTAAGTTTAGAGCAGGCACTGGATTACATTGACACTGACGAATTACTCGAAGTTACACCGGAAAATCTTCGTATCCGCAAAAAAATTCTCGATGGAACGGAGCGTTACCGTGCCAAACGAAATGCGGCAAACGCAGCAAAAAGCTAATGTAAAAAAGAATGTCAATCACGAATGCTTGATTCTGAAACGATATAGGCTTATACTTACAGTATTATTTCGATTTCAGAATTACAGGGGGAAATGTTTTGGGTAATTATAAAGAAAGTATTGCCATCATCATTCCGGCACTGGATCCGGATGAGCGCATGGTATCACTCGTTGGACAATTGCACGACGATGGCTTTTCCAATATCATTTTGGTCGATGATGGAAGTCTTATTGCCAATCGAAAGTATTTTAAAACATGCAAAGAGACTTTCCACTGCAAAATAATCCGCCACGTCGTAAATTTCGGAAAAGGAATTGCACTAAAGTCTGCGTTTAACTATATTTTAGAGCAGCGCCCGGATATCAAAGGTGCTGTAACCGTGGACTGTGACGGTCAGCATGTACTTCCGGACATTAACACTTGTGCAAAACTAACCTATGAGCATCCGGATTCTTTGATTCTTGGCTGCCGTCAGTTTAACGACAAGGAAATTCCTCTGAGAAGCCGTTTTGGAAACAAGTTGACTCGGCAGATGATCCGGCTTTTATGCGGCATACATGTTTCTGACACGCAGACCGGACTCAGAGGACTTCCAACCCCTCTCATAAGAAAGCATTTTGCAAATGTAAAGGGAGAACGGTTCGAATATGAAATGAATATGCTGATTGCTGCGAAGGAATACCAGATTCCAATTGAAGAATTTCCGATTCAGACAATTTATCTGGCAAATAATGAAAGCTCGCATTTTAATCCGTTCATTGATTCGATTCGGATTTACAAAGTGTTTTTGAAGTTTATGCTAAGCTCTTTATCCAGTTTTATTATCGACATTGCTTTGTACTGGCTGCTTGGCTATCTGCTTCGTCCGATCATCTCCGACAAGTGGATGCTTCCGTTTTTCGATTTGTCCGTGCTTATATTAATGCGGACTGTGATTTCACGTTTTGCCAGTTCGCTATTTAACTTTTTTGTGAACAAAAATCAGGTGTTTAAAAATGACTCAAGCTCGCCATTTCTTTTCGTAAGATATTACACATTGGCAATTGTTCAGCTTTTGTTGTCTGCTGTTTTAGTCAATCATCTGCTGACATTTATTACTTATTCGACACTTCGCAAATGCATTATCGATACCCTGCTTTTTGCAATCAGTTTCCAGATTCAAAGAGAATGGGTGTTCAAGAAATAAAAAAAAGAAGGATTAGTAAATCAACTCGAAACAAAGGATTCGCTTTGCGAATAAAGTTTCTCACTGATTTATTAATCCTTCTCTTCTATCTATTGCAAATGACATTTTCTATCTTTTATCATCTTGACTTTTTCCTGCATATAGAAAAGGCCAAGCATAGCCGCTGTAATATAAAACGGAACAAATATAAACAAATATCTGGCACGCACTTCAAATATCATAAGGAACAAATTAATCCCAGTCAATGTCATCGCAATGAAAAGTGCTCTTTTATTCCTATTATCAAAAAACATTGCAAAGAAACAAACCAAAATCTGTAGAGAAATCCATATACTCTGCAAAATATTATAAATCATCTTATTATCCTGTGCATAATAAAAAGATTGTAATTTTTGAGCAAATTCACTGTGCAGTCCACGATATTCACCAAAAAAATTTCCTTCCCATCCCCATGCAAATGAGCCATCATCATTTGCAATTATCAATTTCTGCATATAAAACTTTATTGTGCCCCAAATACCTTTCTCTCTTATACGTTGTCTCCACACCTCAATTTGCATTTCCTTTCTCTTCTCCGGATCGGATATCCCCCATGAACGCTCCCTGTCAACGCCAAAATAAGAGCCATGTGTTTCCTCATTTGCCCCCATCATCAGATAATGCTGCCATGTCATTTGTGCATCTGCATTCCGCTGGTCATACACAGCATCACTCAAACTATTTATCAGACCCAAAACAATTATGGTTCCTCCTGCAACAATTAAACATTTTGCGGCAATTTCCTTAATTTGGCACTTTCGCAAAAAAAATATTTCTGCCAGAACAATTGCAAGCAAAGCAATCACCACCGTCGGCTTGATTTTTATCCCCAGCGAAGCCGCTATCACAATTCCTATCCATGATGCATAACCCTTTTTCTCATCTTTCATGGAACAATAAAAATACAAAACCGCACTCAAAAAAGGAAGTACGTATGTATCTGAATAAGGGATTATAATCCATGGGTTGAATCCTAAAAAAACTGTGCAAATGATTATAGACAGGAAAGTCACTTTTCGACTATGCGTTAATTTCCAAACAGTCATCACAGTAAACACAATGGCAGCATCTGTGGAAATCACCCCTACAACAATCGTAGGAAAATAATTATCTACACATCCAAATAAAGATGACAGATATTTTATTCCGGCAAAAATAATCGTCAAAAAAATATTATTCGGATAAGCATTAAAATAATTCTGAGAAAACGAATCTCCTCTTTGGCTGATCCAATCCTGAATTGTTCCACCATGTGTCACAATATCTGCTGCCGACTGCAGTATACCGACATCCCACGTCGTATAAAAATAGATACATTTACACAGATACATCTGCATCACAAATATAATTACCGCATAAAATACGCAAAACATAACAACTCTGTTTTTTTTGCAAACACAACTTGCTATTTTTCTCGTGCAGCATATAAAAAAAAGGAGGGAAATTGCTGTCAACCCAATCAATGCCAGCAAAGCATTCAACAATTGATAATGTAACGGAAACACATCACCTGCAAGTCTTCCGAACTCAAGCAAAATCATAACCACAATAAAAATGTGTAAGCAAAGAAATATCTTTTTCGCTGTCACACACAAAAAATTTTGTATTTTTTCCACTATCACTTTCTCTTTGCATTCCTTTCCCCGTCAAAACAAAATCTCTGAACTCTTACTCGGCCCGGTCTACATCATTTAGAATATCCTGTATAGCAAATCTCGGACGGCCTTTCGTCTCTAGATACATCTTTCCAATATATTCACCGACAATACCTATCGCAAGAAGCTGCAAACCGCCAAGCGCCCAGATAGAAACCATAAGACTGCTCCAGCCAAGTACCGTTGCACCCATTGCATGGCGCACAATCGAATAGATCAGGATTCCAAGGCTTGCCAAGAAGATGACAAGACCAAGGCTTAATATAAAGCGGATTGGTTTGACACTAAATGAAGTGATGCCGTCAAATGCAAACGACAACATTTTCTTCAGCGGATATTTGCTCTCTCCTGCAAAGCGCTCCTGTCTTTCATAGTATACGTTGTCTGCCGGATATCCGATTAACGGTACAATTCCGCGTAAAAAGAGATTGACTTCCTTGTAATTTTCCATCTGCATTAAAACACGCTTACTCATCAAGCGGAAATCTGCATGATTAAAGACAATGTCAACCCCCATCCATTTCATGATTTTATAAAATCCTTCTGCCGTAAATTTCTTAAAAAACGTGTCTTTTTTTCGGCTGCTGCGCACACCGTAAACAACATCAATTCCATGATTAAATTTATCTACCATCTCATCAATAGCATGAATATCATCCTGTAAGTCAGCATCCATTGAAATCGCTGCATCACAATGATCCTTCGCATACATAAGGCCGGCAAGCACAGCATTCTGATGTCCGCGGTTTCTGGAAAGATTCAATCCACTGACAAGTGTATATTCTTCATGCAGACGGCAGATAATCGGCCATGTCTGATCTTTTGAACCATCATTCACATAAAGAATCCGGCTTTTTTCACTAATCTCACCTGCATCGATCAATTTTTGCAATTTATCACTTAACTGTTTTGTCGTCTCATCAAGCACCTCTTCTTCATTATAACAAGGTACAACCATATAAATTATTTTACCCTTTGACATACCTGTCCTCCTATATTATCACATTATTATGGGCATTATACCACAGTTTTCATATATTTGCAAAACATTTGACTTTTTACCTATAAATCGTTATAGTATATGAGGTATCTATTAACACTTGGGGAAAGGAACATACAACCATGAACAAGCAGTCTCGTTACATGCTAAGACAAAATTTGTCCTACTATAAAAATCGGATAAAATACGGTATTACAAAACTGCACTCGACAGTCTCTGACAACTATATTGTCTTTGAATCCTATGGCGGAAAAAAAGCCACTGACAGCGTGCGTGCCATATATGACGAGCTGCAAAAGGATGAAAAATTCCGCTCGTTTTATTTTGTGTGGGCATTCACTGACCCTGCAGCGCATTTTGATTTACTGGAAAACCATCATACCATACTGGTAAAGAAGGGAACTTCTGCCTACCGCAGATATTATGCCAGTGCTCGTTACTGGATTAACAATATCACAGTTGCTGATTATCTAAAACCACGAAAAACCCAAATCTATATCGAGACTTGGCATGGTACACCGTTAAAGAGACTCGGCTGTGATATCGAAACAGATTCCGATCCTCGTCAGACACGTTCTCATATGCACAGACGATACCGGGCAAAAGGGAAAAAAGTAACCTTTTTTCCATCTCCGTCTCCTTATTATAGTGAAAAAATAGCTTCTGCTTTTGCAATCGGAGATCCTTCTGTAAAATTTGTCGCAAGTGGATATCCTCGCAATGACAAACTTTTTCATTATACAAGTGAGGAAATCCAAAAGAAAAAGGAAGCATTACATATTCCGGAAGGGAAAAAGGTTCTTCTCTATACACCAACCTGGCGTGACTCATCACTGGATGAAAATGGGGCATTTTCCTTGCCGGATGGTTTTGATGTCAATGTACTGATGGACATGCTCGGCAGCGATTATATTCTTTTATTTCGCGCCCATCACCAAATTGGAGCGGCAAAAGTAAAAGATAACCCTGTCATATATGACGTAAGTGACGTAGAGTCGGTCAATGATTTGTATTTAGTCAGTGATTTAATGATTACGGACTACTCTTCCACCATGTTTGACTATGCAAATTTAATGCGTCCGATGGTTTTTCATATGTACGACGCAGATTCCTACGAACAAGATGTGCGTGGTCTTTACCTGTCGCCGGAAGAATTACCGGGACCAATCACAAAAACGGAACAGGAACTGGTTGATGCCATCCACCGTCAGGAATGCGAATTTCCTTATCGAGACAAACAATTGGAATTTAACCAAAAATTTAATCCATATGAAGATGGGAATTCCGGCAAACGAGTGATTGATATGTGTCTTAGGGCACTGCCTCATAAGAGAACCCTCTACGAACGTTTTGTACGCTATACAAAAAAAACGCTCAACCGAATGCGCATTTTATGGCTGTTACTGCGTTATAATGTTCTCGGATTTTTCCGCTCTCACGGAATGTTCCATAACAATAATAGTTTACGCCTCGAGCGTTTGAAGGACAGTCACAAAGGAGAACGGTGTTTTCTCATTGGAAACGGTCCCAGTCTGACCGGTGAAGATTTACATTTATTGAAAGATGAATACACCTTCGGTACAAACATGGTATACAAAATTTTTGACAAAACCGACTGGCGTCCGTCATTTCACTGTGTATCTGACACAATTTACGCATCCAAGCTTGGCATCGAACTTTCCAAAATGGTAAAGGCTCCTCTGTTTACAACAGAGCGCACCTATCGCCGCATGCGCAAAAAACCGGTCGATACCACTTACGTCCATACCATTCCAACCGAACGCTACAAAGTCCGCGGAAACATTCAGGCATACTGCATGATTAAGGCAACCGTACTTTCTCTAGCTGCCGAAATGGCGTTTCATATGGGCTTTAAAGAAATTTATCTGCTCGGTGTGGATTGTACAAACCCTCATGATAAAGGTGGACATTTTACAGATAATTACACAACAAAAGAAGTTGCAGAAACCGATATTAACCGAATCAAGACAAGAATGCAAGCAGATACTTTAACAACCAGACAAATTGGGGAGCACATCATAGACCGCTCCATGGAAGTATATGCACTTCTTGATTCGTATGCAAAGAAACATAATATTCATATCTATAATGCAACTCGCGGTGGAAATCTTGAAATCTTTCCACGCGTAAAACTTGAAGATGTTTTGAGTAAAAAAATGGAGGAATCAAAATGAAGATAATCGGTGTTATTCCGGCACGTTATAAATCCAGCCGTTTTCCGGGAAAACCATTGGTTGAAATCTGCGGAAAACCAATGATATACTGGGTCTATCATCAGGCTATGAAAGTCAAGGAACTTAACGAAATTTACGTTGCCACAGATGATGAAAGAATTCGTGCCGCGTGCGAAAAATACAACATGAATGTAAAAATGACAAAAGATACCCATCAGACAGGCTCCGACCGCGTAGCAGAGGTTGCCGAACACACGGATGGTGATTTGTATATCAACATTCAGGGCGATGAACCTGTCATTAACCCGGAAATGATCCGAGAAGTGATTTCCATTTTTACGGAAGATGAATCGGTTTATTTTGGCAGTTTAAAAAAGGAAATCACAGATCCTGATGAAATCCGTGCCACAAGCACAGTAAAGGTAGTAACAAACGACACGGGAGATGCAATGTATTTCTCCCGCTCTGTTATTCCGTCCAATATAAAAGACGGTCAGTTAGCACGAGTTTTTCGCCATGTCGGAATCTATGCTTATAAAAAAGATTTTTTGTTGAAATTTGCAAATATGGAGCAGACAGAATTGGAAAAAGGTGAAGGTATTGAACCACTGCGTGCCTTGCAAAAAGGGTATCACATGCGTTTAAAAGAAACAACCTACACCTCGATTGGTGTGGACTTACCGGAACATGTTGCACTGGTGGAAAACATAATAAGAAAAAACAATGTGTCCATTTGACATATTTTCTTCACATATGTTTTTTATTTTATAAACCAAAGGATTTTTAACAAAAGGAGATGCTATTATTATGACTATAACAAAAAAAGCCTTATTTTTCTTGGGTGCTGCATTTTTTTTAACATGCAGCAGTACTTATATCAAAGTACAGGCAGCTCAGGATATGCCTGATAAATCCGTACAAATCGGAAAAAAAACTACAATGCAAGTGAAAGATTCAACACTTTCAACGCAAAACAAAGCCGCTTGGATATGGAAAAGCAGTGATTCCAGCATTGCTTCTGTAAACAAACATGGCACCGTCACCGGAAAGAAAAAGGGAACCGTTACAATTTCTCTCAAAATTCCCGGTAAACCAAACGATATTACAGCTTCTGTACGTGTCGTTTCCTATTTTCGTACCAAATCAATCAAAATAACAAACAAACCAAAAGAAGCCATGGCAACCGGCGATAGACTGGAATTGAAAACATTGGTAAAACCCCATAATGCGCGTTTTAAGAAAGTAATTTTCACCTCCTCAAATAAAAAAGTTGCATCCGTTTCAAAAAAAGGCATTGTAAAAGCCAAAAAAAAAGGTTCTACAACCATAACCGCTTCGGTAAAAGGAACAGCAAAGCGCACTTCATTTAAATTAAAAGTAAAAAAACGCATCAAGATAAAAAAAATCACACTTTCCGGAGAAAATACCGCACTTGTTGGTGAACAAATAGCACTGACAACTACTCTTTCTCCAAAAAACACAACGGATGATACCCTTGTTTTTTCGTCAAACAATCCAAGTGTTGCCACAGTCAATGAGGATGGTGTTGTCACATCCCACCATGCAGGAAAGGTTACTATAACAGTTCGCGTGAAAGAAAGTAAAAAAAAGGCAAAACATCATATTACCATTGAGGATATACCATATACCTCAATAGAATTTGCAAAGAACAATCCTGTTTCGTTAGAATCCGGAACATCACATAAAATGCAGTTAGTCACAGGTCCGGCCAACGCAACGGATCATCGAATCAAATGGACATCCAGCAACAAAACCGCTGCAACTGTTGATGAAAATGGTACAGTAACTGCCCTTCGTCCAATTGAAACTGTTACTATTACTGCAGTATATAAGACAAATCCAGCTCTTACATGCAGCTGGAATCTTAAAATCACTCGTACAAAAGGCTACATTACGAAACAAATGTTAGATAACCTTGACTTAACTTCCATAAAAAAAGTGATGATTACCGCACATCCGGATGACGAGACACTTTGGGGCGGCGGACATCTTATAGAAGGTGAATATCTCGTTGTCTGCATGACGCATGGCTGGAATCCAAAACGAAGAACAGCCTTTGAGCAAACAATGCGTACGACAAATGACAAATACCTGATTTTGGATTACCCGGACGTCCGAAAAACATTTAGTAACGGAAAGTATGAAACCGATATGCTTTCCACATGTAAAAATGCTATGCAGGAAGATATTAATCTTATCTTATCCTACAAAAAATGGGATTTGATTGCCACTCATAATCCTTTTGGTGAATATGGAAAGTTTTTACACAAAACGATTTCCCAAATGGTAACACAATGTTATAATAAGATGACCAATAAATCTGCTACCCTATATTATTTTGGACGCTATTACAATTCAAGCAATAAAATTCCGGGAGAACAGATTGCCCCGGAACTTCTTGCAATTAAAAATAGTATGGTAGGCCGCTACTATCCAACAGCGAAAGGGGCCATTGACGCATTTGGACATATGATACCATATGAGAATTGGCTTCTTCCATCAGAATGGTAGTATCAATTTTAACAGGGAGGTTTTTATGAAACGAGTAAATATATTAGATTGTACACTGCGCGATGGTGCATACCTGATTGACAGTCAATTTGGCAATACCGCAATAAAAGGAATTATTGAAGGTTTAACAGAAAGCGGCATAGATGTTATTGAATGCGGATTTCTGAAAGACGAACCACATCGGGAGGGCACAACCATCTTTAATAATGCTGCACAGCTCCGCTCATTTTTACCTACAGACAAAAGGCATTCATCTTATGTCTGCCTTGCCGATTACAGCCGATACCATATTGATAACTTAGAGCCTTATGATGGCACTTCGATTGATGGTGTACGTGCCTGCTTTTTTAAAAACGAACGTTTTGAGGTTATTGATTTTTGCAAAGCAATCGTCAATAAAGGATACAAACTTTATGTGCAGCCTGTTGACATATTAGGATATACAGATGCTGAACTTTTAGACTTGATTGAAAAAATAAATGAATTGGAACCATATGCTTTTTCCATCGTCGATACCTTCGGTTCTCTGTATCGTGAGGATTTACAGCGTGTATTTTATCTGGTTCATCATAATTTATGGGCAAATGCTAAAATTGGATTCCACTCACATAATAACCTGCAGATGTCCTTTGCTCTATCTCAGGATTTTATTGATATGAGCCAGGGACTCCGCGATATTGTTGTAGACAGCACAATGGCAGGCATGGGACGTGGCGCAGGAAATACAAATACAGAACTTGTCATGCAGTATATGAACCGTAAGTTTAATAGTGGTTATGATATTGATATTGTTTTAGATCTTATAGACAATTATATCGACGGTTTCCATAACAGTTATGAATGGGGCTACTCCATCCCATATTTTCTTGCCGGTTCACACAGTGCGCATGTAAACAACATCTCCTACCTTTCGGCAAAGGCAGGAATTGCAAGCCGCGATATTAACTTTTTACTAAACCGTTTGGACCCGGTGGAGCGAAAACGGTACGACTACTCGCTTCTCGAAAAGACCTATTTGGATTATCAAAATACACACTGCGAGGATGATTCTGCCATTGCATCACTTCAAAATGCACTCAGTGGGAAAGATATTTTGGTTCTTCTTCCCGGTCACACGATTAAAACATGCCAGGGACAAATTCAGCATTTTTATAAAGAGAAGAATCCTATTGTAATTAGCGTTAATCTTCTCACCGATTGTTATCCGATTGATTTTGCATATTTCAGCAACAAAAACCGGTACCAGTATTGGCGTAATGAAGCGGCTTTTAATAAATGTAAAAAAATTGTGACATCAAATGTAACGACAAGGAAAGATGATAATCTCTTTATTATCGATTTTCTGCGATTGGTAAAATGCGGTTGGGAGCAGCTCGATAATTCTGGCGTGCTTCTTCTTCGTCTGCTAGACCTGATGAATGTGAATAGCATTTCCATCGCAGGTTTTGATGGTTACAGCCATAATAGTGAAAATCCGAATTACGTTGAAAAAGCCATGGAAAAAACCAGAAATACATTAAATGCTGAAGAAGCAAATAAAGATATAAAAAGCATGCTTGTTGATTATAAAAATACGAGAAAATCAAGTTGCCCTATCTCATTCATTACACCATCTTACTTTGAAACGGTAATGGATGAATAATTACTAATACCGGAGGTACTCACATGAAAAAAGATTTTTCAAATATTAAATTGTTTGCAATGGACGTCGACGGAACATTAACCGATGGAAAAATTTATATTGGTAATGACGGTGAGGTAATGAAAGCATTTAACGCAAAAGATGGATTAGGTATTAAACTCTTAATAAAAAAGGGTATTGTTCCTATTATCATCACCGGCCGCCGTTCAAAAATTGTCACCAGACGATGCGAAGAAATAGGGATTACCGTGCTTTATCAGGGTGTTCGCGATAAAGCTGATATCTTGAAAAATGTAATGGCGAAATATGACTGCACTCCTGAACAAACGGTATATATTGGTGATGATATGAATGATCTGTCTGCAATGCAAACAGCCGGCATTACCTTTGCACCGGCTGACTGCGCTGCCGCATTGCTTCCATATGTTGATTTTGTTCTGACTCAAAAGTCCGGCGACGCTCCTGTACGTGAGGCCATTGATATAATTTTGGAAAACAGACTTACACTGTCCGATTATGAAAGCATCTGATTTTCTTGACTCCTTTGGATAATCCGGTAAAAAGCCAGTAAACAGCTGCTGCTGAAGCAAAAGAAACCACTGTCAGCACGATAAAAATTAATATCGGATTTCCGAAGGAATATATAAATTTCTGTCCAAATTGAAACACGTAAAAACTATGAATCAACCAAACAAAAGTAATATATCTTCCTGCCTTTTTTGACACCCAGATAACTCCCGGAATTTTCTGAATAAGCATAACACACGCATAAATCATAGGTCCAACCAGGAAAAAGTCATAAGAAGATCCAATTTTATAACGCATATAAAAACCTGCAGCCGCAACAAATAATAATACAGGGTAACTTAATATTCCTTTCGGTAATATCTGATGATAATACGAGAATACCTGATACTTTGCAAAAATCATACCAAATAGATAAATTGGAAGTAGGTAAACAACGTTGCAAAGCAGAATTCCCCATACTGTCCCTTTAAAGTCAACCAACATATCATAACTCATCAACCTAGGGATACCATACAAAGAAAACAAAGCAATCCCCAAAACAACGAGAAAATCTGTAAAGAAATCAGCTTTTTTTCTCTTTAAAAACCGAAGCATAAGCGGCGTCATCATAAGTAAAAATATGTATGGCATAACAAACCACCACTCACCATTATACTTTTCAAATCCAAGCATGCTAAGAATAATGCTTTCAAAATCATATTGAATTGTCCATGAGGATGTAAGATTTACCTTTGTCACACCTAATATAAAATCAATTGGAACAAAAATAATCATAACCTGCCATATGTATTTTAAAAACCGAAATATACGATTTGCAATCATTTTCGAAATTGATTTACTTTTACGCATACTCAGATATGTTCCATATCCACTAAGGAACAAAAAGAACGCAACACACACCTTAAAAGAAGCACAGATTGCTGCTTCTATAGGCTGCCCGCGAAACATATATAAACTCTGGTACATATTCTCAGGCAAAATCCGATCCGTAAATCCAAATAAGTGATGCAAAAGCATCAAACTAATAGCAATTAATTTCGCAATTGATGTGTCGGATTTTGAAAAATGATAGTGTTTCACTTTATCCTCTCCCCTCTAAGGTAATCTCTCCATGCAAAAAAGCCATCGGCAGCTAACAAAATCATAATAGGAATAAATACAACTAAATATCTTGAATTACATTCCCAAATAGTCTGAAACAATGCTATTCCAAGCATCGTAATACTTGAAGCAAAAATCGGCATATCCACCGCTTTTGCATCAGATTTTCTTTTTACTGCAAATCGTGCCGATAAAAACATCCCAACAAGTATTAAGCCATAATATAGCGTCATATACAAAAGAGCTATCCAGTATTTGCTTCCTTTTAATGTCACAAATTGTTTTAATATATTGTCAGGCTCCTGTGGGCCTTCAGCTAAATATACACAGCTGGCAAGTGTAGCATCTCCCCATGTTCTAACTTGTTTATCATAACCAAAAAATTTAAAACTTTCATGGAAAGAACGTGCCTTCAATCGTTTCTTAATCTCTTTTATATTAGCTTCTTTTTTCTTTTCGTATGAATTAAATGAAATGGTAAAATCGACATCCTCCTGCTGATATCCCCCATATCCAAGTGCCATCATAATCCAATGGGTCAGCGGAAATTCATAGGCATCGCAATACGATTCTTCTAACGGAATTACAGAAGACTTTACATAATTACACAATCCATGACCGACTCCAAACGAAATTGCTACAATGACAATACCGGCAATAATCTTTTTCCATGATTTTTTTTGAAGTAATAAGCAGGCGAAAACCGCAATAAAGAGAATAAACACAGTAACTTTAACTGAAAATGCAGCAGATGCAGCCACTCCAAATAAGCACAACCAGCAAAAAACTTTCCAGCCGGGTTCACTCAAAACAGCCTTCGTGTAGCAATACAGCATAACTACCAGCAAAAGCATTCCTGCTATATCCGTATAAGCATACATAGCCCATAACCACAACGGCATACAAAACCATGTCATTAAACCAACAAAAAACGCCTTCTTTTCATTCCAAATAAGAACTGCTATGTGATGAAGCAACAAGATAGATGCCACTGTCATAACACATCCAAGTGCTATAGACGCTAAATAAAATTCATTTAGCCCCGTCTCCGGCCATATAAAATGAACCATTCTGAAAAAGAATGTCAAAATACAATACCAAAACTGATTATTCGGATATCTTGCAAAGTACGTAGTATCTGTCAACTTATCTGTTAATGTATACTCACTTGCAGAACGAATTACTTTTCCCCAATCCCATGAAAAAATCTGCACACGCACGGAATAAGCAACAAAAAACATAAACACAGCAAAAACAATGCTTATGACATAAAAAACAATCTGATAATTTATCTCTTTAAAGGCAATTCGTTCTCTCATAAAAAAATGATATATTCCATAAACAACAATTGGCAGTAAAATCATCGCAAAAAAAGATTTTTGTATCAAACTGCTAAAGGCAATCAAAGCAATGCCGTACACAAACACAAACCAAAACCATTGCCCCGCTTTAAAAAAATGATCTTTACATGTCTTTTTCATCATCTCTGTCGATTTCGAATTCATCATGTTCTTCTGTTTCCCCTTCAAAATAAATCAGCCTTACCTCATTAAATACAATCTCATTCATCAAAATATCCGCATCTGCTTCTGCAATATGAATTCCAAACACAGCACGATCCCATTCTTTCGGAATCGCAATGGCAAACCCTGCATGATAGTAGCATCGCAGACGTTTTCCAAGAATAAAAATTTGTTTACGGCAAATAAATTCTTCTGAATTAATCCGTACGCCGTTATGCTCGGCAAAGATATAATCTTCTTTTTTCATAGCGTAAATCGGTGTGCAGAAACGCCCTCTCCACATACCGTTAAACTCCGATTCCTCATCTTCTATGATATGGAACAATTTAACGGAACGCTCAGACATTCTGGCTAATTCAACGCCCTTATACATAAGTACACAGTCATTGTCCTTGTAGACACGTTTGGCACGCACCTGTTTTCCGGCACGCATTGAGAGCATTCCCTCAATAATCGGAAGTGACGTCGGAATCTGTAAAATGTATTTCACTTTTATCTTTTTTAATACCTTCTGCACATCATCTCTGAGTGCCGCCAACTCTTCTTCCGATAAAATTTCTTCGATAATTCTCTGCTTACTTTTCATCATCATAAGCCGCATATGATACGCTACCATGTACTGCACATAAGGAATAATACGATGGTGCTTTTTCCTTGAGTAGGCAAATAACTGTCCATAACCAGACGATAACAGCGTTGTATAACGCTCTTTTTTATGCCATGCCGTATCGACAAGAGAAGATTCATCTTCTCTCTTTCTATAGTAATAATGCGTTCCGGCAATCAATCCGTATTTTCCCTGAGAAACAATCACCTGATTCACAGCCAGCGCATCTTCCCAAAAACTCAGCGACTCATCAAAATGCAGTTCATCAAGTACCGCATGCCTTAAAAACACGCCGCCTACATAATAATGAGGATACGTATAATCCTTTTTAATATCAACAACATCCGTCTTTTCAAAACGCCAGTTTAATCGCTGCTCACCTTCATAAGCATCAAAATAACGAATTCCTATAGCCGCCACAAAGACATCTTCATGTGCATCAAAATACTGCACCGTTTTTTCCATTGCATCATCTGCTAACTTGTCATCCGAATCTAAAAAAGTAATAAGTTCATCACCCATCTCTCCGGCAATCCGTACGCCTTCATTGCGAAGTGCAGAAACACCCTGGTTTGTGTCATAGTGCTTTACTAAAATCTGCTTTGGATACTGCTTCTGATACTGCTCACAAATGGCAAATGAGCCATCTGTACTGGCATCATCTAACAAAATCAGCCGGATATGCTCTGCAAAAGACAGTGTCTGGCAAATGACACTGTCTATTGTTTCCCGTAAATATTTTTCTGTATTATAAATTGGTACAATCACTGCTATCATAAGATACCTCATTTCTCCCAAAGCATAATCGTCTTTCCAAAGGACTTCTGAATGTCCATCTCAAATGCTTTTTTCATATCAGCTATCGAACGAACCGGAATTACCGCACCTACAATATTAGACAGGTAATTGATAATTTCCGGATGTTCTCTATATAATTCAACCGTCTTTTCAAAATCCACTCTTCCGCTTCGGCTGCTTCCGAATACTCTCAATCCTTTTTCCAAAATCATGCGGGTATTAATCGGTACCGGATACTCCGATACTCCTAATATAGAGATCGTTCCCTCAGGCTTAATAAAATCAATAATCTGGTCGATTGCCTTTCCGGAACCGGCTCCACCCACACACTCAAAAGCATGATCTAATTCCATATTCTCCGGAATGTCACTTACCTGATACGTTGCGTCAGCAAATGTAAAATCAGAAAGCTTATCTTTGTTGACACCAAAAATATACAGTTTCGTATCCGGGAACATTGTTTTGAAAAACACAGCCGTAATATAACCTAAATTACCATCGCCCCAGATACCTACCACATTTCTTCTACCATGTGCAAAACGGTCAAAGCGTGAAATCGCATGAACACTGACACTGACAATTTCCGTAAATGCCGCTACTTCTTTGTTGATTCCCTGTGGCAGACGAACTAATCTGTCCTTGCGGATTTTAACATATTCCTGCATAAATCCATTAAATCCGCTGGCACGGAATTTACTTGAGCGAAGATAGTTCTCCGCAATAAACTCATCTTCTTCTACCGGTGTATTCGGTATCATCACAACCTCTTCCCCCGGCTCAAACTCGCCACTTGGGTCACGAAGTACAACACCAATCCCTTCATGAATCAATGCCATCGGCAGTTTCTGACGAAGTACATGTTCTTCCCTAAGCCCCTGATAATATCTCTGGTCTGCATTACAAATCGAAAGATGTGTCGGACGAACGATAATGTCATCATCCTGCAATCCGATGTTTTCATAAGTGACCTCGAATTTACGAGGAGCCACCAACTGGTATACTGTATTAAGCATTCGCTCTTAATCCTCCTGCTCCGACTGAATCAATGTTTCTGCCACACGCAAATCATAAGGATAAGTTATCTTAATGTTTGATACTTCTCCTTCTACGAGATATACGTCTTCGCCCTTCATAACAAAAATCTTTGCTGCATCCGTAAGAATTTTCTTTTCCTCATCGGTCAAAGATTCATACAGCGATTTCAGTTTCTTTAAGCGGAATGTCTGCGGCGTCTGTCCCTGATACATCTTACTGCGGTCCGGCACAGATGAAATCACTTTGCCATCTTCACTCTGTACAATCGTATCAGTTGCAGCTACCGCCGTATCGCAGGCACCATACTCCAGTGCATAACGAATATTTTCCTCAATAATTCTATGTGTCACAAATGGGCGGACGGAATCATGAGTCAAAATAATCGTATCATCATCCACTTCATAGTTTTCTTCAATATAAGAAATGGCATTCATAATCGTCTCATTTCTTGTTGTACCACCTGCCATCACAGCAATACGGTCTGTCTCCCCCAAATATTTTTTTATAAGATTCTTGGTGTGTGAAATCCACTGTTCCGGACACAAAACAAGGATTTTTTCAAATTTATCATTCACAAAGAACTTTTCAATTGTGTGAATAATAATCGGTCTGTCACCAATATTCATATACTGTTTCGGTTTCTCTACATTTCCCATGCGGCTTCCAACACCGCCTGCTAACAATACTCCAAATATCATAATCTGCTAAAACCTCCAAAAAAATTCGTTGTTTTTATCATATCACAGATAGTTTGTCATTTCAACTCATCATCGAGGCGAAGTTTCCATTTACCGGACAAAATCGCACGGCAGCATGCATCAAATGGTTTCAAGCAGCAAATCAAGGTCACCACAATTCCAAGTAAAACAAGTATAATTTCCCATGTATTTGGGAAATTATGATATAGTGCCTTGTACCAACAAGAATGCACAAAAAGGTTAATGAAATTATAATGAAATACATAAACACCCAAAGTTCTCGTTCCTAATTGAGAAAAAATATTTTTTCCTTTTGGAATGATGCATAAAAAAGCGAACACAAGCCCAAAGGATAACACATACGTAAACAACCGTAAAATACCACCATAAAATGCACCATGCGTAAGTGCCTCATAACTTCTTCCCGTCAACAGAAATCTCGCCCAAAATAATTTATCAATTCCGACATAGCAGACTAAAAAATATATCAGGATAACTGCCACGGAAACTATTTTCAACTTTCTATTTTCTGTCCATTTCGTAATTGTATCCATTGACAATGCATATCCAGCATAAAAAAATGGATAAAAAATTGCAATCCTCAACCAGCAGAAAAGATTCGTATCCATATTGGAGTAACCTGCTGCCATTGAAACAAAAACAGATACAATCAAAACATAAGCAGGTCGAAATTGTTTGGTATAAAACGTAATTAAATACATGAAAAATAACGCAAGAATAAACCAAGCGGCACCCGGTTCCCTGAAGAAATCAACCGATATAAATGTTCCTCCATTCATAATACCGGATACAAAATAACCAAACATTTTCATAAACAAATAAACCAGCAGATATGGTACTACTTTTACAATTTTTCTTTCCTTCACAGTTTTCTTGGAAAACATACCGGAAATCAGAAAAAAAGCCGGCATGTGAAACGTATAAACGGAGAAGAACAAGGAATTTACCAATTTAGAACTTCCTAAATAATTTTCGTAAAAATGGCAAATAACAACCAATGTTATTAACACAAATTTTGCATTATCCCATTTTGCAATTCGATTCATCTTTTTCCTCTCTTTCTCATTCAATCTAACAAGCATTTCAACGTTTGATCATATACATTTTTCTCAATACCATATGACATACTTGCGTTAAAATCCGCCTGTGCTCTATTGCACACATCCACCTGATATGCTGTCTCACACAACCTCCCGGCATTTTCAAAATACATTTCCGGATATTTTAAACTAACATATTTTTCAAAATAATTTTTGTTGTAGTGGCAAACATATAAAGGCTTTTCTAAAATTGAAAATGCAGAAGCCAAACGTCCGTTATTTGTCACCAAAACGTCTGTAGCATACAATAAATCCGGAACCGGGAGAATCCGGTTTACATAGCCAAAGCTTTTCTTGTATTGATTTCCCATAGAAAATGCATTTTCCATCAAAATTTCACTGTTTGTAAAAACAAACCATTCTTCCCCAAGCTCTTTTATCCATTGCTTTACATCAATAGTTTCCCAATCCTTCCTTTTCATCTCTTCATCACCATATACAATAACAGAAAGAATCTTTTTGTCTCTTGCATGCGGAAAGTAATAATAAATCAGTTCCGAGACATTCTCTCTTCTTTTAGCATCCCCTATATCATAGGCAAACGGCAGGGAAACACCCTCGATTATTTCTTTATCTTCTAAACGATACGCCCGTTTTAACAAATCTGCTGTAAATGGAGAGCCCGGAATGATGTGCGTAAATCTTGCAAAGGTATTTAAATTAAATTCTTTTCCTTTTGACTCCATTAAAAACATATTCTTAAACTGGTAATCATACGGAACACCCAGTAAAATCCGACTGCCTTCCGGTGCTAAGTTATTAATTTTAGTTGATAGAGAAGCATCCACACAGACAACATTTGTCATGCCATCCATAAAATCCTTTTTCGCACGGCGGTAACCATGTGCTGCCAGTGGATTTTTATGTCTTTCATTATTCAAATAATAGCGGAACTTTACATCCTCTCCGGATTGTTTCGCAAGATAATCTTTCAAAAGCGCAAGGTCATTACTCAGCCCACGTCCGCGGCTGCTCAAAAATGTAATTTCTGTCTCATTCATGTTTCGCTTCCTCCATATACTGATTAATCATAGCGGCAATCCGCTCACTGCTGTGTCCGTCACACGCTCCCATATATTTTTCAATGAACTGGTCATATTTTTCTGTCAATGTATCTTTTTCCGGTGACTTTAGATACGCTGTAAGTGCCTGCTGCGTCTCATAAACATCCCCCGGCAAATCATCCGGATAATTCAGATAAAAGCCCCGGTTATAATTGAGTAAATCATAACAGTAAAATGCTATTGGTTTTCGCAAAAGCGCATATTCAAAAATAACAGAAGAATAATCCGTTACCAGCAAATCCGATACCAACATCATATCATTTGTGGAGAAATCTCTGATAACTTCGATATTGTCATAAGACTTCTCTACAATTTTATTTTTCATGACCGGATGCGGGCAGATTACAAATATCTGATTTGGCAGTAAGTCTTTTGATAATTTATCAAAATCCAAATCCGGTTTAAACTGCGTTCTGTCATCCCCTATATCACGAAATGTCGGTGCATATACAATAACATAGCGGTCTTTGAATTCCGGATGTGCGGCATATACTTTCTGCTTTGTCTCATCCATCAGCTTTTCATCATAAAATGCATCCGTTCTCGGACATCCCAACGCCTTTACCTTGTGCACATCGATATCAAAGGCATCCGCATAAATACTTCTTATTCTGTCACTGCTTACCGTCACCATATTGTACTGCACATGATAAGCATGATCCGCGGCAATCGACATATTGGTTCCCCGCTGTCCGAATTTCTTAAACGCACCGCATGCATGCCACAACTGTACAACACGCTGGCTCTGACGCAGCTGGAAGTGACGCAGATAACGGTTATAGTCATCCGTCACAATAACACGGCTTGTAATGTTTTTATAGTACATATAAAGTTTCGTAAAAGGATTATGTGGCAGACGCTTGGCACAAATCACTTTCTTTCCTTTGACATACGGATATAGTGCTTTTGCATTACCCTCTAGTTCACCGTCTTTTCGCACCGTAAAAAACAGCACCTGCTCTTTTACCGGATAGCGTCGCAGGAAATTTACCATCTTACGGAACAAAATCTGACCGATGTTTTCAGACGGGAAACGAAGCATCTTCGGCATAATCTCATTTAAATCCGGAACAATCTCCGGGCTGTTCAAATCTGCTTTTCTATCTACCAAATATTCCTTCATCATCGGAATGGTTTCCTTCGTTCCAACATAATCCACATATGTTGCTTCCAAATCCTCATAGAATACAATACGGTCATTCATAAACGTAAAATATCCTCTACGGTACCACTTTGTCAGATGTGACAGCAGACTTTTTGACTTATCTAGGGTTTGATTTTTCAAAAATTCCGTCTTGAAAAATTTATTGGCAAGTGTGTAATCCATACCCATGTATGGGTTATTTTCATAGCCTGTCTTTACGGAATTCAATGCCACCGTGCTGAAAAGTACCGCCTGCATATCTCCAAAATTGCGGTGATATATCAATTCTGACATAAAATCTGCCGGTGATTTGATAAAGTTCTTAATCACATACTTAAATGCATTATTCGCATAACTGACTTTTGCATCCGCAAAAGTAATGTATGGCGTCTGTGCCTGTTCCAATGCCTGATAATACAGTTCATCTCTTGTTTTTACATCAAAAAACTCCATATTATCCTGTAAAAATCCGGCTTTTTCCACTGCCTCTTTCCAGAAAAGCGGCATTATAATCCGAATGGCAATCAGATTTTGCAGTGTCAGACTCTGAATACTTAACAAAAATTTTTCTTCCTGTTCTTTCTCCCCATAAAGGGCAATGGTAAACCACGCATGAGAAAGCAAATCCTCTTTGTCTACCGCCAGATTGTCAAGTGCAAATTCCGGGTGAGAATCTTTTAACATCGAAATATCACGCATATCCAATGTTGAAATTTTATCATTCATTTCTGAAACCAGATGCGTAATTGTCTCCTTTGGCAGTGTCCAGTATTTCGCATAAAACTGATCCAACAGAATCTGCACTTCTTTTCGGCTGATTTCATTTAAATATTTGTGAATATCGTCATTATTCTCTTTTACTTCCTCAATATCTTTGTACTGTGGGAAATCAATTAAAATACTTTCTTTTGCCGACTCCAAAATCAGCCGGTGTGCCTCAATGTAGTCTTTGATTTTCCAAGAAGAAATCGAAGCCGTAATCGACTCCGCCTCACCATCAAACATTCTGCGGTAATGGAAAATCACACGGTCAAGTCCGGTAATTCGGTTCGTACGGTATACATAACGCATCAAAAATGCCCCATCCTCCGAATAGGAAATCGGTGGAAGACGCAGTTCATACTGCTCAATAATTGAGCGTTTAAATAATTTATTACACAGCGAAAACGTCCACAGAATCTGCGGCTCATATTTGTCTATTTTTTCCATCCGCACCAAATCATTGATTCCATTGACTGCAAAAGTCTGAAAACGATTAAAAATATCATACTTAGCAATAACTAAATCTGCCTTTTTTTCTTTTGCACGCTCATACAGTGCCTCTAAGGCGTCTAACTCTAAGACATCATCTGCATCAAAGAAGTATACATACTCTCCTTTTGCCAAATCCAGTCCGCGGTTTCTCGCCGAAGAAGGTCCACCATTCTCTTTGTCCACAACTGTTATGTTGTCATAACGGCTTTCATAATCCCTCAAAATGTCAATCGTGTGGTCTTTGGAACCATCATTGACTACAATAATTTCATAATCGTCGATACTTTGATTGGCGAGACTTTCCATCGTCTCTGTTACATATTTCTCTGCATTATAAGCAGCAACAATTACCGAAACTTTCACTCTTTCTCTCCTCCATGAGTCTCTTTCTCTTCCTGATAAATATCTCTGACAATATATATCGGTCGATCCTTAATTTCCGCAAACAAAACGGCGATATATTCTCCTATAATTCCAATTACCATAAGAACAACCGCAAACATAAAACATAAAACTACAATGATTGTAGAATACCCCGCCGGTGCTCCATTGACAATTTTGTTTATAATAGTGAAAATCATCAATATAAAACCACACAGAGCCACAAATACACCTGAATACATTCCCAGTTTCAATGGCAAATCCGAAAAACTGCACAGCGCATTAATGGAAAAATGCAGCAGTTTTCGAATGCTGTACTTACTTTCCCCTGCCTCTCTCTTCTGTGCCTCAAACTCCAATGTTGTTTTACGGAATCCAACACTCTGCACATATCCCCTTAAATAGCGGATTTTTTCTCTATAGTCTTTTCGCAGAACACCTGCAACATTTTTGCTGATAGCAAAAAAGTCAGAAGAATTATTTTCAAATTTAACCGGCGACATAAGATTCAAAACTTTATAAAAGGCACCTGACGTAATTCGCTTAATAATTCCGGCATCTGCATTCTTCGTTCGAATCATCGAAATCACTTCATAGCCATCCTCAAACTTAGCAATTATGTCCGGAATACATGCCGGCGGATGCTGCAAATCTGCGTCCATGCACACAACTCCATCCCCTTGTGCATGATCAATACCGGCAATCATCGCTGCCTCATGTCCAAAATTACGTGAAAAATCGACCACCTTAACTTTGGCATTTTCCTTTGCAAAACCTTTTAACAATCCAATACTGCCATCCTGGCTGCCATCATTTACGAAAATAAGTTCATAGTCCCAAACACACTTGTCCAAAACACTTACTGTTGTCTTATAAAATTGGTTCAAAGACAATTCCTCATTATATACGGACACGACAACTGAAATTTTTTTTCTTTCCATAAAACATTCCTCCGTAATCTTGTTATTTTTTCTTACTGTATTCCCATACTGCTTTTATTTCCAAATCCTCAGGCAAACCATAAAACAGTTTGTAACGCTCAATCCATGGCTCCCATTCAGGAGTGGCTGTCCATAAATAAGATTCGTATGGCAAGTGCCGAATTTCCACGGACGTTTTACCTGCCTCTACCTGTCTCTCAATTCTAGCCAATCGTTCTTTATCCACCTGATAGATTGAGGAAAAAATATTAAGATAAAAGCCTAATCCGAAAATGGACACAACTGCGCATGTCTTACAAAATGTCTTTGTAAAAATCCGGCTTTCTTTCTCTTCTCCGTCTAAAAGGATAAGCAGTTCCAAAAGGAGCATCAAAAACAGTATATACGTGGCAAAAAAGCATCTCTCACCAATCGGATTTACAACAAGTAACGGCGCGGCAACACAAACAATTCCCGCATTCCAAAACAAAACTTTCCATAAACATTTTTTTTGACTGCCAATAATAATACAATAAATAATGAGGGCAATCATGTAAGCTGCCACAAAAGCCGCTTCAAAATATAATAACCGGTTCTGTTTTGCAAATGTACTGATGCCAAAGGACGACAACAAAGACCATGTCGTAAATCCTGCCATAACTATCAGACAAATTTTTGCTAATAACGCACTTCTGTTTTTATTTACGTCAGAATAGATTTTTTTATAAATCATGGCACATACAATAACGATTGCTAAATTCATCCAACAATTATTCAGGCAAAGATGCTTTGCAATTTCATTGACATAATTGTCAAATGCACGACTGATTACTCCTCCCTCTGCCATTTGACGATACTGATCCTGATTATTTGCGATCGTATGATATGCCGAATTTGAAAACATATAAGCTGCCCCTGCCACACTTCCGATTAAATACGCCACATGAGAAGCAACCACCTTGCGATGAACACAAATTGTATACACAAGCACACCACAAACCAAAACCACATTATAAATTGTCAAATGCTCTACAATTAATGCATTTATTACCGCTAACACAAAGAGCGGCAGACAATGCCAAACTTTTCTTCGTGGCATTGTCTCCTGAAAAATAGGATAAACATACGCTATAAATAACAATGTGAAAAACATTGAGGTTACGTAGTTTGCATAACCTGCCGTCCATACAACGGCCTGACGCAAAATCAATTTAGGTATCAAAACAAGTGCAACACAACTTACATAAAAAACCCATTTTCTTTTAAATATATACTCACAAAGTGCTACAATTCCTGTTAAGCAAAATGACATAATAACTGCCTTTAAAAGGTTTGAGCGCGTCATTGCCAAAACAATAAGATTTCCCACATATCGTCCGTTGTAATTTTCAAACCAGTTGTTTAATCTGTCGATACCGATTTTACTTCCCCATGCCCAGTCATCTCCGGTATATGGAAACAAGTAGCATAGAATGGCAATCAGCCCAAAACATATGATATAACGCAACCATATTTTATTATTTTCCTTCATGTTTTTCTCCTATCTTTCAATCATTTTTTTATACTAGGACGTTTACATGTCAAAATTGTATCATGCCTCGTCCTCTAATTCCTGTAAAAATTTATTTTTTGGTACTTTTTTTACAAATAAATCACCAAATGCAAACCAGTACGCAAATGCCGGAAATACTTCAAACGGCAGAAACAAACATTCCGTCAGTGTAGCAATAACAAATCCGATACAGATTGCCGGTATCAAAAAAGCATATGTTGCATTTTTTCTTCTCTGTGTCAGGTAAAATTTCAAAGAAAACGCTACCCCTAATAACGTAATCACACCATAGAAAAACATACTGAGAAGTCCATAGGTGTAACCAAACTGAATCCAGTTGTTATGCGAATGGTTTTTCTTTTCCCCATCCACTACCATTGAGGTGCTGGCATGTCCTTTAAAATTCATTTTATCCCAATAGGCAAGATAAATATCAATTCTTCCATTCGTAATGGCATTCAAGCCCTTTGAATACTTGATGTTATACCAAATGCGTTCCCACATATTTCGTGGTGCAATCGTATCTTTCTTGTTTTGTGTCTCCTCCACATCTTTATACTGTGGCACCACAACATCGTCCGGCTCATCCGCTTTTTCTTTATTCCCCTGAAATTCACTTGTATAATACAAAGGTTTTCCTTCAAACACAATCGGATGTCCAACAATGTTTGGCAGATGCAAAAGGCAGATTAAAAACAGAGGATACAGCACTACGGTGAATACTGCCATACAGCCTAAGTTTCCTAAAAAGGTCCGGTAATTTTTTGTCTTTTTGGCCAAATAAAACCGCAGTACAATCCAAAGCAGCACAATTGCTGCAACCGCAATCAGTGAAGTTCTCGCCTGACTTTTTTCCAGATAGAAAAAACATAAGGCAAGCGAAACATACGTTACAATGTTTTTCCGGCAAGACCGGCCGGTCTCCACACACCAGTCCAAATCCGACAAAAATACAGCGATAATAATATACAAATACAATCCAAACGTATTCGGATTTGTAAAAATGCCGGCATACCTGCCTTCCTCATACAGAGGACGGAACAAAAAGGAAATCACCGACATAACGGCAAACGACCATTTTATGGCATTCTTGAAGCACTGCCACAACAAATCTTTTCTCGTATGATTCTGCCACACAAAAAATACAGCGGTAAAGACAAAAGCTAAAATCAGACCCAGTCCACACATTTTTTTCGGCACCAGAATATCCGAAACGGTAAAGGAAATGCACATACCAAACCAAGCAATCCAAAGAGAACGTCTCCAGTGGATATGAACCAATGTCCGGTCAAGCGATAATATGGCAATGGCAAACATAACAAAAATACCACAAACCGTATTATAAAAATAGCTTTCCTTATGAAGTCCGTAGCGGACGATACAAAACAAAACAAGGTCAATTACAAAGCACAGCGTAATCAGCCGGTACCTTACCTTGTCTTTTATTCTTCCCACAATCGGAATCCATGGATTAAGGAGAAGAATAAACAAATCTTGTAATTTCGTAATCAATTTTATTCCCCACTTATTCACGACAAACGACCGCTAAAAAGCGGCCGTTTTATCTCGTGTAATGTCTTACTTAATAACGTCATTCTTATCGGAAGCCGAGCTCTCGTTTTCTTTCGTTTCCTTCATTACTTTTTTCATTCTCTTTGTAATCTTCTTCACGGAATTGTAGTTTGGCTCACAAACATACAGCGCCGTTGAGCGAATCGAGAAGGTCGTCTTCTTAGCTCCTGTACCCTCGGCATTCGCATAAGCAATCTTCCATTTTGCCATATCATTCAACTGCATATTGCAGAGCGATACAATCTTGTCCTTTGACATACTTGTCTGGAACATGGACTTCGATTCTTTCAACAAACTTGAGAAATTTGGCAGTACGGAAGGTGACATCACCTTGTTCAAAATTGCCTCAATCATATGCTGATGGTCACGTCCACGCTGGTAGTCACCATTTGCGAAATGGTGTCGCTCACGGCAGAATGCCAATGCTTTCTTACCATTTACTTTGTTATAACCTTTTTTGAACTTATAATGTGTACCGGCACCGTGTGGACCCCAGTCAGAAATGAAGTCATAATCCGAATACACTTCTACACCGCCAAGCAAATCAACAATCTTTTTCAGACTGGTGAAATTGACACGTACGTAGTAATCAATGTCAATGTTATACAATTTTTCCAGTGTATTAATCGAGCAGTCAACACCATAAATACCGGCATGGGTCAGTTTATCCGGCATACCTCCGGAATACGATTTACCGCCCTTACTGTACAGCGGTACATAGTAATCACGAGGTGTAGATGTCAGTAATACTTTCTTTGTAACTGGATTAACCGTCGCAATAATATTTACATCACTTCGGCTTGTCTGTCCAATCTTACCATATACATCAATACCACTGATATAAACATTAAATGGTTTTGTTGTTACATCGGTATCAACCAATTCTTCTACTTCTGACTCAATCTTGCTTGTATCCAGTTCTCTGGTGTCCGTAGAAAATGTCTTATACTGGCTCTTAACCGTATCTACAAAACTTTTATTCATGATAATTGCCTGCACTTCTTTTGCGTACAAGGCATCTACCATTGTCAACGGATCATCATACTCAACCGTGTTCAATGTCTTGTTCAGTTTCTTACTTGCATCCTGAACTGCTTTGTCCGTATTCTCACGGTCCTGCTGTCTTAGAATACCAAAAGAGTAATTTTTAGCATCTGCTAATGTCTTTGCTGCATCGTCCTTCATGACGTAGAAAGAAATAACATCAACCTTTTTGGTTGCACCACCGACATTCTGGAATGCTGCCATACTCTCTCTCACATAGTTCGCACCAACAAGGAACACGGCACAAAACAGAACGGCTAACACACGTCCAAATATATAACTGGAGTTTGTCAGCTGGCTCATCACCTGATAGACAAGCAATACAACCATAACGACTGCAATCGCAACCATGTACTTAACCGGTACAAGCCCTGTTGTTCCAAAATAAATACAAACCAACAAGGAAACTAAAAACTGCAAAATAATTACTACTAAACTAATCTTTCTCTCTAATAATGTTTTCACTCGTAACCCTCCGTTCTCAAATTAGCCTAATAATACGCTCACAACATTATATCTTATTTCTTGTCAAAAATCAAACATAAAAGTCGATTTACGGCATTTTTATCCTGATACTTGAAAATGCGCCTGCAAAACTGCTCTCGTTGTGAGTCATCCTCGTAAGCCGTATGCCAGTTTTTTTCCAGCTCCGGCTGCGTATATACAATCATTCCCGGCACAAATTTCTCATAGTCCTCGTAAAAATTTCTACCATCTTTCTGAAATACTTCATAGTCATACGCATAAAAAATCATTTTTCTTTCCAAAAGGCAGTACTCATAAATAATGGATGAATAATCCGTAATCAATTGGTCTGCCACAGATAACAGCGTAGCCACTCCCGGATAATCGGAAACATTTCTTATTTTATCCGGATACATATCCCATATACCGACAGGACAATGCTCTGCCACGTGCGGATGCAGACGGATAAGAAGCACCTCATTCTCTTCCATACATTGATTAAGGGAATCAAAATCCAAACAAATTTCCGGATTTTCAACCTGTGAATCTCGGAAGGTAGGTGCGTATAACGTAATTTTCTTACCCCTCAAATCAGGATATTGCTCAAAAAAACGCTCCTGCATCTTCTGCCTCTTAGAATCATCTAACATCAAATCGGTGCGCGGCAGTCCAATCGGGAAAATTTTTTCATCGTCTACACCAAACGCACTTTTATACCATTTTGCCGTACATTCGGAACTGACAATCAAGTGCGTAATATTTTCATTTGCTTTTTTTGCTAGTCTTTTTACTTCCCCGGTATCCGAATCCAAGCCGAATTTCTTAATCGTACCGGTTCCATGCCACAACTGCACCACTTTCACATTTTTATTAAATTTCATATACGCCATCGGCATGAACTCATTATCGAGAAAAATCACCGATGCCGTTGCCATATGAAACGCTTTTCCAAAGAAAAACGAAAATGGTCTTCGTATGCCGTCTTTTTTTGTCAGATACACCATTTTCATGGATGGAAACTGATTTTTTATAGCATCTGCCACAATGCCGATATTTCCCTCTTCGCTGTCATCATGCGTTGCGACAAAAAATACTTTCTGCCGATTTATGGGTAATAGGCGGAACAGATAGAAAAAGAAAGCAAACAGCACATAGCCTGTTTTTTTAATCATTTTCTCAGTCTTTCATATTCAAATCATTTTTAATTTTTGTTGTGGAAATTCCTTCGGTACGCGGCAGGTAAACAACCTCGCAGTAGTCTTTGAGGAAATCAAACTTGCCCTTCCAGTCATCTCCCATAACAAAAACATCGACATTATTATTTACTACATCATCAATCTTCTGTTCCCATGTATATTCCGGCAGCACTTCATCCACATAACGGATTGCTTCAAGAATTTTTTTGCGGTCTTCAAAAGAATGATACGCTTTTTTGCCCTTGCCGGCGTTAAATTCATCTGAGGAAACAACAACAATCAGATAATCCCCCAATGCTTTCGCGCGGCGAAGTAAATTAATGTGACCTACATGAAGTAAGTCAAACGTTCCATAAGTAATCACTTTTTTCATTTTCTTTTCCTCCTATTCGTTCTCACTCATCTTTGCTTCGTATACACTTACTACGTCTTCAACATCCCCCTGTGCAATCAGACGGCCCTGCTCCAAAAGAATGCCCTTGTTGCACATTCTTAAGACCTGACTGGTTGAATGTGATACGAAAATGACGGTAACACCTTTATCAAACATGCTCTGAATACGATTTTCACATTTTTTACGGAATTTCGCATCTCCAACACTAAGCACCTCATCCAGAATCAAAATATCCGGCTCAACAATTGTTGCCACGGAAAAACCGAGTCTGGCACGCATACCGGAAGAATAATTCTTTACCGGCACATCGATAAAACTGCCAAGTTCCGAGAACTCTACAATTTCGTCGTAACGTGCTTCCAAAAACTCTTTACTGTAACCAAGCATCGCACCATACAGATAAATGTTCTCAGCACCGGTATACTGTCTGTCAAATCCGGCTCCCAGTTCAAGAAGCGGTGCAATCTTGCCATTTGTTGTAACCGTTCCCTGTGTGGCTTTTAACACACCGGAAATTACTTTTAAAAGAGTACTTTTCCCGGCACCATTCAATCCCATAATACCAACACGGTCACCTTTCTGAACTTCAAAGCTGATATCTCTGAGTGCCCAAAACTCCTGAAACATCAATTCCTTTTTTATCATTTTAATAACATATTCTTTGATGTTATCAACTTTTTCAGAACTGAGATTGAACTTCATACTCACATTCTCTATTTTCATTGCTAATGACTTCTTCGCCATAATAACCTCCAATTTGCCTTACACCTTAAATATTCAGGATAAAGGAATCCTGTTTCCGATAAAATACAATCATACCAATAACCAATGTTCCAACCGCAAAAACGGATGTATACAGCAATAATCTCATATCAAAAGGCTGTCCAAAAAAGGCGCGGCGGAAATTGTCAATCACGCCAAATAATGGATTCAATTTTACCAGTTTTTGTGTGTCACCACTCATGTTGCTTGCGAAATAGAAAATCGCACTGCAATACATGATGAGCATTAACATAACGCTCCACAAATACTCGATATCACGGAAGAATACACATAAGGTCGATAATATCATGCCGACTCCCGTTGATAGGATAAACAAATTTAAGAGCGGAATCACCGTCATAACCATATAACCGTTAATCGGTGCATGGTACTGACCGGTTGCTAAGAAAAATACCATTACACCAACCAGTACAACAAGCGAAATCAAAAATATAATGAAGTTTGCCAAAATGCCGGAAAACGGATAAATGTATTTTGGTACGTACACTTTCTTAATCATAGCGCCGTTTGTACGAATGGAACGCATCGCACTGTTGGTTGCTGATGAAAAGAACGAATACAGCAAACGTCCGGTCAAGACATAAATCGGGAATGGCACGCCTGCAAATGCAGCATCGGTACTGTTTCTTCCTAACAAACTGCCAAACACAACCGACAATACAATCATTGTAAGCAGCGGCTCAATCAGTGTCCATAACATTCCTAAATAAGAACGACGGTAACGGAGCTTGATATTTTTCTTCACAAGCTGTCCCATAAGATACTTGTACTTTAGGAAATTATTAAAAAATTGAATCATTCTCTAGTCCATCCTTTTTATTTTTTCAATCATTTGATTATAGCACCCAAATACGCATTTCGTCAACTATTCTACAAAAAAAGCCAACATAGGATTGACATTTTTTCTTTTTATGGTATATGATAGGTTTCGTAGTTTCAAGTGATATTTTAAGAAAGAATGGAGAATGAACAATGTCAACTTACAATATGGAGAAGCAGCACAAGCTTGGCAAACTTCACGCTTTAGAGCGTATTTGCATGCTGCTAGATGAAGATTCATTTCGTGAAATTGGCTCGAACATTACGAACTTAGAAGATGCTTTTAACATTAAAAAGGGACAATTTCCTTATGATGGCGTAATCACCGGTTACGGTACCATCGGCGGACAAAAAGTCGTGATTTACTCTGAGGATTTCACCGTTATCGGCGGTACTCTTGGTAAACAGCACGGTTTCAAAATTGCCAATGCAATTAAAATGGCAATCGAGAGCCGTTGTCCGGTTATCGGCATCAACGATTCCGGCGGAGCCCGTATTCAGGAAGGTGTAAATGCCTTAGCCGGATATGGTGAGATTTTCTACTATAATACAATGGCATCCGGATACATTCCGCAGATTTCGATTATTGCCGGTAACTGTGCCGGTGGTGCGGTTTACTCACCGGGTATTACCGATTTTATCTTTGTCATTGATGAAATCAGCCAGATGTTTGTTACCGGACCAAAAGTTATCAAAAGCGTAACAAATGAAGATATTACAGCAAAAGAATTAGGTGGTGCCAATGTGCACGCATCCAAAAGCGGTGTCGCTCATTTTCATATGCCAAACGAAAAGGAATGTTTCCGCCGCGTGAAGGAATTGATTTCGATTATTCCTCCGTGCTATGAGGATGGCTACCTGCACACAAACCGTCCGGCACTTCCTAAATACAACGAAAATGTTACTTTTAATGAGGATTTAGCAAATATCATTCCAAAAGAAAGCAATCACAGTTACGACATCCACGATGTCATTAACGGAATTGTAGATACAGACTCCTTTATCGAAGTTCAGGAAGAATTTGCAAGAAATGTAGTCGTTGGATTCGGACGCATTAAAGGAGTTGTCATCGGTATCATTGCTGACCAGCCAAAATTTATGGCAGGCGTCCTTGACTGTGACTCTTCTGATAAAGCAGCACGATTCATCCGCTACTGTGATGCTTTTAATATCCCGATTCTTACATTAACGGATGTGCCGGGATTTTTACCTGGTAAAGACCAGGAATATAAAGGAATCATCCGCCACGGAGCAAAATTACTATATGCCTACTCTGAGGCCACAACAATTAAAATTAATGTTATCCTTCGTAAAGCTTACGGTGGTGCTTACATCGCAATGAGCAGTAAACACCTGCGTGCTGATTTTGTTTATGCATGGCCAACTGCTGAGATTGCTGTTATGGGTGCCGATGGTGCCGCTGATATTTTGTATGGTAAACAGATGAAGAATATGAACCCTGCAGAAAAAGCAGCTTTCCGCAGCGAAAAGATTGATGAATACAATGAAAAATTCATGAATCCAAGTATTGCTTCCATGCACGGTTATGTGGATGAAATCATTAAACCGGAGGCAACAAGAGAACGTGTTTATGCCGACATCTTAATGCTTGCAGATAAACGCTCGATTGATGTAATTCATAAAAAACACGGAAATATCCCATTGTAAAAAATATCAAAAAAATCCCGGCGTCTGCTCCTTGGCAGGCCACCGGGATTTTTTTAGTTTTCTACTCCACTGTCGGAGTTGGTGTGCTTGGTGCATCTGTCACCTCACCTTCCTGACGTTTTAGTTTGACTTTAATCTTGATTTTATTTTTCACCTGCACGCCGGTCGGCAGACTATATTTTAATTCAAGCGTATGCGAGCCATCCGATAATCCGTTCAAATCCACATAAGCTCCTAAATCTCCTACATTTACATCCGCCAGCGTCGCATCTTCGCCTAACAATTCTACGGAATACTTTCCGTTTTCCGGCTCAAAATTCATTGTATAATTTTTCGGCAGATTTCTCACGGCAATATCCGAAGATGTAAGTCCCAGCACACGCTGTCCATTCTTCTCAATATCACAACGGACGGAAACCGTCGTCGTCTCCCCTACAATCGACAGCCCTGATGGCAGGTACTCCCTTAAATCAATTTCCTTTTCGATGTCCTTTTTTGCTCTCGCAATCGATATCGGCACCTTAATTGAGACTTCTTTCTCCAGTGCTTCTTTAGTTCCTGAAACCTGGATACTCTCGGGTTTATAATCAGTCTGAACCAGACGATAGCCGGATGCCGGTGCACCTTCTGTCTCCACATAAACCGGTATTTCCTTGGTCGATAAGACCTGGGTTGACACCTTAATTGTATCATTGCTAAAGCTGACATTTGCATCATTTAAAGCATCCCCATTCGCGTCATATAATACCGGCGAATATTCAGAATCAAAGTCTTCGCTTTGACCTTTTAAGCTGACCATAACACCTACATGATCAATTTTCTTGAATTTCGATTCTCCGCAGGATACTTCAATCATATTTGGCTTTGCTGTCATCTCACCGAGTACGTAATTCTCACTCAATTCACCCTCGTAATCCACCTCAACTTTGAAACTCTTTGTGATGCGCTTTTCAAGGGCCACTTTAAGAACAGCATTATTCCAATCCACATCAACACTGGAAGTTGATTCCTTATTTAGCTTTACATTAATACTGACTGCATTTACTTTTGACAATTCGCTCAAATCAGCCGTTGCTGTAAAATCAGACTCCTTTAATGTCTCTACAAAACTTCGTTTTCCTTTTACCGTAACCTTAACCGTATCACCATCCACAATATCATAGACTTGATTTGCCGATGTGATTACATTTTCATTTAATATTTGTACCGGTATGTCATAAAATGTTTTTGATGTCGTCGGGTCCGTTATATTAATGATAACCAGCCAAAACAAAAAAGCGACAATCACCGATACAATTTTTAGCATTAATTTACTGGTCAGTTTCTTTTTCATCTTTTTTGCGCCCCTTCCACCATTTCATTTTTCCTTCATCCGGATTTCTTTTAGCAGCTTCCTGCAAACGTATCATCAGTGTGTCCGCATCCACTTTCCGATAAAGTTTACCATCACAAGCCAATGAAACAAAACCTGTTTCCTCCGAAACAATAATAGTAAGAGAATCCGACACTTCGCTGATGCCAAGACCGGCACGGTGTCTCGTTCCCAATTCCTTGCTCACTGCCAAATTGTTAGACAGTGGCAGATAACACGTTGCTGACACAATCCGGTTATCGCGTAAAATCACTGCTCCATCATGAAGCGGTGTATTATGCTCAAAAATATTTACTAATAACTGACTGCTGATTTTTGCACCAATCGGAATTCCGGTTCTCTCATACTCGCGGCACTGGATTTCTTTCTCCACAACAATCAATGCGCCCGTTTTCACACGTGCCATATCATAAACAGCCTTTGTCACGGCTTCAATGCTTTCTGCCGAATATCTCTCATTTTTCGACTTTTGATTATCAAAGGTCAGTGAACTTAAAATCTTTTTTCTTCCAAGCTGCTCCAGCGCATTTCTAAGTTCCGGCTGGAAAATGACAACAAGTGCCATAATTCCGACTACCATCGCATTTTGGAATACCCAAAGCACAACATTCATTTCCAACACAAGTGCCACTAAGAAAATAATTCCAAGAATCACCATACCTTTTAGCAAAACCCATGCTCTCGTATCTTTTATCCACAAAATAATGTGATAAAAGGCAAAGGCTATGATAGCAATTTCAAGCACATCCGTAATCGTAAAGTCGGGAATCGTAAGCCACGCCACATAATCCCTAAAAAAACTAATGATTGTGTTCATCCGCCACACGCTCCAATCTATTCAAAATTATTAAAATCATTTTCCAATTCTTTCTCTAATTCACTTCTTAAATCCTGATTTTCATCATCCTCGTCCGGGACAATTCTTGTCACTGTCTTATCAACGGCGGCAACCTTAATCTTCGGAACTGCTGTCACATAATAATAATATTCATCATCTTCAAACTGTAGCTTACGTGTTCCATGGTAATCCAGTGTCAATCGAAAAAACTGTATCATGTAAGCAATCAGCACACTGACGACAATAGATACAGCCATCAGCAGTAAATCCACATTTAATTCTAAAAATATATTAGCAAAAAGCAAAATGGATAAGTTTAATATGGCTCCTACCAAAATTGCTATCTGCGAAGCATACTGTATCTTACTTCTCCGAATCAGATACACACAAATAAATGTCAGCACAAATGCCGCTAACAATGTGTACAAAAGTAAATTTCCCCGCAAATAATCCAAAAGATACTTCAGCGGTTCAAAAAAAGTACTCTCCTGCGTCATACGTGATGCCGCCAGCGCATATTCCTGCACACCACACAGTACAAAATAAAAGAATACGCTGGATATCAATGCCGGAATCATCACCGGCGAAAAGAACAAGCCGCCCACAATCGGAACCAAATAGCTAATCTGAAGGACACTCAGCACCGGAACCGATGCCAGCACTACACTCTGGCGATTCGCAAGCCGTCCAAACAACAAATAGTAAATCAGTAAAATCAGTAAAATGGCAACCGCAATCAGTTCAGAAACCTGAAATACTTCTATTTCCGTCACGAGGAAAACACACAGAGGCGATACCATATCCGGTGTAACCGCACAAATCACGGCAAGAAGAAGCACAATCCAGTGATTGGCAAGAAACGCCTGATAATTCAACTGACTGGTGATAATCATCAAAGTTATAATCATCAAAACAGCCTTTCCAAAGCACCTCAAAATCCGGTAATGCTTTTCGAAAAAACTCTTTAACCTGCTTTTCAGGGTAAGCAAAGCCATCATCATAACGTTTCCTCCTCTCCCTCTTTTTCATATAGTTCCTCTAATTCCATCAACGTAACATAATATTCTTTTACTCTTGCACGCGATTCATCATACGCACGCCCGGCAATTCTGGCAGTAAAAATCACAAAAAGAATCTCCGCCGCCACAAATACAATACCGCCATAAATAAGTATCGTCCGGTAAGGAAGCTCCCAGACATGCTGCATAACGTAATCCATGTGGTATAAAACTGATAAAAGAATACCCAAAACAAAAGCAACGAATACTGCCAATATTGTCTTCAATATCTGCATACGCACATAATCCATCCGCCAATAGTGGGTTCGCTTCAAATCAGAGCTGCCTATTCCCTTTTCATAATCCGCCAATCGTATCATTTTACGAATTCTTTCTTCACTTAGCAAATAAACACCTCCTGATTCATATTTTATCACAAAAAATAGTGATAGAAAAGTGTCATTTTAATGGAAAAACAAAAAAACAAGGAAGCCGCAAAGGTTTCCCTGTTTTTCGTTTTTATTTCATCTTTTTCGCGTTTAAAGGTCAAAATGTTTTGTATTTTCAGCCAATTCTTCTGACAGTTTGCGAAGTTCTCCGGTCGCTTTATTGCACACCGAAAGAATTTCATTAAACTCAAGCATGGATGCTGAGGTTTCTTCCGTGCTGGCTGCATTTTCTTCTGCAATTGCTGCCAATCCATCAACAATTGATGTAACCTTATTTTTCTTATCTTCTAGAGCTTCTGCCTGCTTACGAATCTTTTCAATGGCATCTGCCACTGTGCCAATCTCATTATGTAACAGATTGAACATCTGGCTTGTTTCCGAAAGCTTGTCATTTTGAACACTAATCTTATCCATTACCTTACTCATCGTCTGAACGCTTGTATCAGAATTCACCAAAAGTGTATCCACAATTTCAACAATCTTTTCTGCCGACTGGCGGGACTGCTCAGAAAGGGCACGAATTTCATCTGCCACAACAGCAAATCCTTTACCGTGTTCACCTGCTCTCGCCGCCTCGATACTCGCATTTAAGGACAATAGATTCGTCTGAGCAGCAATATCCGTAATCAATTCAGTTGCTTCTTTAATCTGTTTTGCCGACTGGTTCGTTAAATCGGTCTGCTTCTGTACTTCAATAACTGACTGCTTCGTCTGCTCACTAATCGCATTTAATTCTTCCAGATTACTGCCGGCGGTCTCATTATATTCTTCCATCTTCTCAGAACTAGCATGAAGGTTCTCCACATTTGCCGAAGTCTCCTCCAACGCCTGTCCCATCTCAGCAACCTGCTGGTTCGCACTCATCGTTTCATCCGCCTGGCTGGTCGCACCGGAAGCAATTTCCTCAACTGCCGTATTTACACTGTCAACCGAATCCGTAATATTCGCAAAGGATTCCGCAAACTGATTTGAAAAACCATCCAGTGCTTTCGCAGAAGATGTAATGTTTGTAAGAATCTCGCGGAGCGAATGAATCAAACTCTGAATCGCTCTTGCAATATCACCAACCTCGTCGCCTCGTTCCAAAAGTACCGGCTTCATCTCAAACTGAAGGGCACCTTTTGCCACATTACCAAGATTTGACACGGCACCATCAATACTCTTTACAATACGTTTCACCATAAAAAGTACAATAATAAATGCCGCCAAAAAAATTGTCAACATAACAACCGCCATTGATATAATGGTATTTCTAAGGCTCTGTGTTACATGATTCTGTGTACGTCCACAAAATACACTACCGGCAAACTCTTTCGTACCCGGCTGGTAGAGTGGTACATAATAGCCATAATAATCTGTTCCCAGCACATCTACATTTGTTGCAAAATACTCTTCACCTTTTTTCAAGGTATCATAAACCTCGGATGACATTTTTGTATTAATTTCACGTTTTCCGGATTCATCTTTTAATGTTGTCACTTCTCTGACATCACCAAAAAACAATGATACTTCAACTTCCTGCTCATTTTTTAGCTGGTCGACCAGTTTATAATTTCCACTCAACATCGTATTGCCCTTATAGAGATTATCCCCCTTCATGACAAACTTTTCATTCCCCGCTGTTGCCAAATATGTCTGTCGTAAGCTTCTGGCAATACCGCTTATTTCTCGTTTTACTAAATCTTCAGATAAATTACTTTGTTTATATGCACTCAGCAAAATTCCGGCAATCGTTATCAGAAAAATCGGAATAACCACCGTCAGACTTAATTTCAACGCAAGACGTGCACCTTTTTTTTGATTCACAAAAATTCCCCCTTTTGATAAATTAAAACTATAATATATAAATATTGTGCTATACTATTATAACATCTTTCTTCTTTTGGTACAAGAGATAAGTTGTTATTGTTGCGTTTTGAATAATCAAAGTACGCAGGAAAAGTTGTTTGTGTCAAGTGTTCGTTGGCACTTTTTTGTTTTCCGTAATTCCGTAGAAAAGCTTTGCGTCTCGTGGGCACTCCCGTTTGTTGAGTGCGTAGCGGTATGGGCACTGAAACTACCAGTGCCACATACCGACGTACTCAAACCCACGAGTCACAAAGTTTTTCTACGAAATTACTGGAATTCAAAGCAACTGACCGCGAACATTTACCACAAGCCAACCATCCATCCCCCACAATTGGTCTATAGCAAAAGTTTTCCTACATTATCTAAAAGGATGATTTTTTTCAGCACACCACAATCGGCAGGGAAAAGTTTTGAGTGGAATGCGTTATATGTGCGTGGGTATCTGATATGCGTATTGTGCATATCGATACCCCTACGCACATATCAGCGGGAGCGGCGCATGACACTCAAACTTTTCCCTGCCGACTGTGAAGTCCTGAAAAACTCTCCTCCTAAATAATGTAGGAAAACGTCTCTCTCTCATGATACTGCCGCACCAATTCAGCGAGTGTAACTCTCTCAAGCACATCATCTACAGCATGATCCACTTCCTGACCCAAATCGCGAACCAGTGCATTCATCGTGCGGTTGTTTTCACTTTCTCTGTAGCCATCCAAATCCACGGCATTTCGCTGGCCCTCAATGGCACCGACCACATCTTTAGCGGTACATCGTCTGGTTTCTTCCGGAAGATAATAGCCGCCCTTGCTGCCGCGAATCACGCGCACAATCCCGGCGTGACGCAGTTTAGAAGCCACCTGTTCCATATATTTCTCTGACAAATCGTATTCCTTAGCCACCTGTTTGACCGTCACCGTACTGCCATCATGCAGTGCAAGGTCAATCAGAAAAAATAATGCATACTGACCCTTTCTCGTAATATACATAACAACCCCTCTTTCCTAATTTCTATCCTGCTCCAAAGAAGCAATTGCCACGGCACCATCGGAAACCGCTGTAATAACCTGACGAAGCGGTTTGGTTCTCACATCGCCTGCCACATAAATTCCCGGCACATTCGTCCGGCAGTCCTCCCCGGCACAAATATAGCCGGCATCGTTTCTCTCAACTACATCCTTCACAAATGCTGTCTGCGGCTCCATGCCAACAGCAATGAAAATACCGGATAACTCAATTTCTTTTTCCTCCCCGGTCTGGTTCTGTGTAAGAATCACTTTCTGTACCATACCGTCTCCGGCAATTTCTTTCACTTCATAATAAGGAAGAAATTCGATATTTTCCGCTGCCATCACTTTTTCGGAAAGTTCCTTAGCCGCGCGAAGACCTTCCCTGCGGTGAATCAAATACACTTTTTCACAAAGATTTGCCAGATACAGCGCATCCTCTAACGCCACATCACCACCGCCGACAACCGCCGTCGTTTTATTCTTAAAAAATGCACCATCGCAGGTTGCACAGTACGAAACGCCTGCACCGGTCAATTCTTCTTCCCCTTTTACGGAAAGTTTTTTATGCCCTGCACCGGTTGCCACTAACACATTTTTTGTGCAGATGGTTTCACCGTCTTCTAAATGCACTTTTTTATATTCGGATTCATTTTCCACGGAACTCACTTCTGCGTCTATAAACGGAACAGAAAGTGCATCCGCATGTTCTCTGAATTTCATTGCCAGCGAATATCCGGATTCTCCGTAAAGTCCCAGATAATTGTCCACACGTTCCGTCGTCACAATCTGTCCGCCGCTAAATCCTGCCTTCTCAATGACAACAACATCTAACATTGCACGCTTTGCATAAACGGCCGCTGACAAGCCCGCCGGTCCGCTTCCTATAATTACCAAATCTTTTACCTGTTCTGCCATCGTATCCCTCCTAATCTACTTCTGATTGGCAAACTTTCTAATCTGCTCACATGTCTTTTCGATATCCTTATCCGTATGTGCCGCTGACACAAACATAGCCTCAAACTGAGACGGTGCCAAATAAATGCCCTCTTTCAACATCGCCTTAAAATAAGCCGAATAGCGATTTGTATCCGAGGTCTGCACCGTATCATAATCAACCACTTTTTCATCGGTAAAAAACAAACTCATAAGAGAGCCAACCTGATTTACACAGACCGTTTCTCCAAATGTTTCACGCATCACTGCTGCCAGTTTTTCTGCCTTTTTCTCAATGGTTTTATAAATCGTATCCGAATCACGCAGAATTTTCAGTGTCTCAATTCCTGCAGTCATTGCAATCGGATTTCCCGAAAGAGTTCCTGCCTGATACACTTCCCCAAGCGGTGCAACGCACGACATAATTTCTTTTCTGCCTCCATATGCGCCTACCGGCATACCGCCGCCAATGATTTTTCCAAGTGTCGTCAAATCCGGTGTCACGCCGTAATACTCCTGCGCACCTCCTTTTGCCAGACGAAAGCCTGTAATGACCTCATCGAAAATCAAAAGAGATTGATACTTTTTTGTAATCTCCCGTAAAAAAGGCAGAAAACCTTTTTCCGGACAAACCACACCCATATTGGCTGCCACCGGCTCCACAATAACCGCCGCAATGTTATCACCATATTTTTCAAACAATGCTTTTACCGATTCCGGTTTATTATACTCAGCAATCAATGTTGTCTCTGTATAACCCTTTGGCACACCGGCACTGTCCGGCACAGCCTGCAAAAGTGCCGCAGAACCTGCCTTTACCAAAAGTCCGTCTGAGTGACCATGATAACAACCCTTAAATTTTACAATGTAATCTTTGCCGGTATATCCTCTCGCCACACGGATGGCGCTCATCACCGCTTCCGTTCCGGAATTTACCATACGCATCATTTCCATCGATGGCATCATGTCATGAATTAACGACGCAATTTCATATTCTTTTTTCGTCGGCGCCCCAAAAGTAAGTCCCTGTTCACATGCCTGTTCCACCGCTTCAATCACAGCCGGATATGCATGTCCCAAAATTCCCGGACCATACGAACAAACATAATCAATATAATCATTCCCATCCTCATCCAAAATATGAGAACCTTTTCCACTTTTTACAAATACCGGCGTCCCGCCCACATTGCGGAATGCACGAACCGGCGAATTTACACCACCGGGCAGAAAGTGTTCGGATTTTTCAAATAACTGTTCCGACTGTGTCATAGCCTTACTTCCTTTCTCTATTGATAAAACTGCTCAAGCGCCCTGCCTAAATGTTCTAAATCGCATTGCTCTGGAACCACATCCACATCGATTCCATACGCCTGCAGTCTTTTTTTCGTCACTTCACCAATCGCCGCAACCGCAACATGCTCTTTTTTGCGGTCACGCTCCCATTCTCCTATCTTGTCCTTACCCATCCGGGAAACAAACGCCTCAACGCCGGATGCGCTGAAAAATGCAGCCACGTCCATATTCTTCCACATGGACAAATCCCCTGAAAAAGCCCCTTCAACATCATAAAAAGGGATTTCCGTAATCGTAACAGACTTCTTTTGCAATTCTAAAACAAGTTCTTCACTTGCCTGCAAAGCCCTTGGAAGAAGCAGATGTTCTCCCGGTTTCACGACATCTGTAAGCCCTTTGGCAAGTGCCTCTGTCGTAAACTGTTTTGGCATATAATCCGCATAAAATCCATACGTTTCCAGTGCCTTTTTCGTTCCGCTGCCAACGACAGCAAAACGAACCTTCGCAAACTCCCGTCTGTCAATTTGTTTCTTATCTGCCTCAGCAAAAAATAAATGAACCGCATTCTGGCTTGTGAAAACAATCCAGTCATATTTTTTTATCTGAGATAATTCATCCAAAAGTTTCTCTGCACCATCTGTACAGACAACTTTCATTTCACAAAGAGGAAAAACAAAAGCCCCTTTGTCTTCCATCATTTCACGCAGTTTATTATGCAGTTTCTGCGTTGCTGTTGTACCGATTTTTTTCCCGGCAAGCACACCAAAATCCTCACTGACAAAATGATATTTTGCCGTCTGTCCCACAACAAAAACCGCTGGGGAAGTAATTTTATTTTTAATTACTTTATCCGCAATATCAAAAAGTGTTCCATAGACACGTTTCTCATCCGGCATCGTTCCGTGGGAAATCACCGCAACAGGTGTTAACTCATCCTGTCCCTGTTCCATCAGCCGGTCTGCAATCATGCGGATATTTGCGACACTCATCAAAAATACACTCGTGCCATCCTGTTTCGTAATATGGGAAAAAGATTGCTCTGCCCCCTCTTTTGTGTGACCGGTAAACACATGAAAACTGCGACTTTCCTTACGATGAGTCAAAGGAATTCCGGCGAGCTCACTCACTGCCACTGCACTTGTCACCCCGGGCACCAAAGCAAATGGAATTTTCTCTTTCTGCAGTGCTAAAACCTCCTCGCCGCCGCGTCCAAAAACAAATGGGTCACCGCCTTTTAAGCGGACAACATTTTTATACTGTTTTGCCGTCTGAATCAGAATCTCATTAATCTCTTCCTGCTTCTTTGCGTGGCTCATCGGTTTCTTTCCCACATAAATTTTATGGCAGTTTTCAGGAACCACAGAAAGCAGTTCCTCCGACAAAAGCCTGTCATATATGACCGCATCGCATTTTTGCAGCAGACGAAGTCCTTTTACCGTAATTAACTCCGGATTTCCGGGACCCGCTCCGATTAAATAAACCATACTATGATTTCCTCTCCTGACACAATTTTTCTACAAGATTTTGCCAATCTCCTCTGTCCCCCTGCACCGACCGCCGGATTACTTCTCCCTCTTTTTCTTCCATCAGAGAAAGATTCATCCTATGTCCATCGAGGGTACACAAAACACCAATTGGCTCATGGCATCCGGCATTTAATTTCGTGAGGACCGCGCGCTCTGTCCGCAGACACTCTGCTGTATGAACATCCGAAATTTTTTCGGCAAGTTCATTAGCAAGCGTTCCTTTTTTTGTCTCCATCGCAATCACTGCCTGACCTGCCGCCGGAAGCATCTCCTTTACAGAAAGATACTCGTAAACAAAATCCGAATCGTTGTCAATACCCTGTCGCCTAATTCCGGCAGCAGCCAACACAATCGCATCGTACTCGCCTGCCCGCAGTTTATTGAGCCTTGTGCCGATATTTCCTCGAAGACTTTTGCAGACGGCATTCGGATACATCTTTTTAATCTGGCACTGTCTGCGCAGACTCCCTGTTCCAATGGTAAAAACAGAATCCTTTGTAAAGGAAGTTTCCTTTTTGTAAATGAGTACATCCTGCACACAGGCACGCTCCAAAACACCGGCAACCGTAAGTCCGTCTTTACACGGGTTTGGCATATCTTTTGCACTGTGCACCGCCAAATCAATCGTATCGTCTAAAAGCGCCTGTTCAAATTCTTCAACAAACACGGCTTTTCCGCCAAAGGAAGGAATCGGCGAATCCTTTTCCTTATCGCCTTTGGTTGTCATATACACAATTTCGTATTCATACTCCGGAAATGCCTCCTGCAATTTTGAAACAACCAGTCCGGTCTGAATTTTTGCCAGTTCACTTTTTCTTGTACCAATCCGAATGACTGATTTTTTCCACTCTTTTTTTACCATGTCCAACATAATCTCTTTCCGTTTTTCTTCCTCCGGCTCTGTTTTCAAAACCGCATTTCTTTTTTCAAGAAGCGTCTTTGCCATATCTCCGCAGTTATCCGGCAGATGGCTCCTAATACTCTTTTTTATCTGAGAAGCTAACGCCGGAGCACTGCCACCGGTCGAAACCGAAACTACGACATCATCCTGCTTTATAATTGCCGGAAAATAAAAACCGCAGTCTTTTTTGACATCCACTACATTGACAAGAATCCGTTTGTCCTTACAAATGGCAGCGATATGGGAATTGACTTCACTGTCATTCGTCGCCATAATCACCACATCGGCTCCTTCGATATCACCATCCTCAAATGGTCTTTGAACCAATAAAAGGGCATCTTGTTTCGATTCAATTTTCTGCAATTCATCGCAAATTTTTGGTGCAATCACCGTAACACGTGCCCCAAACGACAGCATCATAGAAACTTTTCGGTATGCCACTTTGCCACCGCCGCCGATAACACATAACTTATCCTGCATCTGAATCATAAATGGGAAAAATGCCATTTCGACCTCCTCGATATAGAAGAAAGAAGGCAGACGCTACCTTCTTTCCTTTTTATTACGAAATTACTAATTTCTCTTTTGTCACCTGTTTTTCCTCATCGACACGGAACGCATTCAATACCGGATTGTCTGCTTCCATCAACGATAAAATCAGATAATTTGCCTTGGAATCATAGGCAAGCCGTTTGTCCTCCTCCGATGGTCTCGATGGAGACTCCGGATGAGAATGGAAATTGCCAAGCGGCACATAGCCATTTTTACGCATATCTTTGACTGCCGCAAGCTGCTCTTTCGGATCCATGGAAAAATGCTCGTTGCTCTCATCCATGTTTGTCAGAAGATAAACCTTTTTCACATACTGTTTTTCCCCTTCCACAACACCGCCAATCAAACCACAGGCTTCATTCGGAAGACCTTCTTTGCAGTGAGCTAACATTTTCTCATAATCACTTTTTGTCAAAAATAACATATCCTTTTCTTCCTTTCCGCCTACTTTCCGTCACACTCTACCTGCTCGTAATCAATTAACTCCGTAATTGTCGGATGATCACCGCAGACTGCGCAGGTGCCATTTGCCTTTGGCAGTTTAATCGTGTGAAATTCCATCTTAAGGGCATCATAAGTCAAAAGTTTTCCGGTCAGCAAATCGCCAACACCAATCAGATACTTAATTGCTTCCATCGCCTGCAAACTTCCGATAACACCGCCCATAGCACCGATAACACCGGCCTGTTTACAGGTAGGAACAGCATCCTTCGGAGGCGGATCCTTGAAGACACAGCGGTAGCATGGTCCTTCCCCCGGAACATAGGTCATAAGCTGGCCCTTAAAGCGGATGATTCCTGCATGGGAAAATGGTTTCTTTGCCATTACGCAGGCATCGTTAATCAAAAATTTCGCCGGGAAGTTATCTGTACCATCAATGATAAAATCATAATCCGCAATCAAATCCATAATATTTTCCGATGTTACAAACTCGCGGTATGTATTTACTACCACATCACTGTTCATCGCATTCATCGTCTCTTTTGCCGATTTTACTTTTGCTTTACCTACATCTGCCGTGCCATGAATAATCTGACGCTGCAAGTTCGACAAATCTACCTCATCCGCATCGACAATACCAATGGTTCCAACACCGGCTGCTGCCAGATACATTGCTGCCGGAGCACCAAGTCCGCCGGCTCCGATAATGAGGACTTTGCCGTTTAACAGCTTTTTCTGTCCTTTCACGCCCACTTCCTGCAAAATAATATGCCGAGAATAGCGCTCCATCTGCTCATTTGTAAACGCCATTAATTTGCGCCTCCTCCCATGAAATAAAGAAATTCTACGACATCATTTTCTTTGAGTGCCGTTGTAGCAAAATCTGTGCTTTCCACAAATTCATCGTTTACTGTTACAGTTACATAATCCGGGTTTTCCACTTTCTCAACCTCAATGAGTTTTGCGATTGTCAAACCCTCATCGTATGTTTTCTTTTCTCCAGCTACGGTTACTACCATTTTCATATCCTCCTTTATAAAACTTCCTCTACAGCTTCTTCTAACTCTTTCCGCTTTACAAGACCTCGGATTCGGTTTACTTCTTTTCCCTCTTTGAAAAACAAAAGGGTTGGGGAAGCTGCTACTTCATATTTTTGTGCCAGTTCGGCATCAAAATTCACATTTACTTTGACGACGATAAGTTTATCCTCATAGTCATCTTCAATTCCGCCTAAAACTGGCGATAATTGTTTACATGGAATACAGCTATCCGAATAAAATTCAACGATAACCGGAAGAGACGCCTTAAGAACTTCGGCTTCAAACTCTTCTGCATTCACTCGCTTTGCCATGTCCTGCCTCCTATTCTTCTACCTTTTTAACAATCAAATCATAGGTGCCATTTTCATTGTCAATCAATTTCAGAATCTGCTGTCCTTCTTCCTTAAAACTTCTTGGCACATTCTGAACCGGTTCTCCATCATTCATCGTAACCGCTAACACCTGTCCGATTTCCAACTCTTCCATCGCCACTTTTGCCTTTACAAATGTCATCGGGCAGACAACATCCGTAATATCTACTCTTTCATCTACTTCAAACTCAGCCATGATATGCCTCCTTCATCTTTTCTATAAATTTATCTTCGCCAACTCTCTCGATTGTAAACCGGAAACGTTCGCTTGGATTTGCGTTATCATCAAAAAACTGAATTGCTGCGTCCGTTACACGGAACAAATCTTCCTCGGATTCAATCACCGGTAAAATTTCCTCACCTTTGTGAATCCGGTTGCCAAACAGTCCGCCAAACGATACGAGATAACCGCTTTTTGCATCCCATGCATCCGTCGGACATGCTTTCACGCAGCGTCCACAGTAATTACATTTACTCTCATCCACTTTAATTTTATTATCCTCAAGAGTAATCGCACCGGTGCGGCATGCCTTAACACAGACACCACAGGAAATACAGGCATCTTCTTTCCACTGCACTTTCGTTGCGCCTTTGATACCAACATCATTTTCCTCTGCCTTTAAGCAGTTGTTCTGACAGCCGGTTACACCAAATTTGAACTTATGTGGAAGTTCTCTGGCGAAATATCTCTCATCCAGTTTTTTTGCAATATCATATGTGTCAATGTTGCCGCTTGGACAAATCTGATTTCCCTGACAGGAAGTAATCGTACGAACACGTGGTCCGCACACACCCGGCTTACAGCCACCTTTTGCCAAATCTTCTTTTACGGCATCAATATCATCTAATTTGATAAATGGAATTTCCACGCTCTGACGGGAAGTCAGGTGAACATGTCCATCTCCATATTTGTCTGCTACTTCCGCAATTGTTTTCAAATTCTCTGCGGTTAAGTTTCCTCCTACGACTGCCAATCGAAGAGAAAAACAATTTTTTTGTTTCTGGCGCATAAATCCGCCCTTTTTCAGTGTACTGTAGTCGACTGCCATTTTCTTATCCTCCTGCTCTTTCTACTTGAGTGCGTGCTTAAAATCTTCGATTAAATCCTCCACATCTTCAATTCCGACACTAATGCGAATCAAATCATCAAAAACGCCCGCCTCTTCTTTTTCTTTTTGTGTACTGTGTGCATTCAGCGTTGATTCCGGATGAATGATTAACGTTTTCGTATCGCCAATATTCGACACTATTTTCGGTATTGTCAATGTGTTAATCAAATCAAACGCACGCTCTTTGGAGCCAACTCGAATTGTAAGAATTGCTCCATATCCATTTTGCAGAACTTTCTCTGCCTGTGCATGCCATAAACTGTCACTAAGTCCCGGATAATTTACTGTTACGTCCGGATACGTGTTTAAAAATTCAGCCAGTTTTTTCGCATTATCGCAGGCCCGCTCCATGCGTAGACCCAGAGTTTCCATACCTAAGAGATTATAAAACGCTGTCTGTGGAGACAAACAGGCTCCCGTATTACGGAAAAGACCGTTTCGCAGTTTCGCCGTGAAAGCAAATTTGCCAAACTTCGCATACTCTGCCATGCCCGGATATTTCTCCTTGTCCCAGCGAAAAGCACCGCTGTCGGTAATCACACCACTGATGGCGTCACTGTTGGCATTGATGTATTTCGAGGTCGAATTGACTACAATGTCCGCTCCTTTTTCAATCGGGCGTACTAAATATGCCGTTGCTACCGTGTTATCCATCACAAGTGGCAGATTATGTTTGTGTGCTGTCTCTGCTAACTTCTCAATATCCACAACGTCAAGTTTTGGATTACCAATCGTTTCTGCGAAAATCACGCGGGTCTTTTCATTGATGGCGGCTTCCACCGCCTGCTCATCGTGAATATCCACAAATACTGTTTTAATGCCAAATGCCTCAAAGTCATGAAACACATCGATGGATCCGCCGTACAAACTTGTACTCGCTAAAATTTCCTCGCCCGCACGGACAACATTTAACAGCGCATTCGTAATCGCTGCCATACCGGATGCACAGGCAACCGATGCAATTCCACCTTCCAATGCTGTCATTTCATTTTCAAAAGCCAAAATCGTCGGATTATTGATTCTCGTATAAGAAAATCCGTTTGCTTTATTATGAAACAACTTTTCATGCTGTTCTGCCGAAGACTGGTAAAAAGCACTGGAATGATAAATCGGAGTCAGTGTAGCACCGGTCTCCTTATCCCCTTTTTCTACCTGATGCAGTAGTGCTGTATTAAATCTCATGGCGTCCTCCTCTAAATGTAATCACCGCGTTTTGCTTCATTACCCAAAAAGACGGACTGCTCACGGATATAATCCGCTGCCCACTTCGCATCTGCACCCTCGTCAAGCCAGTTACTTAAGTACGATTCACTCTTATTCTGAATGGTATCTGCCTGCTTTTTATCAACTAACAATAATACAACAATACCGGCACGATGTAAATGTTTAATCACACAGTCAATATCATCATTTTTTCCAGGGGCATACAAATATGTATGTCTGCCATCCAGATTCAGAATTTTCTCGACGTCTTCCACAAACGCACGGTTTATCTTCTTGTCATCTTTTACAAACTCAACCGTAATTGCCTTCTGTCCATTGGTTGCTGCACGAACAGTTCGGTCCACACGGCCTTCGTAGACACTGTGCTCTTTCTCATGCACTTCTTCCACGACACCGCAGGCAGAAGTCATATTCGTCACACGGTCAATCAAAATGAATTCACCCATCGTTTTATGATTCTTAAATTCATCGATGACAATGCGGTCTGCCAGTGAAATTTTGCAGCTTGCAATCTCATTTTTAGCAAGATTTTTTACATCCTTTTTCTCACCGGTATTAACATCTACCGCATAAGAAATTTCTGTCACAGAACAAGGAATTGTTTTCGTTCCGAGTTTAAAGAAGAAGTTTTTGCCACGGAACAATTCGTCATCATCCATCCACAAAATCGTAGCAGTCAGAGTCGATGCCGTTTTCACACCGGAATCTACCGTAAGTACACAGCCGCGGGAAACATCCACTTCCCTGTCTAACTGAATGGTAACCGGCTGGCCTTTTTTCGCCTCTTTACTATCCTTATCACCAACATAAATACTTTTTACTTTTGCCTTTTCATTGCTTGGCAGCGTTGTCAGCTCGTCTCCCACATGGATATTTCCATTTTCTACCTGTCCCTGAAAACCACGGAAGGTATGGTCCGGACGGCACACACGCTGTACCGGCATATAAAATCCTTTTTCATGAGAATCCTCTGCCACATCCACATCTTCCAAATAAGAAAGAAGAGTCGGTCCTTCATACCAGTCAATCGCATCGGATTTCTTTGTTACATTATCTCCTTCCGTTGCGGAAACCGGAATAATCTGAATTGTCTGAAGATTCAGTTCACCGGCAAGTTCTTGAATCTGTTTTTCGATTTCATCAAAACGCTCTTTACTGTAATCAACCAAATCCATTTTATTAACAGCAAATACAAACGAATTGATTCCCATCAACGCACAAATTCTCGCATGACGTCTTGTCTGAATCAAAACACCCTGTGTGGCATCAATCAAAATAACTGCCAAATCCGCAAAGGAAGCACCTACTGCCATGTTTCTTGTATACTCTTCATGACCCGGCGTATCTGCTACAATAAAACTTCTCTTATCTGTCGTAAAATAGCGGTATGCCACGTCAATCGTAATTCCCTGCTCTCTCTCTGCCATCAATCCGTCAAGCAAGAGCGAATAATCAATCGCACCGCCGCGGCTTCCAACTTTACTGTCAAGTTCCAACGCTTTTTCCTGATCGGCATAAAGAAGTTTTGAATCATACAGGATATGACCGATCAAGGTTGATTTTCCGTCGTCCACGCTTCCGCATGTAATAAATTTTAATAATCCGCTCATCTTAGAAATACCCCTCTCTCTTTCTTCTTTCCATACTTCCTGCTGCCTCATTATCAATTACTCGTGTCGTTCTCTCTGACGATACGGCACTAAGTGTCTCATCAATAATTTCATCCAATGTAGTCGCTGTCGACTCGCATCCTCCGGTCAGAGGATAGCATCCCAATGTACGGAAACGTACACTCTTATGCTCAATTTTTTCACCCGGACGTAATTTCATGCGGTCATCATCCACCATAATAATGTTGCCATCGCGGTAAACAACCGGGCGGACTTTTGCAAAATACAAAGAAGGAATCTCAATTTTTTCCCGTCTTATGTACTGCCAGATATCCGTCTCTGTCCAGTTGGAAAGTGGGAACACTCTCACTTCCTGATGTTTCTGAATCTGGGAATTATATAATTTCCACATCTCCGGACGCTGGTTTTTCGGATCCCAGGCATGATGCTCATTTCTAAAAGAAAAGATTCTCTCTTTCGCACGGGACTTTTCTTCATCCCTTCGTCCGCCGCCAAATGCTGCGGTAAAACCATATTTATCAAGCGCCTGTTTCAATGCCTGTGTCTTCATGATATCGGTGTAAGCAGAACCATGATCAAATGGATTAATGCCCTGCTTTACTCCTTCCTCATTGATATATTCAATCATTTCAATGCCAAGTTCTTTCGCTCTTCTGTCACGGAACTCAATCATTTCTTTAAATTTCCATGTCGTGTTTACATGCAAAAACGGAAATGGCGGTTTCTCCGGATAAAAAGCTTTCATTGCCAGGTGTAACATAACCGAACTGTCTTTTCCAATCGAATACAGCATAACCGGTTTTTCACATTCCGCCGCAACTTCGCGAATGATATAAATTGCCTCTGCCTCCAGTTCATCCAGATGTGATAATTCACTCATATCGTTTTCCTTCCTTTCTTCTCTCCTCGTTAATATTTGTTGGACTCTTTCGTATTTAGAACAATCTGCTCGGTTTCGCCATCCTGTCTGTGTATCTGCCAGTACAGCTTGTCTCCTTTTTTGTCGACTGTCATTTTGCTTCCCATACCGCCGATATCGGCTCCTAAGTAGAGGGAAATCGCACCGAAGTGACATTCTTTCACACAAGAGGAACATCCCCAGCAGTCCTTCGGGTACTTGATATAGGCTTTCCCTGCCTCATTCATTTTAATAAGGCTTCCCGGACATACCTGCTCGCAGGCTTTACAGCCTTTACAGAGCGCCTGATTCATCGTGATGCTCATAATGCTCCTCCCTTCCAACTAATTTACGGGTAAATACGGTGATTTTGCCATCTTCCATTTTGGAATTAACATACTTTAACCAGTCACCGCTCTTTTTAGGATAATCTAAATTTTCATCAAAACTGTGCCATCTTGTCTCTTTTCTTGCAAAAAGATGAGCAATTACCGATTTGCACACGGCAAGACGTTCTTTCAATTCATACACAAACATCAACTCATGCATATCACCAGCGTTTACATTTTCAGCAAGTTTTTCTATCTTTTCAATCTTTTCTTTCGCAAGCGCAAGCTGTTTTTCATTGAATTGATAATGCGTGGAAATACCTCCGGCATACTCATCCATTACTTTCTGCATTGCCTCTTCCAGTGCTTCCGTCTCATACATACTGCCTTCATTTGATAAGTAGCGGTTGTACTCCGTAATCTTTGCATCGAGAACTTTTTTCTCCGTGTTCTCATCAGCTGTCGTTTCTTTATCTCTTTCCTCATTCAATTGAGAAACTATTTTCTTGGCTGCGATTTCACCTTCAACCATCGCACCGGTCACATATTTCTGCGGACATCCGCCTGCCACATCTCCTGCGGCAAACAAACCATGAATCGTAGTCTCTCTGTCGGTATCAACCCAGTAGCCGCTCGCTGTATGGCCACCGACGATATAAGGCTCAGTGCCCTCGATTTCGACATTCTGCTCACTCGGATTTTTACCCGATTCAAGCCATTTGAGTGTCTGGCTTGGTGCCATGTTTAAGTACGCTTTTTTCAGCGACTCATCCTGCTCTTGGGTAATGCCCTCTGTTCTCAGATAACACGGTCCGCGCCCCTCTAAATTTTCCATCACCGTGCCGTAGACACGCTCCGATGTTGTCAGACCGTATTTATCTTCGTATACTTCTCCTTTGGCATTCACCTGCTTCGCACCAACGCCCTGAGCAATCGTTCCGGTCGGTGCAATTGTGTCTTTACAGCGAAGTGCGATAAAACGCATTTCAAATGTTGTCATTTCTGCTCCAGCACGAATCCCCATCGCATAACCGGCTCCGGTATTAAACGGCGGATACCACATTTTGTGGCGGGAAAATCCCGGATTATTCGGCCGGTACAAACCTGCCGCACCGCCGGTCGCACAGAGCACTTTCTTTGCCCTTATCTCATAGGCGGTACCTTCTTCAATCGAAAAGCCGAAAGCTCCTTTGATTTCATTCTCCTCCACAATGTAATCGGTAATGTTAATCCGGTTTAAAATTGTGACATCCTCTAACTTTTCTACCGCCTTTGCCAAAAGCGGCTTCATATTTTCTCCATTTATTTTTATGTTGCGGTTTCCTCTGGCAACATAGTTCCCATTTTCATCTTTTAAAATAACAAGTCCTAAGTTTTCCATTTTATGTGTCACACGGTTTAATCCTTCGGACATCGTCATCAGCAAATCTTCTCTTACAATGCCGTCCGCATCTTTTTTCGCATACTCCACATAATCTTCCGGTTTTCTTCCATCCACAATGTAAGCATTAATGGCATTAACGCCGGCCGCTAAACAGCCGCTTCGTTTGATATTTGCTTTTTCCGCAATGACAATCGAATAATCGGACTGTTCACGAATCGTAAGTGCCGCATAGCACCCTGCCGTTCCGCCGCCAATGATAAGAATGTCCGTATGCAATATCTTTTTGTTCTCAATCTGCATGGTGTATCCTCCCCGTTAAATGTAAAATACATCTTCTCTTTCCTGCATCTCTTTATTTTCCATCAAATAAGTCTGCTTCGAATCAAAGATATATAATCGGTAAATCAATACATGAACCGTCTCGCCAACCAAAACAAAATCTTTTTCCAAAGAACGTTCTCCAACAACCAAAATACCATTGATGTCCACGGTAACATCCATTCGGTTTCCTCGGAACACGACATCCGTTACCACACCGGTTTCAGCGGCACTGATATATTGGTCCAGTTTTCCACTCTTTGAGATTTTCACAAATTCCGGACGAATGACCGCCTGATTGGCATGTTCAATCCGCTCAAAACCTTTCAATTTATCATAATCCTCAACAACCGAAGACCTGCCGATAAATCTTGCTACAAACGGTGTTGCCGGACTTTTATAAATTTCAACCGGCGTTCCCATCTGCTCAATCGTTCCATGATTGGTAATAATGATTTCGTCTGCAACCTCGACCGCTTCCTCCTGGTCATGGGTGACAAAAATACTTGTAATACCAAGTTTTACGACCATCTCCTTCAACCACGAGCGAAGTTCGGTACGCACTTTCGCATCAATCGCAGCAAACGGCTCATCCAGTAAGAGAACTCTTGGATTTGGTGCTAGCGCTCTCGCAAACGCAACTCTTTGTCTCTGTCCGCCGGACAACTGATTCGGATACCGTTTTTCCATCCCTGACAAACCGGTCATCGCCAACAATTCCGTAACCCGTTCCTTAATCTGCTTTTTCGGCATCTTCTGAAGTACCAGTCCAAATGCCACATTATCGTATACCGTCATATAACGAAACAATGCATAATTCTGAAAGACAAAACCAATCCCACGCTTAGCAGCCGGTACATCATTCACCCGCTTGCCATCGATGTAAATATCTCCTTCATTCGGATTCTCAAGTCCTGCAATCATCCGCAACAAGGTCGTCTTTCCGCTGCCGGATGGTCCTAACAAGGCAACTAACTTTCCTTTTTCTACACCAAGACTTACATGGTCAGAAGCAAGAAAATCACCATATTTTTTTACAATGTTTTTCATTTCTACATACATACTTTTTTCTCCTTGCCATCTCGGTGTTCTAATACATTTCTCACAAACAATATGACGATTGCGATAATCACTAGCAGTGACGATACCGCAAACGATGCTGTTACGGATGTGTCGGTTCCCGACATATATAACGCATCGATTTCAAGCGGAAGGGTAAAGGTTTCACCCCTCGTTTTCGACAAAGCGTTTACCGCGCCAAACTCACCAAGTGCTCTCGCCGCACATAAAATAATACCATAAATCAGTCCCCATTTCATCTGTGGAAGTGTAATTTTACGAAAAATCGTAAAACCTTTGGCACCCATCAGAGCCGCCGCTTCTTCCTCATCTTTGCCCTGTGCATTCAGCACCGGAAGAATCTCTCTTGATACAAACGGGAAGGTAACAAAAATGGTTGCGAGCACAACACCCGGTATTGCAAATGTAATTCGTATATTCGTACCAAAGAACTGGTTAAACGCCCGAATCGCCGGATAAAACCATCCCAGTCTTCCAAATGTCATCAAATAGGAAAGACCTACAATAACCGGAGAAATGGAAAATGGTATATCAATCAGTGTAGCTAAAATCTGTTTGCCCCGGAACGAAAACTTCGTCAAGAGCCATGCCGCACAAATTCCAAAAAAGGTATTTACGACAACCGCAATCACCGTTGCTAACAAAGTAACAAGCAAAGCACTTACCACATACGGTGTTGAAATCGCCTGCACATAAAATCCGATTCCCTCTTTCAGCGAATTAACAAGAACCGAAAGAAGTGGTGCTGCAAGCATGAGCAGAAGAAATAAAAGGGTAATCGTGATTAAAATAATTTTTGTTATTTTCTTTCGTCGTTCCATCCTTTTTTCCTCCTCATAACAGATTTGTTCTTGCCGCCTGCCGTGCCTGTACGATATTGACAAACAATAATAACACGAATGACAGCACTAACATCACAAGGGCAATTGCCGTCGCACTCTCATAATCAATGTAACTTAATTTCTGCATAATTACATAGGAAACAACCTGTGTCTTTTCTTTTGCACTGTTGCCTGATATGTAAATGACACTGCCGTATTCACCAATTCCTCTGGCAAGTGCCAGACCAAATCCGGTTAAAATCGCAGGTCTTAATTCCGGTAAAATCACACGTCGAAATGTTTTCGATGGGCTTGCACCTAACATATAAGCAGCTTCTTCATACTGTCCATCCAGTTTTTCAAGGACCGGCTGAACCGCCCGGATTACAAAAGGAAGTCCGACAAACACAAGTGCGATAACCAATCCGGTTTTCGTATAAGTCACCTTAATTCCAATACCCGCTAACATTTTCCCAAAAAATCCGGTTTCCGAATATAATTTGGAAAGTGTAATTCCGGCTACGGCTGTCGGCAGTGCAAAGGGAAGTTCAATCAGCCCGTCCACAATCCGCTTGCCCGGAAAATCATATTTTACTAAAGTCCATGCCACGATAACGCCGAACACCGTATTGATTCCTGCCGCCACAAGTGAACAGCCAATACTTGTTAAAAAAGCATTTCTTACATTTGATTTCCAAAGAAGAGAGAAAAATTCTCCCGGTGAAATTTTCAAGGAATACACAAGCACTGAAGCCAGCGGAATCAGCACAATCAGGGAAAGCATTAACACAACAATTCCAAATGTGCAGCGAAATCCGGGAATCACCCTTGCTTTTTTCACTCTCTTTTGTCTGACCGTATTCCTCATCCGAAAAACTCCTCTTCTAATAGTTATAAATCTCATCAAACATGGCATCATCATCAAAACATTTCTGATATGCTTTCTCCCAGCCGCCAAAATCGTCAATCGTCCATAATTTTATAGACAAATCAAACTCATTTCCAAATTCCTGCAAAATTTCCTTGTCGGTTGGGCGGTAACCGCTTTTTCCAATTAACCGCTGTGCCTGTTTCGTATAAAGAAAATCCAAATACCGTTTACTCACTTCTTCTGAGCCATTTGCTTTTGCATTATCATCCACAATTGCAACACTTGGCTGTGCTAAAATACTGACAGACGGATTTACGATTTCATACTTGCCGCCGTAGGATTTCATGGTTGCAATCGCTTCATTTTCCCATGCAATCAGCACATCGCCTTTACCATTTTCCACAAACGTCGTTGTCGCACCTCTGGCACCGGAATCCATAACTGATACATTGTGATACAACCGCCTCATAAATTCTTTCTGCTTGTTCTCATCGCTCCATTTAGTCTTTGCGTAACCAAGAGCTGCTAAGAAGTTCCAGCAGGCACCTCCGCTGCTTTTCGGATCCGGTGTAATGACCTCCACATCTTTGCGCGTTAAGTCATCCCAGTCGTGAATCTGCTTTGGATTTCCTTTTCGCACTAACAGCACAATGGTCGATGTATAAGGGGCAGAGAATTTCGGAAATTCTTTAATCCATCCGGCATCAACAAGCCCCGTCTTCTCAATTAGGGATATGTCATGCTCTAATGCAAGTGTAACAACATCCGCGTTACACCCTTCCACAACCGACCTCGCCTGACTGCCGGAGCCGCCGTGCGACTGTATCACCTGAACTTTCTTGTTATAAGTCTTCTTATAATATTCTTCAAACATCGTATTATAAGATTCATAAAATTCTCTTGTCGGGTCATACGAAACATTCGTTATCGTGATAACATCTGACTTCGTTCCACAGCCGCTAAGGATAAGCACAAATACCAGAAAAAGAAGGACACTCTTCTTTCTTTTTCTCATCGCCTGCTCCTTTACTCTTCTACTACAAACAAAGAAGTGGACAAATATCTCTCACCGGTATCCGGCAGTAAAACAACAATATTTTTTCCTGCATTTTCTTTGCGTTTTGCTAACTGTGTAGCTGCATAAAGTGCTGCACCGGAAGAAATTCCAACTAACAATCCATCACTCTTTGCTACTTTTCTTGATGTTTCAAAAGCATCATCATTTTCAACCGGAATAATTTCATCCAAAACATCTTTATCCAAAACATCCGGCACAAATCCGGCCCCAATTCCCTGAATTTTATGTGGTCCCGGCTTTCCTCCGGACAATACCGGTGAGCCTGCAGGCTCAACAGCCACGACTTTTACATCCGGATTTGCTTCTTTTAATCCCTGTCCGGTTCCGGTAACCGTTCCGCCAGTTCCAACTGCTGATACAAAAATATCAACTTTACCATCGGTATCTTTCAAAATTTCCTGTGCGGTTGTCTTTTTATGAATTGCCGGATTTGCTTCATTTTCAAACTGCTGTGGAATAAATGCATTTCCATATTCCTCTTTCAACTCTTCCGCCTTTTTAATCGCACCTTTCATACCATCGCGTCCCGGTGTAAGAACAATTTCAGCACCTAACGCCGATACAATCTTGCGTCTCTCTACACTCATGGTGTCCGGCATCGTAAGAATCAGGTGTAATCCCTTTGCCGCTGTCACAAACGCAAGTCCAATTCCTGTATTACCGCTTGTTGGCTCGATAATCACGGTATCTGAATTAATTTTTCCATCCGCAATTCCCTGCTCAATCATCGCATGAGCCACACGGTCTTTTACACTTCCCAATGGGTTAAAATACTCCAATTTTACAATCAGATTTGCCTCTAACTCATTTTCCTTTTCATAATTTGTCAACTCCAGCAATGGAGTATTTCCGATTAATTCTGTCAACTGTTTTGCAATCTTTGCCATCGCTTTCACCATCCTTTTCCTACTATTCATGTAGGGTTTATATAATTTAACTGTGCCTATCATATCACCTATTCCCTACTAAGTCAATAGGATTTGTAAAGTTTTTTTGAAAAAGTTCAGCCATAAAAAGGAACCGGTCACGAATGTGTGCACGCACACAATTCATGACCGATTCCTTTTTATGGGCTGATCGCCCGATTATGAGCAAAACAAATGAAACAATGAAACATAACGCTGAAGCAGCACAGTTTCACCCAGGGCAACCCTCGTCTCATCGACAATCTCAAGACAAATGCACTGACCATGGCTCATATAAAGTACAGTTAGCACCTACCACAGTGTGCCGTCGGGCATTTTATTTATCTCTTACTTCAATTCCTCCCATTTCAAATCCATATCGTCGTATTTTCTCTGATAAGCCTTTTTATATGTTTTTATCCTTCCTTTTGGAACATAAACTACAGAATCCATTGGGAAATCTGCATTGGCACTCGCCAGCTTTGGCAAAGACTCACCTGTAAATACCAATTTAATTTTATTTAAATATGGGATGGAATGTCTCCAATAAGCTGAAAGTTTTTTGATTTCATTCGGAAACACTATTTTTTTCACATATCCCGGATAAAATGACACGCCTTTAGGTATCACTTTAACTCTGGATGAAATCCGAGCAACACCTCCCTTTACGCGCACCGCAACCAATTCTCGGCTCTTTCTGTTATATAGACATCCATTATTCGAAGCGTAATATTTATTCTTCGGATTTATACAAAACTTTGTGATTCTACTTCCGGAAAAAGCTTCACTTCCAATTTTTTTCATTGTTTTAGGTAAAACTATTTTCTTAATTCTCCTCCCACTAAACGCATCGTTTATTATAGTTTCTACTCCATTAGGCACTTTAATCTTTTTGCTTTTCTCTATACATCCATAAACTTTTTTACCGCTTTTCGATAGCAAAAGATGATTTTTTACCTTGAATTTCTTATTTGTCGAATGAGCAACCACCTTTTTCCATTCAATTTGACATAACGAAATAACATTCTTTTCAAAAACACCAGGGATATTTATTTCCTTTCCGTCTTGCATATGTTCAAAACAATTGGGAGTAATCCCAATTAAAGATGAAGGCAAAACAATACGTTTAATTTTACCCATCTGTTTGTATCTTTCTGTCGGCAATAACTTCAGTTTTTTTGATTCTTCTGAAAGATAAATACCAAATAAATTAATACCCCGGCCGCCATCATCGTCATCATATAAATCCCCCAGTTTTACAACGCTTTTCCCATCGATTTTATCCGGTATGATTAACTTATCAGGAATCGTTTCCTGTGTAGGTATAATTTTTGTTATTTGTACATTGTCCCCATCTAACGTAACATAACTAAATTGAAATGCACCAACTCTTTTTTCTTTTGCTGAGATTTCAATTCCACATACTAAAATACCAACAAATGCAATCATTAATATCGTTTTATATTTTACTTTCATGCGTATTCCTCCTTTGCCTTACTTTGAAGATCCACTATAGGAATAACTTTGAACTTTTTTTGCAACACCACTTTCCCAAATCTCTCGAAGAATTGGAAACCTCAGTTCCTTCTTTGTTTTGTCAAAAACAAGAGAGGAAAACAAATGATAGAATCGATAGTCATTACTCTTCTCATCTCTCCCTATCATTTCAGCAATCTGCGCCTCCATGGATGAAGATATATATGTTTTTTCTAATTCTATCATTTTGTTTTCCCCTTCCAAATTAAATTATAACTCTGTTTTATCTACTACAAATCTTTGTATCTCTTCTTTGGTACTCTTCAAGAGAGGTATCTAGCCAATCTTCATACACCTTCCTGTATTTCGCAGGAACATATACAATTATCGGAATGTTAAAAGCGATCAATTCTCTGTTTGTAAGTTTAGGTGGTTTTTTACCTTTAAAAACAAATGTAATTTTATTCGGTCTTAAAAATATTCCTGCCATTTTCTTCACACTCGAAGGAACTATTACTTTTTTAATATTCTGACCTCCAAGATAGCTGGTTGCATCTGTTATCTTAGATACAGTATTAGGGATTGACAGCACACCATTTTTAATATATCCTGCAACAAGTCGTCCAGTTTTCCTGCTATACACAGAACCATCTTTCACAGCATATCTTTTGTTATTTTTATCAATTTTAATTATTACCGGTTTTTTTGTATCTAAAACAGAAAACCCTATTTGATTTACACTTTTTGGTATCACAATTGTATCTGCTCCATTGTAATCACCGTCTGCTGTGCCATCCTTCAAAATGCCAACATCAATTATCTTTACCGAATTCGGAATACAAATTTTTTTCTTCTTTTGTACAATTCCATAAACGCTCTTTCCATTTTTGGATAATAAACATCCATTTTTTATTTTATACTTCGAATTCTTCGGAGATATTTCTAATTTTCTCCATTTCACCCGCGTAAACTGAGTAATAACATTCCACGTTACATTTTTAGGAATATTAATTGTCTTTCCATCCTGCACATTTATAAAACAATTTTTTGAAATTTTCTTAAGTGTTGACGGAAGAATAATCTTCTTTATTTTACCTACTTTCTTATGAACCTCAGATGGTATAAGTTCATAGGATTCAATATCTGGATTTACAAACACACCAAAAATATTCATTTTATGCTCATCCCCATCCTTGAAGTCCTCTTTTGAACTCCCTATCGCAGTAACTTCCTTTCCATTTATATGGGACGGTATTTTAAGCGTAGTAACTCCCTTATTAGAAATTATCTCAATTTTTGTAATCCAAACACTACCTTTCTCTATTTTATACTGATAGGAAAAGGCTCCTGATTTGTAACACTTTGCTTCTGCTTTCTCGGCATTTGCAAACATCATTGTAAGCGTGAGAAAAAACATGGTCACATATAATATTTTTTTCATATGAGTCTCCTTTGCAATTGCTTTATTTAACCGGCTTATTGCTCAATAAATGTAAAATTAATTCTTTTTGAGCTTACATTACTTTTATCAATTACCCATGTTTTTTCATAAGCATCTTTGCATCCTTTAGGTACATATACCGTAATATTAATAACTTCGTCTCTAAGGCTTACTACCGAATTAGTTTGTTCTTTTGACAAAGTCGGTGGTTCTTTTCCTTTGCATACAATTACCGGATCTTTAACATAACAATACTGCACTATATTTGCCACCTTTTTAACGCTTGCCGGAATAATGATTTTTTTTGCCCATCCATATGGGCCAAAGTGGTACGGTATCTCTCTGACTCCATCCGGGATATTAAATATTCCATCGGTCTGATACAGCCATACCAGTCTGCCGTCTTTTTTATCGTATAACGATCCATCCTTTGATGCAAAATACTGACTGCCAGAATCCACCTCCACTTTCATCATTGAATAACTAAAAATACAGACATTTTTTACGCTCTTTGGAAGCACCAATGTCTCACATCCAAAAAAAGCCAATCCGTGAATTGTTTCACTACGTGCTGCATCTCCGGTACCCATTGTTTTAATCGCTGTTACCGTTTTCGGCACAACTACCCTTTTCTTCTTATATACAAGACCATACATCACCTTTCCATTTTTAGAAAGTAGGCAGCCATTCTTTACTTTATACGTTTTGTTCTTTGACGATATTTTTACTTTCTTCCACTTCACCCTCGTAAACTGATTTACAACCTCTTTCTTCACACCCTTTGGAATATTAATCTCCTTTCCTTCCTGCACATCAAAGAAACAACTTGGTGTTATTGATACAACCGAGTCCGGAATCCGAATCTTCTTTATCTTAGCAACTCTTTTGTGTACTTTAGGATTTGATGGGGTATAAATACCACCTTCCTCATAATATCCAATTCTAACACCAAAAAGATTTAAAGTAGTATGATCAGTAGTATCTTTGTCATTCGTATTTCCCAGTTTGACCACTTTCTTTCCCTTTACCTTAGCAGGGATATTAAGTTTACTGATTCCCTTGGAAGATAGCGGTGTAATCTTAGTAATCCACACACCTTTTTTTGTATTCTTATACTGGTATTTAAATTTTCCTGCCTTATAGGACTTTGCCTCTGCTTTCTCAGCATTTCCACACATCATTGTAATCGCGAGAAAAAACATGGCAGCATATATTATTTTTTTCATATGAACCTCCTTCCCACTACTTTTCTACGATTTTCAAATCATAGGAAAATCTTTTCAAAGCTTTTTCATACACTTGTTTTGTGCCCTTTGGAACATATACAACGCTTCCACCTAATAGCAAAAATGCAGCCCCCTTTCTTTTTGGAGGTTCCTTCGATTGAAAAATATATTCTATTTTACTAGAATTTCCAAGCGTTCCTGCCCAGTGTTCCTCAATCTGTTTTAATGATTTAGGAAATACTATTTTTTCACACTCTCCTCCCACAAAGGAAGTACCCTCTTTCAGCACTGTTACTTTTTCCGGAATTGTTATTACTCCTTTTTTAATGCCTGCAACGACAAGACGTCCACTCCTCCGGCTAACCACACATCCCTTTGAAACATAATAATATTGATTTTTGGATGCAATTTTAATTCGGAGCGACTTCGATGTTCCAAATGCTTTTCCCTTAATTTTCGAAACCGTTTTAGGAATATAAACCACCTTAAGATTATCGTTTAAAAAAAGCGCACCCTCTGCAATTGTCTTTACTCCATTTGGAATTTTTATGCTTTTTTTCTTTTCCAAATTACCGTAAAATGTCTTTCCACTTTTTGATATAAGGCATCCGTTCTTCATTTTGTATTTTTTATTGCTTTTATTGATTGTAACCTTTTTCCATTGCAAATTGCAAAGTGCTCTTATATTCTTTTTTAAGGTTTTAGGAACAGAAATCGTCTTTCCCTTTTGAATATTATGAAAACAATCTGGCGTCAGTTCCTTTAATCCTGACGGAAGAATTATTTTCTTTATTTTTGCAACATCTGAAACAATTTGTTCCGGTACGAGACTGGAATCTTCTTCTAAAATATACATACCGAAAATATTATCATGAAAATAGTCATCTGTATCGTCTTTTGCTCCCAATTTTATCACTTTGTTTCCATCGATTTTGGACGGAATCTTTAGTGTGGATATATCACTGCCCGTAACCGGCGTAATTTTGGTAATCCATACATCGTTTCCATTTGGAGCACTGTCATATTCATATTTGAAGTTCCCAATTTTCTTTGTCTCAGCAGATGCTGAGACCCCCATGCCTAACGCAATAACAAACAATGCTGCACTAAACAACAATACTTTCTTCATAAGAATACCTCCTTTTTTTGTGTAATTTACACCCTTTACTTATCTAACGATTTGGGAGACAAAAAAGTTGCAGTTTTTAGAATAAGTTTTTCATCTTAATTGTAATCCTCCTTCGCAAAAACCCCGGTTTTTTCGCTTGGATACAAATAATCAACAAAGGAAAAAGTAAACTCTCCCCTTATCTGATCTTTATCACACAGTTTCTTAAATAACATCTGAACCTCAGGAATATCTTCCTCGTCATCTACCACCATATAAACATCAAATTTTTCATAATCTGTCTGAATAATTTGAAATTGTAATATTGCCATTTCGAGCATCAAATTGATTCGCTCAATTACTCCAAAAAGGCAATCATAATGTGCCACACTTCCATCTGCCTTTTGTATTAGGTCATTATCTCTTGCCATCTCCAATTCCAAAATCGGTTCCTGACTTCCGCAAGAACAATTCTTATCTGTGCAAAGACGTCCTCTATCTCCAACTTTGTATCGCACAAATGGCATCACCCGGTTATGCTTTGATGTAATACAGATTTGATTATCCTCCACAATTTCTACATAAACATTTTCTGTCATCACATGCAGCTTATGAAAAGGACATTCATAAGCAATCGAGTTTACTTCATAACACCCATATTGGCTGGCAACTTTACAGTTAAAAAATGCTTCCACCTCCTCTTTCCAGTCATTTGTAATCCATTGACAAAAACAAATACTCCGGTTCAAATTTTACAATATACTCGGATAATTCAAACTCTGAAAGATTCTCATGTACAAGAATAGCTACAGTTCCTCGAAACAAACATCCAAGATAAAAGATAACAGAATCCATGTTATTTCCCATCTCTATCACGACCAGTTGTCTAACGCTTAAATGTCTTCCCACGTCGATTATTTTTTGCTTTAGTTCCCCATAAGTAACCCGCTGCATGGAATCATCCATCAATGCGGTTTTCCTGTCTTTTGAATCTCCCCAAACCTTAATCGCTTTCTCCTCCTTTTATGCTTTGCCAAATATTAAATTCATTTTACCTTTTTATTATAAAATTGTCAATCTTTTTATTTTTAAATAAATTTATTTTTGACAGATTCACCCTACTTCTTCAAAAGCAATAACGTTCCTGCTACCAAAAGCACCAGCCCCACTCCTGATTTTTTGGTAAGTTTCTCGCCAAACACAAAATACGAGAAGAAAATCGTAACCAGAATACTTAATTTATCAATCGGCACAACGACACTTGCCGGTCCTGTTTGCAGCGCACGGAAATAACAGAGCCACGACGCTCCGGTTGCCACACCGGACAGCACAAGAAATACCCCATTTTTTTTGCCAATTCCATGAATTGTTTTCTGTTTTCCGGTTGCAAACACAACAACCCACGCCATTACAAGAACAACGGCGGTGCGGATAGCTGTTCCCAAATTTGAATCGACATCCTGCATGCCAACCTTTGCCAAAATCGAAGTCAGACTGGCAAACACTGCCGACAGCAGGGCATATAAAAGCCATGTCTTTTTGGTTTTCTTACCTGTTTCTGCTTCCCTCTTTTGAATCATCAGATACGTTCCGGCTCCCATCAAAACCATTGCACAAATTTGAACCGCTCCAACCGTCTCCCCAAAAAATAAGAACGCAAGAATCATCGTCAAAATGGTACTGGATTTATCAATCGGTGTAACCCGGTTCACATCTCCAATCTGAAGTGCATGAAAATAGCAGAGCCACGATGCTCCTGTTGCTACGCCGGATAACACAAGAAACGTAATGGTTTTTCCGAATAAATGAAAAATTCCATTCTGCACTCCCATGACAAAAACCAATACCCACGAAAATATTAATACCACAATCGTTCGGATGGCAGTTGCCACATTCGAATCCATATTTTCTATTCCGCACTTTGCAAGAATTGCTGTAAGCCCTGCAAAGAGAGCAGATAAAAAAGCAAATAACAGCCACATCATTTTACGCCCATTTCCTTTCAAGCACGCGTTTTTTCACAATTTCGTATGCAATCATCATAATCAATCCTGTAACAACCCACGAAATCGGGTAAATAATAAGCAGAACCCAAAATTCATGAACCATCTTACACGCTGTCGCAATCCAAATCAGCCGCAGCACGCAGGAACCTAAAAATGTAATTAACGCAGGCGTCAAAGAACGTCCAAGCCCTCTCATTGCTCCCGCGCTGATTTCATACACGGATGTTAAGCACTCTAACGTTGTCGCAATGACAATTCGCTGTTTGGCATACAAAAGAACTGCCGGATCTGTTGTATAAATCTGCAGAAAAAAGTTTCGCCACACGACAAACACCAGTGACAGCAGGCCACAACACACAAGGGATAATACCATCGACGTATGGAAAATTTTCCGACACCGTTTCGGCTCACCGGCACCAAAGTTCTGGCTTGTAAAGGTCACAGTTGCCTGTGCAAATGCATTGACAACAAAGTAAGCAAAAAATTCGTAATTCAATGCCGCCGCAGAACCTGCAATGGCATCCGACCCAAAACTGTTAATTGCACTCTGGATACACACATTGGCAATGGAAAACATCATTCCCTGAAGCCCTGCCGGAATCCCGATAACTAATATTTTTTTCAATTCTTTTGGTACAATTTTTAACTGTTTTCTATCAATGCGGATAACCGATGTTTCATGCATCAAAATGTACATTACTATGCTGGCACTCGTCAGATTGGATATCACGGTTGCAATCGCAACCCCGGCAACGCTCATCTGAAACACAATCACAAGCAGCAGATTCAATCCGGTATTAATAATTCCTGCCGCAATCAAACTGTACAGCGGTCTCTTACTGTCACCAATACTTCGCAGAATCGATGAGCCAAAATCATAAAGCATGATAAATGGCATTCCCAGTAAATAAATCCGCAAATACTGTACCGCCAAATCAATCACATCGTCCGGTGTTCCCATCAGCGTAAGTACGGGCTTTGCAATTAGTTGTCCGAATATCATAACAAAAACACCGCTGATAAGTGCCACGACAATCGCTGTATGAACAGCCGCCTGTACATTTTCCTCCGACTTCTGACCGATATATTTTGCAATAACAACATTGGCTCCCAAAGAAATTCCAATAAATAAATTTATCATCAAAGAAATCAATGAGCCATTGCTTCCCACTGCCGCCAGCGCTTCACTGCTCGCAAACCGACCGACAACGGCTGTATCCACCGAGTTAAATAACTGCTGCAACATACTGCTCGCTGCTAACGGAAGCGCAAACAATAAAATTTTATTCCAGATAGTCCCCTGCGTCATATCCATGCCGGCTTTTTTTCCTGCACTCATGCCTTAGCGCCCCCATTTTCCTCACCCGAAAATTCGTACTGCAAAATCGCACAGTTATCCACACCAAACGCCGCATATTCTTCATTTGTCATTTCATAGAAATAGGACTGCACCACTCTCGCAATTCCGTTGTGCGCCACTAAAATACAAGTCTTGCCGGACGCTTTTACCTCATCTAACAGGTTATACACGCGCTGTGCCAGCTGAAGCATCGACTCACCGCCTTCATATCGTTCGACAAACTGCTTTTTTGCCTCACGAAACTTGGCACCATCTCTTGCGGTCGATTCGTACTTTCCGAAATTCTGCTCCTTTAAGCGCATTTCCTCTTTTGCCGGAATCCCGGTTATTTCTGAAATATGTAATGCGGTATCTTTTGCCCGCACCAGCGGAGAATATAAAATCACATCCGCCTCTATCTTTTTCTCTAAAATCTTCTTTCCTGTCTCAATCGCCTGCTCATGTCCAAGAGCAGTAAGTTCTATATCTGTTGCGCCGCAAATTTTATTTTCCACGTTCCACACGGTCTGTCCATGGCGCACAAAATAAACACTCTTCATGTTGTTCCCTTCTTTTCTCATATTCTCTTATTCATTTAAGCACACAAAGTTGACATTTTCAAGACGTTTTCAGTTATTTTCCTCCCGTGCTAACAATTTTTTATACGTCAAATCCATCCCCAGTGCGCCAAGCGGTGCGGTTATTAAAATCGCCAAAACCGCCACCGATAAAATCATCTTTCCACAGCCTAATCCTGCAGCAAGCGGCACCGAACCAATCGCCGCCTGAACCGTCGCTTTTGGCAAATACGAAATAGCACAAAACAGTCTTTCTTTCCATGACAACCCAGTACCCAAAACGCAAACAAACACACCTGCCATACGAAATACCAGTGAAAGAAAAATTACCAGCACAGCAAATCCGCCGGCAGCTGCTGTGTAGCGTAAATCGACCGCTGCTCCAACTAACACAAATAAAATAACTTCTGCCGCAATCCACAGTTTTCCAAATTTCTCCGACAGCCGCTTAGATACCGCCGGAATACATTTTACCTTAAGTACACACGCCATACTGACAACTGCTAAAAGTCCTGACACGGCAACTTTTCCATCAAGCCATCCCTCCACTGCTGTCAGAAGAAACGATACACCAAGTACGAGAATAACTTTTGTACTATTTCTCACGTAATTTTGATGTTTATATGCCGTTTCAAAAAAATGATACAAAACATAGCCAATTACCGCTCCCAAAAGGATTCCAAGAAAAATCGAAACCGGTACATTTACAAACCTTAACAAACTTACTTTTGCCCCCTGCGCCATTCCCAAAAAGGTTGTAAACAAAACAATGACAAAAATATCATCACACGATGCCCCCGCCATAATCATTTGCGGAATGGACTGTTTTGTTCCATACTTTTCTTCCATAAGCTGCACCATGCGGGGTACAACAACCGCCGGTGAAACCGCAGCAAGCACTGCCCCCATCACCGCAGCATCAATCCGTGAAATTTCCAAAAAGACTGGTGCAAACAGCACATATCCAACAATCTCAAATGATGCCGGCACAAAAGCCAGTAAAATCGCCGGTCTTCCCACCTTTTTTAAGTCATTTAAATTTAACGATAAGCCTGCCTTAAGCAAAATGATAATCAATGCCATCTTGCGAAGTTCTGCAGAAATTGACAAAATAGATGAATCCAGAAAATCCAGCACATATGGCCCCAGCACCATTCCTGTTACAAGCATTCCAATAATGCGTGGAAGTTTTAATTTCTGGCATATCGCCGCCATACAAAGTCCTACTAAAAAAATCAGTGCTAATGATGTCAACATATTTTTTTCCTCCTTCAATGGGTTTTGTTCTCTTGTTTTTTCAGTTTCCGTAATTTGTGTTTTAATTGTTTGCCCTTTGTGTGCCGCTTTCGCTTAACAAATACGCAGGGGTATCGACAGGTAGAAAACACCTGCCAGATACCCGCGTATTAGTAGCACACAAAAAACAAACAATTAAAACACAAATTACTGGAATCCTGAAAAGCCTCACCGACGCTCCATGAGTTTTTTGTTTCTAAAAAAATTTAGTTTTCAATGAATCATATACAACAAATATTCTTCTTTAATTTATTGGATTCCAAAGAAACTGACAGTCAAGCGCGCTAAATATTTTTGGAGTTCAGACAAATTATTAAAAAAATTGTATTGCAGGCGCTACAAACACGCGGGTATCCGGCAGGTGTTTTTGACCTGCCGATACCCCTGCGCATTTGTCAAGCGAGAGCGGCGCATAAAATACAATTTTTTAATAAGTTGCTGAAGCCAAAAATCCCCCTACCCCATTTTCATTATTACTCTTTGTGACAAAATCTGCGGCTTTCAAAACCTCCGGCTCTGCATTTGCCATGGCGACACCAATTCCTGCCATTTTTATCATGTCCAAATCATTGCCGCTGTCGCCAAACACCATCATTTCTTCTGGAGCAATTCCAAGTTTTTTCCCCAGATACAAAAGACCACTTGCTTTCGAAACGCCCTTTTTGGTAACCTCAATATTTTTCATACCACCGGATACAGCATTCACATCCGGATACTTTTTAAGAACCTCCCAGACCGCATCATAATCAATGCGGTGACCGTCCTCATCATAAGCAAAGTTAATTGTCAGTTTCTCAACATCTTCACCTCGCTCACGCAAGTAGTCCACTTGGCTTTCTACCACCTGCCGTGACGACAAAATATAATCACGGATTTCTTTCGTCAAACGCATTCTTGGCAAAAGGTCACGTTTTCTCTTTGTCATAAGCGCACCGCCCTTTAAAAAGGTATCTGCCATCACATCGTAAGCCTCCACTTCGGCAAGCATTGGCAGATAGGCAGATAACGGAATTGCATCCTCATAAAGACAAGTTTTTGAATCCCTTTCATAAATACCGGCACCATTTGTCGTAAGAACATACTGTACACCCTCTAAATGATAAATTTCATCAGAAATACCACAAAATGGCCGCCCGGTCGCCGGCACAATTTCAATACCGGCACGAGCCGCCTGTTCAAGAGCTTCTTTTGTTTCTTTTAAAATCTTTTTCTCATCATTTAAGACAGTTCCATCCATATCAAAAGCAATCAAGCGAATCATATATCATTCTCCTTTGTGAGCCTAATTGTAAGGAAAATGGTACCATACTACGCATTAAATTGCAAATTTCAATTTTTTCTTATCAAATAGAAAAGAAGGATTTTGACATTCTTTCAAAAGTTTGTCAAAATCCTTCTTCATTCTAAGTCAAATTAATCTATTTTTTTAGTACCACCGCTTTAATAATAAATCCTGCACTGTCACACGCATTTCCAAATATTTTAAATTGATATAAATCTTTTGTCTTGTCTAACGGTATCTCCGCTTCGTGAGCATCCGGTGCAAATGCACCACTCACAGTTGCCCATTTAATATTCACATCCTTTGACTTGTTATCCGTGTAACGAGATGCGTAACCAAAGCTGTCCTGCTCAGTCAGACGATCGTATTTAATAATGATAGATGAAAACTTCGTATCGGACAAATCCCCTGGCATATTTAGGAATGCATCCGGATATGCACCATCATATGTTATGGTAGCCGTCTTGGCATTCGTGTCTACAGACACCTCCGTGCCATTTCCCTTTACAACCGTTTCTTCAGTCAATGGAAGTGTATATTCTGTTTCATCCGCATTCCATCCGTAAGTTACATCAATTGGTGCTGTGGTAGGAAGTGCTGTCGGTTTTGGTGTCGCTGTCGGTGCAGTTGCCCCTGCCTCGCGTTTTAACACAACCGCCTTAATAATTAATTTGGCATCTTTTAAATTCTCAGCTGCAAAAATCTTTATTTTCGCAAATTTCTTTGTGAAATCTAATGTAAATGTCTTTGTTGTCTCACCTGATGCAAATGGACTTGAACCCGGCCATACGATTCCCTCATCACCTTTCGATGTTGCATATCGAATCGCTGCACCAAAATCAGCATCTGTGGCCTGATTCTCATAGGTTATCTCTACTGTCTGGAATTGATTATCCGTAATTTCTGCCGGCAAGTTTACCCAAACACCTGGATACTGACCATTATATACCAGAGAAGCTGTTCCATTATATTGGTCTACTTCTGCTACTGCACCGCCTTCTGCAACAATATTTTCCTCTGTAATCGGAACAGCGTATTCCGTTTTATCCGCATTCCATCCTACTTTTACATTTGGATTCATTGTTGGAACTGGTTCTACCGTTGGTCTTGCAGAAAGGTCCGGAAGTTCTGGATTTGTTTTTTCTGAAAATGCCCAAGAAGCCACATTATAGCCTGTTCCTCGGAACACAAAATACACATCATGAACACCTTTCACTTCACGATCAACATTTGCCGTGCTGAATGCATACAAGCCCTTGGTATCTCCCAATGTAATGGTTGCAATTCTGTTTTTTGCAGCTGTAGGAGCATCCAAATATACCTCAATCTGGCCTTCTCCTGATGTTGCTGCAATTTCTGCGCTAATTGTTTTCAATCCATTGGTTCCAAAATCAACGCCACTAATCTTAGTCCAGTCACCGGTATCAATCTGATCTAGTACCATCGGTGATCCATTATATGATTTTACAACAGTACGATCATCTCGCAAAGATTTCACTCCTGCACTCTTCGCACTTGTTGTTGCATTAATATATTTAACCGTGCCATCCGCATTCTTATATGGATTCACATTTTCAATCTGTTTTGCACCCTCATAGGAAGGCTCAATCGTAATCTTATCATTCTTTGTATCAATATCAATTTCATTTACATGTAAATTTCGATATTGTTTGCTATCACGATATAATGTATTACTAAGCACAGTTGAATGATAAAAGATGTAATTATGTCCTTTGAAATTCTGCATATGATGATGATTGTTATAAGTCTCACCATACAATTTACTTGGATTATCTAAAATAGTACCAAGATAATTATGTTCTACATTTTCTTCATCCGTAAACTTGGTTTTTCCAATTTTATCTGGGAAAAAGCAGATATTCATAGGGTCCGAAGATACGTATGCCGCAATCTGAACGGCTCCAACATATGGCGTATCTTCTTTTACATCCCAGTTCGTACAGTAGGAATAAATGTATTTACCGTCAATCTGGTTAATTTCTCCATCTTCAAAGAAGCAGAATGTATCCAAGGTCTTTGGTATACCATCCGGAGAAACAATTCCTGTGCCTTTTTCAAATTTTAATTTGCACACACGACCGGTCTGAACATATTTTTCTTCGTCATTTCCACCACCAAAATAAATATATGCATTCCCCTTGTCATCTGCAAGAACTGCCGGGTCAAAACACCATTTTACTCCCTCGCATCCTTCTGACTTTGAGGTAAACATTTTCTGTCCTAAATCATCATGCCATGGGCCAACCGGTGAATCACCACGAACATATCCTACTCCTCCGCCATCGGTATAAAAGATATAATATTCATCCTCACCATCTCCATCGCCATCGATTTTGAGAGCTGATGGAGCCCATGCCTTTGTTGTCCAGCCATTCTTTTCCTTTTTCTTAGCAGAAGCTGTACTTGGCAAATTATTCAAATTCGTATTATCCATCGTCCCTTCATCGGTCCAGTTCACCATATCAGAAGTAGAAAGGATACTGAGTGAATTATTGGAATAAGAGTTTGCAGCCAATTTACCGTCCGCATAATCAAATCCTTCATTTGTTCCGTATACATAAAGTTTTCCATCGTTATCCGAATTATCTAATGCAGTCGGATCAGCAATAAAATCATAATTGGTAAGCATGCTGTTAATATCATGTACCTTACCGTCTTCTGTTGTATACTGTAAAGGTGCAGTCAATTTAATATTATCTGCATTCCATTTATTATCTGCAATTTGGCTTGCAAAAATATTATCTCCATAATTGTTATACACTTTGGCCCCTGCTTCTTCCAATGACATCTGCTTACCATCTTTATAAGCAACAATCTTCTTATTATCTTTATCATAGCCTAACGTATAGTCATCAAAGAAACTGTAGTTGCTCTTACTCTCTACTACAGGTGTTGCGCTTACGACACTTTGCGTCGGCACTGCAGTTGGCTGACCGGAAGGAGAAACCGGTTTCTTAGTTGGAGCAGTCGGCTGCTTGGTTGCAATTTTGTTTGCCGTATTTTTCGTAACTTTCACTTTACACTTCATCGTTTTCTTTTTCTTCCCAACCTTATAAATGGCACGCAACGTAGCGGTACCCTTTTTTGCACCCTTAATTACAGCATACGCCTTTTTGCCCTTTTTCTTTGATTTTACAATCTTAACCACTTTCTTATTTGATGTCTTCCATGTTACTTTGGCACCTTTTTTTGCGTTTTTGATTGTAATCTTTTTCGTTTTGCCAACTTGTATGCTGACTTTTGTCTTGCTTAATTTGACCTTTTTAGCCGCTGCTTCTGACGTAGGTGCAATACTTCCCGGAATTACAACGGAAAGTGCCATCAACACGGCCAATGTTTTTTTCTTAGTCCTTGTCATTGTCGTTTTCCTCCTAATTATATTATTTTTGAATATATCTGTATTATACAACAAGGCATAATCAAAATCACTGCATTATGCGGATAAACAATTGACATATCTAGCATTTTATGCATGTAATAGTTTCATAACATCTTTCATAATCAGCTCTTTGGTTAAATGATTTTCTTTCAAAAGCTGTTCTGCATCGTAACGGTCGTAGAACTCTTTTTTCAAGCCAAAATTCAATACTTTCATATCGGAAGTGCTATAATAACCGGCAACTTTATGTCCAAAGCCGCCCTCCAAAATACCATCTTCCAATGTCACAACCACACGATGATTTTCTTTCAAATCCGAGAGCAGTTTTTCATCCAGACCAGATGCAAAACGTGGATTAATCAATGTGACTTTTTTGCCGGTTTCTTTTTCAATACTTCGTGCAGCCTCTTCACCCAGCTGGAAGAAATCGCCCAAAGCAAGAACCGCAACTTCTTCTCCTTTTTCACATACCTGATACTCATTCAATGGATCATAGGATGAAGCCACCGGATATTTAGCCGGATGAACACCATTTCCCGGCATGCTGATTACAACCGGATATTTATCCTGCTCCACACTCCAATCAAGCATTGCTAAATATTCCTCCTTACACGTTGGTGCAAGATAAACAAGGTTTGGAATATTACTAAGCATAGATATCGTGTAAAATCCAAGATGTGTCACATCATTCAGCCCAAGTACAGACGAATAATTCAAAATTGTAGTAACCGGACTTTGATTGATACATACATCCTGTGAAAACTGGTCATACGTTCTCTGGATAAAAGTTGCGTTGGTACCAAAGATTGGTTTTCCGCCATTTTTTGCAATTCCGGAACACATTGCTACCGCCTGCTCTTCCGCAATTCCTACATCAATATACTGGTTTCCCGCTTTCTCACGATTTTCTTTTGGAAAACCAACATTACTTGGAACTGCCGCAGTCACAAATACAACCGATTTATCTTTTTTCATTTTATTTAAAAGAAGTTCACCGGTTAACACACTGTAATCTTCTCCTTCAAAATTCTGCAATGGCTTTCCGGTCGTGCGGTCAAACGGCATACACCAGTGCCAAGCTTCTTTATTCTCCTCTGCCGGCTCATACCCTTTTCCTTTCTGCGTATGAATATGCACAGCAATCGGATGGTTAATGTCTTTTACTTTCTGAAAGAGCGCAATCAATTTCTCGATATTATTTCCCTCTTCTTCGAAAATATAGTCAAGTCCCATTGCACGGAACAAATTATTTGGAGCCTCGCCGTTTGACTCTCTAAGTTCCGTAAGATTTTTATAAAGACCGCCGTGAATTTCTGCAATCGACTGCTCGTTATCGTTGACAACCACAATCAAATTCGAGGTCATTTCACCGGCAAAATCCAATCCTTCCAAAGCCTCTCCGCCACTCAAAGAACCATCACCAATTACAGCAATAATATTTTCTTTGCCACCAACGGCATCTCTTCCTTTCGCAAGTCCGGTCGCAAGGCTGACAGACGTTGAAGTGTGTCCAATAGTAAAAATGTCATGTTCGCTCTCCGATGGTTCCGAATACCCGGAAATTTCGTGAAAACGATTTTCATCCAGATAACCATATGCTCTGCCGGTAAGCATCTTATGCGGATAGGTCTGGTGCGACACATCAAAAACAAATTTATCTTTTGGTGAATCAAATACATAATGCATCGCAATTGTCATTTCCACCACACCGAAGTTTGGTCCAAAATGCCCACCTGTCTTCGTCAAACGATGAAACAATGCTTCTCTCATCTCACCTGCAAGCACATTTAATTGTTCCATTGATAATTTCTTTACATCCTCTGGTCCATTAATCTTCTCTAAATACATATTACTTTTCTCCTTTACTCCAACAATTTTTTCGTCATTGCAAAAGTCAGCTCATAGACCGTATGTGGCATGCAATTCACTTTTGCTTCTTCCATAGCTTTTTTTTGCTTATCCGTAACAACAGAATATGGGTAAATGCCAAACATAAACGGAAAAAAAGCGTAGATAAAATCCTGTCTTTTATTCTCATCAAATTCTTTGCGAAATTTAATTAATAACTGTTCCATCGCATTCAGCGCTTCCCCATACATGAGCTTAAATTCAACTAACATCTCTGTACGGCTGTTTTCTTCTAAATCGTAATGATTCATAGATAAAATTTTTAAAAGCTGCCATCTTTTTTCAAGTGAATCTGCAATAATCCCTGCAAGTTCCTCCACCGTCAATTTTTCATACTTCTCCAGCACATCTTTTAATTGCTCTACCCACATTTTGTACTCTCTCGTTAATAGAGCAAGAAAAATTTCTTCTTTTGTCTCAAAATAATTATAAATTGATGTCCTTGAAAAAGAGGTAACCTCTCCAATCTGCTTGATGGTTATTTCTTTAAAACTCATCGTTTGGTATAATTTTTCACATGCGTTTATGATTTCTTCTCTTCGAGCATTCGTTCTTTTTTCCGATCCTGCCGGCATAAACAAAGTCCTTCCTTTACTTTTTCTCAGCAAGCAGCACAACATCTGCCTCTGGATTTTTATCAATTGCACCAACAATCGGATGTGGCATATATGCTTCTTCCAAATATTGCATCTCATCTGCCGACAATGAAATAGATAAAGCCTCCGCCGCATCTTCTAAATACTGCTCTTTTGTCGCTCCAATGATTGGTGACGAAATGCCTTTTTCCCATTCCCATGCAATGGCTATCTGAGACATTTTACAATGATGTCTTTCGGCTAGTTCAGACACTTTCTTGACAATTTTAATATCTGTCTCTTCCATCCGATCGTATTTTCCTTTTGCCACGCAGTCTGTACGTCCACGCAGAGAATCCGACTGCCATGTTGCCCGTGTCAAATGCCCGGCAGCAAGCGGACTGTATGGCATAAGCATAACATTCATCTGCTTGCAAATCGGAATCAATTCACGCTCATCTTCCCGGTATAATAAATTATAATGATTTTCCATTGCCGAAAACTTGGTAAATCCATTTTTCTCTGCCGCCATTTGCATATTATAAAATTGATATCCATACATAGCAGAAGCGCCAAGCGCTCGAACCTTTCCGTCTTTTACCAAAGAATCCAAAGCTTCCATCGTTTCTTCCACAGGAGTCTCATAGTCAAACCGATGAATAATATATAAATCCAAATAATCTGTTCCCAGTCGCTTTAATGTTCCATCAATTTCACGCCGGATTGCCTGCTTCGACAATCTTCCTTCATTAAAATAAACCTTCGATGCAAGTACAACTTCCTCTCTTTTTGCGTACTTTCGAATCGCACGTCCAAGATACTCTTCACTAGTTCCCAAAGAATAGCAGTTCGCTGTATCAAAAAAGTTGATACCAAGCTCTAATGCTTTATTCACCAGCTTCTCACTCTGCTTCTCATCTAAAGTCCAATCATGCATCGTACCTGCCTTGCCAAAACTCATACACCCTACACAAAGTTTTGATACCCGAATATCGGTATCCCCTACCTTTACATACTCCATCGTAAGATCACCTCCTGGATTTTCAGCCAATCAAATATATAAACTGACACCGTGTCACAATGATTACTATAAATCAAAACTGACACGGTGTCAATCCCTCTTCCATCCATTTTGCATTACCTTGTTACACTTCGAAATCCATACATGCCCTTGTCGCTGTATAAGGTCTCACTTTGCCATCCGCTACCGCCACATGTTTCGGATGTGTACTATAATTTTTCAGTGCCTCAACACTTTCAAAAGTTGAATCCAGCATAACATCTACCGTTGAGCTTGCCAAGCAATCCGTGCGGACTGAAATTTCCATAAGCCCCGGTATTTGTCCGGAAAGGCTCTCTAGTCCTTCCTTAATTCCCTGTTTGATTGTGTTCTTCTCCTCATCTGAGAATTCATCTTTAAGTGTCCATAAAATAATATGCTTCACCATAACATATTCCTCCTTTTCTTTCAAAATCTTTAGCCTCATTTCTTTAATTAAGAATAAATATGTGAAAACTTGTGTACAACCTCTTCAGAAACACATAGTTCTTCTGCGATTTCATTTTCTGTCATCCCTATTCTGGATAATTTTAGAATATTGAATGCTACGTCCAGTCCATGTTCCATTCCCTTTTCCATACCTCGTTCTTCATACATATCCAATAATACACACATAGAAATCGTACCTCCTTCATCTTCTTCATCCCATTTTATCAGTTTTTTTGCCATTTTATAACCAGTATCATGCGTCATGACTGACATCCAATCTAAAAAAGCATTAGGATGATTTAACTTGAACTCTGTTTCATGAAAAAAACGGTCTAATTTAACCTTGTCACCTTTACATGCCAAATATTTCACAATATACCGAAAATCAGAACAATATTGTTTACATTCTTCTTCTCCCTGTTCAGCCAAATTAATAACATTAATTTGATGATTTGTTATCCACGGTTCTAAATATTTTTTATATTCATTTGGAATATCCAATAAGTCATATAAGCATATCGGATTACTCCATGATTCATTTCCATAGTTTAAAACAAGTGTAATTACTGGCTTTAGCTTCTGATTATCGTGAATTACTTTTGTAATAGGACTTGGATAATTATTGTTCTTTTTATTTTTCTTCTGCCACAACTTTATCTGATCCGTATATTTCACATACTGATACCCCATGTCTCTAACCGGCATAATATTACATATATCACTTTGGTTTTCCATACATATAAATACAAAATCCGTACCTGCTTTTTTACATTTCATTGGTACATCAAGGAACAACTGTCCTAAATTTCCATCTACCGGTGATTTAAAAATAAGTTCAGTCTGTTCTTCCACAATATCTTCTTCTGCAAGTACCTTCTCACCATGAAACAAATTAACATTTGCAACATCCGAAAAAACATCCTTATAACGCAAAAGATTCTTTTCTGTCAAATCTGCTTTTCCCATAGTATCCTCTCCCTTTTTCTGTATAGGAAAGAATCGATTCTTTTACCAAAGACTAGCACACCGTCTTTCAAATGTCAATATATTTTCTTGCAAATGTCGGGCGTTTTCCAACTTTTTTAAGCGTATCACAACTCCTTATCATTGATACTGTTTTAATAACTGTCCCAGCTTTTCTGAAATATCCGATGAAATCTTATATTGTTTTCCATCAATCACAAGATTCTTTCCAATCGTAAATTCCATATTCGTTCCATCATTAAATAATAGTTTAAGAGTAATTCCTCCCACAAATGGCTGGCTTCCATCCGTTATTTTCTGAACATCCATCGCTGCCAGCAACTGATAAATCTCATAAATTCCCTTTGGCGAGATGACCTCCTGCTTCACCACAAGTCTCTGAATTTTGCTTATCTTTTGATATACATTCCTCGTAAATATTGCGTTATTTTCTTTCATGTTTGCAACCTTTACCGGTGCTTTCACTGTCACCTTGCATTTGTATTGTTTTTTCTTATATTTTGCATAAACAACTACACTGCCTGTTTTCTTTGCGGTCACTTTTCCCTTTTTGTTAACCGTTGCTTTTTTCTTATTTTTTGAATACCACTTTACAGCCCCTGCCTTTTTGTTTAACAGTTTAAGTTGTACAGTTGCCCCCTGCAAAAGAGAAACCTTTGTTAGATTTAACTTAACTTTTTTCGTTTTTGCTTTCGGAGCAACAGGAATCTGCGCCAGACATAACGCAAATAATAAAACAATAGCTACCCTTTTTTTCATCTTCATCATAATTTTACCTCCCATAAAATTTAATAACATAATATTACCATATTTCCCCTATTATAGCAACAAATATTTCATTTTTTTACACAGGTATTTTTTTGATGTCAACCAAACTGTCCGCTGACATATGCTTTTGTTTTCTCCCTCTGCGGATTATTCAAAATCTGCTCCGTCTGTCCATATTCAATCAAATCACCCATGAAAAAGAATGCTGTTTTATCTGCCACACGCGCAGCCTGCTGCATATTATGTGTCACAATAATTACCGTATAATTCTTTTTCAGTTCTACCATAAGTTCTTCCGTTTTCTGCGTCCGTGCACTCCGTGGTATTTTGGCGCATAAGCAATATTATCATAAATGCTTGCTGGAAACGGGTTTGCTTTTTGGAACACCATACCGACTTTTTTTCGCAATGCAGCAGCGTCTACTTTAGGTTCTTGCATAACTATGGTCATGACCGGTCAGGCAGACATCAATATCACACTTATCCATAAGCGGTGCAAAAATTGTTCGCAAATTTGCTCCATCAAAATCGGAGTGTGGCTGTCCGGAACCATAAATATCATGGTGGAAGGCTACCACTTTCCATTTCGCATTTGGTGCGCTTTTAATTGCCTTTTCCATCAGTTTGCTGTGCTCTGCCGCATTACGGTTATTACTATTCAAAACAATGTATAGTACATCGCCATAGCTGAAGTAGTAATCACTTCCGGAGTTCGTTGCTCCCAAATTACAAATTATCCTCTGTATTTGGGTTGTTATAATGATACTTGTAATCCGTTCCTTTGCTCTCATGGTTTCCGATGGAAGAAGCAAGCGGCAGATTACGAAGTACCGACGGATATAAGAAACCGGCATACTCGCTCTCTCTTACATTCTTTGTATCTGCTTCATCTGCTGCAGCATAATCAATCTGGTCACCTACCAGCCAGATTTTGTAAGAAGAAAAATCTTTTGTCTGATATTTTTCAGCCTTACTCCATGTCGTTCCATCATTGGAATAGCTGTAGTAATAAGTAGTGTTTTTCTCCAATGCGCCTTTTATGGATACTTTGTTGGAAGCTTTGTAAGTCTCCACACTATTGGAACGGTTGATATCGGTAACTGTGCCGTCATATACTTTGGCGTCGGATAAGTCTTCTTTCTTTCCTAATTTTACTTTTGCTAATCCTTTTGTTTTGGAATACCAGCAAAAATTCAAATCTTTCTCTGTTGCACCCGGTGTCAATACAATTTTACCGGAATCAATGCTGCCAACGCAAAAAAGTACATAAAAAAAGCCCCTAAACTGCCTAAAAATTCTTTTTCAAGGCAATCCGAGGCTTTCCTTTTGTAAAATCCTTTAATTTAGCTTTGCAAGTATTTTCTTAAATTGAATCGTAAACAAAATAGCAGTAAAGGTAACGGCAAACACGTCCGCAACCGGTTCTGCCAGATACACCGCAAAGGTCTGGTCCACAAAAAGCTGCGGCAGAATATAAATGAGTGGAATTAACAAAACAAATTTTCTCAACACCGCTACAATAATTGAACAAACAGCACTTCCAATTGAGACAAATGTCATCTGGCAGGCAATCTGGATACCGAAAATAAACAGTGCCCCACAGTATACACGTAATGCCTGGGAAGTAAAATCAAGCAAGGTGGCATCGCTTGTAAACATGCCCACAAAAAGACGCGGGATGACTAAAATAAATGCCCACAAAACAACAGAGTATATCAAACTAATTGTTAGCAGCAAACGAAAACTTTTTTTCACACGCTCACGATTTTTCGCTCCGTAATTATAACTGGTAATCGGCTGCGCCCCTTGACCAAGCCCTTGCAGCGGAAGCATCGCAAACTGCATCACACTTGTTAAAATTGTCATCGCGCCGACCGCCAAATCCCCTCCGTAAGCAAGTAACGACGAATTAAAACAGACCGAAATGACACTCTCACTTGCCTGCATGATAAACGCAGAAAGTCCCAATGCAAGACACGGAAGCACCAAACCAAAATCCACTCGAAGATTTTTTCTTTTGAGGCGGAGAATCGTTTTCTCACCACATAGAAAATGAATTACCCACACACAAGAAATTCCCTGCGATAAAATAGTAGCAAGTGCAGCTCCTCTTACTCCCATATGAAACCCATAAATAAAAACAGGATCCAATATAATATTAGCCACTGCACCTATCATTACCGTAAACATACCAGTCTTTGCAAATCCCTGTGCCGTAATAAATGCATTCATTCCCAAGGTCAGCTGTACAAAAAGTGTGCCAAATGCATACAAACTCATATATGAATTTGCATACGAAATTGTATTTTCACTTGCTCCAAAAGCAAGAAGCAAATCTTTATTCCAAACCAGAATAACTACCGTCAAAATAAGAGAAATCACTACCTGCACCGTAACGCAGCCGCCAAGAATCTTCTCTGCCGACTCATGCTCTCCCTTTCCCATCGCAATCGAAGCACGCGGTGCACCACCGGAACTGATTAACGCTGCAAACGCTGACACAATCATAATCAATGGCATGCACACACCAACCCCGGTCAGTGCAAGGCTTCCGTCTCCCGGCATATGTCCAATATAAATGCGGTCAACAATGTTATAGAGCATATTCACAAGCTGTGCAATAACCGTTGGCACTGCCAGTTTAAAAAGCAGTTTCCCCACCGGCACCGTTCCAAGAAAAGTTTTGTCCTGTTTCATATTGTTATATTTCCTTCTTTCTATCTTTTTTGTAATAGAACTAATTGTAGACAAAAAATGGGTGACATGCAAGATATTTTTTAGTTTCCGTAATTTAAGTAGAAAAGCTTTGCGTCTCGCGGGCGCTCCCGCTCGTTGAGTGCGTAGCGGTATGGGCACTGAAACTACCAGTGCTCCATACCGACGTACTCAAAACCCGCGAGTCACAAAGCTTTTCTACTTAAATTACTGGAATCCTAATAAATAACAGTAAACACTCAATCCAAAATTTTCACTCCTTGATGTTGTTCTCCGTCGTTTTATACATACCAAGCTCCATTTTTAATACGATATAATGCATGTGTTTTGGGGGACTCTATTTGAATTCCAGTAATGGGGCAAAATAATTTCGTGTCTCGTAGGTTTTGAGTACGTCAGTAGGTGGCACTGGTAGTTTCAGTGCCCCTACTGCTACGTACTCAACGAGTGAAAACGCCTGCGAGACACGAAACTATTCTGCCCTATTACGGAACCAAAAAGTCCCCCCAAACACCCACCTGAAATTGTTTTGACATAATTATTTTTTACACTAAATCTATCATTACATAAAAAGGAGTACACGCATGAAAAGAAAAGCACTTTGGATAAGCATCATTGGTATTCTTTTAATCGGTTTTGTCTGCCTATTCTGCTATCGGCATTATATAAGACAAAAACAAATCGAGCAAAAAAAACATACCGGTTTAGTCAGTGAAAATTTTCCGGTTCAGGATATCAAACACCAATGCAAAAATATTTATGAGGATGCTTACCAGACAGAAGCAGACAACCAGCTTCAAAATATGAGAAACAATAATTCCTACACAATCGAAGAGCCGCTTCTTGTCTGGAATCCATATGGAACAAATACCGGTTCCTTTTATTATTACGGCGTATCGAAACAGGATAGTTATGTCGTCTGTGAAGTGACCTGTAACAATGGCAGCGTGATAAAACACCGCTTGAAAAATGATTCCGATTCCGGCGTAACAAAAACACATGAATACTTAATTACCGGACTGGCACCGGGGCTTAAAAATCATTTTTCCCTTGCTTTTTATGACGCAGGAAACAATTTGATTCATACCTATCAATATACTGTTACACTTAAAAAGGATAAACAGATTCCTGCCATTACCAAAGTGGAAAAGGGGAATAGCAAATCTTCTTTGACCGATGGACTTTTTGCCGTTTTGGGACATGATAAATCTAAGGCAAAAAATATTTATTATTATGACAATAACGGTATCTGCCGGGGAAAAACACCATTGAATGACTACCGCACCGACCGTATTTTAACGATTGATGGTAAACTTGTCTACTCCTACAGCCTCACAGACATTGCATTTGTCAACCGACTGGGAAAAGTCGAAAAGACACTTTCTCTTGGCAAATACGAACTTCATCATGACTTTATGTACGATGAAAAACGAAATGAGCTTTTATGTCTTGTCAACGATACCGACAAAGACACAATTGAAGATGTTTTGATTTCTGTCAATATTGAAACCGGAAAAATAAAAAAACTGGTCGATTTTGAGAAAATGATGAAGTCCATGAGAAAGCGCTCCGTACAACGCAAAGGCGGAAAAAATACATATGGCGGAACTGAGCTTGACTGGCTTCATTTGAATTCTCTGGATATGATTAATGATAAAGATGCCGTATTCAGCAGCCGGGAAGAAAGCGTAATTATTAAAATCAATAATATTTACGAGAATCCTTCCATTGACTACTTAATCCACAGCGGCTCTCTTTATAAAGGAACCAAATATGAAAAACTGCTATTAAAACAAAAAGGGAACTTTGTCGGACATGCCGGTCAGCACACAATTACAGTAGAACATGATACTTCACTGCCAAACGGACAATATTATTTGTTTATGTACAATAATAACTTTGGCAGTGCCAAAACACTCCCTCAATTTGACTGGAGCCTCTATCCGGGCGTCGGCTCTTACCGCAAAGGAACTGCCTCCTATTTTTGCAAATATTTAGTCGATGAAAACCAAAAAACATACGAATTGGTTCAGCAGTTCTCTGTTCCGTATTCCAGTGTGGTCAGCGGAGTGAATTATATTGGAAATAACATCACATTCAGCAGCGGCATGGATCACACTTATGGCGAATACGATAAACAAGGAAACATGATTTGTACATATACTTATGCCGCAAAACGATACGCTTACCGCGTAATAAAATATGATTTTACTGATGTATACTATGAAAAGGAGACCATCCAATGAAACAAAAGAAACTACTGGTAAGTATGTTTTTCCTTCTGTTTTGCGGCACCCTCGTTTGTGCCACAAAATCTCAGGCAAAAATACTTACTATCAAACACAGTACGAAAAACGTTTATACAACCAAATACCAAAGAGAAGCAACTTCTTATCTGACCAAATGGAAAAAGGGGAAAAGAACTTTGGATGCCCCTCTGTTAGTAAAAAATCCATATGGCACACTGAGTACCTCTATTTACTTTTATGCGGTTTCTACAGAACCACTTTACGCCAAGTACACCATTACAGCCAAAGGTGCGGAAACGGTTTCTGGCACTTTAGCAGGCGGATCGGAAGCAAATGTGCGCCTAACTCACGAATATCTGATTCCGGGACTCGCTGCCGGCAGAAAAAATACAGTAGAAATTAATTTCTACAATGCAGCAAATGAGCGGAAAAAGACTGTTCGCTTTTCAACGACACCAAAAAAGGAAAAAGCGATTCCGAAAATCAAAAAAGTGAAAAACGGAAAAAGCAAAACTGCCGTCTCGCTCGGCTTCTATGCCATGTTTGGACACGATAAATCAGATGCCACCAACATTTACTATTACGATAACAACGGTGCAAGCCGCGGCTTGACACCACTGAATGGCTACCGCACCGACCGAATTCTCACCGTAGACGGCAACTGGATTTTCTCTTATGATATTGACAAACTTGCCGTCATGAACCGCTTAGGGCATATCGTGAGACAAATCTCTCTCAAAGGTTACGAACTCCACCACGATTTTATGTATGATGCGGCTCATAAAAAATTACTGTGTCTTGTAAATGATAAGAAGAAAAAAACAATTGAAGACGTTGTTATTTCTGTTGATATTAAAACTAAAAAAACAAAAAAATTAGTTGATTTTGCAAAACTTATGTCGGCTTCCAGAAAAAAACATGTTCAGCGAAAGGGTGGTAAAAACACCTACGGAGGAACTGAACTTGACTGGCTCCATTTAAATTCCTTAGATTTAATTAATGATGGAGAACTAATTGTGAGCAGCCGGGAAGAAAGTTCTTTGGTAAAGGTCAGCAATATTTACAAAAAGCCGAAAATCAAGTACATCATCCACTCCGGCTCCCTCTACAAAAAGACATCGCTTGCAAAGTATCTTCTCAAGCGGACCGGTGTCAAATTTGTCGGACATGCCGGTCAGCATACGATTACTGTAGAAAAAGATGATACCCTCCCAAATGGGCAGTATTACCTCTACCTGTACAACAACAATTTCGGCAGTGCAAAAACACTTCCAAAATTCAGTTGGAAAAGTTATAAAGGCGTCGGCTCCTACAAAAAAGGAAAGGCTTCTTATTACTACAAATATCTGGTGGATGAGAAGAAAAAGACCTACCGGCTTGTAAAAAAATTTGCTGTTCCTTATTCCAGTGTTGTCAGCAGTGTCCAGCATTTTGATGAAAACATCACATTCAGCAGCGGCATGAACCACACCTACGGCGAGTATGACAAAAACGGAAAAATGATTCGCACCTTCACTTACCAGTCCAAACGTTACGCCTACCGCGTAATGAAATATAAATACGATATTTTCTAATACCCTCAAAAAACTGCCGATTCTTAGAATTCCTGTTCTTAGAACCGGCAGTTTCTTTTCCTCTTACCTTACTTACATGGCGAGCCCATCCTGCAATTGCTTTGCCAAGGTACGAATACGCGCTACCATCTTGTGTGCTTTCATTCATGCTATCAATTTCCGATGTGTTTGTGCTGAAATTTGAAAGCATTCCTGCCGTACGTTTACAGAGCATCGTAAAGTATCCGGCAGCGTTTCCAGCACAAAGCCAAGCCACTGTCCAATCGATACACCAGCCACCGACAAAACTGTAATCAGAATATTTAATATAGTTTTAACAAATGCATACAACCAAATATTTCCTGTTAAGCGTCAAAAAAACGTGGTTATAACAACATATTTCTCAAATAAATTTTTTTATAATAAGCTCACAATAACAAATCAAAGGAGCGAAAACGCATGACAAATTCAATGTTTTGTTTTCAATGTGAACAGACCGCAGGATGTACCGGATGCACCGGTTGTGCAGGCGTATGTGGTAAAACTGCCGAAACTGCCAATCTTCAGGATGAATTAACCGGAGCACTGATTGGCTTGGCACGTGCCTGCGAAAACAATAAAAAAACGGAAAATACGGATCAGATTATTATAGAAGGTCTTTTTACAACCATTACAAATGTAAACTTTAACGATGATACGCTGCGCGAAATGATTCAGCGGGTAAATGAAGAAAAACACATCATTGTACCGGATTGCAGCGTATGCAAAAATCCATGTGGAAACACCGACAATTATGACATGAAACGAATTTGGGAAGCAGATGAAGATATCCGCTCATTAAAAGCCCTTATCCTCTTTGGCATCCGTGGCATGTCAGCCTATGCATACCACGCAAAAATGCTTGGCTATACAGATGAAACCGTCAATCAGTTCTTTTATAAAGCACTTTGTGTAATTAGCTATGATTTTGATATGGAGCATCTTCTCCCGGTTGTTATGGAAACGGGTGAGGTAAACCTCGCATGTATGGCACTGTTAGACCGTGCGAACACAACCTCGTATGGCACTCCGGTTCCGACAAAGGTTTCTCTGACTGTTGAAAAAGGACCTTTTATCGTTGTAAGCGGTCACGATTTGAAAGATTTGGAATTGCTTCTTAAACAAACGGAAGGAAAAGGAATTAACATCTATACCCACGGAGAAATGCTCCCTGCCCACGCTTATCCGGAATTAAAAAAATATCCTCATTTGAAAGGAAATTTTGGAACAGCATGGCAGAACCAGCAAAAAGAATTTGACAATGTTCCGGCAGCCTTTTTATTTACAACCAACTGCTTAATGCCTGTGAAACCTGGTTACGCTGACCGCGTTTTCACAACCGAAGTCGTTTCTTACCCAAATGTCACACACATTGGTGAAGACAAAGATTTTACACCGGTTATCGAAAAAGCACTGGCACTTGGCGGCTATTCAAAAGACAAAGAAAATACCGGAATTAATGGCGGCCACTATGTCATGACCGGATTCGGACACGGAACCGTCCTTGGTGTTGCAGACCAGGTGATTGATGCTGTAAAAAACGGCGACATCCGACACTTTTTCTTAGTCGGTGGATGTGACGGTGCACGACCGGGAAGAAATTATTATACCGAATTTGTAAAACAGACACCAAAAGACACCGTTATTTTGACACTTGCCTGTGGAAAATACCGTTTCAATGACTTAGACCTTGGTGAAATTGGCGGACTTCCCCGCATCATGGACATGGGACAATGCAACGATGCCTACTCTGCCATTCAGGTTGCTATCGCACTGGCAAAGGCATTCGACTGTGATGTCAATGAACTTCCTTTGTCGATGGTTCTGTCCTGGTACGAGCAAAAAGCTGTCTGCATTCTGCTGACCCTGTTACACCTTGGTATCAAAAATATTTATCTGGGACCAACACTGCCAGCCTTCCTCTCAAAAAATGTGCTGCAATATCTGATTGATGAGTATCACATTTCCAAAGTATCAACCCCGGAGGAAGACTTAAAACAGATTCTTTCATAATCACTTAGTGTGAATTTTTTATCTGAATCTGACACATTTTCATGGACGCCAGCGCGTTTTCGTGGGACTCTTTTGTCACTCCCGCGCAGCACGCTGCGTCCACGGAAATAACAGTTTCCGGAAATACAGTTTTTAATCCCATTGCATTTGAAATTACACAGATATCCGTACATAACCCAATCAATTCGATTTCATCACCAAAAAACAATTCCGGTTGTGCCAAAACCGCCTGCGACCAATCATATCCAAATGTATTTTTATCAAACACCATATCGTCCTCACTAAAACCAATCTCATCTGAAATCTGCCACCCAAAAGTTCCTTCGATACAATGCTTCACCGGCAGATTTTTTCCCTCCTGCGTATCCAGATAATCCTCTCCATGCGTATCACGGGTGAAAAAAACCGGATTCCCTGCCTCCCGGTATTCTTTAATTTTATCCTTTACAAATGGCACAATTGCCTCCGCCTCTTTTGTTCCCAGCGCTCCATTAATAAAATCATTCTGCATGTCAATCACAAGTAATGTCTTCATTTGAACTCCTTTCCAGCCAGTCGGCCTCAATATTTACAATTTGGTGCATTGGTATGACCGTATGGTCGTTAAAAACCAATTCGCGTTTATATTCATCCATTTTCTTTACCACACCGGCATAACTTTCATATCTCCCGCCTGCCTTCTTCTCATCCGGCAGAAAATATGTGATCGTCACCTCCGGATTTTCACTCATTTTGGCTTTTATCTGCATAAAAATCCAATCAAGCCTCTCCATCACATCTTCACCAAGTGCTGCTTTTTCATCCGTCAAACGAGCCGTCTCGGAAATTGCCTCCTCATGTCCGGTCAGTGCTGCAAATGAGGAAAACTGCGCCGCCCGGTCTCTTCTTGCCATGCGGGGATGATTTTTGGAATTGGGATGCGGCATAGAAAGAATGTCATCGTATTTATGACTAATTTCATTATTCAGCATTTCCTGACCTCCTTTTTCTGATCCGATTATGCCTTGTGTCCGCCAATCTGTGAATTTCTATCTTTGGCAGTTGCACCTTCTTCCAGATTCATTCCTTTTAAAATTGCATTTTTTCCAAACTTTTTCTTAATATCAAGCATCGCATGCTGGATTCGTTTTTCTTTTTCAAGAGCAGCCTCTTCTTTCTCGCGCTCCCGTTTTACCTCTTCATAATCCGTAAAAAGCTGCAACTGCTCATAGCTTTCTTTCTGCTGCACCAAATCCTCACTCACCAGCTTATTCGCGGTAATGGTAATCCGGCGAATCAATAACTTTTTATCTACAATCCGGTCATACAATTCCATTACCGCATCCATAATTATAGCAGTAGACGAAGTCTGCCTTTTCAAATTGGTTGTCCCGTGTGCATGTTTTGGCACCTTTCTTCCATAACGGTCCGTCGTCACAACTCCTTTGTAACTTCGATTTCTCGATGGGTCTGTCAAATTCACAATATCATACCCTATCGTGAGTACAATCTGATCTGTAACAAGTCTTTTGTCGACCAAATCAAGCACCATCAAATCCGTCATTTCCTTTACCACCAGTTTCGCTTTATCAAAATCATAAGGGCACTGCAAAACCTGACCGGAACTTACACTATTTGTCTCCGGCTTATACGCCTTAACATCCTGAATTGTGCACGGCTCATACCCCCATGCATGGTCAATCAAAAGTTCCGCATTCACCCCAAATAACTGATACAAAAGTTCTTCATTGTATAACTCATCCGGTCTTCCAATGGAACATTTGGCAATATCCCCCATCGTATAAAGCCCATTTGCCTCTAGTTTTTTTGCATAGCCTGGACCCACACGCCAAAAATCGGTAAGCGGCCTGTGATTCCAGAGGAGCTTCCGATACGACATCTCATTTAACGCCGCAATCCGCACCCCGTTTTTATCCGGATCCATATGTTTTGCCACCACATCCATCGCAATTTTGCAAAGATACATATTGGTACCAATTCCTGCTGTCGCTGTAATCCCGGTTGTTTTAAGAACATCCTGTATCATTGTCATGGCAAGTTCTCTTGCCGTCATTTCATAGGTAGAAAGGTAATCGGTCACATCCACAAACACCTCATCCACTGAGTAAATATGCATATCCTCCGGTGCAATGTACTTCAAATAAATATCGTAAATTTTTGTGCTGTACTCCATATAATATGCCATTCTGGGTGGTGCCACAATATAATCAATGGCAAGAGTTTTATTTTTTTTTAGTTCCACGCTGTCATCCGAAGCACCGAGAAAGGTTCGATTCGGTGCCTGATACCGGCGTTTACAATTTGCCTCTTTCACCCTTTGAACCACCTCAAAAAGCCGTGGCCGCCCTGGTATTCCATAACTTTTAAGAGCAGGTGAAACAGCAAGACAAATTGTTTTTTCTGTCCTTGTTTGATCTGCCACCACAAGATTTGTAGTAAGTGGGTCGCGGTTTCGTTCTTTACATTCCACTGAAGCATAAAACGATTTTAAATCAATTGCAATATAAGTTCTATCGACTGATGCACGCGATGTCATAATCGATCTGCACCTCCTGATGCGAATACATTTTATAAAAACAATCCAAAATACGATCCGCAACCATACTTCCATTTACTTCGTCCGTATCCATAAGAATTACCACAATCTGTTTACTGGAATATCTTGTCGATACATCCGACCTGCGTAAAGACGTATAAATTGCTTTCTCTAAGGTCTCCAAAATCAATTCCATCTCTGTCACATCAATTTCCTGATTTTCCTCATTCACCGTAAATAACACGGTTTGAACATCCTTTTCGTTTCTCTTTACAAAACGGCAGATAAAATTATAAACATGATGAAAACTGTCTATATCAAGAAAATACGCACCTTGTCCATCATCTGCACGGCTCATTAAACTGTTAATATACTTCAGATCAACAATTTTTCCGGCACGGCTTTTTTCCTTCTGTAACTTATCACTGAAAAAATGATATGCGTTTTTTCCGTTCTGCTTCACATAGTATAACGCTTTATCTGCTGAGTTGTAAAGTTTATTAAATTCCATTCCGTCTTCCGGTGTCTGCGCAATGCCAATCGAAACGGAACACTCGGTTTCAAAATCAAATTCGGCAAATTTCTTTTGAAAACCGGAAATAATCTCTGCTGCACGGCTGCCCAGTTCACTTTTTTCTGTAACATCCTTTACAAAAATCATAAACTCGTCACCGCCAATCCGACAAAGAACATCCCCTTCTCCTGCAAATTTCTTTAAAGTGCCAGCAAATATTTTAAGTGTTTCATCCCCGGCAATGTGACCGTAATTGTCATTAACTGCTTTAAAATTATCCATATCAAGCATAAAAAGAGCACCTTTTTTCCCCTGTGAAATCATTTCATTTACAGCATTCTCTGTATAGGCGCGATTCCAAAGACCGGTCAGGGCATCCTGATAAGATTTACTTTTAATATCCGATACTTCACGGGTTTTCTTCTCTAATTTATCTGCAAGACCACGCCGAAGTTCTTCTAATTCAAGTGCTCTTCCAATCCTTGACTGCATAACAGCCGGCACAAAAGGTTTTACAATAAAATCAATGGCCCCCTCTTTAAAACAGCGGGTCTCCGTCTCGGTATCATTGTCAGCCGTAAGAAAAATCACGGGAATGTCCTTACCGTTCTCCATCGTCCGAATTTTTCTAAGCAGTTCAAAGCCATCCATTTCCGGCATACTGATATCCAAAAGAATCATGTCACATTCCTCATTTTCCAAATAAGACAATACCTGTGTTCCCCTCACAACAGGGATTACCTTATATTCGCCACTTAACACTTTCCGCGCTGCCGAAAGATTTAGTTTATCATCATCTACAACTAATATTGTTTTCATCTTGCTATCACCTCATACGTTTTATTCATCATCCATCTTTGCAAATAACAGTCCAAAGGTACCAGGTCCGCAGTTAATGGCAACCGCCGGAGATGCCTTTTGATAAATAATGTTCTCGATTGCATCTTTTTCTCTTACTTCTTTTGTAATTTCCTTTAACTCATCATTCGTTAGTCCTGCATAGGTAATAAACAGCATCTTTTTATCCATATGAAGCTCTTTATTAAACGTGGAAGCAATGTATTTCTTCCATGCCGTTTTTCTTCTGCCAACATAAATTTTCTTTATTTTCATCCTGCCATTTTTTAGAACAACTACAGGATGGAGCATAAATGCCTGACATAGTTTATGAACCTTTTCTGAAATTTTTCCTGCCTGCATCAGATATCCCGTCTCGCTTACAATAAAACTTGTCTGAATCTGTTTTTTATAAGCCTTAAGTTTCTGCACAATATCCCCGGCTCCCATTCCGCCGGCAGCACAAGATAGGGCATACAAAACGATAAGTCCCATACCACTTGACAATTGTCCGGAATCAATAACCATAACATTATCAAACGCCTTTGACGCTTCCAGCGCATTCGCAAATCCGGGACTAACACTTTCTGCCATAGAAATATGGACAACAAACTGCGCTTTCGTAAGCTGTTCGGCAAAAAACTCTTCGTAATCACTTACTTTTGGTGCCTCCGACTGCGCCATTTCACCACGCTCTTTCATATAGGCAAGGATACCATCTGTCTCCGTTTCCACACCATCTAAAAATTCACCACCCTCTGTTTTCACGCGATAGGGCATCACAGCAGCTAAATTTTCATCTATGAGATAATCCGGTAAATCGGATGTGGTATCCGTCGATATCATAACCGGCACTTTTTTCCTGTGCTCTAAAATCGGTGCCTCTATCATTCCCACGGTTCCTTCCGCATTGAATTGCCTGAAAAGATTTTTAGGAAGATGACGAATAAGTTCTTCCTCCAATTGTACACCACTGACCGGTTTTAACAAATACCCATCAAATCCTTCGCGAAAATAAAGTGCTTTATTTTCACTTCCGGCATTTGCTGTCAGTGCCACAACCGGCGTATTTTGATTGAAACCACCCATCTGGGTCCGAATCGCATGCAGACATTCAATACCATCCATTTCCGGCATCAGATGATCCATAAAAATAACATCATATCTCGTCTGAAGACTTTTCTTTAAACACTTTTCTCCACTTTCTGCCGTATCCACCATGACTTTTGTGTCACGAAGCAGTTTTTTTGCCACCATCCGGTTCATTTCATTATCGTCCACAATTAAGACGCGTGCCTTTTCTGCCTCAAAACTTTGTCTGTACGATTCTCTTTGATTTGTGCCATGTCTTGTCTCCAAATCCAGTTCACCAATCTCTTCATTGCTTACCACTTTTTGTGGAATTGTAATGATAAATGTGGAACCTTTTGTATATACGCTGTTTACAGAAATATCACCACCCATAAGTTCAACTAACTGCTTCACAATCGAAAGTCCCAGTCCGGTTCCTTCTATATAGCGGTTTTCACTCTCGTCAATGCGTTTGAATGCTTGAAATAAATACGGAATACTTTCTTTTTTAATTCCCATTCCGGTATCCGTCACCGAATAAGAAATTAATGCATTTCCGTTCTCCTGCTCTTTGCACTGAATGGATAAAGTAACAGCCCCCTCTTTTGTATATTTAACCGCATTATTTAATACATTAATAAGAATCTGTTTAATCCTCACTTCATCACCAAACAGCTGGGATGGCAGCAAAGGGTCCACATTGATATGAAATTCAAGCCCTTTTTCCTTTGCCCGTATCCAAAGCATATTCACAACATCGGATAACATATCTCCTGTTTCGTAAACGGCTGGAACAATCTGCATTTTGCCCGATTCAATTTTTGACATATCCAATATATCATTAATCAGCGTCAAAAGCATCTTGCTTGCCCCCTGAATACTCTTGGCATCGCCGGCTGCTTCATCCGAAATTTCTTCTCGCAAAATCATCTCATTCAGTCCAATAATAGTATTTATCGGTGTCCTGATTTCATGGCTCATACTTGAGAAAAAATGATTCTGCATCCGGTTTAATTCTTCAATTTCTTTTTTTTGCTCCTTTGCAATCTTATTTTCTTTCCGGTACATCGCATTTTGAAATAAAATCATGCTGCACACAAGAACCGTCACTGCTGCCAATGTAAAAAAGGAATCGACATAGGCTGCCTGGATCGTGTGAAATTCCATAATTCTGGGATTCCAATAAGCTGTCAGATAACATGCGCCATACAGGCAGAAACTGCTGGCAATCAATATGTATTTTGCCTTCTTCTCAACTACCAGACAGACAAAAACAACGCCAAACATCAGCCAAATCGGGCCGCCTCCATAAATTCCTCCACTTGTCAAAAAGTTAAAAGGAAGCGCAAAATAAATCAGCAAAACGGAAATCAGCACTGCTCCTATTTGAATTTTATGAAAATGGATGGAAAAATACGTTATCGCAACCGCAAGCGCAAATACCACAAGAAGTGAAAGGGTGTTTGCCATACTTTCTCCTAACACAAGACCAACAAGAATTCCCATTGCCAGTCCCATTAAGCCAATCGTGACCAGAAGGCGGAACAATCGTTCCTGAAGCCCTAATTCATGATTATTAAACACTTGTATCAATCGTTTTGGATTCATTCGCATTCACCTCTTTCCACACGTTTGTAAAGCTTCTCTGTTTTATTAAGTGCCCGGTCAAATTCAAAATCCGTGACATCTTGTTTGATATTCTCAATCAATTCTCTCCCCGACAAGTTTGCGCACTTTATATGCTGCAGTTTTTGAATAATTTTTTCTGCGTCATCTATTTCGTAAGCACGCAATTTTTCCATCAAAAGCATTAATTCTTCCAATAATTTTTCGCTATTTATTTGCGTTACAGAAAACTCCTCTTCTTCCAACACAGTACCAAGCAGGCTGCCGATTTCCACAACCGCCGCTGCATACTGGTCTAGAACTTCTTTGTGATTCTTCTCAATGAAATCCCAGTCTTTTTCTTTCGCTGCCATTTCCAAATCTTTTGCCAGATCAGACAAATTCTCTGCTCCTATCATCTTCGCCGTACTCTTTAAGGCGTGCACACGAATCCGATAATCTTCCATATTTTTCTGCTCATAATCCGCTTCTATCATTTGTCTCTTTTTCACCGACTCACCGTGAAACTGCGCTAACAATTCTCTGTAAAACATTTCATCTCCACGGCAGTATTGCAGCCCGGCATTCCTGTCAAAATTCGTTTTCCTCTCGTCCGTTTTTACAGCCTCTTTTTCCTCACTGACATAGGTAATCGACGATTTCGGAAGCACCTTGCAAAGAACTCGTTCCAGTGTCATTGTCTCAATCGGTTTTGAAACAAACTCATCAAAACCTTCCTCCATAAACATTTTCTTTGCTCCACTGACTGCATTTGCCGTAAATGCAACAATAATATATTCCTGACCACTCTCTTTTTGCATTTTACGAAGTTGTTTTAACGTTTCAATACCATCCATTTCCGGCATCATATGATCAAGGAAAATAATATCAAATCTTTCCTTTTCACAAGCCGCAATTGCCTCTTTTCCGCTGATTACAGTTTTTACTATCATCTGATAATTTTCAAAAATCCCCTTTGCAACGGTCAGGTTCATCGGCTCATCATCCACAACCAACACCTTAATTCCCGGGCATATCATTTTTCGTTTCTTTCTTTTTGACAAATCACTTTCCTTTTCCTTTAAAATATTTAATACAGACTGTGTACAAAGGGGCTTCCGAATTATTTCTATCCGCTTTTCCTGCGGCAGAATAATATTTTTTCCTGCCACAACAACAATCCGCACTTTTGAATCTGTCATTTCCAAATAATTCTTATTTACGCGATACTCCTCCTCACCCACAAACAAATGCGTCACCGGTGTCACTTCTAATAACTGTTCCAATTCGTCCCGGTTCGTAACACGGTGCAATGGGATGTCAAACTGTTTTACCATATGCGCAATCATTTTATTATAATACTCTCTTACTTGAGGCACTTCATATTTTTCCGTCATCAAGAAACATGCAACACACAAGTTTTTATTATTAATTAAAGGCTTTTCCGGATTTTCTTCTGCCACCTGCTGTGGAATACTAACCGTAACCGTAGTTCCCCTGCCCTCTTCACTTTCAATCCGCATAAACCCATTCATCACACGAACCATTCCGTACACAATAGACAAACCTAACCCAAGTCCCCCCACCTTTCGATTTCTTCCTGTACTTGTTTGGTAGAACCGCTCCGTAATTCTTTCCAGTTCATCTTTTGCAATGCCGACACCTGTATCACTTACTTCAATACACAAATTGATTCCATAAGATTTTTTTAATGAAAAAATTCTGACATAAACACCGCCCTCTTGCGTAAATTTCATCGCATTATCCACTAGATGTTTTAATATCTTTCTTATTTTCCGCTCATCGCCCAAAAGAACCGGTGGAATTTTTGTATCATAGTCAAAAAGCAGTTCGGGCTGTTTTTCTTCTTTTTCCCAATACTCCGAAACCAAATCACTTACAACCAGAGACGGTGTATAATTTTCTTCGCTCAGCCGGATTTTGTTCGTATCAATTTCTGTGTAATCTAAAATATCTTCAATTTGACCAAATAATCGTTTTCCAGCCATTTGTACCGAGGATAACTGCTCTCTTTTTTCTTGCTCTTCTTCTTTTTGCAGCATGATGGTAGAAATACCTGTAACCGCATTAATCGGTGTACGCAATTCATGAGAAACATTGGCAAGAAAATCTTCGACACGGCGATTTGTTTCTTCTAATTTTTCAATTTTTTTATCCGAATATACACGCTCTGATTTCCTCCTTTTCAATACAAGATTCACAAGACATCCGGACACCAAAACAAGACCAAGATGCAAAAGCGTCCTAGTCACTGTAAGTGTTGTAAGTTCAATGGCATGTTTCAGAACAAAGATAAAATCATAACACATTGTCAAATAATATGTAATCACACAAAGTCTGATAATACTTGATTTTTCCGTTACTGAAAATAGAATCATAATCAAAATCATAAGTGGTGCCAAATCAAACACGCTTGTCTGATGAATTCCATAAAAAAAACAAGATATCATCGTCAAGGCAAAATACAGCCACAGCCGCATTCCTCCGGAAACCATATCGGTAATATAAATAACCCAGCTTCCAATCAATGCCGTCAGCAAAAGCACAATTGCTCCCACTTCCCAGCCAAGCAAAAGTGATTCTCCCGTCAAAATAAGTGAGAAAAATGTGTACACTAACAACACAATCAGATGGTTCTCCCTCTGCTTTTCCTTTTCATACATAAAATATCCTTTAACCTTCCCTTTAGTATTATCTTTCTTCTCCACCCCATCTTTTTTTCATATATCCATATAGATTATAAACATTTTATGTATTTGTTGTCAATGATAGTGTGGGGCAATTTATTTGGTTTCCGAGCATTTAAAACCAGTTACTTGAAACGTAATTGGGGAATCAAGGCATACTTTTCCGCTGATTTGTTTCCAAACGTATGCACATTGTCCACTCCACTTCCTAACTAACTATCTATCGCTTATGTAAAGGATTCGGTTGTGATCTTTTCTAGATTCCAGTAATTGACCAAGAAAAGATTTGCATCTCGTGGATACAAATGCGCAAGTATCAGGCATGTGTCTTTTACATGCCGATACTTCTGCGGATTTGTCTGAGCGAAAGCGCCACGAGATGTAAACTTTTCTTGGTCAATTACGGAAAACTAGAAAAAAACATCACAACCGAATCCTTGATACCTCCATAACAACAATCTTCAAAAGAGCACCACCCGACATAAAATAAAACCAAACTTCACGTGCCGCCTGCGATTTAGCAATCGGTGTAGCAATGGCAGCAATAATAATGATAGCAGCACCAATGCACCCGATTAAATTAGGAATACTTAGAAGTGGAAAAATTCCCGGTGCACAGCTTCCATCGATTGTGTGTTGAATTGTCTTATCCAGCCCGTCTCTGGCTGCCGCAAAACAGCAGATAACCAAGCCAAATACGAGTACAAATAAAGTCCGTCTTCCCCAGTAAAGGATATTTGCTCTCTGAAAAATCGTATAACCGATAAATCCAAGCAGACATAGAATCATCAGCGTTGTTATCGTTGTCGTTGTATTTCCAAAATAAAGTTTCATTTTCTTCTTCCTCCTTTCAGTATTTTAGCAAAACGTTCTACATGCAGCTCGAGCATTGTTATAATTTCCTCTTTCTCATCTGCTGCATCGTACAAACTGTACATGAGAAAAATCGGACCATAAAAATCCAGTGCTAACTGCCTTGCGTCCGCTTCTTTTCCGGTTAATCCCTTAAAAATTATTTCCATGTAAGATACCGGCCCGGAAACAAGATACTTCTGAAACAATGCTGCCATCGTTTCATCCCGGTACTGCTCAAGCATCAGCATCTTGCGAAAACAATTTGAAAATTCTTCCTCTGTCCAATGCAAAAACTGTACCTTCGTAATCTGCTTAATCTTGTCTATGTCCGCCTCCCGATATCCTCTTATGACTGTTTCGCTGTCTCCTTGTGGCATTTCATACTTTTTCCCGCGCTCATAATCCAGCGAATCCATCCGGTTCACAATGCTGTCAAGGATTTCCTGCTTACTCGTGTAGTGTTTATATAACGCTGCCTTCGTAACTCCTAACTGTCTGGCAATATCATTCATCGAAGTTCCCAGATATCCGTTTTTTGCAAACAACCGTAATGCCTCTTCTAAAATCCGTTCCTTCGTGCTCTTTTCCTCCATAAAATTCTTCCTTTCACTCGGTAGTTACCAATCGGTTACCTTTATTATAGTTACCGACTGGTAACTTGTCAAGCAAAAAGGATACATCTCTAAAAAATTTGTCCCGGAAGTTTTTTCTTTTCCTTCTTTGGAAATGTCTTATCAAACTCTTCGGCTTTCTCTTCGTCCACAAAATACCCCGATGGTGTTGCATATTCTCCGGTAACATCCGACAAATAGCCCGGTATTAATTCTTTACACAAAAAGAACGATGCATCCTCATCTTCTCCCAGCCCGTGATACCGAATACCAAATTCACTGGCAGGTCGAAATCCGCTTTTCCCATAGAAATCAATATCTCCCTCAAAACAAAGTGCCCCACAGCCAAGTTCTTTTGCTTTTTCAATGGACGCATCTAATAATATTTTTCCGTATCCTCTCCGTTTCAACTCTGGTTTAATACAAATTGGGCCCATCGTCATAATCGGAATTTTTCTTCCATCATCTGCTTGGATTACTGCCTTTACAAACACATTCTGACCAATCAGCTGCCCGTCTTTCTCCATGACAAAATCAAGTTCCGGAACAAATGCGTCATCCTCTCTCCAACTAATAATTTTTTCGTAAATTCATCCAATGTTGTTTCAAACTGTTTCTTTACTTCATCCTTGTCCTTTGCCCCATCATACATACTGTAAAAGAAAAACATGACAGCATAAAATTGTGCCGCTAATTCTTTTGCAGGTGAAATCCCCATATGTTCAAATAAATCTTTTACATATTCCGATGGTCCACTCACTAGATACTGCTGATATAACTGCTGCATCTCTTCACTTCGAAACTGCTCTAATGTAAGCATCTTACGAAAAGAAGATGCAAAATCATCTTCCGTCCAGTACAAAAACATCGACTTACTATACCCTGCAAAGTCCTTTAACGATATCTCATCATATTTTTCCGGCATATCCACTTCCTCGCCCTCCGGCATATCATGGTCTTGTGCCTGCTCTGTATCACCTTGCTCCATCCGTTTATTTGTCAAATATTCATTTATACGAATTATGTTTTTTACCTCTGCGAGATGTCCAAATACTCACAGTCTTTTGACCAATCATTCAAATTCAGTGCCATACCATCCAGTTCATCTTCATCCACAAGATACGCAAAGTGCAATTGAATGGTTCCCTTAGAACCTTCTACAAACCACTCGCTTTTCCCGGTTAATTTTTCTTCCAAATAACATGGCATACCATCCGTAAAGGATTTTGAAATATAATTTGGTCTGCCATAGTCCTCATATGTTTTCCGGAAAATCTGCTTGCCTTTTTTCGTCACAAGCTGCAAAGAAGGAACCGGAAACTTGCCGCTTTTTAAAACGGATGCCGAATTCTTAACTGCAAGTGTAACATAAACCAGTTTTGGATGAACCGTCTTTGTTTCTATTACACTTCTCTCCGGTGCCGTGATTCCATTTCCATATTGAATCTGCTCTCTTTCATACGTCTTTAATTTTCCATCGTTATTCACATGCTTTAAAAATGAAGCCTGTTTTTTAATAAATGCGTCCGTTTTCAGCTGATTTGCCGAATCCAAAACCCTAACATCTTTTACTTCATAAACTGCATTTTTGACCTGAGCCGTTCCATTTGTTGAGTAATGCTTTGCATCAATTTTTTCATCCGCCGTCAGGTTTTGCTGCACGTTCCATGCACCCCCGCTTCGCTTGCTGTAAAGAATAAAATCAGCCGCCTCAGCTTTTGACTGTGCTTTTGTAATTTGAATCTTTTCTGCCAAATGAACAAACTCTTTTTTAGGAAGTCCTGTTTGTGCTGCCATCTCAATCAGATAACCATAATCTTCCACAAAAATATAAATTGTCTGTCCATAATCAGTCTTTTTTCTCTTCAGATACTTACTTCCCACAACTGGGTTATAACAGCAGTAAACCGCACGGCGGCCGTTAATTTTCATCGTTTCATTTTCCTTCACATCATAAGCTGAAAGTATCTCCTTCTGTTTTCCTTCTAAATACTGCAAAGAATACCAAAAATCTTTACCCCTTTGACCTCCCTCACGATTCTCATAACATTGAAATTCTTTATTTCTTTCTGTCTTGTGATAACTTTCGCCAAAGTCCGCTGAAACTTTTATATACTTTATTTTCTTCCCTTTGGTCTGATTCATTTCAGCAGTAACCGAATATTTATCCTTCTGAATGGATGTCGTAAAATATCGGTACAACTTTCCGGCGGCCATTACCCCCGAAGGCACAATAAGAATCAGTGCCAATGCGGCAGCCACCGCAATTTTCCCATATTTTTTATATGCACCACTGCAATTTTCTTTCCTAACCGTTTTTTCCCCGGCAAGAATATCATTTTTAATTTGATTCTTAGCTTGTTCCGAAATATTTATTTTTTCATATGATTGTCTAATATCCATCTTTTTCCAATTCCTTTCTTAATATTTTTTTTGCTTTTTGCAGGCGCGTCCGGATTGTTGATTCCGACTTATGTAGCAAGTCCGCAATTTCCCTGCTGTTATACCCTTCATAATAATATAGGTAAACTACCATTTTATACTGGTACGGCAGTTCCAAAATCAAACTCATCATCCCATCTATTTCGGAATGTGAATCCTCCGCTATTTCCGTAAAATCCTCCAACCGATTTCTACGATTCCACCAATGCTTCAACATATCCTTGCACGCATTTGACGCCGTAACGATCAACCACGCTTTTTTATGCTGTTCCGAATCAAAGGTGCGGTCAAGATGATAATATTTCAAAAATGTCTCATGCACAATATCCTCCGCATCCATATGATTTTTCATAAAAGAAAAGCATAAACGATATATGTCATTCACATAGGCTTCATAAGTCTGTGTAAAATTATTTTTTTGGCCGGTACCATCCAAAGTATTCATTCTTTTCTCTCCTCCTTTCACTATAGATACGATTGACGCACGCAAAACGTCGAAACCTTTTTTATTTTTCAAATTGGAAAACACCCTTATAAATAATTGACAGTTTATTCCCTTTTGTTGTATGCTAAAAAAAATTGGAACTATAATTATATCATAATTTTAACACAGGGGGATTCCAAATGAACAAGAACATAACAGTTATGACGGTTTTTGCCGCCCTTTTATTCACAACTATATTATCACCGGTTTCTGCTTATGCGCAAAACACGGCAACACAAATGCCGTCAGCCACCACAACACCTTCTGCCACCACAACACCTTCTGCCACGCAGACACCGGCAGCTACAAATCAGCCAACTGCTGCCCCAAAAAAGAAACAAAAAAAGAAAAAGTCAGTAACTAAAATAACGATAAGCGCAGCCGGTGACTGTACACTTGGTTCCGATTATAAATCTCCGGCAAGCGTTAATTTTTATGCAAAATACAAACAAAAAACACCTTCTTATTTCTTTAAAAATGTTAAGAACATTTTCAAAAAAGACGATTTAACACTTGTCAATTTTGAAGGCACTCTAACAACAAGAAGTACACGTGCCGACAAAACATTTGCGTTTAAGGGAAATCCTTCTTATCTGAAAATTTTACAAAAGGGAAATGTAGATGCTATCTCTTTTGCCAACAACCACTGCCGTGACTTTGGAAATGGAAGTTACCATGACACAATCTCTGTTTTCAAGAAAAACAAGATGCCTTTTGCTTCCTATAGTAAAGTTTCGATTTACAAAACGAACGGTAAAAAAATTGGTATGATTGCAGTCAACGGCCTCGAAGGTGTATCTTCCAGCAAACACTACATAAAAAGCGGTATTCAAAAACTGAAAAAGAAAAAAGCGGACCTTATTATCGTCAGCATGCACGCCGGTATCGAAAAGACAAGTTCTCTGGATGCCGTTCAGAAAAGTATTGCCCACTATGCCGTAAAACAAGGTGCCAATCTTGTCCTCGGCCATCACCCGCATGTCCTGCAGGGAATCGAAAAATACAAAGGTGCCTATATCGTTTACAGCCTTGCAAATTTCTGCTTTGGCGGCAACACAAATCCACCGGACAAAGACACCATGATTTACCAGCAGACCTTTACTTTCAAAAAGAACAAATTACAGAAATCCAATGATGTAAAAATCATTCCATGCAAGGTTTCTTCAACCAACAGCATTAATAACTATCAGCCAACTCCGGCAAAAGAAAAAGCAAAAAAAAGAATTCTTGCGAAAATGAATCGCTATTGTAAACCTTTTAATGTTCATTTCAAAAAAAATGGCAAGGTGGGGCGGTAGCTCCACCTTGCATAACTTACTTTCGACTTAAAATTCCAGACTGTCTGCATTAAGAAGAAAATATTTCATTCCCAGACTGTAGACAAAATCCACGACATTTGTCTACAGTCTGATGGTGCTAGGACAACAGTCCTAGCACCACTTTGTCTTTTTATACTTTTCATTCTACAATAGCCCTTATCATTTGTCAAGATTAATGCATTTATATTCACTCCTTATTTTTGTACATTGCACAAAATTTAGTAATGCTATTGTCCCATGAAGTATCTATTGTTTCGATATCATTACTAATTTTGTGATTTTTCACATTTTACAAACCCAGTAGTTGTTTCTTTTTCGCTGTGAACTCCTCTTCCGTTATAGCTCCCACATCAAATAATTCTTTATATTTTAAAATTTGATCTGGCACTTGTATTGCTTCATTTTTTTCAGTCATTTGTGGTTGTTCCATTACATTATTTAATTTTGATTCGTTAATCGATGCAATTTGGGATTGAATATAATTATATATTTCATTAGCCTGATTCACTTTGCTTTTCGTATTAACGAAGCAAAATATAACATCCATATTAGACTCATCTGCCAAATGACTATTTTGGAAACGGATAAACCCATACTCTTCCTCGCTTATCGGCCCATAAAAAGTAACAATATCATATTCTGCATAATAAATTTTTTTATCCCCTGATGATATATTTAATGTTTCTGATTTCTGAGGTTTTTCATTATAGGAGACATTTCCGCTAATCGCGTTGGATGCAACGCCACTCCCTAATGCTTTTATTCCCGACTTTATAAAACCTCTCCCTGGAACTATATTTCCAATAGCCATAGAAACAATTTGCGTTGCCTGCTGAGCGGAAACATAATCACCAATTCCAATCGCTCCCCTTTTTCCTGCACACATCCTTTTATAAGCCTTTCTAATTTCTTTGATGTCAAAATCCGCCTCTGTTTTAATAATAAGTCTATCCGAACAAACAATTATCTTTTGTCCACACCCTCCACTAAATTTTCTGTATAATCCATCTATCTTTTTTGAAGAAAAAAAACTGCTTAGCCCTTCAATAACTTTTGGAGAATAAGAATATTTACCCGCTAATTTTATGACTTTTTCCATTTGTCTGTCAATTTCTTCATTCGAATCATATTCTTTGTTCTTCCACGTTGAACTCAATAATTTCATGCTACATTTCTTGCACAAACAGACATCTGAATAATGTTCCGGCATTAAACTTTTGTTACCACATTGATCACATAAATCCATTTATCATTCCTCACTCTCATTCTTTTGTTCACTCTGGACTTTGTATTGTTACTCTTATTGCACAATCTTTTTCTTCAAAATCAAGATCCACGTTATATCCATCCGTATTATCTGCAGAATAAGAATTATCAAAAGAAAGTTCATCAACAATATATCCTAATTTTTTACATTTATCTACATATTCATTAAATTCATCGATTGTGAATCCATATGCTTCAAACTTGAACTCATCATCTTCATCTGTATCAGCAATAATGCATTTAGAATCAAGTTTTGGTATTTTTTGCCCAATTGCCCTTTTGGTCCACTGATTTGAAGGTATTATTTCATCATCATAAGAATAACTGTCATTAGCATAGTCATAATACATCGTATGAATCTTGCCATCATCAATATATTTTATAGTAGCGATATCTGGCTCACAAAGTTTCAAATGATTTATATCCTTTAAATAATAGCTGCCACCAAAATAATAACAATTAATTTTATCAACTGTTTGACCAGCATCAATCAATCTGTTTGTTTCGGCATGCATAGAAATTTCTTTTTGTTTTAACTCATTAACATCCTCTTCATTAAATTTAAAGTTCTTTTGTATTTCATCATAAAATTTGTTTTTCTGCTCATTCGTGACATCTTTTTTTACTTTATATGTCAATTCAAAATTTGTAATTACATATTTAGAATTATTGGTTAATTTCATCATCACATAGCGTTCACCATTATCAACTTCAACATTAACCTGATAATTCAACTCTTCAATTTTGATTTTAGCTTTTTCATCTTCCGTATTACCGTTTGCCTCACTTCCAGCTTCCTTGCTTCCACAAGCCCCCAAAATAAATACCATGCAAAAAATAACTACCATTGATAATAATTTTTTCATTGAAATTTCCTCCATTTTACTGTTCTAACACTTTTCGTTGTTTTTTATTTTTAATCTTCATTACTAAAAGAGTCACAGCTCCAGCCATAACAATAACCACACCAATATACCCTATGTACAGTGCTATTCCACCATCATATTTACTGTTTGAAATCACACCTCTGTCTTCAAAATCCCATTGTATAATTCTAAACACAACGAATGTAAGTAAATCAAAAATAATTACAGGTATTGCTTTCCTTAATATAGAAAAAAGCAATGTTAATAGCACAAAAAAAGCAAATACTGAAATCATCGCAATACAAGAAATACTTATGTCTCTTGAAATTTCCATTCCACTTAATGCAGAATATATCCTTGCAAATTTAAACAATGATACATCAAGCAATTGTTCATTTGTTATATCCAATCCCTCAATACTCACCGTATTTGCGTACTTTTCTAAATACTCCCTATGATCATCTGTAGCAGATGCAAAAGGCACAAACAAAGTTATTATTAACATTATTGAGCCAATCAACATAGCCAAAAATGAAACCACAATTATTTTCTTTTTTCCATCTGTTTCTGTCATCTTTCTTCCTCCTTAATCTTCACTACAATGTTCCTTTTCTCCTCCGGTCGAATCACTTCATATCCATATGCTTCCAGCAATTGAATTACATCCTGCGTAATATTAGGCGGAGCAATTTCCTTCTCCTCAAAGCTGGCATTTCCAGCCATTATATGATGCATGGCATCCACAGAAACACCTATGATTTCAGCCAGTCGATACAAATTATCCCGATCTGGGACTCCACCATCCGTTTCCCATTTTGCAATTGCAGATTTGGACACATGCATCTTATTTGCCAGTTCTTCCTGCGTCATAAACTTTTGTTTTCGCCTCGTCGAAATAAACTTTCCGAGGCTAATTTTGACCCCCATAAAACTACGCCCCCTTTCATAATATAACTATATAAATTTTGCAATTGCATTTCAAATTACTTTTTGATTACTCTGCGTAACTTTTCAGATATCTGTGAGATTATCCTATCACAAAATAATCATGACCACCAGCTCAGCTGGTGGTTTCCTCTGCGGCTATAAGCCTGTGGTA